>Ga0183100_1000069_pt1 | contig 159112 bp, 137 predicted proteins | sample Biomet2_FD_127789 | JGI IMG/M metagenome (GOLD analysis project Ga0183100, IMG submission 127789) | Microbial communities from bioreactor (seeded with anoxic lake sediment) at LBNL, California, USA - Biofuel metagenome 2 | ecosystem: Engineered > Bioreactor > Anaerobic > Unclassified ... | reverse complement strand
CAGGCTGCCGGAGCCCTTTCCTTTTTTTTATCCTGTTCATATCCTTCATCCTTATCATCTTATCCTCATCCTTTTCTTACGCATCCTTCTATTCTGTATCCTCTTTTCAGTATATTCAGGTCACGTATTTCATTATTTCTCCTTTGTTTCATATTCTTTCTTTCCATCTTTTGTCTGTTCTCCTCTTCTTTTACCTCTTTATTTCTGTCTTTTCCAGTATACCGGATGGATCAGAGAAAAGTGCTTTGTAGATAATCTTCTTGGCGGGCTTTTTCTTAATGCATTTTATTCCTGGTTATTCGAATCTTTTTATTCTTTCTCCATCGGCTTTGATCTGGTTCAAACGTCTGGATATCTTTCCAGATGGGTATGGCTGCTTATAAACTTAATTTTGTGAAAAATAAAATATATATTTATTTGCTTCGATTTGTTTTTTTATTACATTTACAGTAGTTTAATTAAGTCCGGTTATATAAATCTAATTATCATATTATGAAATTTATTTCAGAAAGTAAGCTCAAAGGTCTATTAAGTGACAAACTTGACCCTTTATTCATACTAAATATGGATGGGAATATTCTTGAGACAAATATAGCAGTAAATTCTATTCTTGGATACGCTTCAGAAGACTTATATAATAAAAACCTTCTTGCTGTATATTCTTCTCGTTATAGAGAAAAGATATCTACTATTGTGCAATTGGTCATAAAAGGGGATGTTTTTTCTTGCCCATATCCTTTCATTACGAAAAATGGGGAAGTAGTTCCTGTTAATACTAAATTTTATATTGGATGGTGGAAAGAACAGAATGTTATTGTGGCTGTCAGTACAAACCTATCTGCTAAATATTTTTCGCGGGAAATATTTTTTAATATATTCAATAGTTCTCAGGTAATGATGGCTATAACCACAATTGATTCTAATATTATTTTCAATGTAAATAAAGCTTTTATAGAGACGTTGGGATATTCTTTGGAAGAAATCTCTGGCAAGACAGTCCGAGAATTGGATGTTTATGATAATTATTCTCAGAGAGAGGTTATGCTTGAACAATTTGCTAGTAAAGGAAGGGCTGAGGGAGAGGCTACGATAAGAACAAAATCTGGGGAAGTACTAGAATGTTTGTTCTCTTTTGAACGGATAAAAATACAAAAGGAGCATTACATGATTGCGGCTATTACAAATATTAGCCAGAGAAAGCAGATGGAGGAAAAACTAAAGCATTTTATTAATCAGCAGAAATTATTGGTAGATGTTGCACAGCTTCTTAATAAACCGGGCGATTTTGATGATATAATTAATACAGTCTTAAGATTAATAGGCAAACATTCCAATGTCAGTCGTGTATTTGTATTTAAGAATACGGATGATGAACAATTTACAAGCAATACTCACGAGTGGTGTAACGAGGGGATTGATAGTAAAAAAGATGAGTTTCAAATGTTTCCTTTTGCGAAAGTTCCTTCATGGAAAAAAATGCTGTTAGAGGAAGGTCGTATCTTTTCAGAAAATGTCACGGAACTACCTCAGGACATAATTGATTTATTTGAACCCTTGAGTGTTAAATCTGTGTTGGCATACCCCATTAATATTCAGAATCATTTTTGGGGATTTATGGGATTTGATGAGTGTTTGCGGAGTAAAAAATGGCCGGAAGATGAGATCGATTTACTTTTAGCAGTCACTAATAATATAACTAACGCTTTAGAGCGAAAACTTTACTTGAATCAATATAAAGAAAGTGAATTACGGCTCAGACTTGCATTGAATGGGGCAAAAGAAGGTATGTGGGATTGGAATTTTCAGACGAATGAAATTTATTTTTCTGACATTTGTTACACAATGCTTGGGTATGAGATTGATGAATTATCGAAGAGTGGACGCAAGTGGGAAGATCTCATTCATCCTGAAGATTGGGCTAGAGTATCACAGATTTTTGAGAATCATTTAAAAAGTAATGCAGATTATTATGAGAGTGTTTTCCGAGTAAAAGATAAAGCTGGCGAGTGGAGGTGGATATTGGATCATGGGAAAGTTATTGAAAGAGATAAAGAAGGTAAACCCGTTCGGGCTGTTGGAACTCATATTGATATAAGTAAACAGAAAAAATTCGAGCAACAATTACAGGAATTGCTTCTTACCAAAGACAAACTCTTTTCTATTATTGCTCATGATCTTCGTGGTCCGGTAGGAAGCTTCATGCAAATAATAGAGCTTTTAACAGATGATTCAAATATTACTTCAGATTTAAGAGATAGCTTTTTGAATGAGCTAAAAGTTATGTCAAAGAATACCTATTATTTATTAGAAAATTTATTGAATTGGTCTCGATCTCAACGAAATGAAATAGTTTGTAGTCCTAAAATGATTATATTGAATGAACTAATCATCCAAAACATGTCATTGCTCTCGGTGGAAGCAAGTAAGAAATCAATAGAAATGCAGTTTAATGAGAAAGTCAATTATGAAGTCTATGTAGATTATGACATGATCAATTTGGTGGTTCGAAATTTACTCTCCAATGCTATAAAATTTACTCGGCCTCAAGGATTGATAACAATTACTCTTTCCCAACTAAATGATTTTGTTGAAGTTATGGTTGAGGATAATGGTGTTGGAATGTCACAAGAAATTGCTAAAAACTTGTTTGTAGATAATAAATTCCGTTCTACATATGGTACTAACAAGGAAAAAGGTTCAGGCTTAGGGCTTGTGCTATGCAAAGACTTTGTTGTTAGAAATGGAGGAACGATAAGGGTTGAAAGTCTATTGGACGCGGGAAGTAAATTTATTTTTTCTGTCCCGCAAAATGCTAAGTGAATATTTTATTAAATTAGTTTCCTAAAAGTTTGTTTCTCGGTTATACACAATTTCTATATAGAGATGTACAATGGATTATTCACAAATGAATGCAGCTCTTTTTGTTGATATAAATATTTCCGGATACACTTTTATTATGTGTCTTTTCCTGTTTTGTAGGACTGGAAGGAATATATAAACGAGTATATAGTGTCTTTTGTTATTTATCAGAAGTTACATTGAGTTCTTATGAAGGCTTGCGAATTGTCCTTAAATTAGTATCTTTGTCTCCAGAAAATAGAGATAATGGTTCGTAAGAAACAAACAGCTGATATCGATTCGTTGCATCATAATAAGAAGTTTGCATTGCAATTGGATGATTTTGTCGTTGACGTTGAGCGTAAGTGGATAAAGACAATCAGATTGTCTATATCAAAAGAAAATGCTCATATTCATTTGTCGGCTCCGGCAATCATGACCGATAAACATATAAAAGACTTTTTGACTGGTAAGATAGATTGGATTAAAGAAAATAAGGTGAAAATGGAGAAACTCATCCAGGCTGATGAAAAACAGTATTGGACGGGAGATACCATTTATTTCTTAGGAAATCCATATACACTATGTATTATCAATAGGGACAAACCACCCAAAATTGAAGTTGAAGACGATAAAATAAATATTTATTGTCGACCTCAATATACTGTTGAAATGCGAAAAACATTGATCCGCGAGTGGTATCGTCGACAGTTGTACGTTATTCTTCCTCCATTTGTCGCTAAATGGGAAAATACATTGAAGGTTAAAACAGCCGGTATTCAAGTCAACCAGGCTCAAACGTTGTGGGGCAGTTGCAACGTGCGCACACATCATGTACATTTTAGTATTAATTTAGCCAGAAAGCCCTTGCGCTGTATTGAGTATGTGGTTGCCCACGAACTGACACATCTTATTGTAAGAGGACATAATGATAAGTTCTACAGCATACTTGATGGTTTTTTTGAAGATGCTGCAGAACTAAAACGAATGCTTAAGCAGAACGAAGGGGCTTAAATATGTTTGTGTACCAAATGTCCTTCGACATAGATAGCACTGAAAGGTCGTGCCGGACAAACCGATTCGCACATGCCGCAACCGATGCAACGAGTTGTGTCGACAATGGGTATCTTGGACGAATATTCGTCGTTAGGATTTTTCACCATCATTTGGATAGCTCCGTTTGGACAGTGGCGTGCACAGTTTCCACAGGTAATACCATCGGTATTGATTAAGCAGTTCTTGCTTATCCATACGGCATGACCTAGTTGAATAGACGATTTCTCGGCACGAGTTATCGGGCGTATTGCTCCAGTTGGGCATACGTGGGAACATCTCGTACATTCCGGACGGCAAGCACCATCTTTAAATTGCATTTCTGGTTGCATCAACGTCGATAGTCCACTTGATGGATGCAATACCTGGTTGGGACATTCTGAAATGCACAACTGACATCCCGTACAATGCTCGGCAAGATGAGCTGCGCTAAATGAACCCGGAGGAACAAGTCCTGTCTTGCGGTGAGGTACTTCTTTATCTTTTATTGCGGCCAAACCGCCATCGATATTCTTTTTCTGTGCTTTTATAGTAGTTGCGACTGTCACTACACCGGCTATACTCAAGAATGTGCGACGAGAAGCCTCGGCATCTGTTTTTATATGTTCTTCGAGTGTCGTTTTCTTCTTCTCTGCTTTAACGCCTTTCGATGGCATAAATTTGTATTGAATGGCATTTTTGTGGCATTTTCCAGTACAATTCATACACACTACACATCGGCTATAGTCTATTTCGTGCGTATTGCTATTGATGCACGACGATTTGCAGTTCTTTTCGCAAAGGTGGCAGCTGTTGCATTTTGTAGTATCAATGCTTATCTTGAAAAAAGAAAAACGCGAAACGAATCCGAGGAGCGTTCCCACCGGACAAATAGTGTTGCAGTATGTACGGCCGTTTCGGGCAGCCAGCACTCCCATGGCAATCGTCGTCAGTACGGCGATCAATAGAGGAACGAAACTTTTCAACCATACATAGTGAGTCTGATAGAAAGCATAGCTGTTTAATCTCTCGGCAATATACGCCAAGAAATCGTTTCCGAATTGATAGATGGGGCCGAATATGTTCGAGGCTATCCTGCCGTATGCACTATAGGGTTCTATGAGTCCGGCAATGGATCCGAAACCTGCAACTAACAATACAATGAATGCAATGAGAATAATGCTTCGCAAAATTCTCTTTTCGGTCGAAAAGCAGAAACGATTGCGTTTGATCTTACCACGGATATGTGAAATGATGTCTTGGAAAGCACCCAAAGGACAAACAATCGAACAATAGATGCGTCCGAACAGCAGCGTTAAGACCAATAGAGCTATGACAGTAACAGCATTTACCGCTAAGATAGCAGGCAAAAGTTGAATCTTTGCCATCCAGCTGAAATAGGTCCGTATTATTCCTGTGAAATCAAGAAATAACAACGTGATAAATACAAAAAATATGATTTCGAGTGTGATTCTTATCTTTCGTAACATATTTGCTTTTTTTAGAGTTCTGTACTTTGTAATTTCAGCTTATTGGTAAACTGATCTATCTTTTGCATTTCTGTAGGTATCTCTATGTGCTGCGGGCATTTTGGTAGGCAAGCACCACAATTTACGCAATTTTGAGGTTGTCGTTGGCGTGGCACGGCACGGTCTAATCCGAGCAGGAAAGCACGTCGGGCTTTTCGGTAGTCTTTGTCTTGAATATCTGCAGGATAGTTTCCTTCGTCAAGGCATTTGTTGTATTGGCCAAAAATGCCGGGTATATCGAGCCCGTATGGGCAAGGCATGCAATACTTGCAACCTGTGCAGCCGATATAAGGAAATTTGCTGATACCATTGACAATGTCATTGAGTAGCACTTTCTCTTTATTGTCGACCGGCTGGAGAGGGGAGTAGGTCTTTATATTTTCTTGAAGATTCTCCATATACGTCATACCACTCAATACAGTCAGTACATCTGGATAAGAGCCGGCATATCTGAAAGCCCATGCAGCCGCCGAGTCATTGGGACGTATTTGTTTCAGCTTCTCAAGCAAATGAAATTCTATCTTAGCCAAACGACCTCCGCGAAGTGGTTCCATGATGACAGATTGGATGTGGTATTTCTCCAGTTGTCCGTATAGATAATTGGCGTTGACATCGTCTTTGGAAGCGTGTTCCCAATCAAAGTAGTTGAGTTGAATCTGAACGAAATCCCAATGTGCCTTATTGTGCATGGACAAAGCATAGTCGAAGACCTGTGGGTTGCCATGGAATGAGAATCCTAAATTTCTAACGCGTCCGGCCTTGCGCTCTTCGATTAAGAAATCGAGCATACCATTGTTTATGAAACGCTTTTGGTAGTCTTCTATACTTCGACCGATAGCATGCAACAAATAATAATCGATATGATCGACCTGTAGCAGCTTGAAAGAATTGTGATACATTTCCATCGATGCTTCGCGTGTGGCTGGAGTGTCGTCGTCGTCAATGAAATTGGACAATTTAGTTGCGACAAGAAATTTGCTGCGTGGATGTTTTTTGAGTGCAATGCCTATAGACTCTTCAGACTTGCCTTGGCAATAGCGGGGAGAAGTATCGAAGTAGTTGATGCCATGAATTATGGCATAGTCTGTCAGTTTGTTCACCATTTCCTGATCGATCACATCGTCATCGTCATCTTTTATTTTAGGCTTGGTCGGAAGCCTCATACAGCCATATCCCAAGATAGAAACTTTATCGCCCGAATTTCGATTGGTTCGATAAGTCATTTTACCAATAGGAACGTCTCCATTACTTTCTTTGGTATTGCAACCATAAATGGCAGCGGTTGTGATAACAGAACCGACTCCTATGGTTTTAAGAAAATCACGTCGATTGATATGTTTTCTGTTCATCTTATATTCGTTTTGCTAATATCATGTTCTGATTTCATACAAAAATAGAGAAAATAATCCATTGTTAGCTAAAGTAAATGACTTAAATAAAGTCTATTTTTGCATAATTTGTGAGCGACATATCTAAATGACGCTGAAAAAGCCTCGTATTGAGTATACAAATAAAAGAAATAATCTTTTACTTTGCATAGCGATTGCATATTATAGAAATAGGTTATATCCATCAATTGAATGTATTATGAAAATAGTTCTTGCTATTGATTCTTTTAAGGGGTGTTTATCGTCCATCGAAGTGGAAAAGGCTGCCCGAGAAGGTATTTTGAAAACCGATCCATCGGCAGAAGTCGTTTCATTGCCTATTGCTGATGGGGGCGAAGGAACACTTGAGGCGATGTTGAGTGTGAATAAAGCAATAAAAACAGTATCGGTCGTAGCACACGATCCATTGATGCGTCCCATAGAAACTTATTACGGCACCTCTCTTGACGGCAAGATTGCTATATTGGAGATGGCCAAAACATGCGGTTTGACTTTGTTATCGGTTGCAGAGCGCAATCCGTTGTTGACGACTTCTTTTGGATTGGGCGAACAAATAGCAGATGCTATAGACAAAGGGTGTGAGCAACTAATAATAGCAGTGGGCGGCAGTGCTACCAATGATGCCGGCATCGGCATGTTGCAAGCATTGGGTTATCGTTTTTATGATAGTTCGGAGAAGCCTATAGCCAATAATGCAAAGGCTTTGATGCAAACAGAACATATTGATTTGAGATTTGCTAAGAGGCTTCCTCCCAATTGTTTTATTACTGTTGCCGTTGACGTAGCAAATCCTCTGTTTGGAGAGAATGGAGCAGCCTTTGTTTTTGCTCCACAGAAGGGAGCATCACCTCGAATGGTCGAAAATCTAGATAAAGGACTTCGCCATTTTGCTGAAATTGCAGCCAAGTGCTTGGGTCAAGATTATTCAAACTTACCGGGAATGGGAGCTGCCGGCGGTGTGGGCTTTGCTTTGAAAAGCTTTATGGGTGGGAATTTTGAATCGGGGGTTGACTTGCTACTCGATTACGTTAGCTTTGACCGATTGATAATCGATGCGGACCTTATCATTACAGGCGAGGGGGCGATGGATCGTCAGACGTTGATGGGAAAAGTTCCGTTTGGTATTGTGAAGCGTTCGGCGTCATATCGTAAGGACGTGATTGCCATAACAGGAAAAGTTACCGACAAAAGTCTGCTCATAACCAACGGTTTTAAAGATATTCTTTGCATTAATCATCCTGACGTAGAACCGTTATTGGCCTTGAAAGCCGATTACGCTTATGCACAGGTAGTGAAAACAGTTGAGAAATTTATGAAGTCTTTCCGCCCTCGTCCCGTCCTTTAGTTCTGATAGGAATATAAAATCTGAAACATGCTCCTTTATTGTAATCCGGATCTACCCAAATTTTACCGCCTAGGCGTTCTACTGCTATTCTACATATTGAAAGTCCTAAACCAAATCCTTGGGCATAAGCATTCAGTTTGGTAAAACGCTCGAATATGGCACTTCTCTTTTCGGGAGGTATTCCGCAACCGGTATCTTTCACGGCGAACAGCAGATGTTTCTTTTTATTATCTACATTGAACGATAGCGTAATGCTTCCTTCTTTAGTGAATTTGTTTGCATTAGTCAGCAAGTTAATTAAAATTTGTTGCATGTACTTCATGTCAATCGGCGCAACATATTCTGTTAGCCGTGATTCAAATTTATATTCCAAGTTAGAAGGATGAGCTGTTTGCTCAGTGATTAGGAGCGATTTACATAGTCCCACAAGATCTTCATTTTCAAAATTAAATTTTATGTAGTTTACTTCGAGCCTTGAGAGGTCCAATACATCGTTGATAAGATTCAACAACAGGTTTGAATTTTGTTGGATGATTGTTTTGAACTCTTCTTTCTGATCATCTGGAATATCCGAAGTTGTGAGCAGATTCGTAAAACCTACGATTGCATTGAGTGGGGTTCGTATTTCGTGGCTCATATTGGCAACGAAAGCTTTTTCCAACTTAGCCGACTCTTCCGCTTTTTCTTTCGCTTCCATCAGTTCCTCTTGCGAAGTAAGAAGGGCGTTCTTCAATGCATTTGTTTTGATAAGAAAATAGATAAGAATTAAAATAATACCGGCAAGCAAAATAAAAGCTATCGATATGCCAATCATTAGATTCTCATATTTCTTCCAAAAGCTTTCCGGCTGATTGATATATGTTGCATTCTTGGGCAATAGTCTAGTCTTAATATGATTTTGTGATACTACCCGCGCATCGAAAAGGTACTTGAGCGGTAGGATGTTGATGTTCACATTGCCATGATTTTTGATATTGACATAGCGGTATGCATCATTTGCCAGATCTTTACCTGTATTGCGATAACAGGGCGTATAGCCTCCTATAGCCCAATTTCCCACTCCGATAGTAGACATAGAGAATACCGGCAATTTAGAATTTACATCTTTCATCAGATAGACGGTGTTGTGTAAGAAGAATCCTTCATTTTTGTCCATTCGCCAACTGCCCAATACCAATACTGTTTTATCTCGTAACTTAGCCAATTGGCTTATCATCGAATAAACCGTATGCTTGCGTCCGTCCAATGCCAGATATTCGTATTCGGGATGTTTCTTCATTTCCTGATTAATGAAAGCATGTTGGCATATACCACCACAACTATTGTCTGTGAGAAATGCTATCTTTTTTGTCTTCGGATATAACTGTTTGATGAGTTGAATATTCTTATCTATATTATATTCGTAAAGATACCCGCCTACTATGTGATATTGTTTGGCAAGCGTCATGACGTCTTCGCACTTGATTTCTATATTTGCAGGATCAAACTTACCGCTTGGAAATCTCAGCGTGTTGCGACTGACCATTGCAACCATGATAGGTATATGAGGTAATTTGTGCGTAGGTTGAGATAAATATGCGGTAAAAGCCTCTTGTCCCAAAAGAATGATAAGTGATGGCTTAGGCCGATATGAAATATATTTGTCCAAAATATCTTTCATCATTTGGCTCCATTTGGGTGATTCAGAGAGCGCCTTACAATTCATGTTTTCTATGATAATATCCCGATCAATTTCTTTCTTTTTGTATTCAGTAAAGAAACTAGATATATAGGATGACATGCTTTGTGCATCCGGATTGTATGAGCTAACTATAACAATGGGTGCTTTTTCGTTATTTTGTGCGCAAACGTTGATTGTCAGGAACAAGTATGATGATAATAGAAGGAACAATAATTTTGCATTGCACAAGTATGGTGGATTTTTATGCTTCATTCGTTTAAGACCGCTATTTAATGGGGCAAAGATATGACTATATTTTATTTATTGGAAAGAATATACAAAGATTTTTATGTTGCTCCAACAGAAATTCACAGCTAATTGGTTAAGGGAACATTAAAGAAAAAGTTGTCAGGTGTTTGTCTGTATCGCTTCGAAGTATTATATTGCCTCCGCTCAAACGCATAATCTGCTTGGCAAGCGACAGGCCGATGCCGCTTCCATCGGTTTTGGTAGTAAAGAAAGGTACAAATATATGTTCTATTTCTTCGATAGGAATAAGGGGACCGTTATTGGATATATCTATAAATACAGATTCTTTGTTGTCACAATAGGCTCTTATCCATATCATACCGTTAGGTTGTTCAGCGCCAATGGCTTGAATTGCATTTTTCAATAAATTGAGCACCACCCTTGTGATCAGATTTTCGTCAGCAAAAACTATTAAATCGTTGGGCTCTACATCGATTGTTATTGAAATATTGGGTGATGGTATTTGGCACTCCATCAGTTCTTTCATCCGCAGAGCGAAGCTCTTCACATAGAATAGGGAAGGAGAGGGAGTCGGGATGTGTGTGAATTTGCGATAGTTTTCTACAAAATCTATCAATCCATTTCCCGTTTTATAGATAACGGTTAACCCGTTACGAATGTCATTCTCTTTATTTCCGATCTTTGTCAACATCGTTTCTGTTAACGACGTAATGGGAGTTACGGCATTCATTATCTCATGCGTCAATACACGTGTCAGCTTAATCCAAGAGTCCAATTCATTCTCGTCTAGTTCGCTGTTGATATCATTGATGGCTAGGATACGTACGTTTATACCTTTCAATTGGGTTGCCGAGGCACGTATTGACAAATGGGTGATGCCGCGTTCGTTTGGAAATGATATTTGCTGTTTTTCGCCGGGTTTAATGTTTTGTATGATGTTTCTCAATCCTTCGTCTATCCGAAGTAGTTGTGTGGTATGAGTGAAAACAGAAAGTCCTAATAGATGCAAGGCTTCATGGTTGGTTTGGTATATATTGCCTTTTGCATCTACGACAATGATTCCCGTATCTACCGAATTGATGATGAGTTCGTAGTACTTTTCACGCTGTTGGGCTTCATTGCGTGCTTGCCATAATATTTGAGTGATGCGATTGAGCGACTCATTGACCAAATAGTCGTCTTTTGAAATGTTTTCGGTAGCATACTTAAATGAATAATCGGAATTATCGATAGCATCGAACATGAAAGCTATTTTTTTTACATTACGTCGATACTGTATGTAGATATTTCGAAACAAATATCCTTCTAAAAACAGACTAGCTATAAAGAAACTCCATAAGTGATAGACAGCCAGAAGGGTTATTCCACTCGTCAGAATGACACCGCTTATCAAACTGATAATAATCAGGAAACGACCACCTATCATTTTCTTCTTCATAATCCATATTTCTTTATTTTATTATACAAAGTCTGTCTGGAAATACCTAGTTGAGTCGCAACCAACGATAGATTGCCATCAAATTTTTCGATCGTATTGCGTATGAGTTGGCATTCCATATCCTCAAGCGTGGTTATCTCATTTGTTGGTTTATCTTGCTTAGGTTGTCTACAATCTATTTCGGTTGCAGAAATTTGTTTGCTTTCGCTAATGATAACGGTTTTTTCTATGGCGTGTTCTAATTCTCGTATATTGCCATACCATGACTGTTCTCTCAATTTGGCTTGTGCATCGGGTAGCAATGTCAATACGGGTTTCCCATAAATGTCGGCATATTTCGCCAGAAATATTTCTGCAAGAGGTACAATGTCTTCACGTCTTTCTCTCAGGGCTGGAATATGTACTTGAATGGTGTTGATACGGTATAAAAGGTCTTCACGAAACTGTTCTTTGTCTACCATTTCTTGCAGGCTGCGATTGGTAGCACATATTAGCCTGACATTTATAGGGATAGGCTCATTGCTTCCTACCCTGACAATTGTGCGGTTCTGCAAAGCTGTGAGTAGCTTTGCTTGTAAATGATATGACAAGTTTCCGATCTCATCGAGGAAAAGAGTTCCGTTTTCTGCCATTTCAAATTTCCCTGCACGGTCTGCATGTGCGTCGGTAAAGGCACCTTTGGTATGTCCAAATAGCTCGCTTTCGAATAAGGTTTCGGTAATAGCTCCCATATCTATAGGTACCATTGGTCCGCTTTTCCTATTAGATAAACGATGTATTTCGTTGGCAAGCATTTCTTTGCCTGTACCATTCTCTCCGGTTATTAAAATATTGGCATCTGTTTTAGAGACCTTTTCTATTAGCGAACGAAGTTGTTTCATGCTTTCGCTCTCTCCCCAAAACATTTTATGACGACTGTCGGTCGTTTCTGTTTTGTTTGTTTTAGGATGCCTCGTCTGATTATAAGCCATCAAAAGTGTTTCTACCATTTTGGTATTATTCCACGGCTTTACGATAAAATCGGAGGCACCTTCTTTGATACCTTTCACGGCAAGTTCAATATCGGCATAAGCCGTAAATAGTACAACCTGCGTTTCTGGTCTTATGCTTTTTATTTGTTGAAGCCAAAAGAGGCCTTCGTTTCCACTATTGATGCCACTCGTAAAATTCATATCAAGCAATACTACATCCGGAGTATGTTCTCGAAACGTAGCAGGTATAAGATTGGGATTAGAGAGTGTGAAAATATTCTTAAACGTATTTTCGAGCAGCATCTGTACCGCAGTTAAAATGTTGCGGTTGTCATCGACAATTAAAAGCGTACCTTGTTTTGACATATATGAGGGTAATGATATGATGTAGCAAAAATAGTTTATTTCTTTTTTATTTCCTAACCAGTGTCCAACTATTGGACACTATTTTGTATAAAATTCATGTCTAGGCAAAAGAGGGAAAATCTTTGCCGAATAGCTTGTCGCTTATACATCAGTGTCAAAAGGGTAACTACTTAAAATAGCGACAAGAGGGATGTACCTACTCATGAACCGTATGTTGTAGAAACAACATACCATACTTATTGGATTTACATAAGGTTGTTTTTCATAAAACAATAAACACTTGTAGGCGTCTCACAATTGTGATACAGGTGTCTCACACGTGTGATACAACTGTCTCACGAGAGTGATCAGGGCTGACGCATTAAGAATCACCTCGTATCATTTACGTTATATATTATTAACTTATCATATTGATATATAGAATATTGAGTGCTGTATATGTCCATATTATTTACTATATTTGTGTAGTTTTTATACATTAAATATATCAATAATATGGATTTGGTAACAATATTAAGAGAAGTAGAAGACCCCAGAAGGGACCATTTAAAAGAACACAGTTTGGAGTGTATTTTTTATATTACAATGGCCGCTGTAGTTTGCGGTGCTGAAAGCTGGTATGAAGTAGCTGAATTCGGCAAAATGAAAGAACCCTTTTTACGTTCCCGTATAAAGGACTTTAAAGGAGTTCCTTCCCATGACACCTTTAATAGAGTATTCTCCATTCTTGATCCCAAGGAACTGGAGTGTGGCTTCAGACAGTGGATTCAGGAGATCTGTGGAAAATATAGGGGTATCGTGCCAATAGACGGGAAGGAAATATGTGGTGCAAGAACGCAAAAGAAGGATGGCAGTTTCGAGCCTTTACGTATGGTCAGTGCATGGGCTGCATCCAATGGCGTTACACTTGGGCAGGAGAAAGTGGGCAAGAAGAGCAATGAAATAAAAGCCATTCCAAAACTGATAAAGGCTTTAGATTTGGCCGGATGTGTAGTGACCATAGACGCCATGGGTTGTCAACATGAAATAGTTGAAACGATCATCAAAAATAAGGCCGACTTTGTCATCTGTGTGAAAGACAACCAGAAGAAACTGCATAATGAGATAAAAAGTTGGTTCAGGGACATCGATTTTAATGGAAATAAGATCAATGGACACGGGCATATACCACCAACCAGATATCAGGTTTCATACACAGAGGAATGCGGTCATGGGCGGAAGGAAAAGAGATATTGCCAAGTATATAACAATGGGGTGACAGGTAAAATTTTAGGGTGGGAAGGTGTCCGCTCCGTCGTTTGCCGGACAAAGATCACGACTCATCTGAAAAGCAAGAAAACGGTAGAGGAAAAACATTATTATATCACATCCCTACCTCTGGATTCGGACAGGATTATGCAGGCTATAAGGACGCATTGGAGCATAGAGAACAATCTGCATTGGCAGTTGGACGTGACCTTTAACGAGGACGATACCAGAAAAAGGAAGAATGCGGCGCAAAATTTCTCCCTCATCAGCAAGATCGCACTCGCCCAAATAAAGAACAGCCAAAGAAAAGGCAGCTTCAAAATGAAAAGAAAACTTGCAGGATGGGATGAAAATTACATGATAGAGCTATTGGATTCTAACTGGACCCAAAATTCAAATTCTTAATGCGTCAGCCCTGCGAGAGTGATACAAGTGTCTCACAGCTGTGAGACAATAAAACAAAAAGGATGTACTTTTGAAATCGATTGTTTAGATTCTGCTATACAAAAAAAGTGTGCCTCAGATGAAGCACACTTTTATAGAATATAATCAGCGTCTTTTATTCGAACTTGCCATACATTGTAGGCAACAGATGACGATCGCCAAGTGTATTGTCCACACGTGCAACGTTTATCCAGAACTTGTTATCGCGAACACTTTCGATAGGATATGCTGCTTTTTCTCTGCCATAAGAGTGTGACCAATTGTCACTGACAATTTCGTATTCGGGATGAGGCGCATTAAGTAGCACATTGTCTTCTTTGTCGGCCACACCGTTTTTCACTTCTTCTATTTCGGCATAAATGGTTTCCATCACTTTTACAAAGTTATCGAGTTCCGATAGGCTTTCGCTTTCAGTGGGTTCTACCATCAAAGTACCATGAACAGGGAAGGAAAGGGTAGGGGCATGGTAGCCATAATCCATCAGACGTTTGGCAATATCATTCTCCGATATGCCGGTCTCTTTTGATATATTGCGGCATTCCAAAATCATTTCATGACCTACAAAACCGTTTGCTCCACGATAGACGATACCATAAGTATCTTCTAGGCAAGCTGCCAAATAGTTGGCATTAAGTATTGCTGCTTTTGTAGCAAAAGTAAGACCTTCGATTCCCATCATGCAAATATAACCGTATGCAATAGGCAGAATACCGGCACTACCAAATGGTGCAGATGATACTTCATTGTCCGAAGAGCCAAACAAATCGTGCCCAGGCAGGAATGGAAGCAAGTGCTGAGCAACACAAACAGGGCCTACTCCAGGACCGCCACCGCCATGAGGAGAGGAGAACGTCTTGTGCAAATTGAGGTGACATACATCGGCACCGATGGTTCCAGGATTAGTAATGCCTAATTGGGCATTCATGTTGGCACCATCCATATACACTTGAGCACCACAGGCATGAATAATCTCGCATATTTCTTTGATATCGGTTTCAAAGATACCATGGGTAGATGGATAAGTGATCATTAACGCTGCCAAATCTTCTTTATTCTCTTCGGCTTTCTTGCGTAAATCATCCATATCCACGTTACCATGATCGTCGCATGCACATATCACAGGAGTGAAACCTGCTTGAACAGACGATGCAGGGTTAGTGCCGTGGGCAGATGCCGGTATAAGGACTTTGCGACGATTGCCTTGACCGATATTTTCGAGATAAGAACGAATAATGCGAAGCCCCGTATATTCGCCTGCTGCTCCCGAATTAGGCTGAAATGTTACGCCTGCAAAGCCTGTGAGAACTTCTAGCTGATGACTCAAATTGTCGATGAGTTCTTTGTAGCCTTTAGCTTGATCTTCGGGTACCAATGGGTGAATACTCATGAACTCTGGACAACTCAATGGAATCATTGTAGATGCCGGATTCAACTTCATCGTACATGAGCCAAGAGAAATCATTGAATGAGTTAAACTGATATCTTTTCTGTCAAGGCGTTTGATGAAACGCATCATCTCAGTCTCTGTATGGTATTTGCAGAATACTTCGTGAGTAAGGTAAGAAGAAGTACGGCGCAATGTTTCGGGAACGTTATATTGTTCGCTGAACGGACATTTCCCTTCTTCTTTGATCTGCTTGCCTGCTGCTACTTCGAATACATGAAGCAATTGGTGTACTTTCTCTGCATTGGTCGTTTCATCGATACTATATCCTACATCACCATTTTTGTAGTAATGCAAGTTGATTTTGTTTTCGAGAGCTACGGTGCGAATAAACTGTGTCGTAATAGATTCGGGCAAAGCAATACGAACGGTGTCGAACCAACTATTATTTCGCGTAGTGTAGCCGATAGATTGGAGCGATTGAGTCAATGTTGTTGTGATGGCTGCTATACGAGTTGCAATATTTCGAATACCTTCTTGTCCGTGATAAACAGTATAAAAGCCCGACATAATGGCCAACAACGCTTGAGAAGTACATATATTCGAAGTCGCCTTCTCGCGTTTAATGTGCTGTTCGCGTGTCTGTAATGCCATGCGGAAACAAAGTTTACCATATTTGTCTTTGGACCAACCAATAATACGACCCGGCATGTTGCGTTTGTATTCATCGCGAGTAGCAAAATATCCTGCCGAAGGTCCCCCATAAAACATGGGGATGCCAAAACGTTGCGTGCTGCCAAATACGATATCAGCTTCCCATTCTCCAGGAGGAGTAATCAAAGCTAGACTTAAGATATCTGCATCGACTGCAACTTTGCATCCACTTTCGTGAGCTTTCTGAACAAATTCGCGATAATCTTCTATGCTACCATCAGCATTGGGGTATTGTACAATACAACCGAACACATCTGGAGTGAAATTGAAATCTTTGTAGTTTCCTAGACGAATTTCGATCTCTTGAGGATAAGCACGAGTTTTCATTACGGCCAGTGTCTCTGGAAATATCTTTTCATCGACAAATAATACGTTGGCACCACTCTTCTGTTTGTCGCGTGGACGAAGGCCATGCATCATAGTCATTGCTTCGGCAGCTGCCGTACCTTCGTCAAGTAACGAACAGTTTGCCAACGGCATACCCGTCAGATCGCAAATAGCTGTTTGGAAAACGAGTAAGGCCTCAAGACGACCTTGTGAAACTTCCGTTTGATAAGGCGTATAAGATGTATACCATACCGGATTCTCAAAAACGTTGCGCTGAATAACCGCCGGCGTTATGGTGTTGTACCATCCTTGGCCGATATAACTGTCGTAAATCTTGTTTTTTGAAGCTAGTGCGGCAATATGTTCTGCGAACTCATGTTCTGTCATTGCAGAATCCAAAGTTAATGGAGCTTTTAAACGAATATTGGCAGGGATCGTTTTGTCTATCAGTTCGTCGATAGAACTTACACCTACCTTTTTTACCATTTTATTGATATCACTTTCGTTGATACCAACATGACGATTTTGTAATAAATCTTTTTTCATAGGTAAGGAACTAAGAATATTTAATAATTTATTGAATTTCTAAAGAACGGATTCTCAGCTTTTTCGATTCCGATAGTTGTTGGAGCACCGTGCCCCGGATATACAATGGTATCATTGGAAACGACAAAAAGTTTGTTTTGTATGTTTTCAATAAGTTCATCGAAGTTGCCTCCCGTTAAATCGGCCCGTCCTACGCTCCCCTGGAAGAGAACATCACCGGAAAACATACATTTGTGTAGTTTGCTATAAAAAACAAGTCCACCAGGAGAGTGACCCGGAACCAGTAAACACGTTAATTCCGTATTTCCAAATTTAATAACATCACCTTCTTGAAGATAAGTTCCAATATGAATGGGATCGTCTTTGTATTCCAATCCTAAAGACCGGCTTTGTCCGGGCATTGACTCCAGCCAAAACTCGTCGGCTTTATTCGCTTCGGTCTGCACGTTGAATTCTCTTTCTACAAATGCGTTGCCCAATACATGATCAGGGTGTAAATGCGTATTCAGCAAGTGTTTCAAATGCAAATTATTATTAACAATAAAGTCTTTCAAAGCCTGCTTCTCTGAATTGTAGTAACATCCCGGGTCAATCACAACGGCGTCATTCGTTTCGTCCCACAATATATAGCAATTGACAGGAAGAGGATTGAATTCGAATTTCTTTATCTTCATTTTCATATTTATATATAGTATTACTTTTTACTTTTATTGATCACTACATGTACTACCTTTTTTGTTTCGAAAAACTCTTCTTCAAAAATATCCGATAGGTTGAAGACTGTAGTAAGGTTGTTAAATGATTTTATTTCTTCGTCCAAATCACCGCCTTTTAAGCAAATAATCCCATTGGGTAAAGCATTGCGTTGCTCAGGAGAAATGTTTTTCCTCACAATCTTGATTAAACTATCTAAACGCATAACGGCTCTGCTGATTACAAAATCATACAAGGCTTTTTCTTGTTCGGCGCGTTCATGGCAAAACGAGATATTTTTTAATCCGATAGCCACAGCGACTTCTGTTGCTACTTGTATCTTTTTGCCGATACTATCTATCAAGTGGAATTTCACATTTGGGAAAAGAATAGCTAACGGAATGCCGGGGAAGCCTCCACCTGTTCCAACATCGAGTACAATAGAATGATCTTTAAAACTGATGATTTTGGCTATGCCTAGCGAGTGAAGTATATGTCGTTCATAAATATTCTCTATATCTTTGCGAGAAATAACGTTGATTTTAGTATTCCAATCGGCATACAATTCTCCTAATCGGGAAAATTGTTGTTTTTGAGTATCAGACAGGTTGGGGAAGTATTTGTTGATAATATCCATATTAAATAGTTTTGAACTATATCAGTCCTAATGATTCAAAAGTTTTTTCTTCCATGATATTTTTCAGCTTATCAAAATCTACATGGACCGTAATAATACCAACATTATAAGGGGCTATTTCGTAAATGTTATAGACGAATATCATGCCTTTATTGTCGAAATAAAAGTTTTCGGTAGGCGAGATGTTACCCGTTGCACCATAACCTTTGTCCGCAAGTTCGTCCGCCGAGTGTACTTTTTGATTGGCCATTAATTGATTGACGATGATAGCAGTCAACTCGTTTTGATAATTTGGTTTAAACAGATCTGCCAATTTTATAATTCGCATTCGCTTTAAATCAAAATTTTCATAAGTTGTAGCATACATATTATGTGCTCCACCGGTATATTCATTAAAGTTCATTGCGTATGTTAATAGGTCATTATGCTGATATTTGACTTTTCCTATAATAGAACGATAATAATTGTACCATTGGTAAACCGAACTGTCTGTTTCTTGTTTGAAGTTTGGTTCAAGTTCTTTACGATAATTATTCAGATAATCGTTGATATATTTTCGAATCGCATTTTGAGGGCTTAATGACGAATACCCATTTCCTAAGCAAAATGCAAAGATCGATTTGGTAAGTGTATCTTTCAAAGATGCATTATCGCACAAGTTAGGATATGCAATGTTGATAATCAAATTGCAATAAGGCTTTTGTTTATCACCGAACAGATGCTCTATGCGAGCAATTTTGATACTATCAAAAGCTATGCGCTTTTTATTGCTCATCTTGCTACTACAAGACGAAAACAAAAATGCACCTGTTATGATTATGACTATTATACTGACATAATGCTTCTTCATCTGTTCTTTATCTTTAATTTATTCTATTGCCCATAAAGAAATATGGAACAAATATAGTACTTATTCATGATATTTTTATTGAGATTTCCATAAAAATAATTAGCTTTGTTCAATTGAAAAGTTAATCTGGGTAATGAATTTGAGATCTATGTCTGTCATTATGGGGATTTTAATATTATTGCTATCCCTTTGCTCTTGTGAAGATTTGCCTTCTTCACGTGAGGTTCATTACGTTGATTCGCTTAATAGTATATCATATAAAGAAAGGTATATAAATATTATAGAATCTTCAAATAAGGCTCTGCAAGCATATAACGCGTGCGATCTGTACAGTCGTGGTAAAGCTGAAGCGTGTAATAATCTTGCTTTCACCTATTTTATGAAGATGAATTTTGAGAAAGCTGAGCAGCTATATAATAAGGTAGGAAGTCTTTCGAAAAATGAAATAGAATTGCTGATTGCCGATATTGGGCTTATGAAAATCTATCAACGTACGGCAATGAACGAAGCCTTTTATAAAAAACATAACGATGCAAAGAAAAGGATGCGCCGTATAGATCAAGATTCATACATCAATATGAGACCGCATGATGTTGTGAGATATAATTATGCTTGTTCTGAGTTTTATATTACTTCGGCTATCTATTATTATTATCTTCAGCAACGTGAAGAGGCTATTTCATCCATAAATTCCGTCAATTTCAAATGGCTGGCAACCGATTCTTGCCAATGGATGTATTATCATTATCTAAAAGGTTCTGCATTTCTTTGCTCAGGTTCTACTGTTGATGAGCAAAATCTGAGTTGTTTTGATGAACTGTACATGGCATGGAAAGCGGCTTCTCTACAAAAAGTGATTTATTTTGAAGCAAATGGGTTGCAAAGCATATCCGATATGTTGGCTGCAAAAGACTCGTATCAGTTCTTTGTAGGAAGGAGAGGCTATCGATTGGTGGAAATGAATATTCCTGTTGATTCACTAATGCCTCTTCGTATGGCTCAACGATCGCTTGATATATTCAATAAATACCAAGATCCTTATCAAGTAGCGGGCTCATTGGTCACGATCGCCAAGTATTACAATATCCATGGTCTATATACTAATGCTTATCAGGTTTTGGTGAAAGCTTTAAGCTTGGTTAATCAGCATCATCAAAAATATTATCACCACAAGAAATCTTCGGAACAACTTCTTCCATTCGCACCTAATGATACTGTTAACAGAGAATTGCATTGGATTAATTCCGAGCGTTCTAAGACGGTGCCTGAATGGTTGTTGTCAATAAGAGAACAGTTGAGTGTTACTTATGCAGGAATGGGAAATAAAGTAGCATCTGACTATAACAGAAATGCATACTTGGATATTTTGAATTATACTCGGCAAGATAAGCAACTCCAAAACCGTTATAAGGCATTAAGAGAAGAATTGCATAAATTGAATGTTATTTTTATTGTTACATTGCTTGGCACCGCTTTAGTCATTTTATTGCTCTGGCGTTTTAATAAATATGCTCGAGAGAAAGATGTTCAGCATAATGCTTTACTTAAATATTTGTTGGATGAATGCAGGCACATTACAACCTATTCGGCAGAAGAAGCCTCTAATAAAATGGAAGCTTTACTTCAAGTAGATCATAAAAATAAAGATGATATAACTATTCGCCGCATACAAATGCCCTATGTAGCATGGGTTATTGATAATAGAAAGGCGTTGATGCAACTATCCGAGGAGCAAAATCGATTGGATAAAGAAAAATACCTGTCACAACAGCACATTATTGAAAATAAACGCCAAAATGTCACCAAGAAAACTTGTCTATCCATCGTCAATTCTATTAATCCATATATTGATAGAATTGTAAACGAAGTCCATAAGTTGAAATCAGACCAATATGGTGATATGGAAGGAATTAGACAAGCAAGGTTGCAGTATATTGACGAATTGGTAACGACAATCAATGATTATAATGATATTCTGACTCAATGGATAAAAATGCGGCAAGGCTCCATTAGCTTGGTTATCGAGAACTTTGAGTTAAATGAACTGTTCATTCTCATAAAGAAGGGGAGACGTACATTTGAAATGAAATCCCAGAACTTGATAATTGACGAAACCGATACTATAGTCAAAGCTGATAAATCGTTGACTCTCTTTATGATAAATACGTTGACAGAGAATGCTCGAAAATATACGCCAGAAGGTGGGAATATTCATGTTTGTGCCAAGGTGACGGATAAATATGTAGAAATCTCTGTCGAAGATACCGGACGCGGATTATCTTCTGATGATATTAACAGAATATTGGGAAAGAAGGTTTATGATTCGAGTGTGATAGGTCTGAAAGATGGAGAAGATACCGATTTATTGAGAAAAGCAAAAGGAAGCGGTTTTGGATTGATGAATTGCAAGGGTATCATAGAGAAATATCGCAAGACAAACCCTCTCTTCGTCGATATTTGTCTTTTTGGCATAGAAAGTACGCTTGGCAAAGGTAGCCGATTCTTTTTCCGTATACCAAAGGGTATAAAGAAAACGTTAATGATATTTTGCTGTATGCTTTTTTCTTTTGCTGTACAAAGTTGTCATTATGAAGATGAAATGAAGGAAAAAGGTGCTGCGATTGATTCTATCGCAAAAATAGAAAAACAACCGGGCTTCGAGCTATTATTGAACAAAGCTTCTCGGTATGCCGATTTGACTTATTTTAGTAATGTATACCGGCATCATAGGCAAGCTCTATTATATGCAGATTCGGCAATTACCTGTTTAAATGCCCATTATAAAAAGTATTCAAAGCGTCCTAGATATTTCATGAAGTTGGTAGGCGATGGCACACCTGCCGAAATAGAGTGGTGGAATAGGATGTACGATTCAGACTTTCATGTTATTTTAGATGTTCGTAATGAAGCGGCCATCGCTTATTTGGCTTTGAAAGAACTCGATGGATACAAGTACAACAATGATGCTTATACGTCACTTTACAAATTGCTTGGCGAAGATAAATCAATAGGAGAATATTGTCGTCATTTACAACGCTCTACAACTAACAAAACGGTCGAACTGTTTATATGTTTTGTTCTTATAATTATCTCTTTTGTAGCTTATTATTTCTTTTTCGTCAGAAAAAGATTAGTCAATAGAATGAACATGGAACAAGTATTCACCATCAATGAGCTGATATTGAAGACTACTTTGCAATCTTTCCCAAATACTATCGATAATCTGGAAGAATTTAAAACGGGAAAATTCAAAAATGTGGAAGAAAGAGTGATGAGCATTCCCAAAAGGATAGTTAATACAATCTTCGATGCCATGAATGAATTGGTGCCTATTGAGAGGATAGGAATTGCCATATTCAATAACATGATGAAAGAACCGGCTTTTGTCTGCAATCCCGAATTGATAGAAATGCCTGATGGCATTAAGGATGTATATGAAAATCATCGGTTATTATTTGAAGGCAATAAGCTTTTCTTGCCTTTATTGGTTGATGTGGTGGATGGGCAGAATTGTGTCGGTGCTCTTTATCTGGAATTAAGACCGGGAATAAATATAGGAACAGATATTCTCTTGGTGCAACTGGTCGCTGAATATATGGCCATTGTTGTGATGAATTCTATACTAAATGTTGCTTCTGATTATCAGAATATTGAATGGGTTAAAGAAGATATTAATAAATCGCAATATGAAGAAAGCCTGCTTCACGTACAGAATATGGTTCTTGATAATTGTCTTTCGACCATTAAACATGAAACAATCTACTATCCCAATAAAATAAAACAAATAGTAGCGCAGCTAATAAACAGCGATGGTTTGGACATGAAACAGGAAAGTATTGATACCATTGGCGAATTGACAGATTATTATAGAGGCATTTTCACTATACTCTATTCTTGTGCCGCTCGTCAATTGGATGAAGTTACCTTTAGACGGTCGGTGATAAATGTTGCCGAGTTGTCGAATTATGCCTTAAAGTACTTTCAGAAAAAAAACAGATATGGAAATGATGTGAGATTTCGTGTTGAAGCTATCGAAGGAGAGATTATAGGCGATATTATCTTGTTGCATTTCATGTTGGAAAATCTTATTAATGAATCTCTGCAACATGAATTACGAGGCAATCTGATTCTTAATGTAAAAGACGATGGGGATTATATTCGTTTTGAATTTATAGATACTCGCCGTTCTTTCAGCATTAGCGAGCTGAACAAAATGTTTTATCCCCAGATAGATCGGATAGAATATCTAATATGTCGTCAGATTATTAGAGAACATGATGAATATGCTGGCCGCAGAGGATGTCGAATTAATGCTGAACCGTATAATGGAGGGGGATTTACAATATATTTTACGCTAATAAAAAGTACTATTAAATATGGAAGAAACAAAATTTAAGGTCATCATTGTTGAAGATGTAAAATTGGAACTTAAAGGAACTGAAGAGATCTTTCGTCATGAAATTCCTAATGTCGAAGTGATAGGTACCGCTATGACTGAAACCGAATTTTGGCCACTAATGGAAAAACAGAAGCCTGATATGGTGCTGCTTGATTTAGGTTTAGGAGGCTCTACTACTATCGGAGTAGATATTTGTCGTCATATTTTTATGAAATATGAAGGAGTTAAAGTTCTTATCTTTACCGGCGAAACGTCTAATGAAAAGCTTTGGATTGATGTGCTCAAAGCCGGAGCGGATGGAATTGTACTGAAGACTGGCGAATTATTAACGAAAACCGAAGTACAGGCCGTTATGGATGGTAAACATTTTGTGTTCAATGAACCGATACTCGAAAAAATTATAGAACGCTATACACGCTCTGTTGAAAATGAATACAAACGTCAAGAAGCTGTTATTGATTACGATATTGATGAATATGATGAACGCTTTTTACGTCATTTGGCACTGGGATACACAAAGGAAATGATTTCTAATTTAAAGACCATGCCATTGGGAGTAAAGTCTCTTGAAAAGCGTCAGAATGAACTGATAAACCGTTTATTCACGTCAGAAGAGCGGTTGGAGGGAGTAAATGCTACAAGACTTGTTGTTAAGGCATTGCAGTTGGGTATCATAGATCTAAACAACTTGCATCCCGATGAAGAATAAATGGCAGATGCCGCATCCGGCAACAATGTTTTTACTGTTGACATTAGCAGTAATTATTGTTTCATGGGTTTGTGATATATATGGCTTAAGTATTACACTATCGCCATCCGGAGAAGAAATCCGTGTACAAAACCTCTTGAACGCCGACGGCATACGCTGGATGTTACAAAATTTAATAACCAATTTCACTAATTTTACGCCATTGGGTATGGCTGTCATTGCCATATTCGGGCTTGGACTTGCCAATCATTCCGGATTTATTGATGCTTGCATTCGATATAGTGTAAGGAACCATAAAAACTTGTCTCGGAATATCATTATATGTGTAATCGCTCTTGGGTTATTATCTAATATGGTGGGAGATGCCGGATATATCATCTTGTTGCCTATCGCAGCCACTATGTTTAGATCTGCAGGACTTAGTCCTGTTGCAGGAATCATTACTGCTTATATTTCGGTAGCCTGTGGATACAGTGCCAATATTTTTCTTTCTATTATTGATCCCATTCTTTCTATTAATACAGAAAAGGCTGCATTCACAGCCAATGTCTGGGATAGTGATATTGGGCCAATGTGCAATTACTACTTTTTCTTTGTGTCTACTATTGTTATCGGTTTTCTGATTTATTATATAACCAATAAATCATTGTTGCCTTCCATACAGCAGGGGCAAGAAAAGATCTCTAAAGTAGATTATAAACCTTTATCACACAAAGAGCGTCGAGCATTCTATTTATCATTAATAATCGGAGCTATTTATTTCATTGTGTTTTTGCTTGTCGCAACTCTTCCCTTCGGTTTTCTAAGAGGGGTGGACGGGGGATTATTATATTCTCCTTTCACAATGAATATACTTTCGATCTTATCTCTTGGAATAGCAATTATCGGAACAGTCTACGGATTTTCTTCTGGACGTTATCGTAATGATCGCGATGTCGTTGATGGTTTGAACTCTGCTGTGGGCATGTTGAGTGTGTTTTTTGTAATAGCTTTCTTCGCTTCTCAGCTTTATGCTTGTTTTAACTATTCGCATCTTGACAAATACATTGCTGTCAATTTTGCCTCGTTGCTCACCTCTATGTCAGCCAGTCCTCTCATAACTCTTATTTTATTCATCTTATTCACAGCTCTTATAAATCTGGTGTTGTGCTCGGCAACTGGGAAATGGGCTTTTATGTCGTTTATTTTTGTTCCATACTTTGCTAAGATAGGTGTTTCTCCTGATGTAGTCCAATGTGCTTTTCGCATTGGTGACAGCTCCACAAATGCCATAACGCCTTTCTTGTTATATATGCCACTGGTATTGACTTATATGCAGCAATATAATAAACAAATAACTTATGGTACTTTGTTTCGATACACGTGGCGTTATACTTTATATATATTAATAGTTTGGATCATTCTATTTGCCTCTTGGTATTTATGTGGGATACCTTTTGGGCGATAAAAATATATTTTATGGCAAATTCTTATTTCCAATTCAAAAAGTTTACGGTATACCAAGATAGATGTGCTATGAAAGTTGGTACCGATAGTGTTTTGCTGGGTGCTATGGCTCCGACAGAAGGTGCAAATAATATTCTTGATATTGGGACAGGGACTGGAATAATTGCGTTGATGTTGGCTCAACGCAATCGCACAGCAAAGATTACTTCGATCGAAATAGATAAAGAAGCTTCAATGCAAGCAGTAGAGAATGCCGCGGCATCTCCATGGGTAAATAGAATTAGCATTGTAACCGGAGATTTTAATCAATATCAATTTCCACAGAAGTTTGATAGCATTGTATCAAATCCACCTTTCTTTACAGAAGATCTGAAATGTCATGATCCTCTTCGAAATATAGCACGACATACCGATTTATTGACCTTTGATGCATTGCTTAAGGGAGTTCATCTTTTGTTGTTGGATACAGGATTGTTCACGGTCATTATTCCAAGTTCGCAAGTTCAATCTTTTGTCGACACAGCATACGTATACGAATTATATTTGTCTTCTCAAATAACAATATATTCCAAATCACAAAAGGTGTCCAAGCGTTCTGTCCTTGTTTTTTCAGCTACTAAACAACCTGTTCTAAAAGAGACTTTCGTTATTCATTCAGATGATGGAACATACACTACCGAATTTAAAGCTTTAATGCATGATTTTTATTTGAGGCTTGTTTGAAATTGGTTAAATGAACATTAATAGAGTCTCTTTCTGTTCACCATCATCGTTGTTTGTTCTGAAATGACTAAATTAAAAAAACAAAAAGTCTCCGTTCTAAGTCGCTTTTATTAAAAGTCTCCTCTTTTTTATATAAAAACTAAAGGAATGTATTAAATGCTCCTTTGTTTATTTCTGTTTCTCACACTTGTATTTTATGCGTCTTACAAATCTGAGTAGGGAACTAGTGCCTATCGCCGTTTTAGCGAAAAAAGTTCATATTGGGATAAAAAGTTATTGTTGTTTGATAAAATAGAGGAAAAGAAAGAAATAATATTAAATAATAAAATCCAAAGATAGGCTCTTGGTCATTTTTTTATTTATCCCTCAAAAACCTAAATAAGTACGTATTTATAACGTGAGGCATTAAAAGTTTATGGAGAAATCTTTTTGTATTTCAAGGAAAAGCTGTAATTTTACACAATAATTTGAAATCAATTTGTATAATTTATAATTAGTTTTTAAATGCTTGAAGAAGATAAAATAATAAAGGTAAACATCGAGGATGAGATGAAATCATCGTACATTGATTATTCGATGTCTGTTATTGTTGCACGTGCTTTACCTGACGTTAGAGACGGATTCAAGCCGGTTCATCGCAGAATTCTGTATGGAATGATGGAACTGGGTAATACATCCGATAGACCAACAAAAAAATCAGCAAGAATTGTGGGCGAGGTATTAGGTAAATACCATCCTCACGGTGATTCATCTGTATATTATGCGATGGTTCGTATGGCTCAGAGTTGGTCAATGCGTTATCCGTTAGTTGATGGACAAGGAAACTTTGGTTCGGTTGATTCCGATCCTCCAGCTGCCATGCGTTATACTGAAGCCCGCTTGAATAAGATGGGTGAAGAGATGATGCAGGATCTCTACAAAGAGACTGTTGATATGGTGCCCAACTTTGATAATACTTTGGTAGAACCTTCTGTGATGCCTACGCGTTTTCCAAATTTGTTGGTCAATGGTGCATCGGGTATTGCTGTCGGTATGGCAACTAATATGCCGACTCATAATTTGTCTGAAGTTATAGATGCTTGTATCGCTTATATTGAAAATAACGATATTTCTGTTGATGAGCTAATGAAGTATGTCAAGGCTCCGGATTTTCCAACTGGAGGATACATCTATGGCATGAGCGGGGTTCGTGAAGCTTATGAGACGGGCCGCGGTAGAGTTGTCATGCGTGCTAGAGCAGAAATCGAAACGGATGATTCTCATGATAAGATTATTATTACAGAAATACCTTATAATGTAGTAAAATCTGATTTAGTGAAATATATCGCTGATTTGGTGAAAGAAGGAAAAGTCACGGGAATTTCTGATATAAAAGATGAATCTTCAAAGCGTGACGGTATGCGAATCGTCATTTATGTGAAGCGTGATGCCAATGCGAATGTATTGCTGAACAAATTATATAAGATGACCGCTCTTCAATCGTCCTTTAGTGTGAATAATGTCGCTTTGGTCAATGGACGTCCGCAATTGTTGAATCTGCATGATATGATTAAATATTTTGTGGAGCATCGTCATGAAGTGGTTATTCGTCGCACGAAGTTTGATTTAAGAAAAGCTCAAGAGCGAGCTCATATTTTAGAAGGTCTGATTATTGCTTCGGATAACATTGACGAAGTAGTACATATCATAAAGGGTTCAAAAACCCCTAGCCAGGCAATAGAGCGTTTGATGGATCGTTTTTCGCTGGATGAAATTCAGGCAAAAGCTATTACAGATATGAGGTTGATTCAGTTGAATGGCTTGAATCAGGATAAACTTCATCAAGAATATAATGATATTGAAAAACAAATCGCTTATTTGGAGCAAATACTTTCAGATCATTATCTCTGTATGAAAATCGTTACAGATGAACTACTTGAAGTAAAAGATAAATATGGTGATGCTCGTCGTTCTGAGATTGTTTATTCTTCTGAAGAATTCAATGCGGAAGATTTTTATGCAGATGACGATGTTGTGATCACTATTTCTCATTTAGGCTATATCAAACGTACACCTTTGGTTGATTTTCATGCTCAAAATAGGGGAGGGGTTGGCTCTAAAGGTTCTCAAACTCGTGATGCAGATTTTGTAGAACATATATATCCTGCTACAATGCATAACACGATGATGTTTTTCACTCAGAAAGGTAAATGCTATTGGCTGAAAGTCTATGAAATTCCTGAAGGAACCAAAACTTCTAAGGGACGTGCCATTCAAAATCTACTCAATATCGAATCTGACGATAATGTCAATGCCTATTTGAGAGTGAAAGATCTGAATGATGAAGAATTTATCAACAGTCACTACATTGTATTCTGTACGAAAAAGGGTGTTGTGAAAAAGACATTGTTGGAACAGTATTCTCGTCCACGTGCCAATGGTATTAATGCTATCAATATAAGAGAAGATGACAAGGTGATCGAAGTACGTATGACAGATGGTACAAACGAAATAATTATTGCTGACTACAACGGACGTGCTATTCGTTTCAATGAAAGCAAGATTCGAACAATGGGGCGTACGGCAACGGGAGTTAGAGGTATGTCTATTTCTGCTAATGACGAAGTCGTTGGTATGATTTGCATTAAAGATCTAAATGAGAACGTTATGGTCATTTCTGAACAAGGCTATGGCAAACGTTCTAATGTAGAAGATTATCGTGTTACCAATCGAGGTGGAAAAGGTGTGAAAACGATGAATATTACCGATAAAACGGGAAAACTTATCTCTATTAAGTCGGTAACTGATGATAGTGATTTGATGATCATCAATAAATCTGGTATTGTAATTCGGGTTCATGTGGCTGATTTTAGAATAATGGGGAGAGCTACTCAAGGTGTTCGCCTCATCAATTTGGATAAACGTGGTGATGAAATAGCATCTGTTTGTAAGGTTAATGCCGAAGAAGAAATCGATTTGGAGGAGCAAACAACACCGGAAAATACTTCTGATGCACCTTTAAATGATGAGAGCAGCGATATAGATGCTAACGATAATCTTTCAAATGACAATAATTAATTATTAACTAATAAAACAACGATTATGAAAAAGGTGATTCTAACTGTTTCCTTGTTCGTTGCATCTGTTTCTGTCCTTGCACAACAGAGTAACGTGAAAGAAGCAAAAAGTATTATCGAGGGTACTAACCCTGATTTTGCTAAAGCCGAGCAGTTGATTAGCGCTGCTTTAAAAGACCCTTCGACAATGAATGATCCTGGAGCTTGGAATATTGCTGGCCAAATTCAGTCAAAGGTTAACGAAAAGGAAAATACAAAACTCTATTTAAAACAACCTTTTGATACAACTAAAATGTATAATAGTATATTAGAGATGTATCAATATTTTCTGAAATGTGATGAGTTAGCCCAAGTTCCTAATGAAAAGGGTAAAATTAAAAACAAGTTCAGAAAAGAAAATGCTGATATCATGCTTAAATCCCGTTCTAATTTGCTGAATGGTTTTGTTCAGTATTTGAATAGCGGTGATAGTAAGAAGGCTTTGGATTTTTTCAAAACTTATGCCGATTCGCGTGATTATCCGATATTGGCAGATGCTAAATTGGCTCAGCAAAATGATACTATCCTTAATCAGTATGCGTATTATGCAATAGCGGCTGCTTATAGAGAAAGCGATTATGAGTTCGTGAAAAAGTATGCACCTGCGGGTATGAAATACGAAAAGAACGCTTCTAATTGCTTGCAAATATTAGCTGAAGTTTATAAAGCTCAGAAGGACTCTGTCGAATTTTTGAAAACAGTACAGGAAGGTGTAGCTAAATATCCTTCTGAAAAGTATTTCTTGGGTAGTGTAATCGACTATTATTCGTCTCACAATCAGAATGAAAAAGCTATGGAATTTGCTGATAGCCAATTAAAAAATGATCCGAATAATAAGTTTATGGTTTTTGTAAAAGCCTATCTTTATCAGATGATGAAAGATTATGATAATGCTATAACTTATTACGATAAGGCTATTCAACTTGATCCCGCATACGCTGATGCTCTTTCTAATTTGGGATTAACCTATGTGCTTAAAGCTCAATCTGTATCAGACAAGGCTACTACTAATGTAAATAGTCCTAAGTATAAACAAGATCAGGCTGCCATTAAGGCTCTGTATGAAAAAGCAAGACCTTATTATGAAAAAGCTCGTGAATTGAAACCTGATAATAAAGATCTTTGGGCACGTGGCTTGTATAGAGTTTATTACTGCTTGAATATGGCTCCTCAATTTGAAGAAATGGAGAAGATTCTTGGTATCGATAGCACTAAAAAATAGTTTTAGTACTATACATATAATATCATTAAAAATATATTCAGTCCGTTACTTAATAAGTAACGGACTTTTTTTTGTCTCAAAGTGTGACAGGAGTATAATAGATCATTAATTTAAAGTCTAATTATAGTATTAAACATAATGTTGATTATAAAATAAATATAAGGAGATAATCATAGTTTGATCTTTAGGTGTTGTTAGAAAGTAAAAGATGATAAATGAAAATGATATTGAGGTTCTAAAGATTCTGTTTAAAGCAAAGATTCTTTTTTAGTATAAATCTAATGTTTTTGTTTCCTAAATCAAGCGGTATATTGCGAACTTATATCTATTTTTGTAATAGATTTAATGAAATAACAGAGAAGATTTAAAGAAATTGCAGATATGAATAAAAGATTTATTATATTGTTTCCATTCATTATGTTGATCGCAGTGTCAACATTGATGTCCTGTGTTGGAGAAGATCGCTGGGCAGAATATAAACCATTGACAGCTACGGATGAATGGATGGACAGTGTGATGCGTGTGAATTATTATTGGGTATCTGATATGCCATCCTCTAAAAGGGTTAATTATTTCAATACGCCAACGACATTCTTAGAATCTGTAAAATCCAAACAGGATAAAGTTTCTCATATCGATTCTATTTATAACTCTACAAATAGTTATGGAATAACCGCTTCTTTTGAGGCCTCTGCAGATAATGATACGATCTACAATGCTGTCGTAACGTACGTTGACACTGATTCCCCTGCTTACCGTGCTGGCCTGAAACGTGGTGATTGGATTATGACTGTTGGCGGCAATGCGATTACACGTTCTAATCAGTCGACAATTTTAGCCAATGGAAATGCTACAACTTTATCGCTTGGTACGCTACAGACTACAACGAACAGTGGGACAACCACTTATTCTGTCATTTCGAATGGCACAGTACTTTCGATGGACGCATCTACATCTGTCTCGGATAACCCTGTACATTATTATACGACTATTACATCTGGTAGTAAGAAAATTGGATATTTAGTTTATAGTCGTTTTGATGCCGGTACATCTGGCGCTTATTTAAATAATTTACGTAGTGCCTTTGCCTCATTCAGTGCGAACGGGGTAACAGATTTTGTTCTTGATCTGCGTTATAATACGGGTGGCGATGATATAGAATGCGCGCGTCTGTTAGCTTCTATGTTGGTTCCTTCTGGTAAACTGGGCAGTACTTTCATTACTTTAAAAAAGACAGATTCCACTAAGGATCAGACGTTGACCCTTTCTAATGAATTAATAGGAAGTGGTGCTAATCTCAATCTTTCTAATATTTATGTTCTGACGACTTCTGCAACAGCCCAACTATCTGAAGTCCTTATTGCCGCATTGACGCCTTATCTTAAGGTTTATACCGTAGGCAGTACAACAAAGGGTTCCTTAGGCGTTACAACTGGCTATACTAATCCGGCTTTCAACTATAAGTTTTATCCAGTGACGAGTATTCCCGTCAATGCATCCAATGAAACTTATACAACTTCGGGTATTGCGGCAAGTCAATCGGCTTCGGATACAGATTTGCCTACACTGTTGGATTTTGGAAATACCAGCGAATCGATGCTGTCTGCTGCTATCGCTCTCATTGCTGCTGAGTGAAAAAGTATTTCAACATATAAATTAAATAATTTATCGTCCTTTGATTTGGTTGTTTCAACAATTTAATATATATTTGATGCAAAAGAAAAAAATCTCTGGATGTTCTAAAATAAAAGGCTTATGGAAAATCAACAATTAATTAATCAGGTAACAGCAAAAGCCAAAAGATGGCTCGCTCCTGCCTATGATGCAGAAACACAGGCAGAAGTAAAACGTATGCTAGAGAATGAAGATAAAACAGAACTTGTAGATTCTTTTTACAAAGATTTAGAGTTCGGTACAGGTGGTTTGCGTGGTATCATGGGAGCCGGAACAAACCGTATGAATATTTACACCGTGGGTGCTGCGACTCAAGGTCTATCCAATTATCTGAATGCCAATTTCAAAGAATTGAAACAGATTTCGGTTGTTGTGGGCCATGACTGTCGTAACAACAGTCGCAAGTTTGCCGAAATTTCTGCAAATATTTTTTCTGCAAACGGTATTAAGGTGTATCTTTTTGAAGATATGCGTCCTACTCCCGAAATATCTTTTGCTATTCGTCATTTAGGATGTCAGAGTGGTATTATTCTTACCGCTTCCCACAACCCGAAAGAATACAATGGATATAAAGCATATTGGGATGATGGTGCTCAGGTATTGGCTCCTCATGATAAAGGTATCATTACCGAAGTTGAAAAGATCACCGATGTCTCTGGAATTAAGTTCGAAGGCAATCAAAGTTTGATTCAGATTGTAGGCAAAGATATCGATGATATTTATCTTGAGAAGATCAAATCCATATCTATTGAGCCCGAAGTGATCAAACATCATAGCGACATGAAGATTGTCTACACTCCTATTCATGGCACTGGTATGATGCTTATCCCGCGTTCTCTCAAGATGTGGGGATTTGACAATGTTACTTGCGTGCCCGAGCAAATGATAAAGGATGGTAACTTCCCGACGGTTGTTTCTCCCAATCCCGAGAATGCAGAAGCGTTATCAATGGCAGTAGCTCTTGCCAAGAAGATTGATGCCGATTTGGTAATGGCGAGTGATCCTGATGCCGATCGAGTTGGTATTGCTTGTAAGGACGACAAAGGTGAGTGGATACTTATGAATGGTAATCAAACGTGCTTGCTCTTCTTATACTACATCATTACCCAGTATACCAAGTTGGGCAAAATGACAGGGAAAGAGTATGTCGTTAAGACCATAGTAACAACCGAACTGATAAAAAACATTGCGCAGAAGAATCATCTTGAAATGATGGATTGCTACACCGGTTTCAAATGGATTGCTCGTGAGGTTCGTCTCAACGAAGGTAAGAAAGTATATATCGGTGGCGGCGAAGAAAGCTATGGCTTTATGGCCGAGGATTTTGTTCGCGACAAAGATGCCGTATCTGCATGTTGCCTTATAGGTGAAGTTGCCGCTTGGGCAAAAGAACAAGGTAAGTCGCTCTACGAATTGTTGCTCGATATCTATGTGGAATATGGATTTAGCAAGAATGCCACAGTCAATGTTGTTAAGCCGGGTAAGTCTGGTGCCGAAGAAATTAAGAACATGATGAATGATTTTCGTAAAAATCCTCCTCATACTCTTGGTGGACATAAAGTGACACTCTGGAAAGACTATAAGACGCTAAGACAAATCGATATCGCAGGACGTATTACCCGATTGGATATGCCTGAGCCATCCAATGTGCTGCAATATTTCACATCAGATGGTGCTAAAGTTTCTGTTCGTCCTTCCGGTACGGAACCCAAAATTAAATTTTACTTAGAGGTTCCGGCTCCGATGAACGTTCGTGAAGATTATCTTAAGGCCAACGAAGTGGCTGATAAAGAGATCGAGAAGCTAAAGGCATCGTTGGGAATATAGTATGTTTTAATATTATATGAAGAAACAAGTAGAAGGGGGAGAAAGTTCAAAAGGGCTTCTCCCCTATCTTGTATCTCCCTAACGTAAGCTAATAAAAGATTTTTTCAAAAAAAAGATAGATTTTGTTTGTTTTTCATGTAAAAAGTGTAATTTTGCAACGTCTTTCATTAAAAGAAAAGGCAAATAGTCGAGAATATATGAATATGATAACTTATACATTTACTAGTTTCTTTTATTACTTTTACTTTAGCAACAGAGTAAGAGCGGGACTTCGTATATGTTAAGTAAGACATGAAAAAGATAGAAATAAATTAATAATATAGAATCCCGCTCCTGTACAAGAAGCGGGATTTTTTTTATCATGCAAGGTAGAATAAGAAAATGAAGAAAGTAGCTATACAAGGAGGTTTAGGGTCGTTTCATGATATTGCGGCTCATCAGTATTTTGAAGGGAGCGATATTCGGTTGGAATGTTGCATTCAGTTCGAAGATATTTTCAAGACGATGAGTCACGATACTGACGTCTTTGGCATGCTCGCTATCGAGAATACCATTGCCGGAAGTCTCTTGCACAACAATGAATTGCTTCGGCTGAGTGGAACACAAATCATCGGTGAATATAAGCTTCGCATTTCGCATTGTTTCGTTTGTCTGCCCGATGATGATTGGACTACCATAACAGAAGTCAATTCGCATCCTATTGCTCTGATGCAGTGTCGCGAATTTTTGAGCCGCCATTCGCAATACAAAGTTGTTGAGTGTGAAGACACGGCAATGAGTGCCCAGAATATTAAGGAAAACAATCTTCGTGGACACGCTGCTATTTGCTCCGAGGCAGCAGCCAATTTATTTGGTATGAAGATTCTTTCTAAGGCCATTGAGACTAATAAGCACAACTTCACCCGCTTTCTTATTGTTGCCGATCCATCGTTGGTGGACAAAATTCATCCGGATATGGCTACTATTAATAAATCGAGCTTGGTTTTTACTTTGTCTCATACCGAAGGCAGTCTTTCTCAAGTGCTTTCCATCTTTTCTTTTTATCGAATCAATTTAACCAAAATACAGTCGCTGCCCATAATAGGGCACGAATGGGAATATCAGTTTTATGTCGACATTGTTTTTGACGATTATACTCGTTACAAGCAGTCGGTAGCTGCTGTTGTTCCATTGACCAAACAATTCAAAATATTAGGCGAATATGCAGAAGGAAAACAAAGCGTACAAGATTGAACCGGCAGATAGATTATCTGAAGTACGCGAATATTATTTTTCGGTAAAACTCAAAGAAGTTGCTCAGATGAATGCCGAAGGCAAAGACGTGATTAGCTTGGCTATAGGTAGTCCCGATATGCCTCCTAGTGACGCAACTATAAAGCAACTGTGTGATAGTGCTCACAATCCCGACGGACATGGCTATCAGCCTTATGTCGGGATTCCCGAACTGAGAGATGCTTTTGCCCAATGGTATGAACGTTGGTACGGTGTTGCACTTGACCCGAATACCGAAATACAACCGCTTATCGGTTCGAAAGAAGGTATTCTGCATGTTACGCTGGCTTTTGTCAATCCCGGCGATCAAGTACTGGTTCCCAATCCCGGTTATCCTACTTATACTTCTCTAAGCAAATTGCTTGGTGCAGAGATCGTCAGTTACAATTTACGAGAAGAAAATGCTTGGATGCCCGATTTCGATGAATTGGAAAGAATAGATACCTCTCGTGTCAAGCTGATGTGGGTTAATTATCCCAATATGCCTACAGGAGCCAATGCCACTCCCCTACTCTATGAACGATTGGTAGATTTTGCGCGTCGCAAGAATATTGTTATTGTCAATGACAATCCCTATAGTTTTATCTTAAACGATAAACCTATCAGTATTCTTGCTGTTCCTGGCGCCAAAGATTGTTGCATAGAGTTCAATTCGATGAGCAAAAGTCACAATATGCCCGGATGGCGTGTGGCTATGTTGGCCTCCAATCCTCAGTTTGTACAGTGGGTGCTCAAAGTCAAGAGCAATATAGACAGCGGTATGTTTCGTGCCGTTCAGCTTGCCGCAGCCACGGCACTTGCGGCCGATTCGGATTGGTACGAAAGTAATAACGTCAACTATCGTAGTCGCCGCTCGCTCGCCGCAGAAATAATGAACGCTCTACATTGCACTTACGACGAAAGTCAGGTAGGTATGTTCCTTTGGGGCAAGATCCCCGCCAGCTATCAAAAGGTAGAAGATCTCACAGAGAAAGTGCTTCAAGAGGCTCGCGTATTTATTACACCGGGATTCATCTTCGGAAGCAATGGCGAACGCTATATCCGTATTTCTCTTTGCTGCAAAGATGACAAATTGACCGAGGCGTTACGACGTATCAAAGCGCTTGCCCTCTGATGTTAAGTTTGCTATGCCTCTGCACAGTGCTTATTAGATTGAAAAATTAATTCAGAAATAAAAACAAAAAACAGTATAACGATGGAATTAGAACCGATTATTCTTCCCGGGGTACCTCAGCAACGCCCTTTAGTAATTGCAGGTCCCTGTAGTGCAGAGACCGAAGAACAAGTAATGAATACAGCTCGCGACCTCTCGGCCAAAGGTATCAAGATATTGCGTGCCGGTATCTGGAAACCGCGTACCAAGCCCGGTGGTTTCGAAGGTGTAGGTACCGAAGGATTGCAGTGGCTCAAGAAAGCCAAAGCCGAATATGGCATGTACACCGCTACCGAGGTGGCAACCGGCAAGCATGTTTTCGAAGCGTTGAAAGCCGGTATTGATATTTTGTGGATTGGTGCCCGCACATCTGCCAATCCCTTTGCCGTGCAAGAGATTGCCGATGCATTGAAGGGTGTTGATATTCCGGTATACATTAAGAACCCCGTCAATCCGGATCTCGAATTGTGGATCGGTGCGTTGCAGCGTGTCTACAATGCAGGCATCAAACGTCTGGGGGCTATCCATCGTGGATTCAGTACTTACGACAAGACCATCTATCGCAATATTCCCCAATGGCAGGTACCTATCGAACTGCGTCGCCGCATTCCGGGACTGCCTATCCTTTGCGATCCCAGCCATATAGGTGGCAAACGCGAACTTATCGCACCGATTTGTCAGCAGGCTATGGATTTGAATTTCGACGGACTGATTATCGAATCGCATTGCGATCCCGACAAGGCTTGGAGCGATGCCAAACAGCAAGTGACGCCCGAGGTGCTCGATTATATCATCAATATGCTCGTCATCCGAAAAGAAACACAGTCTACCGAGAGTCTTACCGAATTGCGCCGCCAAATAGATGAGTGCGACGATAGTATCATCGAGATATTGGCCAAACGAATGCGTATATGCCGCGAGATAGGTACTTACAAAAAGGAGCACGACATTACTATTTTGCAGACGGCCCGTTACCGCGAAATTATAGAAAAGCGTGGTTTGCAGGGTGCACAGTGTTGCATGGACGCCAAATTTATAGAAGGGGTGTTCGAAGCGATTCATGCCGAATCTGTTCGCGAACAAATGGAAATAATCAACAAATAGAATATAGCAATGAGAATATTGATATTAGGAGCCGGAAAGATGGGATCGTTTTTTAACGACGTCTTGAGTTTTGATCACGAAACGGCAGTCTACGACACCAATCCCCAACAACTGCGCTTCGTATACAATACCTACCGCTTCACCACACTCGACGAAATAAAAGAGTTTCAGCCCGAACTGCTCATCAATGCCGTGACCGTGAAATATACGCTGCAAGCCTTTCGCGAAGTGTTGCCCTACCTACCCAAAGATTGTATTATAAGCGATATCGCTTCTGTCAAAAGTGGATTGAAGCGTTTCTATAAAGAGAGTGGCTTCCGTTTTGTGTCTACTCACCCCATGTTTGGCCCTACGTTTGCTTCGCTCAACAATTTAGGCACAGAGAATGCCATCGTTATCAGCGAGAGCGACCATCTGGGCAAGATTTTCTTTAAAGATCTGTACCAGCAACTCAACCTGAACATTTTCGAATACTCTTTTGAGCAGCACGACGAGACGGTGGCCTATTCGCTTTCTATTCCGTTTGTATCCACCTTTGTCTTTTCGGCAGTGATGCAACATCAAGATGCGCCCGGCACTACGTTCAAAAAACACATGGCTATAGCCAAGGGGCTGTTGAGCGAAGACGATTATCTGCTGCAAGAAATTCTTTTCAATCCCCGTACTCCGCTGCAGGTCGAAAAGATTCGTACCGAACTGAAGATATTACTCGATATCATCACTCGCAAAGATCCCGAGGGGATGAAACAATACTTAAAAAAGATACGCACCAATATCAAAGAGCATTAATAAGCATTATCTTTGCTCTTCAGTTAGAAACGAGTGAAACATATAGAGAGGAAATAAATGATGAAAAAGGTATATGTACTTTTGGCTCAAGGCTTTGAAACAGTCGAAGCTCTGGCACAGGTAGATGTTTGCCGTCGTTGCAAATTGGACGTTGCTACGGTATCTGTCGATAACAATTATACTGTCGTATCTTCTCATGGAGTTGCAGTCACAGCCAATCAGCTTATTCAAGATACAAACTTCGATGATGGCGATGCCCTGGTGTTGCCTGGTGGCTTTCCCGGTTATATGAACTTGGCAAACTCCAAAGAGGTAGGCGAAGCTGTGAAGAAGTACTATCAATCGGGCAAATATGTTGCCGCTATATGTGGCGCTCCTTATGTATTGGCAGTAAATGGCATAGCCAAAGATCGACGTATCACCTACCATTTCAGTATCAAAGAAAAAATGGAAGGCTACACCTATACGGGCGATAAAACCACTGTCGACGGCAATCTTATTACCGGCCGTGGGGCAGGTTGTTCGTTCGATTTTGGTATTGCCCTCATGAATTTACTTACAGACGAAGAGACTGTAACGCATCTTAAAAAAGGCTTGGAGTGGTCTTAAAGAGGCCACTTCATTACTCTTAGATAAAGACTCTTTATCCGCTGCATGCAAGATAAAGGGTCTTTATTGTTTTTTTACAAACAGCAAATGGGGTGCCTTTCCTTCAGTATCGAGTTTCCCCTCGTCTACAAGCGCATGGAGTTCGCGTAGCGCTTTGTTGCGCAATAGTCCTGTAAGGGCGCAATAGATGGAAGCCGTGATGAACGAGTGAGTTTCCAAATAGTTGTCGAGCAAGGCTACGTGCTCTTCGCGCGACGAAGTACTGGACCGGTTGAATTGCCATACCGAACGTTCGACGCTCGTATCTACCTTCTTGCGTAGCCACACCGACGAGCGGAAATTTACATTCGTTACCCGTATCGAGCCCGCTCGTATTTCGTTGCGATCTGCTACGGCACGTGCTTTCAGCTTAGGCGAGAAATAGCCTATATTACCTAGTTGCACGCTACATCCTTCTTGCAACGATCTCACCAACTCTTCTTCCAACATTGCCATCACCCCGATTACATCGCCTTTGGATAAACCCGAACTACTCACTATGCGGTTTGTGAGCGTGTCGAAATCTACTTTGCCATTCGATTTCCATCGCACATATAGCCGTTCATCATCTTTACCGCCATTGGCAGGCGGTCGTTTGCCGAAATCGTAAGTTACTCCCATGTTTTTATTCCTTTCTTTAGTTGCATTGTTTTTCTTCAGTTCTACCAAGTCGTATGATACTCAACTGTAAGCCCTGACGTAATGATGATTAATTATTTTGGTGCTAATATACAAAATATTTTTCATATATGCAATATGTATTTCACATATATGTCGTTTATATTGTATATATATAGTATATAAGTAGCATATATGTGAAATATAAAAATGTTAAGTATCAAAATTGTTATACATGCTTATCCGAGTAGATAATGTTACCTTTGATATGTGTTAGACAAAAGGATGAAAATGTAATATTAGTTTTTTTAAAAAAAAGTTTACTCTTTTTGCAACTTTTTGTCATTCTATCCGTCTAATAAGAAAGAGAGTATTTATTCAAAAACTAATAAGGCAATTTTAATATGAAAAAAGTAATTACTGCATTGGTTATATTGGTATCTATTTGCATTATCATTTTATAATCAATTGCCGTGTGGGGAGTTAAAAGTTTACGAAACTTTTAAAAGAATTCTCTCTATACGTCTCACTCATTTCTGTGTATTAATGGTGTCAAAACTGTTAATAGGTGGTTTTTACATGCAATTTCGATGAAGATGAATTTCAAAAAGTTAGTATTCAGCACTGTATTCCTAGCTGTTTTTAGTACGGTAGGTTTAGCACAAGGTCGGTTGATCATACCCAAAGGAAATCTAAATGCGTATAAAAAGCAAACCCGCAGCGAAGTAGGAAATCCCGGCAAGAACTATTGGCAAAATTCATCTGATTATCAAATCAAAGCATCGGTCGATGTAAAGAACAAGAGATTGAGTGGAGACGAAAATATTGTGTATCATAACAACAGCACAGATACGTTGCATACCATCGTAATCAGACTGTATCAGGATATATTCAAAAAGGGCGCCAATCGCAACCCGCTGTTCGATACGGACCCCTTCGACATAAACGAGGGTGTCGCCATTGGCAAACTGAAAGTTGGTGATTTGGAATTGAAGCAAGCGGACTTAAAGCGAAAAGGTACACTATTGTATGTGAGCATGCCTCAAAAGCTGCTTCCGCATGCACAAACGAAACTGCATATCGAATGGAATTTTCATATACCCGAGCGTACTTTGATTCGGATGGGTACGATGGATAGTACCAGTCTATTCGTGGGACAATGGTATCCGCAGATTGCCGTATACGACGATATCAACGGATGGGACATTCATTCGCACAACGGGCTGGCCGAGTTTTATAATGACGTGAACAACTTTGATGTCGAACTCACGGTGCCCGAGAAGTTTTTGGTATGGGCTACGGGTGAGCCTGTAAATATAGACGAAGTGCTGCAACCCGAATACTTGCATAAATACAAAAAGGCATCGGTCTCTGATGACATTATCCACGTCGTTTCGGCAGAGGATATCGAACGCGGAAACATAACGACAAATATCCACACTTGGAAGTTCAAGGCCAATGGAGTCACCGACTTCGCTTTTGGCATAAGCGATCATTATTTGTGGGATGTAGCAAGTGTAGTAGTCGACAAAGCCACCGGAAGAAGAACGGTTGTTGCTGCGGCATACAAGAAAGACGCGCCCGACTTTGACAAGGTGGCCAATATCGCCAAAGAAACCGTGCGCTATCTTTCGACCGAAAAGCCGGGTATTCCCTTCCCTTTCCCCTATATCACGGCCTACAATGGCGATTTCGGTATGGAATATCCCATGATTACCAATGTTGGTGCTTACAAAAAGTACGATGATACTGTTTACGACAATTCGCACGAAATATCTCACATGTATTTTCCTTTTTATGTTTGTACCAACGAGACAAAAAATGGTTGGATGGACGAAGGATTTACCGTATTCTTGCCCGAGAAGATTCAAACAGCGTTGTCGCCTGGATTTGATGAGGCCAAACATACGACTGCGGCTTTCGAAAAATATGCGGGTATGGAAGACGAACCGGCATTGATCACATCTTCGTTTTATCTGGATTCACGCATTTATTTCTACCTGAACTATGGCAAGGCCGAACAAGCGCTGCGAATGCTCGAAACGGAATTGGGCACCGATGTCTTTCAGAAATGCCTGCTTACGTTTATGGACAATTGGAAATACAAACATCCTACACCTCTCGACTTCTTCAATACATTCAATACGGTGTCCAAACAAAACCTCAATTGGTTTTGGAACGCATGGTATTATCAGAATGGAGGAATACCCGATTTGGCAATCAAAGATGTAAACAGAAACCACGGGCATTACAAAGTCGGTATCGTCAATCGTGGAGATCTGCCCCTTCCCGTCGTATTATCGCTGTATAATGATCAGAAATTGGTTCGCACCATCACTCGGCCCGCAGGCGATTGGATGAAACATCCCACTGGCATTGCTATTGATTTCGATTCTTCTCAGAAAATCACAAAGATAGTGTTGGGTGGTGACTATATACCCGATGCAAATCGTGCCGACAATCTTTATTTACTTAAATGAATAGACGGCCGTTTGTTTGGTTCGATTATTGAATTTGAGAGTAAGAGTGCACACTTTGTAGAGAAGTGGAAAGATACGAGAAACCATACCAACACATCTGAAGTCCCAAGAAACCGATAATGACCAACAAACAGGCTGTCTTGTGCCACGTAGCATGAGACTGCCTCAAATGGATATATATCATATAAATAGCCCATGTGATTGCCGCCCATGTTTCTTTAGGATCCCAACTCCAATAGTCGCCCCATGCCTGCTTGGCCCAGACAGCCCCCGATAGTATCCCCAAAGTGAGGAGTGCTATACCTATATATATAAGGTTGTCTGTCGTATGAAGAAATTCTATTTTGTGTTTTATCAGACTTGCCATAGCTGTAATCACGGCACATCCCATAATAGCGTATGCAAACATATATACGGCTACATGCGGCACAAACCATGCGCTTTGCAGAGCAGGCATCATGCTTCGATCGTGCAATTCGGGATGAACAATATTGATGATGCAGAAGACGGCCGATAAAACGGTGGTGAAAGACAATATCCATTTGAAATGCCAGTGGCGATAAGTGATCAGCCCCACGATGATGCTGAAGAGTGAATACCACAAACGCGTTTCGCCCATCGTACGAAGAGGCGGACGTTGGAGTGAAAACCATAAGGCACCCACAAACGAAGCCAATACAGCGATAGCGCCCAATGTCAATACCGTAGGCCAGCAACGTTTACTGCGAGGATGCCACGCAAGAGCTGCACCGCCGGCCGATAGCAGCATGGCCGCTATGGCAAACAAATAAAAATTATTCCATAACATCGCTCACCTCCTCTCCTGCTTTATGTTTGTCCGAACCATATACGAACAGCAATAATGCCCCCAATGCCATACCTATGATACCTATCAAGATGATATAGTCCCAAGGTTGCACCACACTTTCGAAAATACAATAGGGAGATTGGCTACCACTCTCTACATCGTATCCTACCAAGTATATCTTTTCTTTCCACGAAACAGCATAAGGTTTGTTTACTTCGATAGTGGCTGCCGAACGGTCGACTTTTATTTCCGCCTTATAGGATGATGGCGTGCCATTGCCATAATAACTGACGTGAAAAGAACGCAGTGTCAACCCAAAATTGAGTAATGCAGGCTGTGCGTCTACATCATATCCCATACGTTCGGGAATGTTTTTGTAGGCCATTATCCGATACTTGTGTGTATCCGGTGCTCCGAAGAATAGAGCAAACAGCACGAGCCATAGTCCTATATGATTGAGTAGAAAGCGATATTGACACCATTTGTTTGTGGAGCGATGACGTAAGATAACGAGTGTGAGGTTGCTCATTAATAATAGTAGAATAGCAATAAATATCCACGATGTTGTAAAATGAAAGACTCCTAGCCTACTCCACAAGCTGTATGTGTCGTCAGATTGTTGCGGTACGAATCCGAGCACAAGGCATCCGGCAATAAAAAGGACGAGCGCCAGTATACTACAGTCTCCTCCCTCCAATACTTTCATCCATTCGGTGTCTCCCTTTCGGCTGTGCAGCAAATAAAGCATTCCCGTCCACACCATAGCAGCGGCAATATTGACGGGAAAAGCCATGAAGTGCATTGGAAATCCACCGCCGGTAAGCTGTATGATAGCCGAAGCAACGATGTAAGCTCCGATGTAGGTAAATACTTTAAATTTCATAGTCTCTCTGGTAAGTCTTTTTAGTTACGACGCAAAAGTACATGAAATATCTGAGAGTTTGATGCTTTTTTCGCTCGTTGTTGTTGTATCTTTTACTTTGCACTTCCTCGTTTGAGAATAGAATAATATCAATGCAATATATGAAATACTATTATTATACACTTCATTTGCATTTCAATTCATAATCAAAACGGCCTTTTTTTCTTTAGATTGTTACTTGGCGAAATTTCATCAATAATCTTTTTGATAATTATTCATCTTTTATAACGCTTGTTTCATTTATTATTTATATCTTGCACCACCTTAAATAATGTCTGTTGTATGACAGTTTGATAGTTTGAGTCCTTAAAGTATAATTATATGATAAACATAACGTTAGAAAATACACTGCCCGAATACCCTTCTTTCGTAGAAGGCATTCGTCGTGCTCCCGATCGTGGTTATACACTCAATTCGACACAAACCGTTACTGCATTGAAGAACGCTTTGCGCTATATTCCGACTGAATTGCATGAAAAAATCGCTCCCGAATTCTTGGAAGAACTTCGTACGCGAGGAAGAATATATGGTTATCGCTTTCGTCCACAAGGTGACTTGAAAGCGAAATCGATTGATGAATATGCTGGCAAATGCATCGAAGGAAAAGCTTTTCAGGTGATGATTGACAATAATCTTTGTTTTGATATAGCTCTTTATCCTTACGAACTCGTAACTTATGGCGAAACGGGACAAGTGTGTCAAAACTGGATGCAGTATCGTCTGATAAAAAAATACTTGCAAGAACTGACTCAAGACCAAACATTGGTCGTGGAGTCCGGTCATCCGTTGGGACTCTTTAAGTCACGGCCCGATGCCCCGAGGGTTATTATCTCTAATGCATTGATGGTGGGTATGTTTGACAATCAAAAAGATTGGCATACGGCGATGCAGATGGGTGTGGCAAATTATGGTCAGATGACAGCCGGCGGCTGGATGTATATCGGGCCGCAAGGAATTGTTCATGGAACTTTCAATACTTTATTAAATGCCGGTAGACTGAAATTAGGCATTCCTCAAAGCGGTGATCTGCGAGGTCATCTGTTTGTATCTTCCGGTTTGGGAGGTATGAGCGGTGCTCAACCTAAGGCGGCCGAAATAGCAGGTGCGGCCTGTATCATTGCCGAGGTAGATTTGTCGCGTATCGAAACTCGTCACAAACAAGGGTGGGTGAAACATATCACAGCCGATATGGCTGAGGCTTTCCGGTTGGCGCACGAAGCGATGAAACGCAGCGAACCTTGTTCGGTAGCTTACCACGGTAATGTGGTGGACTTATTGGAATATGCCGTTAAAGAAAATATTCATATCGAACTTTTGTCCGACCAGACTTCTTGCCATGCTGTGTACGAAGGCGGATACTGTCCGGTAGACCTGACTTTTGATGAACGCACTGCGATGCTTCATCAAGATTCGGAGCATTTCTGCAAACTGGTAGATAAGTCTTTGCGTCGCCATTTTGACGTGATAAAGCAGTTGGTGGCAAAAGGCACTTATTTCTTCGATTATGGCAATTCTTTCATGAAAGCTATTTATGATGCCGGAGTGAAAGAAATTTCTCGCAATGGAGAAGATGAAAAAGATGGGTTTATATGGCCCAGCTATGTAGAAGATATTATGGGACCCGAACTGTTTGACTATGGATATGGCCCGTTCCGCTGGGTTTGTCTGAGTGGTAAACATGAAGATTTGATAAAAACGGATCATGCTGCGATGGATTGTATAGACGTGAACCGTCGCGGGCAAGATTTGGATAACTATAACTGGCTGCGCGATGCTGAGAAAAATCAGTTGGTGGTCGGTACGCAAGCCCGCATCTTATACCAAGATGCTGAAGGCCGAATGCGAATAGCGCTGCGTTTCAATGAAATGGTGCGCAAAGGCGAAGTTGGTCCTATTATGCTGGGGCGAGATCATCATGATGTGAGCGGTACCGACTCTCCTTTCAGAGAAACATCTAATATAAAGGATGGCAGCAATGTAATGGCCGATATGGCGGTGCAGTGTTTTGCCGGCAACTGTGCTCGCGGTATGAGCCTCGTAGCACTTCACAATGGCGGTGGCGTAGGCATTGGAAAAGCAGTCAATGGCGGCTTCGGCATGGTGTGTGACGGTAGCCAGCGTGTAGATGATATATTGCGGTCGGCTATGCTTTGGGATGTGATGGGTGGTGTAGCCCGTCGTTCGTGGGCCAGAAATGAACATGCAATGGATACGAGTGCCGATTTTAATGAAACTCATGGCGATGTATATCATATAACGATGCCTTATGTTGCAGATGACGACATGTTGAAAAAGATAATTGGCAAATAATATAAAATAACTTATTCTACTATGAACTGGAATAAAATAGTTGAGTGTGTCCCTAATTTCAGCGAAGGGCGCGATTTACAGAAAATAGATCAGATAGTGGCTCCTTTTCGTGCAAAAGAGGGCGTTAAGCTATTGGATTATAGCAATGATGCTAATCACAATCGTTTGGTAGTTACTGTTGTGGGTGAGCCTGAACCATTGCGCAATGCCATATTGGAAGCAATAGGCGTTGCAGTAAAAATTATCGATTTAAATCATCATGAGGGGCAACATCCTAGAATGGGAGCCGTTGATGTAGTGCCCTTTATTCCTATAAAAAACACTTCGATGGATGAGGCTATCGCGTTGTCTAAAGAAGTTGGTGAAGAAGTTGCCCGGCGATACCAACTACCGGTCTTTCTGTACGAAAAATCTGCTTCGGCACCTCATCGAGAAAATTTGGCGGCAATTCGGAAAGGTGAATTTGAAGGAATGGAAGAGAAAATAAAACAACCCGAGTGGAAACCCGACTTCGGTCCGGCAGAACGTCATCCGACAGCCGGTACTGTAGCCATCGGTGCCCGTATGCCGCTTGTGGCATATAATATTAACTTGAATACGCCAAGTTTGGAAATTGCCCACGGAATAGCAAAAAAGATCCGTTTCATCGGTGGTGGACTTCGCTACTGCAAAGCAATGGGGGTCGAATTGAAAGATCGTGGCATCACACAGGTCTCGATTAATATGACCGACTATACTAAAACAGCTTTGTATAGAGCTTTTGAACTTGTTCGAATAGAGGCTCGCCGCTATGGTGTCAGTATCGTGGGTAGCGAAATAGTCGGGCTTGTTCCGATGGAAGCATTGATTGACACTGCTTCTTACTATTTAGGACTTGAAAATTTCTCCATGAAACAAGTTCTTGAAGCTCGAATGATGGAATAGTTTTTATTCTATTATAAATAGCTATTTAATAGTATTCATTAATTGTATTATAAGATGAACAATCTCATTATAACTAATGCCCGAATTGTCACTCCTATCGGACACTCTGCCCGCAAGGGAAAAGAAATGTCGAAATTGCTTCTTATCGAAAGAGGCACGATAGAAGTTAAAGATGGCATCATCGTTTATGTGGGAGATGAGAAAAGACCTCTGGTGAATGAACAGATGAAAGGAGTTCAGTATTATGATGCAAAGGGACGTTGCCTGCTTCCCGGTTTTGTGGACTCTCACACTCATTTTGTCTTTGGTGGCGAGCGGGCCAAAGAATTTTCGTGGCGACTTGAAGGCGAAAGCTATATGTCTATAATGAATCGGGGTGGTGGCATTGTCAATACGGTGAAGGCTACTCGAGCGATGGATTTCGACACTATGTATGAGCGAGCTAATAAACTTCTGCGCAAGATGAGCCGAATGGGTATTACCACTGTAGAAGGAAAAAGTGGCTATGGCTTGGATTGCGATACGGAGTTAAGGCAGCTTGAGGTAATGAAGAAATTGAATGAGAAGATTGATAAAAGAGTTGATATATCGGCTACTTTCTTGGGCGCACATGCCATACCGGAAGAATATAAAGGCAAGGCAGATGAATATATTGACTTCTTGATTAGCGAGATGCTGCCCATTATCAAAAGTAAGAAACTGGCAAAGTGTTGTGATGTGTTTTGTGAAGAGGGAGTATTCTCTGTTGAACAGTCGCGTAGACTACTTGTAGCTGCCAAGGAGATTGGATTCGCATTGAAGATTCATGCCGATGAAATCGTCTCTTTTGGTGGTGCGGAATTGGCTGCCGAATTGGGAGCTGTGTCTGCCGATCATCTTCTTCACGCTTCTGACGCAGGCATCAAAGCAATGGCAGATAAAAATGTGATTGCTACACTGCTTCCTCTTACGGCTTTTGCTTTGAAAGAACAATATGCTCGTGGCAGAGAAATGATCGATGCCGGATGTGCCGTTGCCTTAGCTACAGATTTAAATCCGGGCAGTTGCTTTTCCGGCTCTATCCCATTAACGTTTGATTTGGCTTGTATTTATATGAAACTTTCTATTGAAGAAGCTATTACCGCATTGACACTAAACGGTGCGGCAGCTATCAATAGCGCAGATAAAATAGGAAGCGTAGAAGTTGGTAAACAAGCCGATTTTGTTATTCTGGATTCTTCGGACTACCATTATCTACCCTATTATATAGGCATGAATTGCGTAGGAACTGTTGTGAAGAATGGTAGAATTTACGAGATTGAGAACTGACAGAAATAAATTTTGTAGATAACAGCAGAGAAGTTGGCAAAATATTTCTGAATAGAAATGATGTTACTATTTCCATAATAAATAGAAATAAACTGATGGATTATATTTACTTTATTCAAAGAGTGGTTCGTACCCGATACGCATAAACCTTTAAGCGTTTATTTCTGAAGTCGAAATGCAAAGCGTTTCCTCTTCTTTTCTTTCGAATAAATTTATTCGAAAGAGGCTAAGTAATAAAAAGAGTTTATTCAATAACCCGTAAAACAAAAGTTTATGTTAATAGATTTAAGTGTCAAATCATTTTTAGATAAAGTAGCCGGTAAAGATCCTGTTCCCGGTGGAGGTAGTATAGCTGCATTAAACGGAGCTATAGCATCGTCGCTTGCTGCTATGGTAGCGGGACTTACTATTGGGAAAAAAGGATACGAGGAACAGGCTGAGTTGATGAACGAAATCTCTTCTTTCATGTTAAAGTATCAATCCGAATTCATTGCAGACATTGATCGTGATTCGGATGCTTATGATAAAGTGTTCGGCTGTTTCAAAATGCCCAAGAATACACCGGAAGAAAAAAATATTCGCAGCAATGCCATTCAAGAAGCTACAAAATATGCCGCAATGGTACCTATGCAGGTAGCTCGGAATGCTTATCATTTGATGGATTATATCGCTCAAGTTGCCCGTAGAGGAAACAGTAATGCTGTAACCGATGCTTGTGTAGCCATGATGTCTGCTCGTTCGGCAGCATTGGGTGCTCTGATGAATGTTCGTATTAATTTGGGTTCTCTGAAAGACAAAGAATTTGTTGATAAGCTACAAATAGAAGCTGATGATTTGGAGCAAAAGGTTTGTAGTAAAGAGAAAGAGCTCTTAGATGAAATTAATAAAACATTACGAGTATGAACAATGTATATATGGTGGGCTCTGGTGCCCTCACTCTTGAAATAGTAGAGAAGATTATCAACGAAAATATGCGTTTGGAGCTTTCTGCTGAGGCTAAGAAACGGATACAAAATTGTAGGGATTATCTTGATAAGCGAATAGCCGAATCGAAAGATCCCTTATATGGCATTACGACAGGCTTTGGCTCTTTGTGTGGTAAAAATATATCTTTGGATGAATTGGGAACATTGCAAGAGAATCTGATAAAAAGCCATGCATGCAGTGTAGGAACCGAAATAAGTCCGCTGGTTATAAAATTAATGATGCTCTTGAAAGCGTATGCTTTATCTTTGGGGCATAGCGGTGTACAGATTATCACCGTACAACGTATCCTTGATTTCTTTAACAATGATATATTGCCTATCGTTTATGATCGGGGTTCTCTCGGTGCGTCGGGAGATCTTGCTCCTCTTGCAAATCTTTTTTTACCGTTGATAGGCGTTGGAGATGTTTATTATAAAGGGAAAAAACGTGAAGCAATCAGTGTTCTCGACGAATTTGGTTGGGAACCGGTTAAATTAATGAGCAAAGAAGGACTGGCACTACTTAACGGAACACAATTCATGAGTGCCAACGGGGTATTTGGTGTATTGAGGGCTATGCATTTGTCGAAGAAAGCCGATCTTATTGCTGCTATATCATTAGAAGCTTTTGACGGACGTATCGAACCTTTTATGGATTGTATTCAGCAGATCCGTCCTCATAAAGGGCAGATAGAGACAGGTGACGCTTTCCGTGCTTTACTGAAAGATAGTGAAATGATTGCTCATCCCAAGACGCACGTTCAGGATCCTTATTCATTTCGTTGCATTCCTCAGGTTCATGGAGCCATAAAGGATGCCATTCGCTACGTTTCGTCTGTGTTGCTTACGGAAATCAATTCCGTGACCGATAATCCTACGATCTTCCCTGAAGAAGATATTATTATTTCTGGTGGAAACTTTCATGGTGAGCCTTTGGCATTGGCTTATGATTATTTGGCTATTGCTCTATCGGAACTCGGAAATATATCTGAACGCCGTGTGGCGCAACTTATTATGGGCCTTCGTGGGCTTCCCGAATTTCTAGTGGCTAATCCTGGATTGAATTCTGGATTTATGATTCCGCAATATGCAGCAGCTTCGATGGTCAGTCAGAATAAGATGTATTGTTATTCGGCAGCCAGTGATTCGATTGTTTCGTCTAATGGACAAGAAGACCATGTAAGTATGGGAGCCAATGCTGCTACCAAACTATATAAAGTGATGGACAACTTGGAATTCATTCTTTCAATCGAATTGATGAATGCTGCACAGGCCATTGAATTTCGTCGTCCGGAGAAAACTTCACCTATATTGGAGAAATTTTTGGCAAAGTATCGTAAAGAAGTTCCTTTTATAAAGGATGATATCGTAATGTATAAAGAAATAAATAAAACTGTGGCATTCTTGAAACGTACTCAAGTAGAATATTGAGAATTACCACACTAAGAGAGAGAGGAAGGCGGATATATGTGAATATATCCGCCAATTTTGTTTTTTATTTATTCAGTTTTATTCTTAGTTTCTCGAGCATATCTATTGTCATGCTGTCCAAATCATACGTCGGTTTCCATCCCCATTCGGCACGGGCGCACGCGTCGTCCATTTTATCGGGCCAACTATTGGCAATACGTTGCTTCAATGCATCGACATCGTATACCATTTCAAATGTAGGTTTGTACTTGCGTATAGCGGCATAAATGGTTTCGGGGGCAAAGCTCATCGATGCTATATTGAATGCGTTGCGATGAATCAGTTTTGTCGGATCTGCTTCCATCAACATGACCGCTGCATTCAGGGCATCGGGCATATACATCATATCCATTAGTGTTCCTTCTTTGATTGGGCAGACAAACTTCTCCCCTCTTACTGCATAGTAATAAATTTCTACAGCATAATCGGTGGTTCCTCCTCCCGGAGCTGTCACGTTTGATATGATCCCCGGAAAACGGACAGCTCTTGTGTCTACACCGTATTTGTTATGATAATAATCGCTTAATAATTCGGTGGTGACTTTTGTTACGCCGTACATTGTACGGGGGCGTTGAATAGTATCTTGAGGCGTTAAATTGTGTGGTGTGTTTTCACCGAATGAACCGATAGAGCTGGGAGTAAACACTGCGCAATGATTTTCACGGGCGACTTCGAGTATGTTCCAAAGTCCATCAATACCTATTTTCCAAGCAAGCCTTGGTTTCGATTCAGCAACAACAGAAAGAAGCGCTGCCAAATTGTAAATAGTATCGATGCGATATTGTTTAACAACAGACGCAATCATTTCGACGTTAGTAACGTCTGCAATTGCCGATGGTCCGGATTCTTTTAATTCTCCTTTAGGTTCTGCACCTACAATGTACCCAGCAACAACATGTTCGTTTCCATAACGTTTACGTAGCTCCATAGTTAGCTCCGAACCAATCTGTCCGGTAGCCCCAATAACCAAAATATTTTTCATTTTGCGAATTAATAAGGTTTTTATATCTTTTGAGTCCGCAAAGTAACTACTTTTTTTTGAATATAATAGCAAAAAGATAGCGATAATTCAAGAAAAATTACTTCCTTTGCGCTTATATAATATTAAAACCTAAAGATATGTACGGAAAAATGAAAGAACACCTCAGCAAAACACTCGTTGAGATAAAAGAAGCAGGGTTGTATAAAGACGAACGTATCATTGAAAGTCCGCAACAAGCCGCTATTAAAGTTAAAGGTAAAGAAGTATTGAACTTTTGTGCCAACAATTATCTTGGATTATCCAATCATCCTCGTTTGATAGAAGGTGCAAAGAATATGATGGATCGTCGTGGTTTCGGAATGTCTTCCGTGCGTTTTATTTGTGGAACGCAAGATATTCATAAAGAACTGGAAGCTGCTATATCCGATTATTTCAAGACAGAAGATACGATATTATATGCTGCGTGTTTTGATGCCAATGGTGGTGTGTTCGAACCTTTGTTTACCGAAGAAGATGCTATTATTTCTGATGCATTGAACCATGCATCTATTATTGATGGCGTACGTCTTTGCAAAGCAAAAAGGTATCGTTATAGTAATGCTGATATGGCTGATTTGGAACGTTGTTTGAAAGAGGCTCAAGCGCAACGTTTCCGGATTATTTGTACGGATGGTGTGTTTTCTATGGATGGAAATGTGGCTCCTATAGATAAAATCTGCGATCTGGCTGAGAAATATGATGCCTTGGTGATGGTTGATGAATCTCATTCTGCCGGCGTGGTAGGTGCTACCGGTCACGGTGTGAGCGAACTTTGTAAAACGTATGGAAGAGTTGATATTTATACCGGAACATTGGGTAAATCATTTGGTGGCGCTTTAGGTGGATTTACTACTGGTCGTAAAGAAATTGTTGATTTACTTCGTCAACGTAGCCGTCCATATCTTTTCTCTAATTCTTTGGCCCCTTGTATCATTGGTGCAAGTCTTGAAGTTTTCAAGATGTTGAAAGAGAGTAATGCTATTCATGATAACTTAGTAAAGAACGTTAGTTATTTTCGCGATAAAATGATTGCAGCAGGCTTTGATATCAAACCAACTCAGAGTGCTATTTGCGCTGTAATGTTGTATGATGCGAAACTCTCTCAGGTTTATGCGTCGAAAATGCTTGATGAAGGAATTTATGTTACCGGTTTCTATTATCCGGTTGTTCCTAAAGACCAAGCTCGTATTCGCGTACAAATATCTGCTGGCCACAACAAAGAACAGTTGGATAAGTGTATTGCCGCTTTTGTCAAAGTAGGCAAAGACCTTGGCGTTTTGAAATAGACATTAATCAGATATATAAAAAAAGACCCGCTTCGATCGAAACGGGTCCTTTTTATTTCTATGGTGCAAAACTTGAGATTCACCACTCTTCCTAGAATTCGTAATTCACGCAAGCTCTCGATTCCTTGGTATCAGCCAACAATTTACCGGCAGCGACATGGTCGGGATGTACAGAATAAAAGTTGACGTCATCCATATTGTCAAAAACACTATTTAAGGCAATATGCCATTTTTCGTTGGGATCCATATTGAGTCCTACTTCTATTTCGCGTATGCAAGCTATTTTGGGAGGCAGTGCCTCAATAGCTGCTTTGAAAGCTTTCATAACACGCAACTTCTCTTCTTCGGGAACATCATCCCGCAATTTAAATAATACAATGTGCCGTACCATAACTTTATTATTAAAATATTATTTGTATATTTGTTTGCTCTAAAACCATTAGAGCTTTTGCAAAATTAGTAATTTATCGACAAATAGGTACATATATTTATGTTAATCATTGGTATTGCAGGCGGCACAGGTTCTGGAAAAACGACCGTAGCCAAGAAAATTATTAGTAATCTCCAAAAAGACAATGTGATACTTTTATCACAAGATTCTTATTATAAAGACAGTAGTGATGTTCCTCCCGAAGAACGACAAAGTATTAACTTTGATCATCCCGATGCATTTGATTGGGATTTACTTTATCGGCAGGTGTTACAATTGCTGAAAGGTAAGAGCATTGAACAACCGGTATACGATTTTATCACTAGTACCAGGCTTTCTGAAACTATCCGTGTGCAACCTTGTGAAGTACTTATCGTAGAAGGCATCATGGCTTTATGGGATAAGAAATTGCGCGATTTGATGAATATTAAAATATATGTTGATGCCGATGCGGATGAACGTCTTATTAGAGTGATTCGTCGCGATGTATTAGAACGTGGGAGAACACCAGAAGCTGTTATTGAACGCTATCTTCGTGTATTGAAACCGATGCACCGAGAATTCATCGAACCCTGTAAACGTTATGCCGATGTCATTATACCAGAAGGTGGCGATAATATACCGGCTATTGATATGATGAGTATGTTTATTTCTAAACATCTTGATAAATAAATTTGCCTATGAGAAAAAGTTCTTGGCTTTTACTGTTTATATTGTTTCTGTTAGTTGCTGGTTGCGGGAGGAGGAAAAAATCTGTCGCTGGCAGTATAGACTTGCCTCAGATAAAAAAAAGTCGAGAACTTGTCGTGCTTACAATGAACCGTTCTACCTCTTATTTTATTTACCGTGGTGAAGAAATGGGATTCCAATACGAACTTGCGAATCAATTTGCAAATAGTTTAGGATTGAAATTGAAAATAAAAACTGCGCGCAACATGAAGGAAATGTTGGATAAACTTCATAGAGGCGAAGGAGATATCGTTGCTTTCAATGTACCATATACGAAGGAAAATAGAAACAATTTGCTCTATTGTGGTGAACAAGTGGTGACTCATCAAGTGTTGGTGCAACGCAAAGGCGCTCATATTTCTCTTGTCAACAATGTGACGCAGTTAGTAGGCAAAGATATTTATGTGAAGCCAGGCCGTTATATGCAACGGCTTGAAAATCTGAACAAGGAATTGGGGGGTGGTATTCATATACACGAAGTAAAAGCTGATAGCATCACTACGGAAGATTTGATTTATCAGGTCTCTGTCGGTCGAATCAATTATACTATTGCCGATGACGAAGAGGCACTGCTTAATAAAACTTATTATGAAAATCTGAATTTATCGTTGGCCGTAAGCTTCGATCAACGTTCGTCATGGGTTGTTCGGAAAAACTCTCCCCTATTGGCTCAAGCTGCAACCAAATGGTATAAAGAGAACATGTCGACTGCTGAATATAAGTTAAGTATGAAGCGTTATTTCGATATCAGCAAACAACAGACATATAATCGCCGCTATGCTTTTAGTAAAAATAAGCTTTCAGTTTATGATCATCTGTTTAAACATTATGCCAAGCAGATAAACTGGGATTGGCGTTTGTTGGCAGCTTTGGCATATAAGGAGTCTACCTTTGATCCCAAAGCGGTATCATGGGCTGGAGCCCGTGGTTTGATGCAATTGATGCCTTTAACGGCTCGAACATTTGGTCTGTCGCGTGGTAAGGAACGTAATCCGGAGGAGAGTATTAAAGCTGCTGTAAAATATATTGATTTTACAGAAAAACAGTTTAGTGAAATCAAAAATAAGCATGTAAGACTTCAATTTGTTTTGGCCACATATAATGCAGGTTATGGACATATTAGCGATGCAATGGCATTAACTGCAAAATATGGTAAAAATAAACATGTTTGGACCGCTAATGTTGAAAAATTCGTATTGTTGAAAAGCAATGAGAAATACTATAATGATCCTGTTTGTAAGAATGGTTATTTTCGGGGCAGCGATACTTATAGTTTTGTTCGGGATGTACTGAATTATTATAAAGATTTTCAGAAGAAAACTAGAAGATGAGTCTGTTACCGAAAAACATCTAAACACCTTTTATCAATAAGATTGAAACGATTGTTCTATTCCTAATTGGTTCATACATTCTTTTACTTCATCAATGTTGCCTGTATGCTTTCCTAAATCATCCGATAGTTTCACACAGTTACGCCATTCCTGATTGGAGTTCATCTTGCAAGCTGTAAGTTTCATCACGATATTTTCAGGTTTATATCCTGTATCGTTTGTCAGATTGGTACCAATACCGAAGCTACATCTGATTTTCCCTTCGCAATAATTCTTTATTTCAAGAACTTTGTCAAAGTCAAGAGCATTGCTGAAAACGATTGTTTTTGTTGTAGGATCAATACCAAACTCTTTATAACGGGCAGTGAGCATATCGACAAATTCATATTCATTACCAGAATCACAACGCACTCCATCAAATAGTTTGGCTTGTTTACGGCTCAAATTATTAAGAAAAATATCAAAAGTATATGTATCGGCAAGAGCGATGCCCAGATCTCCGTCGTATACATTAACCCAATTCTCTAAGGCTAGATAGTTGGCGTGTTTATACCCGAATTGAGCACCATGAAACATGAACCATTCATGAGGGTGGGTCCCCATCATTTTCATATCATATTTCATTGCCAGAAGGCAGTTCGATGAACCGGTACAATACTTGGCATGCTCTTTCAAGTAGGCTATTACTTCATCTTGAACTTTAAGAGAAAAACGACGCCTTGTTCCGAATTCGGAGAATATCAATTGATGTTCGTTCGAAAGCTTCACTTTCTTTTTAAGCCTTTCCAATACAAGCTTTTCATCTACTTCGTACCCGCTTAGCGAATTGCGCAGTTCAGCTACAACCGCAAGAATAGGTACTTCGTATAATGTAGCTTTGTATAAGGCATCTGTTACTTCGATGTGTAAATGGTGCTGTTCGCTGAGCCATATTTTTACTTTTTGAGGGTCGTAATGAAAAGATGACAACCACTCCAAATACATTCGAGGAAGAAAACGATTATGAGCCACCATATAATCTATTTCTTCATCGGTAAGTTTTATTGTCGACAGGTATTCAAGCTCTTTATGAAGTTTTTCAATAAAACTTTCGTTGTATATGGTTTCGTCCCTATCTATGAAACTGAATGTTCCGATAGCATAAGGAAAGAGTTTAATATAGGCGTAAGAGGTTGTAAACTTGTATAAGTCTGTATCCAGTAGCGAAGTTATTATCATATTCTGGAATTTTGATTGCAAATTAAAAGATGATACAGACAATTGTTATAATTGCTATATCATCTTGATATGTATTTTTATTGATGTTGTTCTCTTAGTAAGTCATTTACATTTTTAACAGGGTTGAAAGTATCAAGTGGTACTTCTACGAAGATTGTATTCCAATCGCTCATAGCTCCATTCCATAATCCCGGCAGTTCAAGTGCTTTTAAGTCGCGTCCGCTCTTGGACTTTTGTGAGATAAATCCGGTAGACTTATCTATAAATTTAGTAAGATCGAATTTCTCTCCTTTATAGTTTTTGACGGCACAAACTAAATCTACAGGATTAAAATGAGTTCCTTGCGCAAACATTTCTTCTGCGCTCTTGTCTTTTTTATTGATTTGCGAACTTTCTAGTATCTGCATCGAATATGAGCCGTCATTGTTATAGGCTAAAAACGGACCACCACCAGGTTCACCTATGTTCTTTACCATTCCACATACTCGAATAGGGCGATTTAGTTTCTTTTTCAGATAAAGAACTAGGTCTGCATCTTCCATGTTTTTCGTTTCAGCATTGCGACAGCAAAGTTTACGTTGCAGAAATTGAATGATTTCAACGATTTCATCGTGAGTATATTTACCGCTATCTATCAAATTAAGATATTCGAATATCTTTTTCTGGAACGATACTAATATGCCGGCAATAAGTTTTTTGTATTTTACGGTAGGATCTTTTAAACGATCCGGTACGACGTTATCTATATTTTTGATAAAGATAACGTCTGCACCAAGATCATTTAAATTTTCGATCAAAGCTCCATGTCCTCCGGGCCGGAACAGTAATTTACCATCGTCTGTTCTGAACGGCTTGTTATCCATATCTACGGCAATGGTGTCTGTCGAAGCTTTTTGCTCAGAAAAGCTGATATGATACGTAACTCCAAATTCTTTTTCATATTCGGCTTTTTTCTTTGCAACCAGTATCTCAAACAGTTGTCGATGATCGTGTGATACGGTGAAATGGATATTTATTTCATTTTTAGCGTTTTGAGCGTACAATGCCCCTTCTACCAAATGCTCTTCCAATGGAGTACGCGCTTTCTCATCGTAGCGATGAAATAAAAGCAGCCCTTTGGGCAACGCACCATAATTCAGGCCTTCTTTATTGAGCAATGCTATTACAATCTCTTTGTATTTACCACTAGCCATAAGCGATGTAATATCTTTATTATATAGATGTTGGCAAGCACTATTTAGTCCTTCATAAAAGGCAAAAGCATTGATATGATGAAAGAATATCTTTTCAAAATTTGTTTGAGGTTCATTATAATCGGCATCAATAAATGCATATAGATCTTTGAACATGCGGCTAGCCGCTCCCGAAGCCGGAACAAATTTAAGTATATTGTGTTCTGGATCTTGAGTATAGCTATTCCATGCTGCAAGATAATTTGTCTCTGTCTCTTTATCTGGATGTAAGATACCGTTATCCGTCGATGCGGCAGCGAATAATTTTAGATAAGGGAATCCTTGTTCGAAAGATGATAGTTGCCCGATAATTTGTTGTTCGGATATCCCTTTTGCATTCAATTGTGCTTTGTCTTGATTAGTCATCATCAAACCTAAGTTTTATTATTAATGCTCAAAAATACAAAATGTTCTGTTCATTTGATAGCTTTATCCCAAAAAAATACTACTTTTGAGAATGTTTTTAGGATTATGCTCATGGAAACAAATCTATTTTTCACCTCTGAAGAGAAGACCGAACTATTTTCACTCTATCGTAAGCTGATTGTATCGGCGGGTGACAGTGTGAGTAAAGGAGAAATCGATAAAGTAAAAAAATACTTAATCACGGCAACCCAAAAAGATAGTTTGACTCGTGACGTTTTTGGTAAAAATCCGGTGCTCTGCAATATGCAGACCGCTCTTATCGTTTCTGATGAAATCGGTATGAAAGGCTCTACTCTTATCAGTATCATGTTGCAAAATGTTGTTGAATGTGGCGTCTTGTCTATCGAAGATGTGAAGGATCTTTTCGGTGATGACGTAGAAACTATTGTTAATGGACTGATAAAGACCTATCAACTCTATTCCAAGACTCCAACGGTGGAATCGGAAAATTTTCACAGTCTGCTGATCTCTTTTGCTGAAGATATGAGGGTTATTTTGATTATGATAGCTGAGAGGGTAAATATAATGCGGCAGATTCGTGATACCGAAAACGAGAAAGATCGTGTAAAGGTAGCTAACGAGGCAGCCTATCTTTATGCTCCATTGGCTCACAAATTAGGCCTTTATAAGCTGAAATCGGAATTGGAAGATTTGTCGTTGAAATATACGAATCGGGAAATCTTCTATTATATAAAAGATAAGCTGAATGCAACGAAGTCTGCTCGAGACTTGTACATTGATCATTTCATTGAACCTATTAAGACGAAACTAGAAGCGGTTGGACTGAAGTTCGACATCAAAGGGCGGACTAAATCTATTCATTCTATTCATCATAAAATGATGGTCCAGAAAACAACTTTCGAGAACATCTATGATTTATTTGCTATTCGAATTATTGTTGACTCACCATTTGAAAAGGAAAAACAGCATTGTTGGCAAGTTTATTCTATCATTACCGATATGTATCCTCCAAATCCAAAGAGGTTGCGCGATTGGCTTTCCATTCCAAAGAGTAATGGATATGAATCTCTTCATATAACAGTGATGGGGCCTGATGGCAAGTGGGTTGAAGTACAAATCCGTACTCGCCGAATGGACGAAATTGCTGAGCGGGGATTAGCAGCTCATTGGCGCTATAAAGGTGTTAAAGGGGAAACGGGATTGGACGAATGGCTCTCTTCGGTACGAGAGGCACTCGAAAATCCAGATACTGATTCGATGAAAGTAATGGATCAGTTTAAGATGGATTTATACGAAGACGAAGTCTTTGTATTTACTCCTAAGGGCGATTTGTTTAAATTGCCTAAAGGAGCTACTGTGCTTGATTATGCTTTTCATATTCACAGTAAATTGGGTTGTACTTGTATCGGTGCTAAAGTCAACGGAAAAGTTGCTCCTATTCGTCAAGTGTTGCATAGTGGCGATCAGGTAGAAATTATGACTTCCACTACTCAGTCGCCAAAGCAGGATTGGATCAATATCGTGGTCACTTCTAAGGCCCGTACCAAGATTCGCCAGGCGTTGAAAGAAATTGTTTCTCGCCAACATTCTATAGCAAAAGAGGCTCTCGAACGTAAGTTCAAAAATCGTAAGATAGATTATGATGAAGGAAGTTTGATGCGACTCATCAAGCATTTGGGCTATAAAAACATTACTACTTTTTATCAAGATATCGCCGATGAAGTTATTGATATAAACAGTTTGCTTGATAAGTATTTGGAGCAACAGAAAAGGGATACAGAAATGCGCGAGGATGTAGTGCATAGCGCAGAAAATTTCTCTATCGGCCCTATTGTAGAGGAAGAAGGCAATAGTGACGTGCTTATTATCGATCAGAATTTAAAGGGATTGGATTTTACTCTCGCTAAATGTTGTCATCCTATTTACGGTGATGATGTATTTGGTTTTGTTACTGTCTCTGGAGGTATTAAGATACACCGCAAAGATTGCCCCAATGCCCAACAACTGATGGAACGTTTTGGTTATCGTATCGTTAAGGCACGTTGGGCCGGCAAAGGTCAAGGAACATCTTACCCCATTACACTTCATGTAGTCGGACAAGATGATATCGGTATTGTCACGAATCTTACTTCAATTATATCCAAAGAAACGGATGTGACGCTTCGTTCTATCGGTATCAACTCAAAAGATGGACTTTTTTCAGGGAATATTACGATTATGATTGGCGATACTTCTCGATTGGAAGCGTTGCTTAAGAAACTTAGAACGATAAAAGGTGTCAAACAAATTTCTCGTTTATAATATGAGTAATGGCAGAGGCATGAATTTAGGTAGTCAAATGGTACTTATATTTATAGAAAGAGGCTAAAGATTTCTTTAGCCTCTTTTAAATGAGTTTTTAATACTCTTCTTTTTCATTGGGGAAGTTTTTGCTCTTTACATCTTTTATATAGTTTCCTATGGCATCTGTCATTACCGAATGGATGTCTGCATAGCGGCGTAGGAACCGCGGAGTAAAACCTTTATTCATACCGAGCATATCTTGTACCACTAATATCTGTCCATCTGTTCCGTTGCCCGCGCCGATGCCTATTGTCGGGATGCTTAATTCTTCGGATAGCCGAGTAGCCAAATGAGCTGGAATTTTTTCGAGGGTGATGGCAAAACATCCGGCTTCTTCAAGAGCATGGGCATCGCTTATCAGCTTCTCAGCTTCGGCATCATCTTTGGCGCGAACTGTATAAGTGCCAAATTTATTAATAGATTGAGGGGTCAGCCCCAGATGTCCAATAACAGGAATTCCAGCCGCTACGATCTTTCTTACAGTCTCGATTATTTCGATTCCACCTTCTAATTTCAGTGCGTCGCAACCGCTTTCTTTCATTATCCGTATCGCATTAGTGATTCCCTCGGTAGCATTTACTTGATACGAACCGAATGGCATATCACAAACGACTAGAGCACGTTTGACAGCTCTGACTACACACGAAGCATGGTAAATCATTTGCTCAATGGTGATAGGAAGTGTGGTAGAATGCCCTGCCATTACATTAGAAGCAGAGTCGCCTATCAGTATACCGTCTATTCCGGCACCATCAACGATGCTTGCTATGGTATAATCGTATGAAGTCAACATGGAGATTTTTTCTCCGTTCTTTTTCATCTCTTTAAAACGTTGAGTTGTTACTTTACGTTTATCGTCTGTAATATAACCAGCCATTGTCTGTTATTTGTTTAAGATTGTATTTTTTAGCCATGCGGCATTTTTATCGCTGAAGTCGTCGATGATATAATCTGCGTTTCCTTCTATTGTGTGACGGGGATTGGTCGTAGCGAGTCCTATGACAAAAGCTCCGGACCTCTTCCCTGCTTCCAGCCCATGAAAAGAGTCTTCGAATACCACAGAGTGAGCGGCATCACTTTGAAGTAGCTTCATTCCTTTCAGAAAACATTCAGGGTTTGGCTTGGAATGAGCGAACATATCGGCAGTGATGATTACATCAAACAGTTTTTTGAATTCTGAGTGAGCCTTATAGACATTCTCCATTTTGCTGTTGTTCGAACTGGTGACAAGACCAGTACGCATGCCGTGTTTTTTGATGTCTTTTATAAAATGATCGGCCCCGTCAATATAGTCGAACTTCATGTTTTGTTCGTAAGAGTCCAGTTCGTTTGTTATATCTATTCGTATCTTTTCGTCTGTTGGAAAATAGCCGTCAAAAATTTGAGTAAGTGTTTGCCCCTTAATACGGCTACAGAAGTTGTCTATGCCCAATCGGCGCTTGCCTTCTTCATCCCAGAAAATGGTATATTGTGGTTCTGTATTTAGTACCACTCCGTCCAAATCGAATAATGCAATATAATTACTTAGCTCTGTCATCGTTTTCATTTTGTTTGCAAAGTTCGTAAAAAAAGATGAGTTGGGCAAAAATAACGTTGAAATGAAAACTAAAATGACATATATTCACATGCGTTTTGATTGCTTCGTATGGGTTTTTGATCATGATCGCCCGATCATTACTAATGGCACACAAAAGAGGCTTATTTATAGGAGCAGTGAAGATGAATAGTTATAATAAAACACTGTAGATGCGGTATGCCTGATCGTTGTACATTGCATTGGCAAACTGTAGGCTTTGTCATTGTTAGATTAATTTAAGTAGTATAAATAGTTTTAAAGAGGGCTCTCTTTTGATAGCATTAACAATTAATATGATTACATTTGCATTGTGTAGATATATTTTACATCGTACGGATACAAAAAAGTGTTTCAAACTAATATATTATGAAGAAAGCCAACTACTTTTTAACGTCTTGTTTATTCCTTTTGTTGTTCTATTGTTTTATTTCGTGTAGTAATGGTGACAAATCTTTTGTCGAAACAGGAGATCATATTGTAGTCCCTTTTTGTGGTGAAGCAAAAGCGATTCAACTAAATACTCCATATTGGAGTATCGTTAGCATTAATGATGCCGATGGGAAGCCTATGATAGGTACCGTATCTTCCGGTTATGGTGATAATTTGAAAGAAGAACATAATACTCTGCTTAAGTATGACGGAACAGGCCCGGATAAGACGCTTATTGTAGATTCGCCGTATCAAGGATTTACATTGGAAAAAGCTGGTAGCAATACGATACAGCTTTGTATGAAGGAGAATTTTGCTCCTCAACCTTTTGTCTTCTCAATTGTATTAAAATCTGGAAATGAAACAAAGGAAGTCAAAATCACTCAGGAAGGACAAAACCGATATAAGTTTAAGTCCATTGAATACTCTATAAACAAAGGCGACGGGGTTTCTGATTCCTATTGGTATGACGATATTGATGAGCAACAAACATTTACTATTACTCCTGATATTGGTAGAACTATTAATGTGACGTTGTCCCCATTTGATTATTCAAATTTAAATTTCTCAAGTGCGAAGTTTACAAGTGATGATCAAGGTGCTTTTGCATGGATTAATGATGAAGATACTCCTTTGGAAGTAGCAATCCCTTGTAGTATTAATAACGGCACAATTGAATATCTCTCTAAAAAGCTACAATACGATAATTTTGAGAAGGGCTTTCTAAGAAATATCAATGGAAGTATTTCGGTTGCCATGAATCCAGGGACCAACAAATATCATTTTAAATACGAGATGAAGAAAACCGTCATATCATATACGTTGACCATGACAGGTGCCAAAACAAATAAAGATAGAGTCTTTTGCGGCAAATGGATAATGATACAACCTACAGGAGCTTTTGAATATGTAAAGGACAAATAATAAAGATAGAAACTTATTTTTCCTATGGTTCCCGTCACCTTATCTTATTGACTATGAGATATGTATACTGATATGGCTTGTCTTTGGGACTTCGAAATGGTGTTATCTTACTTATTGTTAGTGTGTTATGAAACACGGATCATCCATTTCGTATATCAACCGATTAAGTCATTATCTCGGTATCTGTGGTGTGTGCACCGTGTAGAAACTCCCGTGTATAGAAATGAAAATACTTAGGCTCTTGTCTGAGAGAAGGTGTTTTGTACAGATCTTTTTGAATCATGGCTATCGTATTTAAGGCCTTTCTGTTGACTCATTTAGGTTTTGTCGTTCCACCTATGTGATTCGGTCAACTCACCTAGGTGGAACGATCGACTCACCTAGGTGATTCAGTTAACTCATATAGGTGGAACGACATTCTTCTTAGAACAAAGCATAAAATCTTTCTGATATGAACCAACTTTCATCAATATGTTTCACATGCTCCACCCTTTTAAGAAGGTATCATGGAAGATTTAAAAGCATTTAGATCATTATGACTTTCGTTACAACATTGTGGCAGAGACGTACGAATGTAGAGCGTGCTAATTGCAACATGATTTTGTTGAAAGAAACCGCCGTGTTCACAACGATAGATCTGAATTCTTATCCCGAACTCAAATATTATTATGGGTCGAATTTGTCGTATGTTAGTTTTTTTCGGTGACGTCCTTAAGTTTTTCCGAAAACGTATGGACCTAAAACTTTTTAGGGGCATACGTCATTTTAGAAGATTAAAGGCCTTACAATTTTAGTCTGAAATAAAGGGAATAAACGAGAAGGACTATTTACTAAACATTGCACTTTCTATTTCAAGTACTCGGGTAATTTCGAAATAGATTTCTTTGTTTGAGTATAATTCACTCGTCTTTTTTAAATCGATTTTATCGCAGTTTTTAATTAAAGATTGTTGCTTGTATTCCCATAAATTGAACCAGTATTGCATCAATAGGTATTCGTCGGGCACACTCGTTACATAAAAAGGATATTCTTTCGAGCCATCTCCTGTACGGCTAATGGCATATAAGATGTTTGATAGCCTTTTTGTATAATAATCTTTTTCGTTGTCAGTTTTTTTGAGTGCTATACAAGCATACATCGCTGTATTTAAGGCACTGCAGTTTAATGGATTCATTCTCAAGACCTCGTTCGATTTTAATAGCAATTTTTCGTAATCTTTTTTATTTCGCAAATCGTAAAGGGCTCTTTCCATATTACTTGCTTTTAGGTAATTTTGGGAGTACGAAGAACAGAAATAGGCCATTGCTATTTTCTCTACACTGAGTGTTGTGTCGAGCTTTGCAACCGATTCTATAAGTGTTGCAATATCTTCTGGATGACTGTTTACTTCTTCTTTGATCGTTTTAAAGTCTACATGGACAAAAGATTTTCCCTGTTGGCCCATTGCAGAGAGACTGTATAAAACGATAAAGATGAGAATAGATAGTTTTTTCATATTATGCTTTTTCTTGATTTTATCTTTCGGCAAAGGTATCTATAATAATTAAAATCTCATAGAATTTGAAGCGTTATTCTCCGTATATATTATCTTTGCACTATATTATAGCCCAAGTATATAGAATAAAATGCTTGATAAGAATAAAGGCTGTAATAAAAAGTATATTTACTGGAATAAGATAAATGTTTGATAATAAATTTATAAAGATGAAACGGATTTTATTTACTGTGTTGCTTTTTAGTGTTTGTTCCCTAGCTTCTACTCCTTTTTTATATGCACAGAGCAGGCATAAAGTCTATAGGGAAATATGGACGAAATCTAATTGTTTTAATACTATTCTGTCTATGGAATTGGTGGGAAAAGAAGAGATAGATTTATTCAAAATAATGGATGAAAATGAGAATAGGATTAAATTTTCAAGTACTTCTGATGCTATGACCTATTTAAATAAGTATGGGTGGAATTTGGAAAGCACTAGTACTACAACATACGATAAAGACTATCTGATGTCTTTCTGGGTTATCAGCAAAGAAGTCGAGAAAGATGATGAAATAATGGATGGGATAAATTTGATGACTAAAAAGGGCTCAAAGAAGCCTCTTCCTGTGCAAAAGCAGAAATAAGATGGCTATTTTTAGAGCCTGTTTAAAATTAGCTAACATCTTTTTCTAAAGAGGTTTCCGTATCAGCCGGATAGTTACTTTCTTTGAAGTGACCAAACCTAAAGGAAAATGTACCAAACTGATTTAACGGAAACCGAGTGGCAATATATAACAAAAGTGTTGAACCTGCAAGAAAGAAAGCGGAAATATGATTTACGGATGATTTGGAATGCCATCTTTTATTTGGTAAAGACGGGTTGCCAGTGGCGTATGCTGCCAAAGGAATTTCCTAAATGGGAATCGGTTTATTACTATTATCGCAAATGGGCTTCGCTTGAAGAATTTGACTTACTATTGGAACGTTTGCGTGGAAGTGTGCGTCTTGGCCGTAATCAGAACATGGAACCTAGTGTTGGAATCATTGATAGCCAAAGTGTCAAGTGGGGGAATAATCGTTCATTGAAGGGTATTGACGGGAACAAGAAAGTTAAAGGAATAAAACGTCATGTAGTTGTCGATAAGAACGGATTTCTTATTGCCGTAATGGTTACCATAGCGAATGTTTATGATGGTAAAGCTGCCTATTTGCTCATGCGGGTTTTGAAAGAACTTTGTTCGGGGGTGAAAGTCATATTGGCTGACGGAGGATATCGGGGAGAATTGATCGAAAACATAAAAAGCAAGTTCGGTTATATGATACAAGTGGTGATTAGTTCCTATAAAGAGCAAGGATTCAGGCCCATTCATAAAAGATGGATTGTAGAAAGAACTTTTTCGTGGCTGGACAATAACAGAAGGCTCTGTCGAAACTATGAATTGACTTTTGATTCGGCGGAGGAAATGGTCAAAATTGCCGCCATAAGATTATTATTAAATAAAATTTAAACAGGCTCTTAATATTTGAATAATTACAAACGGAAATTATTTGTATGGAACAACAACCTATTTTGAATGAGCATAACAAAGAGGAATACCCTCCAATGCATACGGCAGAACATCTTTTAAATGCCACAATGGTGAAAATGTTCGGTTGCACCCGCTCACGCAACGCTCATATCGAAAAAAAGAAAAGTAAGTGCGATTACCAGCTTCTATCCTGCCCTACGGATCTTGAAATAAGGCAAGTAGAAGATAAAGTAAATGAAATAATTGCTTTGAATCTACCGGTAAAAAAGGAATTTGTAACTAAAGATGAGGCTCTGAAGATTGAAGGGCTCGATTTATCGAAACTGCCCGATGACGCAAGTGAGACACTCCGTATTGTGAGGATTGGCAATTATGATGCCTGTGCGTGTATAGGGCAGCACGTTGATAATACATCAGAAGTAGGTGTCTTCAAAATAATAAGTTACGATTGGAATGAAGGCACACTTCGCTTGCGTTTTAAATTAATGAATAACCAAGGCTAAGGAAACTGATATTTTGTCAGTCCGAAATATCCATAATGTCTTGTTTATAAGACATTATGTCAGTGATTATCAGTTCAATAGCTTATTTTATAGTTGGCATGCCATTTGCAATTTACTAAGTGGTCGCGATAACGAAAAGGAGTTGAGACCAATAATAAACAGAATGTCTAACTTAAAAATAGGAGATTAAAATTATGTTGACACCAGTAAGAAGAACTCAAAATTGGTTACCTAGTATTTTCAATGACTTTTTTGACACAGATTGGATGGAGAAAGCGAATTCTACGGCTCCCGCAATCAACGTTTTTGAAACAGAAAATTCTTATGAAGTAGAACTTGCTGCACCTGGATTGACAAAAGAAGACTTTAAGGTAAATGTAGATTCAGATGACAACCTGGTTATTTCCATGGAAAAGAAAACCGACAATAGTGAAAAGGATAAGAAAGGCCGTTATCTCCGTCGGGAATTTTCTTACCAGCAATTTGAACAATGCATGGTATTGCCCGATGACGCTGACAAAGAAAAGATTTCTGCTAAAGTAGAGAATGGCGTATTAAAGATTGATATGCCAAAGATTACTGAGGCTGAAATTAAAAAGAACCAACGGTTGATTACAGTGGCATAAAGCCTCTCACATAATGAACAGTTAGTTCATGATATACACATAGATGATTGATGAAAGAGAAGACTTTTCGGAAGAAAGTCTTCTCTTTTTTTGTTTCTGCATCAGGCTTGCCGTATCTTTGCAGCCGATATGGTAATCATTCTTATTATAGTGATTTATTTTTCACTTCTCATGCTGACTGCGTTCTTGACGGGGAGGAAGAATAAAGGTTCTGATGATGCTTTTTATCGTGGCGAGAAACGTTCACCATGGTATATTGTTGCTTTCGGTATGATTGGGGCATCAATTTCCGGTGTCACCTTTGTTTCTGTTCCCGGTATGGTGAAAAGCATGGGAATGACCTATATGCAGATGGTATTCGGATTCTTTTTCGGGTATCTTTTTGTGGCTCATATCTTGATGCCAATATATTACCGCCTCAATTTAACGAGTATTTACGGTTATCTCGGTGAGCGGCTAGGACGTTGCTCCTACCTTACCGGATCTTCGTTTTTTTTACTTTCCCGAATGCTTGGTACTGCAGCTAAACTCTACCTGGTCTGCCTTATACTTCATACTTATGTGTTTGCTTCGATAGGTATTCCTTTTTGGACTATTGCTGCGGGTTCGGTTTTATTGGTCTGGATATATACTCATAAAAGTGGTATAAAGACCATTGTTTGGACAGATACATTGCAGACTATGTGTCTTGTTGCCGCGTTGGTTTGTATTATTGTAATGGTCGTGGGAAAGTTGGACTTAAGTTTTAGTGGCGTTATCGGTGCCATCAGCCACAATCCTCATAGTCGTATATTTGTGTTTGACGATTGGATTTCTACTCAAAACTTCTGGAAGCAATTTTTGAGTGGTATATTTATCGTTATTGTGATGACAGGACTTGATCAGGATATGATGCAGAAAAATCTGAGTTGCCGTAATCTTCGCGAAGCTCAAAAAAACATGTATTGCTACGGGTTTGCTTTCATTCCGCTAAATCTGTTGTTTCTATCGCTTGGAGTATTGTTGTTGATACTTGCGGCTAAAATGCAAATAGCTTTACCTGTCGTTAATGATGATATATTACCACTGTTTGCCACACAGGGTTATCTGGGTAATGGCGTACTGATATTATTTACTATTGGTATTATTGCAGCTGCTTTCAGCAATTCCGATTCGGCATTGACAGCTATGACCACTATCGTGTGTGTCGATCTGTTGCAAACTGAGAGTCAATCCAAGCAGCAGGCACTCCGCAAAAGGCGCATTGTGCATCTTTTATTATCGGCAGTACTTGTGGGTAGTATCTGTCTGGTGCATGCCATTAATGATAAAAGCGTAATAGACGCTATATATATCATCGCTTCATATACATACGGTCCGTTACTTGGAATGTTTGCTTTCGGATTGTTTACTCATCGAGCCACCTGTGATAGGCTGGTACCATATATAGCTATTGTTTCACCCTTGATATGCTATGTAATCAATATTGTTGTTTCCAAAGTGTGGCATTATTCTTTTGGTTATGAGTTGTTAATGTTGAATGGTATGATTACCTTTGTAGGTATGTGGCTTTTTTCTTCTTCCAATAAAAATAAATAATAGAACACTCGGATATGGAAATCAAATCAGCAAAATTTATTATTAGTAATACTCAGGTAGAAAAGTGTCCTGATACGAACTTTAACGAGTATGCCTTTATCGGGCGATCCAATGTAGGCAAATCTAGTTTGATAAATATGCTTACAGGCCGACAGTCGTTGGCTATGACTTCGTCCACTCCAGGGAAAACTCTATTGATCAATCATTTTTTGATCAATGACAATTGGTATCTGGTAGATCTTCCCGGTTACGGTTTTGCAAAACGCAGCATGAAGGAACGTGTCAAGATTCAGGGTATTATTGAAGATTATCTATTGAAACGTCAGCAGTTGGCAAACGTATTTGTGTTGATCGATATTCGTATTGAACCTCAGGCTAATGACTTAAGTTTTATGGAGTGGCTTGCTGAGCACCAAATACCTTTTTCTATTGTTTTCACAAAAGCAGATAAGTTGAAGGCCGGGCAGCAAAAGATAAAGTTGCAAGTGTATTTTGATCAATTGAAAACGAATTGGAGCGAACTTCCCCCCTATTTTGTTACCTCTGCCGAGAAACGTTTGGGACGTAAAGAGCTACTCGATTATATTGACAAGGTGAATAACAAATTGATTTAAGACAATTTCGCAGTCTTTTTTAACGACTCATCGGAAAATGCATTATCTTTGTACCCTATTTAAATTATATAAAAATCAATCATTAATTGTAAGATATAATGAAGAAATTAGTTTTATCGATTGTTTTAGTTGTTTTGAGCATTGGCTTTGTTGCCGCACAAACCAAGCAAGCAGATATTAAGTTTAAGAATACTACATTCGATTTTGGAAAGTTTTCTGAAGACCATCCTATTGTAAGTTGCGACTTTGTATTCACTAATACAGGTGATGCACCGTTGATTATCCATCAGGCTATTGCTTCATGTGGTTGTACTGTTCCTCAATATCCTAAACAACCGATAATGCCCGGTAAGTCGGCTGTAGTTAAAGTAACCTACAACGGAACAGGGAGAGTGCTCGGAGCAATTCATAAGTCGGTAACTATTCGTACTAATGGGAAGACGGAAATTATTCGTCTATATATTGAAGGCGAAATGACTCCCAAAAAGTAGGACTCGTAAGAAGCATATATAAATTAATAATATAATCTGCATTGTTAATCTGAACTTGCAATGCAGATTTTTTTGTTTTTATACTATAGGTTGAGTAATGGCAGAAATAGATAATGAACTTAATGTTCTATTTACTGTATATCAGTTAAGCAGATAGTAAACAATAAATCAAATTAGAGATGAATCAGTTAGCTGAGCTTTATTTAGCAGGAGGATGTTTCTGGGGAATGGAGCATTTCCTGAAACAAATCAATGGTGTGGAAAAAACTGCTGTCGGTTATGCAAATGGGCGGACGGCTAATCCCACTTATCGTGAAGTATGTGATAATGATACTGGTTATGCAGAAACGGTTCATGTCTTTTATGATTCGCAAGTGCTGCCTTTAAATCTCTTGTTGGAGTTGTATTTCAAGGCAATCGACCCCACTTCCGTGGAGCGTCAGGGAGGTGATTGCGGTAATCAGTACCGAACTGGGATTTATTATGTTTGTCAGGAAGATTTGCCTGTTATCGAAGCGGCTATGAGAAAAGTTGCGGAACAATATAGCGAAACCATAGTAGTAGAGGTTATGCGTTTACAGAACTTTTATCTCGCGGAAGAATTTCATCAAGATTATCTGATTAATAATCCTACCGGCTATTGCCACATTGATCCTCAACTGTTCGAAATGGCACGTCGTGCAAATGCTTCTCCCAAAAAGTAAATGAACCAACCAGATAAATAATATTTATATGAAAGAAAAAGAATCGCAGATATTAATAGAAACAACGTTAGGAAATATCAAAATCAAACTTTACGACGATACACCTCGCCACCGTGATAATATATTGGAATTGGTAGGAAAAGGCTTTTATGACGGGACTTTGTTTCATCGTATTATAAAAGAGTTTATGATTCAAGGAGGTGATCCTGATTCAAAGAATGCACCTGCTGGCAAGAGCCTGGGATCGGGTGATGCGGGTTATACTCTTCCGGCCGAGATTGTACCGGCTCATTACCACAAAAAAGGTGCTCTCGCTGCTGCTCGATTAAGTGATCAGGTTAACCCTAAGAAGGAATCTAGCGGATGTCAGTTTTATATTGTCACAGGAAAGGTCTATAAACCCGCTGCGCTTAATAAACTTGAGCAAAGTATTAATATGGGCAGGGAGAATGTCGTTTTTGAACAATTGGTTAACAAAAATATAGATACAATCAAGGAATATCGGTTAGCGCGCAATCAGAAGGGTTTAATGGCACTGCAAGAAGAGCTCATTGAACAAGCGAAGCAAATTGTAGCTACCGAACAACCATTTAAATTCACCCCCGAGCAAACAGAAACATATACGACTGTAGGCGGTGCTCCTTTTTTGGATAATGAATATACGGTATATGGCGAAGTAATTGAGGGATTGGAAATTATTGATGCCATTGAGAAAGTAAAAACAGATGGACGTGATAGACCGATAGAAGATATTAATATGAAAGTCTCTGTATTATAATTCGTACTTATGCCCACAACTGATGTTGGGCAAGAAGTTCTTAATATTTACAATGAGGGTTGAATTTGTTTATGAATTCAGCCCTCATTGTTTAAATTTGGTTAGTAAGCAATATTAGATCCGAATATGCACAAAAATGCTTTAGAAGGATACGGATACATGTAATCCTTTTGTGCTGGAGTATCTATAAAATTCGACTAGTAGATAAATTAAGTACAAAAAAAGAGGGCTTAGACATCATTATCAAATAATGTTGTCCAAACCCTAATAGTTTAATAATTTAGTAGGTAAATCTTAGCCCTGCCTGAAGATTCATATTACATGGTCTTTCTTTTCTGATACTTTGTACGAAACTTCCGTCATCAAAGAAATATGCCACTCCGGCCTCTCCATAAATACTTAGTTTATTTGTTAAGTTATAGGCAATGCCTGCACCTCCGTTTATTGAAAATTGAATGGCGTTGAGTTTTAGTTTTTTGCCACCTAAGCGGGCATAGAAGCACTTTTCACCCATGGCACCGGCAGTGAGATATAATTGGATTTGTTTTTGTCGGTAAAAACTCCAATTACCTTTTATAGGAATACCTATATAATACAACTGTTGCTTTTTGTCATAAGCATCTACATCCGAAATGAGCATGGTGAATACAAGTCCCGACTCGATTGAAAAACTTTTGTCGAGCGATTTGCATACCGTCAGTCCGAAACTAATGGGCTGATGATGGTGAAATGAATTGTTGGAGTAATTCGTATCGGTGGCTTTGTAGTAAACGTATTCGCAATTTAACATGTTTAAGCCTTCGGGATCATTAGATGCTGCCATATCACTACCATTTGTATTATTTTGAATTCCTCCACTTCCTACAGATAAACCGAAGCTCCAGGGTTGCGAACTGTGAGATTCAGCAGATGCTGCTGTTACCATCTCTGGCAAACGACGCTTTTTTGTTTCTTTAACTGCACGTTTGTCTGTGCCGTTTGAGTTCTTCCTATCTCTATTCGTATGAATTGTTTCATCAACCGTCTTTTGAGGAGATTCTGTTTTAGTCTCTTCATTCACTGTGTTGGGGATGGAAGAATCAGTTCTTTTTGGTAGCACAGATTGTGAATATCCCGTCTGATTGCGTAACTTATAATGTGTCGAAGAAGTAGACTTTGTTTTTGTTGTACTACTCTCCACTATTGTTTGTGCTATGATTTTATCAATAGCATTATTATTCTTTCTATTAATTGTTTGGTTTGCTGTTTTGGTCAATGTCGTGTTATTTGCAAATTTCTCGGTTATCGGAGTATAAATCAAACTAAAGAAAACCGATAATCCTATTAATACGACAATAGCAGCAGCAACGGCATAGCCAAATCTTCTATTGGCTATGGTATGCCGCGTATGAACAACAGGCAGCTTTTCTTCGATTTGCTTCCAAATCGTATCATCAATTGGCTCTTTATAGTTGCGCATTTTGTGTTGCAACGTATTCAGCCAATCTTCTTGTTCCATTTTCTTGTTCATATTCTCATCCATTTGTCTTCATCCATTCATTAATGCGTTTAGCCAGTGTCACTTTTGCTCTATAAAATTGTGATGCAGAAGATTTTTCGTTAATCCCGAGTATTTGAGCTATTTGTCGGTGTGATTTCCCTTCAACGGCAAAAAGATTAAATACTGTACGATAGCCTTCGGGCAATTCTGCTATGAATTTCATCAGCACTTTTTCGGGAATACGTTCCACTTTTTCTGCATCGGGTATATCGTAAATATCACTAATCTCTTCAATAGGAATATCGCTTTCTCTGATGTTTTTGTTGCGCCTTAAATACTGCAATGCCTCGTTGATCATCACTCGCTCTAACCATGCTCTCAATGAACCTTCACCACGCCAAGCAAATTTATCAAATGATTGGTATATCTTAAGTAAACCGTCCTGAAAAATGTCATAAGCCGTATCGCGATCGGATACATAACGCAAGCACAAGCCAAATAATCGGTCTGCATACCTATCATACAGCTCTTTTCTTGCTGTATTATTCCCCTGCCTGCAAAACTCCGACAGCGCTTGTTCTTCCATTCTGTTGCTTCCTGTTCTTTTCATTAAATGCAATATCTTTGAAAATACTGCTTCGGCTAGTATTCTTTTTTGCTAGAGTAATCTCTGTGCAAAGATATATTTTATTACGATACTATCTATCAATACTCCGTTAAATAATTGATTAATGATCTCAAATACAATGAGTTATATTAACAAGAGTTAGCATAAAAGAATTGGTCAAGTGGCTGATTTTCAGTAACTTTATGTTACTTAGGCATAGTTACAATGAACATATCAGATGCACTCGACCAATATAAGAATATCTGCAGTGATGTCTTGAAAAGATACACTGTGAAGTTAAACAAAAGTTTTAAAACCATCTTCATCGAAACACTACTTTTATACATGGTAATACCGAGAAAGATCAATTTTACGCAGTTTGGACACTATGGCACGCATTGTGAAGAGTGCTTCAGACAAAATTTCTCAAAGAAGTTCGACTGGATTTCCTATAACTTAAAGTTGTCCGAAAGGATATTTGAACAGGAAGATCGGAAAGCTATCGCTATTGATCCGAGTTACATATCCAAGTCGGGCGAGTGTACTCCTTGGGTTGGTTATTTTTGGTCGGGTTGCGCCGGTCAAGTCAAACACGGTTTGGAGATAATGGGCATAGGACTTATAGATATCGACAAACATAACTGCATTACCTTAAAAGCAGAGCAATCACCGGACAATATAACCCTTGAGGGGTTCGGCTCTACTTTAAACGATTGGTATCTAAAAGTTATCGAAATGTATAAAGAGCAGCTTCACAGCGTATCCAATTACATCGTTGCCGATGCTTTCTTTTCAAAGAACCTTTTTGCCCAAGGTATAGAGGAAATGAATTTTCATCTTGTCAGCCGTCTTCGCGATGATGCCAATTTGATGTACCTCAGTCAAGCCCAAAGAACAGGAAAGAAAGGACGTCCCAAATTATACGATGGGAAAATAAAATTCTTCGACCTTGACCATACACGAATGAACAAACTCGACATACTGCAAGACGAAGGGAAATTCTATACTCTGGTTGCTTACTCCAAATCGCTTAAACGGAAAATCAGACTGGTCATTTGGATTACTCCTAAGGGGAAACACAAACTGTATTTCTCTACAGATATCCACATGAGCGGTAAAGATGTTATTGAGTATTACAGAACAAGGTTCCAAATTGAGTTCTGCTTTCGAGATGCAAAACAGTTCACCGGATTATTTCACTCGCAAGCCAGAAATATTAATAGGTTGGACTTCGCATTCAATGCATCTTTTGCCGCAGTCAATGCGGCAAGAGTAATGATGAATGAAAATGATATTCCTTTCTCCATTGGTGCGCTTAAATCGTTGATGTACAACTCTTATATCCTTAAAAGATTTTTTGAGCTGTCCGGCTTTAAGCCAAACAGAACTTTAAATGCTAAACTTGTCAAAGAACTCATTGATATGGCTGCTTATGCGGCGTAATCTATATCTTAATATTTAACGAAGTATTGATCTATACAAACGTAATCATAATAAAAAGTTTGTTTTTGTTTTCAAATTAAACATTTTTGTTTATATTTGTGCTAATAAAAAAAGTTTTTGATGAGCGTTATTTCAATAATATTCTGGATGTTCTTGGTTATAGTCTTATATACCTTTTTGGGATATGGATTGTTGTTGTATGTTCTAGTAAAACTTAAGCAAATGTTTGCTAAACCAAAAGTCTGCTCCGTTGTACCTGAATATCCTGATGTAACTTTATTTATTACAGCATACAATGAAGAAGCTGTTGTAGATGATAAAATGTCGAATTGTCGTCTGCTCGATTATCCGAAAGAAAAGCTGCATATTTTATGGGTGACAGATGGATCTGATGACGCTACGAATGAAAAACTGTCTAAGTGGGAAGATGCTATTGTATCCTTTGAACCCGAACGTAGAGGCAAAATGTGTGCGATGAATCGCGGAATGCAGCAGGTAAATACGCCTTTCGTTATATTTACCGATGCAAATACCACCCTTAATAAAGGGGCTGTTAAAGAAATTATCAAATGCTTTGGAGACCCAAAAGTGGGATGTGTGGCGGGCGAAAAGCGTATAGCTTCTTCAGATAGGCAAAGTGCGGCACAAGGAGGTGAAGGTGTATATTGGAAATATGAATCGGCATTGAAAGCTTTGGATGATCAGCTATATTCTACGGTAGGCGCTGCAGGAGAACTTTTTGCGCTACGTAGGGAATTATATCGCGAAATAGAAAGCGATACTTTGCTTGACGATTTTGTCCTTTCACTTCGTATTGTGATGGACGGTTATAAGATAGCTTATTGCAAGAAGGCTTATGCCATGGAAGGCGGTTCGGCCAATATTGAAGAAGAAGAAAAACGTAAGGTGCGGATTGCTGCTGGAGGATTGCAATCTATAGGGCGGCTTAGGACGTTGTTAAATCCCTTTAAGTATGGGATATTTACCTTTCAGTATATTTCACATCGGGTTCTTCGTTGGTCTGTTACTCCGTTCTTTCTGTTTGCGCTATTGCCTCTCAATATGGTTTTAATAATCGAACGTTCGTTTTCATCTCTGCTATATAATAGTATTTTTGTATTGCAAATTCTATTTTATATCATGGGATTGGTAGGATATATATTCCAACAACGTCAATTGAAAGCTAAGATCTTTTTTATTCCATATTACTTTTTATTTATGAATATCAATGTCTTTAAAGGCATTGCCTATTTATTGAAATATAAAGGAGACGGTATATGGGCAAAAAGTAGTCGGCATAATATATCGTAGGTATGGAAAGAACATTGCACGACATAAATTATTTGAAGCAAATAACGGATATTACATCCGAAACATTGATATTGATTTCGGCTGAAGGAATCTGTTTGGATATTTGTTCGCATACCGATTTGTGGTTTCTACAAGAGGATGTTATCCTTGGCAAGAATATTCTTTCGTTGTTGCCAAGCCATACTTATCATAAACTTATCGTTGATTTTCAAGATGTGTTGACTAACAATAAGACGATTACTAACAGTTTTCGTTTACCACTTAATGATGCAACCTACTATGGCGAGTGTAAGTTGATACCTTTTGAAGGGAATGTTCTTTGCCGCTATACTGATATTACTACTCGTGAAAATGTTAAATTCAAACTCACTCAGGCATACGAGGAGATGCAGGAGATACAAAATATTGCCAAGATAGGTAAATGGTCTTTGGATATTGAAACAAATATGATAGATTATACCGGCTTTTGTGGTGACAATTCCGAAGAGAGAAGAATGCCTATTTCGTTAGATTATTATATGCAGCATTTCGTTATTCCCGAAGATAGGGAAAAAATGCATCTATGGGTTGAGAAAATTTTGAAGCATCCTTATAAACAGAGAATATCGTACCGTATTAGAGTAATGCAGAAGATATATTATATGTCGGTGAAATGCATCTATAGTGCAAAGGATAAACAATACAAGCATTCAAGAAAGATAGAAGGCATTGTTCAGGATGTGACCGAAATGCATAAACGCCGCAATGATATTAGTATGCTGACTCATGTCATATTTAATGCTAATGAATCGATATGCGGTGTTTTTCCCGACGGAACATTGAAATTCGCCAATCAGATTTTTCGACAGATTCATGGCATAGGTATTGATGAAGATGTGTCGAAATACAAAATATATAATACTAGATATGGTTTTGCTCCTAATAAGGATGTTTGGAATGAGCGAGTTCAAAACATGCAGAACAAAGTAGAACTCAACTTCTCTTACAACAACCGTCCAACTGCTAAAGATTCGGAATCGGTTATTTATGGCGGTAAATTTTATAAGATGACCGAGGATGACGGAACTTATAGCTATTGGGCATTTGCTTATGACATTACCCAACAAGTACGCTACGAGTCGGAGATGAAACGCTACAATCAGTTGATGTATACTCTCTTCAATAATATACCCGCTTCTATTTCGATAAAAGACGTGAACGACGATTTCCGTTTTATTTATCGTAACAGTATTAATGAAGATGAAAGTCGATTACAGAAAGATTTAATGTCCACTGTACGGATAAGTGATTTTGATATTTTCCCAAAAGAGGAAGCATGGCGTATTCGCAAAGAGGATATCAATATAAATGAAACTGGAGAGCCGTTGCATCAAATAACCCAAAATGTTGATGCGGGTGGTGAACTCCAATACTACGATATATTAAAGTTGAGAATAGATGATCCGAATTTTTCACCTATGATATTGAGTATTAAATGGAATATTACTCAACTTGAAATAATGAAGCGGAAGTTGGTTGATGCCAAACAGAAGGCTGAAGAATCGGATAGGTTGAAAACAATATTTCTTGCTAACATCAGTCATGAAATACGTACTCCTCTCAATGCCATAGTCGGATTTTCAGATATTATGGCCGAATGCGATGATCAAAAACAACGTGAAATATACTATAAAATTATTGATCAAAGTACGAAGCGGCTGCTTAAGTTTATTGAAGATATATTATTGCTTTCTAGAATTGAGTCTGGAGAAGTAAAGCTGGCTATGGCAGATATTTCTCTCAATAATCTGTGCAATCGGGTATATGATTATGTTGATGGTAAAATTCCGCCATTGGTCACAGTGACGTTTGAATTGTCAAACAAAGACCTTATCATTTGTTTGGATGAGAAATATGTGATTCAGATATTTATGATACTCATCAAAACATCATGTAGGTTTATTGAAAGACAGGGGAATGTATGGTTTGGATATGTCGATAAAGGAGATTATGTCGAGTGCTATGTCAGAGATAATGGGAAAGGGCTTATGAACGACGGGACAGATGTATTCAGCCTTTTCACAAAGTACAATTATGGCAATGATGGTTCGGAATTAGAGCTGACTATTTGCCATGCTCTTGTTCAGCTAATGGGAGGGAATATTACTGCTCAATCTACAGAAGGAGTAGGTTCTAAATTTGTTTTTATTCTTCCAAAATAGAATAGAAGTGATACAAGGTAATTTAATAAAAATTAGATAGATATGAAAACGATACTTGTAGCTGATGATGTTGATATTAATTATTTGCTATTAGAAATATATTTGAAAAACGATTTTAATGTTATCCGAGCGCATGATGGAGTTGAGGCGGTTGATATTTTTAAAAAGCAAAAGCCTGACTTGATATTAATGGATTGTAAAATGCCTAATATGGATGGTCTTGAGGCAGCAAAAATTATCCATAGTTTATCACCGGATACTCCTGTAATAATGCAAAGTGCTTATGCTTTTGCCGAAGATAAAGAGCGTGCGGCCGAAGCTGGATGTATCGATTTTCTGGTTAAGCCGGTTACTAAGCAAGTGTTGTTGGATATGATATGCAAATACTTGCATTAGATGGGTCAAAAGGCGGTTTCGAAATTTTTGTATTGCAACATGGTTGTGTTTACTCTCGGTTTGGCAGGCGTTACGCTTGCTGCTGTTTTTGCACAATATATTTCTCCAAGTAAATCGTTCATTCTACCTTTTATTGGTCTCTCTCTCTCCTTTTTGCTGATCGGCAATATTTTGTTAATGCTATATTGGATATTGAGATTGAGAGTCTGGTTTGTTGTGCCGTTATTGGCTATTGTCTGCAATTACCAATATTTGGAGCGCATTGTCCATTTTTCATCATCGTCCGCACAGCAATTGGTGAATGTGCTGAAGGTTGCAACTTTCAATGCCGACTCTTTTGGGAAAGAATGGACATCTGTATCTACAAAAGATTTTGCAAACTATATGAATAAAAAGGGAGTAGATGTATTATGTTTTCAGGAGTTCGGTTTTGGATCAGAGAGTTTCCCTATTGATAGTATTTATCAAGCATTCAAAAAATGGCCCTATCATTTTGTGCCCATATCACCAGCCGGACATGATTGTTTGCAACTCGCCGTATTCAGCAAATATCCCATAAAAGATAGTCTATTGATGACGTTCAAGGATACTCCAAACTGTGCTTTATGGTGTGATATTAATATGAATGGCAAGATGGTACGCCTTTTCAATTTGCATTTGCAAACAACGAACGTATCTTCTAACATGCCAAAGGTGAAAGAGTCGGTGGGAGACTTTGATTTTATATCAGGAACCTTATATCATTTATTCTTTATGTTTCATGATATGCAAGAATCTTTTGTAATACGTGCAGAGCAAGCCGAATACATTCATGCCAAAATAAAGGAAAGTCCTTATCCGGTGATTCTTTGCGGTGATTTTAATTCTCTCCCCTCTTCTTATACCTATCGCACTATTTTAGGTAATGAACTTAAAGATGGTTTTTGTTTAGCCGGTAGAGGATATATGTATACTTTCCGTTATCTGAAACATTTGTTTCGTATCGATTATATTATGACATCATCTCATTGGAAAGCATTGGATTATTATTCTCCTCATATTGATTTTCATAGTGACCATAATCCTGTAGTTATGACAATGAAAATGAATTGAATCTGTTCGCCTTTAGAACAGATTCAATTTGTTTTTGCGCGCTTCATCCAATGGAGTGGTATGAATCGTTTTTCCAGAATGTTCGTTGCATAACGCATCATACTCGGAATAGAGCTTTTTACGGTATTCGTCTTTTGACGCGGGATTGATGAGTTTCGAAGCAACTGGAGCGACTTGCGAAGCATCTCGTACATAAGCAACCGAGGCTCTATAAACTGGAGCGATTTTCAGTGCGGTATGCAGTTTGGATGTGGTAGCACCACCTATTATTAGTGGTAAATCCAGTCCTGCTTTTTGCAATTCAATAGCTACATGAACCATTTCGTCGAGCGAGGGTGTTATCAGTCCGCTAAGCCCTATCATATCGACTTTTTCTTCGATCGCCTTTTGCACGATTGTTTCGGCCGGTACCATGATGCCCAAATCGATCACTTCGAAACCGTTGCACGACATTACTACCGAGACAATGTTCTTACCTATGTCATGTACATCTCCTTTTACAGTTGCCAGTAGCATCTTCCCTGCAGTTTTGGTACTTGTCTTCTGTTGTTCGATGATAGGTTGCAGTATTGCTACGGCCTTTTTCATTGTTCGAGCCGTCTTCACTACTTGCGGCAAAAACATTTTTCCTTCACCGAACAACTCTCCCACCTCATTCATTCCTTTCATCAGTGGACCTTCAATAATGTCCACCGCTTTATCGTATTTTTTCAATGCTTCTTGCAGGTCTTCGTCAAGATAATCTCCTATACCTTTTACCAAAGCGTATTTTAGTCTTTCTTCTATTGATCCCGAACGCCATAATGTTTTTTGGGTATTTTCTTCGGTATGTCCGGTCTCTTTGTCTTTGAGCGTTTCTGCCATACTGATGAGGCGTTCCGACGCATCTGAACGTCTATTTAACACAACGTCTTCAATACAAGTCAATACATCTGTCGGAATATCGGAATAGAGAATAGCTGAGGCTGGGTTGACAATACCCATATCCATTCCTTTTTGAATGGCGTGGTAAAGGAACGCTGCATGTATAGCTTCTCTGATATAGTTATTTCCTCTGAACGAAAAAGACAAATTGCTGACGCCTCCGCTTACATGTGCACCGGGAAGATTTTTCCGAATCCATTCGGCGGCTTCTATAAAGTCTACGGCATAGTTGTTATGCTCTTCCATACCTGTTGCTACAGATAATACGTTCGGATCGAAAATAATATTTTGCGGGTTGAAATCCAGTTTTTCACGAAGCAGATTATAGGCTCTTTGGCATACCTCTATTTTCCTTTCATAACTGCTTGCCTGTCCTTGTTCGTCGAATGCCATGACAACTGTAGCTGCACCAAGTTCCTGAATGGTTCGGGCGTGTTCGAGAAAAGCTTCTTCTCCTTCTTTCAGTGAAATGGAATTAACAATGCATTTACCTTGAAGACACTTCAGTCCGGCTTCGATCACATCCCATTTTGAGGAGTCTATCATGACAGGCACTTTAGAAATTTCAGGTTCCGATACGATTAGATTCAGAAAGTTGATCATCTCATCTTTTGTCTCCAATAATCCGTCGTCCATATTGACGTCTATAATTTGTGCACCGTCTTCCACTTGCTTGCGGGCTATTGATAGCGCTTCTTCGTAATTCTTTTCTTTAATGAGGCGTAAGAATTTCTTTGAACCTGCAACGTTGCATCGTTCGCCTATGTTTATAAAGTTATTTTCTTTCTTTACTTCAAGTAGTTCAAGCCCCGAAAGCCACAGACATTCGGGCTTTGCTACCGGTATATGTGGAGTGGCTCCTTTAACCAATTCGGAATATCGAGCGATAAAAGCATCGGTCGTACCACAACACCCTCCTACTATATTAACCAATCCTTCCGAGATGAATTCTTTTATTTCAGTAGCCATCATGTCCGGAGTCTGGTCGTATTGGCCCAGCTGATTGGGAAGCCCTGCATTAGGGTATGCACTGATATAATAAGGTGCATGAGCCGCCAATTCTTCAAGATAAGGTTTCATGTCCTTAGCTCCAAAGGAGCAGTTCAGACCAACCGAGAATACGCCCATATCTTGTACTGATGCTAAAAATGCGCCTAATGTTTGTCCTGAAAGTGTGCGTCCTCCTTTGTCTGAGAGTGTCACGGATAGCATCAGAGGAACATGTCTATTTTGTTTGTTCATCGCTTGATTAGCGGCGTATATTGCAGCTTTAGCATTCAGTGTATCAAAAATTGTTTCGATAAGCAGTCCATCAACCCCTCCTTCCAGCAAAGCTGATATTTGCTTGCTATATACGTCGGCTAGTTCGTCAAACGTAATAGAGCGCGCCGAAGGATTATTAACATCGGGACTCATTGAACATGCCTTATTTGTTGGTCCGATAGAACCTAACACAAATCTTGGCTTTTTTGGTGTCTTTTTATTATATTCGTCAGCTACAGAACGCGCTAATTGTGCTGCGGCAATATTCAGCTCTTTTACTAAATCTTCGGCATGATAATCCGATTGTGATACGGCGTTGGCATTAAAAGAATTAGTTTCGATTAAATCGGCTCCGGCCTCCAGATATTTCCGATGAATTTCTCGGATGACATCAGGACGTGTCAGACAGAGCATATCGTTGTTTCCTTTTAGTTGTCCGATATGATCTTTGAACCGTTCTCCTCTAAAATCTTCTTCAAGTAGTCCGTAGTGTTGTATCATCGTACCCATTGCTCCGTCGAGTATCAAGATACGCTCTTTAGTAAGTTGCTGTATAGAATTCATTTCTTTCTTGTTTTTTCTTTAGCTATTTCTTAAACATCCTATCCATTTCGCGTTTGTCGTCTTTCTCACGAAGAGTCTGGCGTTTATCATATTCTTTTTTACCTTTAGCCAAGGCGATAGCGACTTTGGCCAGTCCTTTTTCGTTGATGAATAGTCGTATCGGGACGATAGTATTTCCTGTCTCTGTTACTCCACGTTGCAGTTTGCGTAGCTCTTTCTTGGTAAGCAATAATTTACGGTCGTGTCGAGCCGGATGATTGTTATAGGAACCGTAAAAATAGGGAGTTATATTCATATTCTTTATCCACATTTCTCCTTTATCGAAGATACAATAAGTATCTACCAAGCTTGCTTTGCCCAATCGAATTGATTTAATTTCTGTTCCGGTAAGCACAATGCCTGCAATATAGGTATCTATAAACTCGTAGTCAAACGAAGCCTTCTTATTCTTTATATTGATATTATTTAGATTCATAAGCTAATTGAATATAGTGACTAAATTTTGATATATAAATTCTATAAGCATTGGGCAACCGATGATTATAACAGATAAAGCTAGAGTGAAAGGCATTTTGAGCGAAGCTTCTACTTTCATCATTGGAGTACTTCCTACGTATACGATATATAGAGTATAGAGTTGTATCATGATTCCTATAGGTTGCATAGAAGGCAATATTCCGGTAATCATATCGGCTATAAAGATCATTGTCATTGAGTAGCCCATAAACACCAAAACCTGTTGTGGGCTTTTCTCTATTCTGAACCAGCGCAACAGGTATTTATTGACAATATAGGCGGCCAAGAAAAAACCACCAAACAATGCGATAGCTATTCCACAGCAATCTACCATGCTCAGTTGAAATGACAATGGCGTGTTCCAACCTCGTCGGTAGATGGAACCTATAAGCCATGCAATTCCGCAAAAGCCTATCATCGGATAGACATAGTCTATAATGACTTTTTGGCTATCCTGATTAACAGAAATATCTTCCCATGCTTTTGCAGGGGAAGATATTAATGAAAATACTGACTTAAATATATTTTTGTATTGCAAATTTATTGATTAGATGTTTTTGAATAATTGATAGTGTATGTCGTTCCACTAGCAGGAAGTGTTGTACTTGTTTCATTGATATTGGTATGTAGTGCTATCTTTGTTGGAGCATTTCCGGCTTTCGTTGTAAATAGGCTGACCATGTTGAGTATATTGAACGAATGGTAATAGAGAGATGGATAAGAACCTACATAATATGATGAAGTATAGGTGGCACTTTTGTCAGAAGTGTGATGGCTGAGATATACATCCATTGTAGTTGCTCCCGATGTTACGTCGGCAGGATAGAATACTAATGTAAAGTAGTGGTTTGGAGTAGAAAAGTAATAATTGGCTCCTATTAAAAGATTTGCATTAGAAGAATCGTAAAGAGTAAATTTATCTTCAGAAGAATTACTGAGTTGATCTAAACTTATTAAAGGCGATTGGGTGACTTTTTGGATAGAATCGTTACTATCCCCTTTTGCATTAACTATTGATATGGTGCCATCTAAACTAACAGCATAACTCAGGTTTATAGTTACTTGGCCCGTAGTGCTCGAACTACCGCTCGATGCCTGTGTTGTTACTTGAGTATATGCAATAAAAGCTAAACCTGATGTTGCATTGAACTTATTTGCTGTTTGAACAGTTGCTAAAGAAGCCGATGTAGGAGCGAGTAAGGTACCTGCTTGTGTCTGAAAATAAATACTACCATAAGAACTCACTACTTTAACAATTCCTGTATAGGTGTTGTTCGAATCGCTACTACTATTCAAGCACGAGGTTAGTCCCAATACTAATGTTGATAGCAATACTAATGACCAAATTTTAATCCTTTTCATAATTCAAATTTTATTTTATTCGACAAATATATAAATTTCTGCGTTCTTTTTATAGAAATGCAACACAAAATAAAATACTGCATGCACTACTTAACTATTTTTGCAAAATCTTCAATATGTTTGTCTACATAATGCGCTATTAACGTAGTAATCTGTTCTTCTTCTTCAATAAAAGTCTCATCCAAATCATCGAAATTTTCATATTCTTCGTACATTCCCATGAATTCTTCTTCAGTTCTCTCTCTTTCCAGGTCTTCACGGTGGGCATCATATATTTTTTTAGCCTTATATACCATTTTACTGAATTCCGGTGCTCCCCACAATCTCATTGCTTTGGCAAAAGGATTGTCGAAGATGTAACTGCCGTATCCGTTCTGAATCAGCTGACAAAATCCTCCCATGAGCATTTCTTCTCTCAATATATCGTATGCCAGCAAGGTGTGTTGCTCTCCATTTAGCAGTTGCATCTTTTCGGCAGACAACTGCCCTCCTATCGTTTCGCGATATTTGTTGGTAAACACTTTAATAAATGCAGCCATGTTCTCTTGTGCTGCTGTTTTCAGTGCGTCTTCTTTAATCTCTATATTAGTATCCATTATTATTTGAATTTAATTGTGCAAATATCTAAAAAAATATCAGTTCTTTCTTCTTGGTAATTAATAAATGTTAGTTCTCTCTATTTTTCTAGTGCAATGATTTGTTGTTTTTGATATAACTTCTATATTTGCTACTGTTTTTTCATAGTATTAGATTTAAGGTTAACAAGGTTGGTGTACAGCGGTACACCTTTTTTTGTTTTTATATCTACCTTGCTATTATAGTTCGTTGCCTTGAATACCCATCCCTGCCAATATAGGAAATAATGCCGATTCGGCTTTTGAGCTTTCTGTCTGGGCATATTTTGTAGGATCCAATACAAACGTATGAGTTTCTTTGTCTTTCATTTCATTCAATTTGGCGTGTGCTTCTTCATCGTACTCAGAGGCTTCCGGCAATACTCCTATCCTCTTTACTTCTTTTGATTCTTTAATCAGCTCCAAAATATTCAATGCCAAATCTTTTCTAGTTACCAAATCTTTGCATGGTGCACCAATCATTTCAAAATAACCGATATTATCGTCAAAACCTTTACCATTCAATTCGGTGGCTATATCGTTGGGATTGGCAAGAGCCAGTTTCTCTGAATCAGCATCGTATATCCAGATGACCATGCATTTGTTTTCTTTGCCTCTCACTCCCATATCGAGCATCAGATAGTCCAATAAATAGGGAATATTGACATTTTCGATCGGGCGTTGCAACTTTTCTTTATAATATTTTTCCATGTCGGCAATGAGGGTATTCAAAAAATAGACATCTATTATCAATACGTTCTCAGGAAATTTGATTGCGGATGTTTCCATGCTTGTCTTCTTTATTGTTTTATTCTTTATTCTCGATATTCGTTGCAAAGATACGAATTAATAAATAATAAAGCATTGTATACCTTTCATTACATATTAATTAATTTCAAAGTCTTATGTCAAAGATCATTAATCATTTCGCCGCATCTGAACAGGTCCTTTGCTGTGAGAATCGTTTCTCTAATGCAAAAAGAATGTGTGTGTCATCTCTTGGATACTTAAGATTCAACCTTTTCGTTTCATTGTCCCATTGTTTTCGTGCTAATGGTTCATACGTTTGCTGCGCAGCATATATTCATTTGCTGCCCAGCATACAATCATTTGCTGCGCACCAAATGAATATATGCTGCGCAGCAAACGTATGAAAGTAATAGAAGATTTGCATGAATGATCTTTATTTGAAGGATGAAACATACGAATGGTGATTGTGTGCTCTATAGGGAGCCGCTATGACTGGAAGCCTTTCTCCTTTTCGCTGGGGTTAAGAACGAATAAGGATGGATTAGGATGAACAATGATAATTATTTTGAATATTGTGCTAACGTATCAATTCGTTGGTAATAAAGCTTATAAAAGTTACGATGTATGACTCGAAATGGCGATTTGCCTTTTTGTTCATCGAAAAATAATCAAACTTATTTTTGTTATTTCGATTGCCTTGCACTATCTTTGAAGCTCGAATTTTAAAAAATATACGAAATCTTATGATAAAGAATATCTTATCTGTATCCGGAAAGTCCGGTTTGTATAAGCTTGTTTCGCGTAGCAAAAGCATGCTTATCATAGAGTCGATTATTGACAAAAAACGTATGCCTGTTTACGATCATGAAAAGGTTGTTTCATTGGGTGATATCGCTATCTACACCGATGGAGATGATAAGCCTTTGAGTACTCTTTTCGAAGAGATCAAAGTTAAACAGAATGCAGCTCTCATCGATATTGATTACAAGAAGGCTTCAAAAGATGAGTTAGAAGGATTTTTGGAAAGCATTCTTCCCAATTTTGATCATGATCGTGTTTATCCGTCGGATATAAAGAAACTCATTCAGTGGTATAATTTACTTATTAGTAATGGTATTACCGATTTTCACGACGAGACATTGCCTCAGAAAGAAGAAGATCCCGAGGTTGTTGCTGAAGAACCAAAGAGCGAACCTGTAGAGGAAGAAAAGAAAGCTCCTAAAGCAAGAGCTAAGAAGGCTGCAAAATAATTGATAAGAACAATAAAAAAATAAGAGGTCGTTTTTCAACGACCTCTTATTTTTTTATTCCGGCTTCTATGTTCAACACGGAATTGTTTGTGTCTATTTTATTTTCTTTTCTTTCGCCTTTTTGCTTATCAGTTGAACGTTTTTGATAATTGCACGGCTCGAAAATGTCGCTCCCGTTACTCCGTCTACTTTTTCGTCTTTTGCTTTCTGGATGTTCTTTCCGTTCCATTTATTGAACAATCCTTCAGATGCTACTTTGCTTAGATATTTAGGTGTTTCGTTATTATTGAAAGCTGTCACTTTGCGTATTTTCTGATTTTTGTCGGCAACAATTAGTATTGGAATAGGTCCTCTGAAACCACGAATATCTTTTCCGTATTCGCTGCTATTGAATACATATCCCAACAATTTGCCTCTGCTATCTACAGCCTTGTTCCATACGTCGTTGATCTTCACAATCTTTGTTGCCGAAGGGTATGTTTTTTTCACTATTTCGAGCGGAGACTCTTTGGGAGAATGATTACTTTCTTGTGCCGAAATCCCGCAATACGTAAATATCATAAGTGCAAAACTTAGTATTAACTTTTTCATATTGTACAGTTTTATTTATTATTATCATTGTTTTAACTGAGCGAAATTAATCATTAAAATTGATAGCGGGGCAAGCTTTTCAATAATTTTAGTACTAATTAGGCTAATAATATAGCGTCACAGCTCTTGGGGGGTGATAAAAATAAATGAATTTATTTTCTATTCTCTTTGGCATGCATTATCTTTGCACTCTATGAAAAAAGATTCGTTATTAATATTAAGTGGTGGCATGGACAGCGTTACCATGTTGTATGAATATTTGGACGATATTGCCCTTGCCTTGTCTTTTGATTACGGTGCCAACCATAATGCAAAAGAAATCCCTTTTGCTCAATTGCATTGCCGGCGGTTGGGTATTAAACATGTTGTGATTCCGCTTCAGTTTATGCACGATTATTTTAAAAGTTCTTTACTTGCGGGAGCGGATGCTATTCCCGAAGGACATTACTCGAGTGAAAATATGCGGTCAACCGTCGTACCTTTCCGCAATGGCATCATGCTTTCCATCGCCTGTGGCATTGCCGAGAGTAATGGTTTACAGAAGGTGATGATTGCAAATCATTTTGGCGATCATGCTATTTATCCGGATTGCCGTACGTCATTTATCGATGCTATGAACGAAGCGATGGTTCGAGGCACTTTCAAACATATCATGTTGGAGGCACCCTATACGGCCATTACTAAGACCGAAATAGCAAAACATGGCAAACTTTTGGGAATTAATTATGCCGAAACCTGGTCGTGCTACAAAGGACGTGATAGACATTGCGGTAAATGTGGCACTTGCGTCGAACGTCGGGAGGCTCTCTGCGAAGCCGGCATTGAAGATAAAACCGACTACGAAGAATAATTGTAGAATTCTTTTTTCGTTTTGATTGTAAACTATTTAATAACCCATATAACTAAAAAGAAATATTATGGAAGATGAGAAAAAGGCAGTAGGACTACCCGATAATGCGTTTCGTGAATTGAAACCTGGTGAAACTTATCACCCGATAATGGAACCCGGTAAGAACTATCCGGAAGTGAATCTATGGTCTGTTGCCTGGGGCATTTGTATGGCAGTGTTGTTTTCGGCTGCCGCTGCATATTTGGGATTGAAAGTCGGTCAGGTATTCGAAGCTGCAATTCCTATCGCTATTATAGCTGTTGGCGTTTCGGGCGCTGCTAAACGAAAGAATTCTTTAGGCGAAAATGTTATTATTCAAAGTATTGGTGCCTGCTCGGGTGCAGTAGTGGCAGGTGCTATCTTTACTTTACCTGCCATTTATATTTTGCAGGCAAAATATCCGGATATGAGTACCTCGTTTATACAGGTCTTTTTAAGTTCTGCACTGGGCGGTATATTGGGTATTTTGTTTCTTATACCATTTAGAAAATATTTTGTCAGCGATATGCATGGCAAATATCCTTTCCCCGAAGCTACTGCAACCACACAGGTTTTGGTCTCGGGTGCGAAAGGCGGCAATCAGGCGAAGCCGTTGCTTATAGCGGGACTTGTAGGTGGACTTTACGATTTTATAGTTGCAACCTTTGGTTGGTGGAACGAGTGTTTTACTACTAGGGTTTGCGAATGGGGGTCGCTGATTGCCGACAAAGCAAAGTTGGTATTTAAAGTCAATACTGGGGCGGCCGTAGTTGGATTAGGTTATATCGTTGGACTCAAATATGCACTAATCATTGTCATTGGTTCACTTAGTGTATGGTGGGTTATTGTACCGGGCATGTCACTCGCTTTTCACAATACAGTGTTGAATCTTTGGGATCCGAGTATTACCCAAACGGTCGGTTCGATGAGCCCCGAGGCTATATTCAAATATTATGGTAAGAGCATCGGTATAGGCGGTATCGCCATGGCCGGTATTATAGGCATTATCAAGTCGTGGGGTATTATTCGCGATGCTGTGGGGCTTGCTGCCAAAGAAATGAAAGGCAAGGGCGCTTCTCTTCAGCATGTGCAACGTACTAATCGCGATCTGTCGATGAAAATTATCGCAATCGGTTCCGTTGTTACAATATTATTGGTATTGGCGTTCTTTTATTTTGGCGTGATGGGTGGTAATCTCCTTTTTACTATTGCGGGAATTTTATTGGTTACGATTATTGCTTTTCTTTTCACAACGGTTGCTGCCAATGCTATTGCTATTGTGGGCTCTAACCCCGTATCGGGAATGACGCTGATGACGTTGATTCTGGCTTCTGTCGTGATGGTGGCTGTAGGACTGAAAGGACCTGCCGGTATGTTGGCTGCTCTTATTATGGGAGGCGTCGTTTGTACGGCTCTTTCGATGTCAGGCAGTTTTATTACCGATTTAAAAATAGGCTATTGGCTAGGTACTACTCCTGCCAAACAGCAGACTTGGAAGTTTCTGGGTACGTTGGTATCGGCAGCTACAGTCGGTGGCGTCATGATCATATTGAATAAGACGTATGGATTTGCCAGTGGTCAGCTTGCCGCTCCACAAGCGAATGCCATGGCGGCTGTGATCGAGCCGCTAATGAATGGTGCAGGGGCTCCTTGGCTTCTATATGCTATCGGAGCTGTTCTGGCTATAGTATTGACTTACTTTAAAGTTCCGGCATTAGCTTTTGCATTGGGAATGTTCATCCCGATGGAACTTAATATACCTTTGGTAGTAGGTGGCGCACTCAATTGGTATGTTACCAGCCGCTCCAAAGATGAAGCTCTCAATAAAGAACGTGGTGAAAAGGGTACTCTTATCGCATCGGGTTTCATTGCCGGTGGTGCATTGATGGGAGTAGTGAGCGCCTTGATGCGCTTTGGCGGTATTAATCTTATCAATGAAGCGTGGTTATCCAACTCGTGGTCGGAAGTAGCTTCGCTCTTGGCTTATATCGTATTGTTAGTATACTTTGCCAAATCGGCTATGAAGGTAAAAAAATAAGATGAAGAAAATTTTACTTGTAATTTTAATTCTTTTTTCGGTATCGCTCTATGCAGCGGTACCGAAAAATAGTATATTGGAAAATGGTCTGAAGTTCTTGGGAGTACCTTATGTAGCTCATACTTTGGAAGTGAATTCTCCCCGAGAGTCGTTGGTTGTCAATCTTAAGCAAGTGGATTGCACCACTTTTGTAGAATATGTATTGGCACGGTCGTTGTGCCATAATCCAAATGATGAAGCCCAGTTTGCAGATCGTTTGCAGATGATACGTTATCGCGATGGTATGATTGACGGATATACCTCTCGCCTGCATTATTCTACCGAATGGGTCATGAACGGATTGAAGCATGGCTATCTCACCGATGTTGCGGCAGCATATAGTAAAGATACTACGACGGTGCATGTATCCTTTATGTCTACCCATCCCGATAAATACGTTCAATTGAAAGATTCTCCGGCCGATGTTGCCAAAATAGCTCAGAAAGAAAGAGAGCTTTCCGGCAAAGTAGTGCACTATATTCCTCGTGAAAAATTACCTGTGAAAGGTTTTAAATGGATTCATGATGGAGATATTATTCTCTTGGTGACGAATATAACAGGACTGGACAATTCTCATTTTGGGATTGCCATTTATCAAAACGGTGAATTGCATCTGCTCCATGCTTCTTCGCTCGACATGAAAGTGAAGATTCAGGAAGAGCCTTTGCGTGAGCAATTGATGAAGAGAAAGGGATGCTTAGGCATTCGTGTCGTTCGGATGAAGAAATAATTCAATCAACTCTGTGTAAAGTCGTTCTTCTACTTTATTCATGTCTATTGCTTTCCCCAATTCTTTTGATAGTGAAGTAACACCTTTGTCTACGAATCCGCATGGATTGATATAACTGAAATAACGTAAATCCGTATTGATGTTGAATGCCAATCCATGCATCGTAACGAAGTGGCTGCTGCGCACTCCCATGGCACAAATCTTTCGGGCACGGGCTGTATCTCCATCAAGCCAAACACCCGTTGCACCTCCTATCCTACCCGACTGGATGCCGTACGAACGGCACACTCTTATGACTGCTTCTTCGAGCAAGTGCACGTATTGTTTTAATCCTAGATTGAATTCTTCCAAGTTGATAATAGGATAACAGACTATTTGTCCGGGACCATGGTACGTGATGTCACCACCACGGTCTATATGATATAAAGTTGCATCGATCGCTTTGAGTTGCGATTCGGAAAGCAACATATTTTGCTCCTTACCGCTTCTTCCCAATGTATATACATGAGGATGTTGGCAGAATATGACGCGGTTGATGTATGGTGTGCCGTTTTGTTTGGCATCTACTACCTCATTGAACCATTTTTCTTGTCTGTCCCATGCTTCGTGGTAAGGAATTAAATTCCAGTCTACTTTTTCAATGTCTTTCATTTTTGTTTGTTTTTTAGTTGTATATATCAGGTTATATAGCTGTTTGCTCTTCTGTTTCTACTCGAATGCCTTCTATTTTTAATAAAGCATTGCGCAATGCGGGCATTAAGGACTTACGGATACGCAACTGCATTCGACAGTCCATATCGAATTGTTGGCTTATAATCTCCACCGGTTGTTTTTTGATGATATGCATCACATTGTTCAATAGTGGATATTCGAAAAGTATGGTTACCATTTCGTCGATTGTCTTTTCTATAATGGTTGCTGCTGCAATAGCTTGCGCGGTGGCCGTTTTATATGCCACAATAAGCCCGCTTGTACCTAGCTTGATGCCGCCGAAATAGCGAACCACAATGATTAGTATGTTTGTGAGCTGATTGGAGTTGATTTGTCCTAGAATTGGTTTACCCGCGGTTCCTGAAGGTTCTCCATTGTCATTGGCACGAAATACTCTTTGTTCGGTTCCCAACATATAGGCAAAACAGATGTGACGGGCGTCATAATACTTGTTTTGATATTCTTTGAGCAATAAGTGAATTTCTTCGAGCGATGATACAGGAAAGGCTGCCGCAATAAATTTACTGCGTTTTTCGGTATAGATACTTTCAGAAGCTCCACTAATTGTTTTATAAGTATCTTCTTCAGCCATTGTCTTTTAAACTAAGAAAAGGATGCTTTTAGGGGCATCCTTTTCTAATTGTTTATTTTTTTTGAGCCTCTTGTCGGATTCGAACCAACGACCCCGAGATTACAAATCACGTGCTCTGGCCAACTGAGCTAAAGAGGCAGGTGGGTAAGCTACCTACATCGCGCCGCTACAACCAAATACCCTTGCTGCCGTCAAGCCCTGGGGGAATCAAAGGGAGCTGGCCGTATAGGACTTACCCGGGTGCAAAGGTACTGCTTTTTATTCTTCTACCAAATACTTTCCGAGTATTTTTTTATATCCTTTTTTATTCTCCTAAGAATTAAGTAATTAAATTTAAAAAAATATTAGCTGCTTGAAATAATGGAGCAACAAAGCAAAAAGAAAGAGATATTATTTGTAACTTTGTGCACAATTCATTAGAATAGCATGGAAGTCAATAAAACAAACAATCTACAACATTATGCCATGTATGTCGGCACTTATTTGGGAATCTTCTTTATTCTCAAGTTTCCGCTTGTTCCATTAGGCATACATAATCCTGTGTTTTCACTCCTCTTTATGCTGCTCACAGCGGCTGTTCCATTCTTGATGTACTATTATGCCAAAGTATATAGAGACAAGGTATGTGGGGGGTCTATTCGTTTTATACAGGCGTGGTTGTTTTTGTTGCTTAGTTTTGTATTTGCTTCCTTGTTGGTAGCTGTTGTGCACTATATCTATTTCAGATATATCGACAACGGTTTCATTATTAATACTTGTTCGGCAGCGCTGGATAATCTCAAGGGTAATCCATTGTTAACTAAAGACTCTTATAATCAGCTCAAAGAGATGCTAGATCAAGTTAGTTATTTGTCACCTATTAAGATAGTATTTCAACTTATATCGCAAAATGTGTTTTATGGCAATATCTTGTCATTGATTGTTGCATTGTTTGTGATGAAAAGACCAAAATGATATGGATATATCGATTATAGTACCTTTGTATAATGAGGCAGAGTCGCTTAATGAACTTTATTCTTGGGTAGTTAGAGTGATGAATGAAAATAATTTCTCTTATGAAATTATTTTTATCAACGATGGCAGTACTGACAATTCTTGGAAGCTTATCGAACATTTGCATACTACTGATCCTCAGGTTAGAGGTATTAAATTCCGTCGCAATTACGGGAAGTCTCCAGCTTTGTATTGTGGCTTTAAGCTTGCCGAAGGTGATGTAGTAATTACCATGGATGCCGACTTGCAAGACAGCCCAGACGAAATCCCCGTCCTTTACAAGATGATAATGGATGAAGAGTATGATTTGGTTTCGGGCTGGAAAAAGAAACGCTATGATCCGCTATCGAAGACGATACCCACCAAGCTGTTCAATGCTACTGCCCGTAAAATATCGGGTATTCATAATTTGCATGATTTTAACTGCGGGCTTAAAGCTTATCGCCGTGATGTGGTGAAGAATATTGAGGTCTATGGAGAAATGCACCGGTATATCCCCTATTTGGCCAAGAATGCTGGATTTTCTAGAATAGGTGAAAAGATTGTTCACCATCAGCCACGTAAGTTCGGAAAGTCTAAATTCGGGGGTATTAATCGATTTTTCAACGGTTATCTGGACTTGTTGTCTTTGTGGTTCTTATCTAAATTTGGTATCAAACCGATGCATTTTTTCGGTGTGCTTGGTTCGTTGATGTTTATCATCGGTTTCTTTTCGGTGCTTTATGTGGGATTCGACAAATTGTGGAGCATGTATCATGGCATGCCTTATCATTTGGTTACCCAGTCACCGTATTTTTATTTAGCTCTTACCGCTATGATTATCGGTACCCAGCTTTTCTTGGCCGGATTCATTGGCGAATTGATCTCGCGCAATGCTCCCAGTCGCAATAACTATCAGATAGAAAAGACATTATAATAAATTAATGAGGAATGAAAAAACTTACTCACTTCTTTATATTTGGTATGCTGACGCTCGTTATCATTCAGCTCGTGTCTTGTGCTGAAGAGACCGACTGTTCGATGACTGCCCGCAAAATGATGAATGCCGGCTTTTATAAAAAATTGAATACGGCGCAAAAAGATACGCTCGATACACTTACTGTGACAGCGTTGGGTACGGATTCGATCATTGTCAACAAAGATACGAAAGTATTCAGCGAAAGTTTGCCACTCAATTGGACTGCAGACTCTACAGCATTGATTTTTCACTATACCAATACTACAAAGAAAGATACGATTAAAATATGGCATACCAATACACCGATCTTTGTTTCGATGGAGTGCGGTTATTCTATGACACAAACTATTTCGAAAGTGTCTTATACGAAACATGTACTGGATTCTATTTATGTTGCATATAAATTAGCAAATATCGATGCCATACAGAATATTAGGATATATTATTAGCCTGTCGTTTCTGTGTTTTGCCGCTATCCCTGTCTCTGCTCAACAGTATTCGGACAATAGGCAACAGCAGCAGCAAATGCAGGGTACGCCAAAAGAGAAGAAGCCGGAAGGACCCAAATTGAAAGCGCCACTTTATAACGGACTCTATGTGAGTGCCGATTTATATGGCTTAGGTAGCAAATTATTGGGAAGCGATTTTCTGAGTTCCGAAATAGGTGTAGGTGTCAATTTGAAAAACCAATTCATGCCTACCGTTGAATTGGGCTATGGTAAGACGAATAAGTGGAACGAGAATGGCATTCACTATAAATCAAGCGCTCCTTATTTCAGGATCGGCGTAGATTATAATATTCGCTTTAAAAAACTTGACTATGAGGACTGGCTTTACTTTGGCGTTCGTTATGGATATTCGAGTTTCAAATATACTATCGGCAATGCTCCTATTGTAGATCCTAAATATGGCGGTAAAATAGATAATCCCAACTTGATAGATCCTATTTGGGGAGGATTGAGTATACCATATTATGAGAACAATATCAATGGTAATATGTCTTGGTATGAATTAGTCGCTGGTATTCGAACAAAAATATATAAGAATTTTTTCATGGGATGGACTCTTCGTCTTCGTTATAAGATGAGTGCAAAAGAGGCTTCCAATGCATCTCCTTGGTATGTTCCCGGGTTTGGCAAATATGCTTCTTCTGCAAATGGTATGACCTATACGTTGATATATAAATTCGCTCTTGGTGCCAAAAAACCGACGGTGGTTATGCCCATTAAGAAGAAAAAAACTGTAACAGGCAAGAAGATTATTGTTCATCGCGGTGGTAATACACCGTTCAATACCAAATAACATTTATTATGCAAGGTTTCGATATTTGGTTGATAGCATTGAGTTTGGCTATGGATTGTTTTGCCGTTTCTATCGCTATCGGTATTATACTCAAACGAATGGATTGGAGAGTGATGTTGCGCACTGCTATAGCGTTTGGGATCTTTCAAGCGGTTATGACCTTTTTGGGCTGGTCGTGCGGTAGCTTTTTCAGCTCATTAATAAGGGACGTTGATCATTGGATTGCTTTTGGTTTGCTTATGATTATAGGTGGTAACATGGTTATTGAATCTTTTAAGAAACCAGAAAATAAATCATACAATCCATTGAAATGGAAAGCCACTATGCTTTTGGCGCTGGGAACGAGTATTGATGCCGCCGGCATTGGTGTCTCTTTTGCATGTTTGGGGCTTCATTCGTTTTCGTGTGGTATTCTCTCTGCATCAGGTATTATCGGTTTGGTGTCTTTTATTGTCCCATGGGTGGGATTTTATATTGGAGCATATGGACAAAAAACGCTAGCCAAGCATATTCATGCCGAATTATTGGGAGGTCTTGTTCTTTGGGCTATTGGTATTAAGATATTAATAGAACATTTAAGTGAAAATATATAAAGTGCTTAAATATAGTCGAATATGAAAAAAAAGAAGAACTTGATATGGGTGTCGATACTGCTGATCGCTTCAGTGTGGATTATTATTCAGCATAATAGCAAAAAAGGACCTTATCGCAACACTGCCGGATTGATTTTCGGTACTGTTTATAATATTACTTATCAAAGTGATGACTCGTTGAATACACTTATAAAGGCTGAACTTGATAAATTTGATGGTTCTCTTTCTATGTTCAACAAGAAATCTACTGTTGCCAGAGTAAATCGTAATGAGGCTTTCGATGTGGATTCTCTTTTTGCCCACTGTTTCCGTCGTTCGATGGAAATATCACAGATGAGTGGTGGTGATTTTGATATAACAGTATGTCCGCTTGTCAATGCTTGGGGATTTGGCTTCAAAACCAAACATTTCCCTAAGGACAGTCAGATACAAGATTTGCGTCGTATTGTAGGTTACCAGAAGGTTAAGCTGGTGGGCAAACGCGTTCAAAAAGCCGATCCTTCAATGATGCTTGATTTTAGTGCCATTGCAAAAGGTTATGGCGTAGATGTTGCAGCACGCTTGCTTGACAAGCATGGGGTGAAAAACTACATGGTCGATATAGGTGGAGAAGTAGTATTGAAAGGTAAGAACCCTCAAAATAAGCTTTGGCGGATAGGTATCAATAAACCTATTGATGATTCTCTTTCTGTCAATCAAGAAATCGATCGAGTGCTTTATCTGACCGACTGTGCCATTGCTACGTCAGGAAATTATCGTAATTTTTACTATCATAATGGCAAGAAATATTCTCACGAGATAAATCCGCATACCGGATACCCTGCTATGAACGAGATACTTTCGGCTACGGTTATTACTAAAGATTGTATGTCGGCCGACGGCTTTGCTACGGCAATTATGGTGATGGGATTGAAGAAGACGGAAGCTTTCTTGGCAAAGCATCCTGAAATTGATGCCTATATCATCTATCGGGATAAAAATGGCAAGAATAAGATCTATTATTCCAAAGGAATGGATAAGTATTTTAAAAACGAACAATGATATGAATTACGGGTTTGTTAAAGTTGCTGCTGCAGTCCCGTCCGTAAAGGTTGCCGACTGCAAATATAATGTCCGGCAGATAGAACAATTGACGGCTATTGCTGATGGCAGGGGTGTGCGTATCATTGCTTTCCCCGAATTGAGTATCACGGGATATACCTGTGGTGATTTGTTCCAGCAGCAACTGTTGTTGGATGCAGCCGAGATTGAATTGATGCAATTGCTCAACAATACCCGTCAGTTAGATATTATCGTCATTGTCGGCACCCCCGTCTTTTTAGGTGCGGAAATTATAAATGCTGCGGTAGTTATTCAGCATGGCAATATATTAGGGATCGTCCCCAAAACATATTTGCCCAATTACAAGGAGTTTTATGAAAAACGTTGGTTTACCTCTGCTGTAGGCATCCCCGATCAGACAATTCATTTCTGCGGTCAGTGTGTTACGTTGAGTTCTCATTTGTTATTCGAAACGCCGGAAGTTACTTTTGGTATTGAAATTTGTGAAGATTTATGGGCACCTATACCTCCCAGTTCTTATTTGGTATTGAAAGGAGCCGATATCATCTTCAACCTATCGGCGGATAATGACATCATTGGCAAACACCGCTATTTATGCTCACTCATAGCCCAGCAATCGGCGCGTTGCTTGGCGGGTTATGTTTTTTCTTCTTGCGGTTTCGGCGAATCGACCACCGATGTTGTATTCGGCGGTAATGGACTGATTTATGAAAACGGAACGTTGTTGGCTCGTAGTGAAAGATTCTGTTTCGAAGAACAACTTGTCGTTAGCGAAATCGACGTCGAACGTATTCGTTCGGAACGCCGTACCAATAATACTTTTACTGCCAACAAGACGAATGTTTCGTTTGAAGTGAAAAAGATGGTGACTGAGTTGGTGTCTGAAAAGCCTCTTGTCTTGACTCGTAAGTTCGATCCGTGTCCTTTTGTACCCGGCGGCGATAAATTGAAAGAACACTGCGAGGAAATATTTTCCATACAGACTGCCGGACTGGCCAAACGTATTGTTCATACACATTCCAAGACGGTTGTGTTGGGTATCAGTGGCGGACTTGATTCGACTTTGGCATTATTGGTATGCGTCAAGACGTTCGACAAACTTCATCTCGACCGTCATAATATCATAAGTGTCACAATGCCCGGATTCGGTACTACCGATCGTACTTATTCCAATGCTGTCAGTCTTATTCATTCGCTTGGTACTACTTTGCGCGAAATAAGTATTACTCCTGCTTGTTACCAACATTTTAGTGATATAGGTCACGATGAAGAAGTACATGATGTGACTTACGAAAACTCTCAAGCCCGAGAGCGTACTCAAATATTGATGGACATTGCCAACCAGGAAAACGGTATGGTTATAGGAACCGGTGATTTATCTGAACTTGCATTGGGATGGGCTACTTATAATGGTGATCATATCTCGATGTATGGCGTCAATTGCAGTATTCCTAAAACCCTTGTGAAATATCTGGTAGAATGGGTTGCAGACTATACTGATAGTAAATCGAAGGAAACGCTGAAAGATATTATCAATACCCCTATAAGTCCTGAACTGATACCTGCCAACGAAAACGGAACGATCAAACAGAAGACGGAAGATATAGTAGGCCCTTACGAACTACATGATTTTTTTCTTTACTATTTTATCCGTTTCGGATTTCGCCCTTCGAAAATTTATTTTCTGGCTCAAAAGACATTTGGCGGAGTATATAGCGACGACATCATTCGCAAATGGCTGCATACTTTTATGCATCGATTCTTTACCCAACAATTCAAACGCTCTTGTCTGCCCGACGGCCCCAAAGTGGGGAGTGTCAGCTTAAGTCCCCGAGGAGACTGGCGAATGCCGAGCGATGCGGTTAGTACGGCTTGGGAAGAAGATAGTGAAATGTAATAGTTAAGCAAAACGATACCGACAAGTCAAATCAAAAAAATATTTAATTTGACTTGTAGACCGAATAATAATACGTATTTTTGCAGCCGTAATAACTATACGTGTGCTTGGAAACCACGTCAAAAAAACAAGAAAAATGAATCAGAAAGTATCTGTACCCTTTATGCTGTTGGGTATATTGTTTAACGTATGCCTCATTGCAGCTAATTTGTTAGAAACAAAAGTAATTCAAATCGGTCCGCTTACGGTGACTGCCGGATTGCTGGTATTTCCTATTTCGTATATTATCAATGATTGTATGACCGAGGTATGGGGATACCGTAAGGCCCGATTGATTATTTGGACAGGATTTGCTATGAATTTTATGGTTGTCGGATTAGGGTTGATAGCCGTTGCTATACCTGCCGCGCCTTTTTGGACAGGTGCAGCTCATTTTAATTTCGTATTCGGATTGGCTCCGCGTATAGCTGTTGCCAGTATGGCGGCATTCCTTGTCGGTTCTTTTCTCAACGCTTATGTCATGAGTCGGATGAAACTGTCGAGTGGCGGAAGACATTTCTCTCTTCGTGCAATATGGAGCACTGTGGTGGGTGAAACGGGCGATTCGCTCATCTTCTTCCCTATTGCATTTGCAGGACTTATTGCCCCTCCCGAACTGCTGAAGTTGATGGCTTTGCAAATCGTGTTGAAGACTCTCTACGAAGTGATTGTACTGCCTGTTACCATCAGGGTGGTCAAAACTATCAAGAAGATAGAGAAGATCGATACTTACGATGAAAATATTTCTTATAATATCTTGCGTATTAAAGATATTTGATTACAGGATTTATTTTTATCGGAATAAACTTAGTATGCTCTTCTTTTTTTTATAAATTTGCATCTTCATAGAGTTTAAATCATTTGAACAGAAAAAGATAAATAATAATAAGACAGTTATGGCTGTGAGCGAAACTAAGTACATTTTTGTGACAGGCGGTGTGGCTTCTTCATTAGGGAAAGGCATTATTTCGTCTTCAATAGGTAAATTGCTACAAGCAAGAGGTTATAAAGTTACAATTCAGAAATTCGATCCATATATTAATATAGATCCCGGAACACTGAATCCTTATGAGCATGGAGAGTGTTATGTAACGGTCGACGGCCACGAAGCCGATTTGGACTTAGGACACTATGAACGTTTTCTAGGTATTCAGACTACGAAAGCGAACAATCTGACAACGGGAAGAATTTACAAAAGCGTCATTGACAAAGAACGTCGTGGAGACTATCTAGGCAAGACGGTTCAAATTATTCCTCACATCACAGACGAAATTAAACGTGATGTGAAATTGTTGGGCAAAAAATACAATTTCGATTTTGTCATCACCGAAATAGGTGGTACGGTAGGCGATATTGAATCGTTGCCTTTCTTGGAAAGTATGCGTCAATTGAAGTGGGAACTCGGTCGAAATGCTCTTTGTGTACACCTCACGTATGTGCCTTATCTGGCTGCTGCCAAAGAATTGAAGACCAAACCGACCCAACACTCTGTAAAGCAGTTGCAGAGTCTCGGTATTCAACCTGATATCTTGGTACTTCGTACTGAACACGATCTAAATGCAAATTTGAGAAAGAAAGTGGCACTGTTCTGTAATGTTTCAGAGAATGCCGTGGTTCAGTCTATCGATGCTCCTACTATCTATCAGGTTCCTATCTTGATGCACGAGCAGAAGTTGGACGAAACGATTCTCGAGAAAATGGGCTATGCATTGGATGATACTAACAAACTGGATCTCACGGCGTGGGAAGCTTTTTTGGAACGTCGTGCCAATGCTAAGAGAACGGTGAAGATAGCTATGGTAGGAAAGTATGTAGAGCTGCAAGATGCATACAAATCAATTCTTGAATCGCTTTCTCAAGCCGGTACATACAACGACTGTAAGGTACAGATCAAATATATATCTTCGGAAAAACTTAACGAACAAAATGTTGAAGAGCTTTTGAGCCCGGCTGATGGTGTGGTTATTTGTCCGGGATTCGGTTCTCGTGGTATCGAAGGCAAGTTTGTTGCTGCTAAATATCAGCGCGAGCACAACCGTCCTACATTTGGTGTTTGTCTTGGCATGCAGTGTATGGCAATAGAATTTGCCCGCAACGTATTGGGCTATCCCGATGCCAACTCTACCGAGATGGACGAGAAGACCAGCCACCCTATTATCGATTTGATGGAAGAGCAGAAGGCTATAACCAACATGGGTGGCACTATGCGCCTAGGAGCCTATGAGTGTGTACTTGACAAGAAATCGAAAGTATACGATATCTATGGCAAAGAACATATCCAAGAACGTCATCGTCACCGTTATGAGTTCAATAACGATTATCGTGATGCTTTTGAAAAAGCAGGAATGAAAGGTGTTGGTGTCAATCCTGAATCAGATTTGATAGAAATAGTAGAGATTCCGCAACTGAAGTGGTACATAGGTACCCAATTCCACCCTGAATATAGTAGTACAGTACTCAATCCGCATCCGTTGTTCGTCTCGTTCATCAAAGCCGCACTAAATAAATAGAATATTCAAAATATAAATAGTTTCGAATGGATAAAAACACGATTACCGGCCTCATTTTGATTGCCGTTGTTGTTATTGGCTTCAGCTTTTTCAGCCGTCCCAACAAACAGCAGCAAATGGCCCAGCAAAAGTTTAACGACTCAATAGCGCGAATTCAAGAGCAACAGGCTAAAGCAAAGAAAGCCGCTACCGATACGACTGCAGCTACTGCTACAGCCGTCAAAGTAGACTCTTCTTCTGCGTTCTGCAAGTACGCTAACAAAGTAGATTCGTCTGTCATACTCCAAAATAGTAAGGTGAAAATCACTTTGAGTTCAAAAGGTGGTATGATCACTGAGGCTCTTTTAAAGGCATATAAAAGTCAAGACAGAAAATCTCCTGTAGTGTTGTTTTCGAAGAAAGATGTTTCGCTTAACTTTGACTTCTACAACCATAGTAAAGTGGTTCGTACCAGCGATCTGAACTTTAGTATTGTCAATCCTACAGATAGCAGTGTGACAATGCGTATCAATGCTTCGGCAGATCAGAAGAGTCATATCGATTTTGTCTACAAGTTGCGTCCGGAAAGTTATATGGTTGATCTTACCATTCAGGCGGCTGGGATGGATACTTTGCTCTCTCAAAACATGCGTTCTATGGGTATTGAGTGGCAAGAGCACGTCCGTCAACAAGAATTGGGCTTTGCGTATGAAAATCGTCTCTCGACATTGACATATCGCACCAATGAATCTAGCGACAACCTGTCGGCAGGTGGTGAAGTAGAAAAAGAAATCTCTACTCCGGTTAATTGGATTGCATTCAAGAGTCAATTTTTCTCCTCGGTATTTATTGCCGACCAAATGTTCAATAAGAGCAAATTGGCATCCAAATCGGATAAGGAAGGTACGGGGTATCTCAAAGAGTATTCTTCTGAAATGGATACTAAGTTCGATCCTTCGGGCAAAGAACCTACCACAATGCACTTTTACTTGGGGCCGAACCATTTTCGCACACTTCGTTCTCTGAATGCGGGACAAACAGTTAAATGGCATCTGGAAGACTTAGTCTATTTGGGATGGCCGGTTGTGAAACAGATCAATCAATGGTTTACGGTAAATGTGTTCGATTGGCTACGCAGCTGGGGGCTAAGCATGGGATGGGTACTTCTTATTATGACACTTATAGTAAAGCTCGTGGTATATCCTGCTACGTGGAAGACGTATATCTCTTCAGCTAAAATGCGTGTGTTGAAACCGAGGATCGATGAGATAAATGCCAAATATCCCAATAAGGAAGACGCAATGAAGAAGCAACAGGAGGTGATGAGCATATATAGCAAATATGGGGTCAGCCCGATGGGAGGATGTCTGCCTATGCTCATTCAATTCCCTATTTTGATGGCGTTGTTTATGTTTGTACCAAGTGCAATCGAACTTCGTCAACAAAGTTTCTTGTGGGCTACAGACTTGTCCACTTACGATTCAATTGTGACTTTTCCTTTTCACATTCCATTTTTGGGCAATCACCTTAGTTTGTTCTGCTTGTTGATGACTGTTACCAATGTATTGAACAGTAAGTTCACGATGCAGCAACAAGACACCGGAGCCAACCCACAGATGGCAGCTATGAAATGGATGACGTATCTGATGCCGATCATGTTTTTCTTCATATTGAACGATTATCCTGCCGGATTGAATTATTATTATTTTATTTCGACATTGATCAGTGTAGCGACAATGGTTATCTTGCGCAAGATGACCGACGAGCAAAAGTTGCTCGAACGTCTCGAAGCATATTCCAAAACGTCGAAGAAGAAATCTGGATTTGCTGCTCGCTTGGAAGCTATGCAGAAAGAATCTGAAAAATTAAAGAATCAGCGCCAAGGCGGAGGAGTCAATAAACGATAAAATACAATCTGATTCAACTAATCAGGTTAATTAAAGAGAGAAAGGGATGCACAAAAGCATCCCTTTCTCTCTTTTTGAACTATGATATGAGACAAAACAAGATTCGGCATTATTTCACTCTCCGACACAATACCTTTTCTATTTGAATAGCTTTTTACCTTTCTTCTTATGCCGGCTCAAATATGAATTATTCAGGTGATGGTAGTTCTACGGCTTTTTATTTTTTCTGTGGTTCCTGTCACCTTATCTTGTTGACTATGAGTGATATATACTGGTATGGCTCGTTTATGGGGCATCAAAATAGTATTATCTTGCTTACTGTTAGCGTGTTATGAAACACGGATCGTCCATTTCGTATATCAACCGATTAAGTCATTATCTCGGCATCTGTGGTGTGTGCACCGTATAGAAACTCCCTTGCTTACTGCCTATGCATGAAAGAGGTTCGGTTTTTCTTCTCTGGGAGAAGATTCTTTGTACACATCTTATTGAATCATAGTTGTCGTATTTAAGGCTTTTCTGTTGACTCATTTAGGTTTTGTCGTTCCACCTATGTGATTCGGTCAACTCACCTATGTGGAACGATCGACTCACCTACGTGAGTTGACCGAATCACATAGGTGGAACGACATTCTTCTTAGAACAAAACATAAAATCTTTCTGATCTGAACCAACTTTCATCAGTCTGTTTCACAAACTTCACCCTTTTAAAAGGTATCACGAAGCGTTTAAAAACATTTCTGACAGAGACTTTAGCTAAAGGCTGAGACGTACGAATGTAGAGCGTGCCGATTGCAACATGACTTTAAGTCAAAAATATAGTTTTTCATTTATTGCCAATCATGCCATTACCAATTCCAAAGAACAAAAATAATCTTTCTCTTTAAAAAAATAATAACGATTTATAACTCTTTCATTTCCCATAATTTACTTCTTTTGGTAACTATGACACCTTTTGGTATGTACTTGTATATTCGGTATTAATATTCCATCTTTGTACTCATAAAGTAAGAAAATATTAAAGTAAGGAAAAATGAAAGTAATAGCGATTAATGGAAGTCCAAGAAAAAGCTGGAATACTGCCCAATTGTTGGAGAATGCTCTTAAAGGAGCAAAAGACAAAGGTGCTGATACAGAACTTATACATTTGTATGATTTACAGTACAAAGGCTGTAGAAGTTGCATGGTATGCAAAAGGAAGAATACAAAAAGTTATGGGAGATGCTGTATAAATGACGATTTAAAACCGTTATTTGATAAAATATCTCAAGCAGATGCCATCATACTGGGCTCTCCTATTTATTTTTGGAATGTTACAGCTGCTATGAGAGCATTTCTTGAACGCTTTTTATTTCAATATATGGTTTATAGTAATTCATCTCCTAATATTTATAATGGTTCATTGAAAGTTTCGTTTGTTTATACTATGAATGTAAAAGAGTCGACCTTTCTACAGTCACAGCTGAAACAAGAAGTCGATACTATCAATTCTATTATCGAAAGAACATTTGGGAAAATAGAAACCTTATACAGCTTTTTTACTTATCAAACAGACAACTATGATGGAATGGAATATTCTTATTTTGATATCAATCAGAAGAAAGAACAGCATGAGCGAATTTTTCCTTTAGATTGTAAAAAGGCATATAATTTAGGTCGTGAATTGGTATGAAGTATAGCCGATTAAATTTATAAGTCAAAGATTGTATGTATATGGCTTAATTTGACTAATTCCAACAGATTATTTCTTTTGTGTGCTATTATCACTAATCTCTTTTCCCCATTTGTTTAGGCTTTCAATAATAGGGATTACTGATTCTCCCATTGGAGTAAGCATATATTCTACTTTTGGAGGAACTGTAGGGTATATAATGCGTTTCACAAGTCCTGTTTGTTCCAACTCTCTTACCGTTTGCGTAAACATCTTGTTGGCAATTCCCTTTAAACTTCGTTGAAGTTCCCCCGAACGCATCGTGCCGTTTTTGAGATGAAACAAAACAATAGGCTTCCACTTGCCTCCAATCATATCCATTACCAATTCCAGCGAGCAAAAATAATCTTTCCCTTTAAAATAATAACGGTTTATAACTCCTTCATTTTCCATGATTTACTCTTTTTAGTAACTATATCACTTTTTGGTATGTACTTGTATATAATGTATTAATATCCCATATTTGCAGTTGCAAAGTAACAAAAAATAAAAACAAGAAAAAAATGAAAGTAGTAGCAATTAATGGAAGTCCTCATAAAGAGGGAAACACTTATCATGCATTAATGGAGATTGGTAAGCAGTTACAAGAAAGTAACATTGAACTAGAAATCCTTCATATTGGCAACAAAGCTGTGAGAGGTTGTTTGGCTTGTGGAGGTTGTGCCAAAAATAAGAACGAGAAGTGTGTCATTAGTACCGATCTGTTGAATGAATGGATTCAGAAGATGAAAGATGCTGATGGCATTATTTTGGCCTCTCCCGTTTATTATGCAGGGATTCCGGGAACTATGAAATCTTTTTTTTTCCAGCAGTAATGGCAATTTATTCCGCCAGAAGGTGGGCGTTGCCGTTGTAGTTTTGCGCCGTACTGGAGGTTCTTATACTTTTGACGGTTTAAACCATTATTTGAATTATTCGGAAATGATTCTTGCTACTTCCAATTATTGGAACATTGTTCATGGAGCTGCCCCTGGAGAAGTCTTACAAGATACAGAAGGTATGCAGATTATGCAAGTATTGGGCAGGAATATGGCATGGTTACTTAAAATGCGCGAATTGACAAAGGATATGCTGCCAAGCCCCGCTCCTGTAGCTAAGGCAATGACTAATTTTATTCGATAGTAGGGTGTAGAGTGGAATTTCTATCCATCGGTTAAACGATAATTCTTGCTTCTGCATAGCAAACTTGCATATACTTGATAATCAATGCTCCTTTGTTATATAGAAGCAATCATTTATTATAAAGAGTTGTGTGTGTGAGCTTGCATTATTGAACGATATTGCTTATCTTTGTTTCTATAAAAAATAATGTGAGAATAATAATTTGATGAGAAAGAAAAATGATTCATTCGAAGGAATGCTGAATATGTTTGAACAGCGTGTCCCTGATGATAGTGTAGAAGATAGTCGACAAAAAACAGATACCAAAAAGTCGAACAATACTGACTATTGCAATCAGAAGGAAGAGAATGATTTGAACTTTGTAGCCAAATACATGAGATTCCTCAAAAAGGTTGTCTATCGAATGAATTATCGTCCCAAGTACAAACGGATAATGCAGGAAATAACCTACCGTTATATTCAGAACAAAGCCGATAGTAAAAAGGTTCTAAGCGAGATGTATCACGTTACTGAGACGATGATAGAAATAGAGATGTGCAAATTCATGAAGGATCTTTTTGCACGTAAGATTCTATGGTTGAATAAGAATGTGAATGAGCTGGGAGATATTAAAGGAGAGGCGCGCCAGTGGCTCTATCATACTGCCAATGAGCTATGTGAAGTTACAAAGTTCCCTTTCCCTCTAGAGAAAATAGATATCCTTAATCCAATAGGTCTCGACAAGGTACATGACATTTTATCCGACCGATATATTTTAGTAGAACCCCGCAAAGGACGTATTGTGCTAAAGCACATCCGTGCTATCTACCTTGTCATGCAAGAGTATATCGTACCTGCTACAATGTCTCAAGTCATCAGCTTGATGGAACAGAAATCTGTCCAGAAAAATTTTCCTATCAATCTCGACATCGTAAAGACATTGCTCGAAAGTTTCCCACTTATAGAAAAAGTTGGTGACGACCAATATCAGGTGAAATTCGAGTATTTGAAGAAAGACTATTGTCAAATAGGTCGAATTATCTACGAAAGTCATCGTCTCATCAGCAAAAACGACATAAGGAAAGAATTCAACAGACGACTACCGAACGAAATGAAAGATATATCGAAGGTGAGTATCAACGTGCTCAAGGATAGAGATAGCCGATTCAATGCTCATGGTCGACTGGGATGGTCGTTTTCTGCTGAGGGCAAAAACGAGAGTGTATCACTACTGCAAACGCTCAGAGAGTATGTTAAGCAACACGATGATATCATCGACAACGATGAACTGATGGATTATCTCACGGAACAGAAGCAGACAGCCTACCCCATTGGGACTATTAAAAGCTACATATCGTTGTATTATATACGCTGCAAGGAAGATAAGAATATTCTCTGTAAAAAGGATGCTGTCCACCACCACCCTGAGTATAGTTGGATGAAGATTCATAACGTGAGACCCAAAAATCGTACGCCCGAATATTATCCGCAAATAGCTCAATTTATCTTCGATTATGTGAAGGCGAAAAATGGCCGATGTAAGATATCGGAAATTGTAAATCTATGCTTTAATAAATTTAATGATAAGATCAAGCAGAAGAATACGATATACAAAATATTGAAAAGATACATCACTGAAGACTTCAAAATAGACGTTATTGACGGGGACAAATATATTATTCACATGCTCAGCAAGGAATCACTGGATCATGATAACTGCCATAATTAACGCATGTCACTGCGGTAACTAACGGAAGTTACCATGACAACTAACGTTAGTTTCGTTTACAACATACGTTAGTTATGGCAGTGACATACGGTCGATTTTTATAAGGACGAATACAAAAAGTCATAGGTATATATCAGTTTGTTAGCTTTATATGCGCCACACTAGTTTGTCGAATTGATATTGAGCATCATCAATGGCGTATCCGAATGGAATATCATTCGTTGTGCGATGCTTGGATTAAATAGTCTGGAGAATACATTCCGTTTGCGCGAAGTCAACGCAATGATATCAATACCATTGTCTTTTATGTATTTGTCCAGACTTTTGAGCAAGTCATCGTCTTTTACCACGTCATAATGTATGTCGATAGATGGATATTGATGTTGAAAATAGTCTTTGATACCCGCCAGCTTAATTTCGTTCCATGTATTGTGAGTGCCTTCGAGATGCAATAAAGAAATAGAAAATTGGTAATTACTTTTCCATGATTTTATGAAAGAATCGAAGGCTATTAAATCAAACTGTTCGAAATTGGTGATAAAGGCTATATGTTTCACATCTTTAAAATCTTTGAGTGGCGTATTGTCTGGGATAGCAAGAATACTAACGCGCCCCCGTTCGATGATTTCTGCCGTAACACTGCCCATCAAGTCGACATCCTTTTTATGTTTGCCTCGGGTCCCCATAATGATCAGATTGGGACGTTTCTCTTTTGAGTAGCGTAATATTTCTTCTTCCGGAATACCCTCTTTCAATATGCACGTGTATCTGACATCGGGTAATTCATGATTTGCGATGTTTTGATTGATATTGGCTTTTAGTTCGTCCAATTCTTTGTGGATAGTAGCCAATTCGATCTTAGACTCTTTGTCGTTGCCCAATGGGAAGTTAAATGATTCGCCGTAATAGGGCAAAGATGAAAACGTTGAAGTGAGATAAACGTGCATTAGAGTAATTCGATAATGCATTTTGTTAGCAATGTGGAAAGCTATTTCACAAACCCGCATCGAGTATTCAGAGAAGTCTACCGGAACGAGGATTTCTTCACTTTTTTCTTCTGCAGCAGGAACCTTCTCTCCTACTATGCCTTCGGCAAGCCATGCAGGGCTTTCGGTTATCTTAAGTGCTTGTGGTAGGTCACGCTCTTTGATGCGAACCCTTACTCCCGATGAAACGACCGGATTGAGTGTGTGCAGGTTGGCTATATAAACATCAATACCTTCTTTTTCGAGAAACTTTTTAAGAATGAGGGCCTTGTTGTAGGTCAACGTAACTAATGTGACTAACTTATCTTCCATATTCAATTCTTTTGTATATATTGTGTATAACAAATAATCCCAATTGTTTCATCGAAGTCTGCAATTGGGATTATCAGTTAGTATTCTCTTTTTTACACTATCGCCGGAGCAACCGGAGCGACCTCTTGTAATAAGATATTATTTTCTTTCAAGATATTTAGAGCGCGATCTAAGACCGTCGTGTCATCGAGCATCACCAAACCACCATCAGGGCCGGGTTCAATGTGTAATCCAACACTTTTTCCTTCTTTAAAGTTATAGCCGCCGAAGAAGTTTCGAACAGTATCGACATCTAAACCCAATTCGCTGGCAATTCTACGCATACTACCCGTTGGCAAGGAGTCTTTAATCTTGCGAAGTTCATTAAATGTTATTGTCCTCATGTCATATACAATTTAAGAGTTAATAAACATGTTTGGTTAAAATCACGCTTTAAACTTAATAATAAAAAAAGGATAAAACAAATAATTTCACATTTTCTTATAATAAATTATTGTTGTCGTGGATAATTTAAACATCCCAATTAGATTACCTCAATATCCGATGTATGTACCCAACCTTCTTTGCCATCTTCGAGCTGAATATCTTTCCATTCGCTCATCGAATTGTCTTTGATTGTGACCTTGTGACCGTCGTGTATTTCAAACAACTTTGTTCCGCTTTCACTAGGAGTGCTGCGCACAATGACGCTATGGCTCATAATGATAGCTGTGCTCCTGTTCACCAGACCTTCTTTCTGATTGAAGGCGAATATATTGGCAAGGATAGTAGTTCCCAGGAATATTAAACCACAGACGAACCCTATTTTTTTGACTTTGACGTATTTGGAGAATACATAAAAGTATACGGAGCTTATGAAAAGGAAAAAGAAGAATATACCCCATTTGGCCCATCCATCGGCACTTACTGCATTGTTTAGCGTTTTGGCCCATGTGATGAAGAATAGTTCGGGGGTAGGATTTGCTTTATCCAGGGTTTTGCCTCTTGCAATTTCCAAATTGTTACGAATGTCGTTATTGTAAGGTTCGAGTAACAGAGCCCGTTCGTAATTTAAAATAGACTTCGCTATCTCGTTGTGTTTATAATAGCTGTTGCCCAGATTGTAATAGACTTCGGCCGATTCTCCATTTTTCAGAATGTTCTCGTAAAGTTGAATTGCGGTGGCATAGTTTGCTTTGGAATATGCTACATCAGCATCTTTCTTCATCTTGTTTGCTGCATCGGACGAAGAAGCAAAGCAAGATGCTGAGACCGTCAATAATATACTGATAATGATAAATGTTATTTTTTTCATCTTACTACTCTCCTCATTATTTACGCTTGATTGAGTTTTCCATCTTGCTCATAATTTCCATGCACGAAGTATAGACTTTGTCCATGGTTTGATTGGTGTCGCCACTTGGAGCAAAGTGAGCAAACTCACATTCGTTCAATGTATTTAAGAAATCGTTTATAAGTTCTTCGCTCACTCCATAGTTTTTCATATTCTCTTCGATATTATCTTTTGATAATTGAGATACCGGAATGTTCAGTTTGTCGCTTGTATATCCCCAGAGTGCTTTTAGAACTTCATCGTAGAATTCGTCTTTTTTATTTTCAATCAATAGCTTCCCAGCATATTTCAATCGTTTGTTGGCTACTTTGTTGGCTTTCTTGTTGCGTACTTTAGCCAAATTGGCATTTTCGACTATTTGCTGGTGATAAAGAATCAAGAAGACAAGGAATGCAATAGCTGGGATAATATACCATAGCCAGTAAGTGATAGAGCCGAATAGTACCGAACCTTGGGGCTCAAGAGATATATTATTCATCTTGATATAACGTATGTCGTCTCCCAGTACTTTTACGTCTTGCTTGTTGGTAAAGTTCTGTATTTGTTGAGATGCATTCCCGGTACCTTTTTCTACTTCAATCGTATAGGGCTGCGTACGTATTGTCTTGTAAGTATTGCTGCTGCTGTCGAAATACGTCAACGTTGCTGCAGGGATGGTAAAGGTTCCCGGGTCGCGAGGAATCAGCAGATAGTCTATAGTCTTTGTCCCTTCAACACCGGCTGCGGTAAGTTGAGTATTCTCCTTGATTTTCGGATCATACTTTTCAAAATTGTCGGGGAAGTTGATTATTGGAGCCGAAAGCAGTTTCAAATTACCTGTTCCAGAGATGATAATATGCATGGTGACGGCATCATTGGTCTTCACCTTATGGCTATTGATGGAAGAGGTCATTCTGAAAGTTCCTACACCTCCCGAGAAATTGGATGGACGGGTGGGTAATGGAATGACATTGATATTGAGTACAGGTGATGTCAATGTTTTTTTGTAATTGATGATATTGCCTCCGCCATTAAAGAATGCATCAAATGGATCGGCTGTTTGCGAGACTTTGGATACTACGGCATCAAACCGTGCGCTACCTATTTTCAGTTTGCCCGATTGTTGCGGGAAAAGTACAAATTGCCGATATATAGTGGTGTAGTAATTATGACCGTGGTAGGTCGCTGTGGTCCATCGGGCATTGGTAGGCAATTGCACTTCTTGCGAATGGAACCCTTTAAAATCGGGTAGCACTACATTGTCAAACCGAAGATTGGCTTCTCGGGTATATATACGGTAGGTAAGTACCATTGCTTCTTGTTCGTGTACGCTTGCTTTGTTCAGTGAGCCTGTAACAAATAAGTCGCCGGATGATACTCCGTGATTTGAAGAAGAGTGTCCGTTTCGTCCTCCTGCGTTGCCACCTCTTACACCTCCGGCAGACGAATGTCCGCCACTGCCGGCAACGACTTTGATATGAACACCGTTTGATGTAACGTGTTCGCCGTTGGCTTGAGCTGACGCACCTCCTATGGAGTATGTCCCAGGTGCTGTAGCCATTAATATATATGTGAAAGTGACGCTCCCCGAAGAAGATACATGCCCATTGATTATTTGTGTGCTACTCTCTTCTGAGCGACTAGGCCCGATGAGCACATCAAATCCTTTAATGGATGGAGCACGGAAGTTGGCGACATTGGTCGTACCGATAGTAAACGATAAGCGGAATTGTTCGCCTACGGATACAGTTTGCGGAGCAGAAGCTGTAAATCTGACTTTCGCTTCGGTGCGCTGTGCAAATACTACTGTTACTAATAAGACAAGTATGAATAAACTCTTTTTCATCATTCTCATAAATTAAACAATTACCAGTTCTTCTCTAAGCGATTACCTTTTATACCTTGTTTCTTCACTTTGTTTTGTGTTCCTTTTTCCTCTTGCATAACAGCATTCAGCAATTGGTCGGCATTTTGCTTCGACATCTTGTTTTGGTTCTGCTTCTGCTGTTGTTGGTTTTGTTTGTTCTGATCTTTATTCTGTTTATTTTGATCTTGTTTGTTTTTATCCTTTTTGTTTTGCTTGTTCTTATCTTTATTCTTGTCTTTTTTATTTTTATCTTTATTCTTATTTTGAGGCTGTTTTTTCAGCAATTTCTGAGCAAGTGCCAGATTGTAGCGGGTTTCTTCGTCATTTGGATTATTGAGTAGCGAAGAAGAAAAAGCTTTTATTGCATTGGCATAGTCTTTATTGGCCATGAGCAATACACCCATATTGTGATAGATAGAAGCAAGTTTCGATTTGTCTTTTTCATTTTTGGCAGCCGACTGATACATTTTCATTGCATCAGAGTATTTTTTCTCCATCGAAAGTGTATTGCCTAAATTATACATCGAAACAGACGATTTCTTGTTGGTATCCAATGCTTTGCGGTAATAGACTTCCGATTTTACATACGATTTGTGTTGAAAAGCCCGGTTACCTTTTCTGATATTGATTCTTTCGTTTTTTTGTGCATTAGCGCCCAAAGATAAAAGCAAAAGACACAACAATAATATGTATTTATTCTTCATCATTTTACCTCTTAATTAATTTGTTGGAAAACAAATGTACGTTCTTGAATCTTGGATTTCTGAACTCCAATATACATAAGTCGGCTATAAGCAACAATAGAATAATCCAGGCAATGGCTTGAAACTGTTCGTCGTATTCGCTGAATACTTTAGAATTTATTTCGGCTTTTGCCAATTTGTCCATTTCTCCATTGATAGCTTTCTGAGCCGTATCCGTATTGTCTACTCTAACATAAATGCCCTTTCCTATCTGTGCCAGTTGCTTGCACATGTTTTCATCAAGACGGGTTGTTACAACGTTGCCTTGAGCATCCCGTAGATAATCATGAGAACCCGGAACAGGAATAGGTCCGCCGTTGGGCAGTCCCACACCTAATACATTCACCTCGATACCTTTATTCTGTGCTTCTTTTACCGCATCTTCGGCACCCGGTTCATGGTTTTCTCCGTCGGTGATCAGTACGATTGCTCTGCCTATACCCTTTTGAGGTGTAAAACTACGAGTGGCCAAGTTTATTGCCGCTCCTATTGCAGTGCCTTGCCGTTGAATCATTGTTGGAGAAATAGCGTCGAGAAACATTTTGGCTGAAACGAAATCGCTGGTAATAGGCAGTTGGGTAAATGCATCGCCAGCAAAAACGATGAAGCCTACCTTATCGTTATCCAGTTGGTCTACCAATTGAGACACCAATAGTTTGGCACGTTCCAAACGACTTGGTACTACGTCTTGGGCATACATGGAGTTGGATATATCTAGCGCTATAACGATTTCTATACCTTTGCGTTTCACGTTCTCTGCTTTCGTGCCGAACTGTGGACGAGCTAGCAGCACAGACAGAAGTCCTACAATACAGAGCATCAGAATGTATTTTGCATCGGGACGGTGTTTGGATACCGACGGCATAAGTTGCGCCATCAATTCGGGGTCGCCGAATTCACGCAGACGGCGGCGGCGTTTGAGATTGCTATATAAGTAAAAGATTACTAATGCCGGAAGCAAAAGTAAAAGATATAAATAGGCTGGTTCTTCAAATCGAAACATTTTACTTCTTCTTTTTTATCGTTTATGTTAAGGCAACTTCTTCAGCACTGTTTGGCGTAGCAGTATTTCGAGCAATACGCACAATAAAGCCATTAATGCAAAAGGTTGATATTCTTCGGTGCGTTTATTAAACGACTTTACATTCAATTTTGTTTTCTCCAGTTTGTCTATCTCCTGATAAATTTTCTCGAGCTTAGACCGGCTTGTTGCCCTGTAATAGATACCGTCGGTGATACCGGCTATTTGAGTCAATGTCTTCTCGTCTATCTCTACAGGCATGCTTATATACTGGATCGTTCCGCCCACCTGTACTGGATAAGCCGCCGTGCCATTCGATCCTATACCGATGGTATAAATTCGGATGCCGTATGTCTTGGCTATTTCTGCCGCCGTAAGCGGAGATATATCGCCCATGTTGTTCGATCCGTCTGTAAGCAAGATAATGACTTTCGATTTGGCTTTACTGTTTTTCAGATGCGATACGGCATTGGCAAGTCCCATACCAATGGCTGTACCATCGGGTAGCATACCGGCTTTTATACTCTGAAACAAGTTAAGCAGTACGGCATGATCTATCGTCAGAGGACATTGAGTGAAACTTTCGGCAGCAAAGAGTGTCAGACCAATATTGTCGTTGGGGCGACCGTTTATGAATTCGGCAGCAACATCTTCGGCTGCTTGTATACGGTTGGGTTTAATATCTTCGGCAAGCATACTGGTCGAAGTATCCAGGCACATCATGATATCTATACCTTCTGTTTCGCTATCTTTCCAACTGTTGGTCGATTGAGGACGGGCCAAAATCAATACGATGAATATAAAAGTAAATATTCTAAGTAAGAAAGGTGCATGAAGTAGGTAAAGTTTGAAACTTTTGGGCGTTTTTGCATAAACTCTGGTATCCGACACTTGTAGAGAAGCACCGGACTTTTTCCCTTTTGTAATATACCAGATGATGTAAGGTATAAGAAAAAGCAGCAAAAACAAATATCCACTATTGGCAAAAACCATTTTAATTCTAGTTAATTAAATTGTTATGTTATATATGTACCGCCCTTCTTTTACCAAGAGAGCAGTTCATATAGCTGAAAACCGATATAAATCAAACATCCCGCTATACCTATCGAAAAGACTGTAATAGCACCTATCAATAGCCTTTTAGTGCGAAGAGAACGTTTTTCAACAACGGTAATTTCCGTAGGTTGCTGAGATTTGTTGTCCTCTTCTGCTTTCGTTTGATTGATGAAATCAACAGCTTTCACTAAGTTCGCATCATTTTCATTCAATTCGGGAGCATGCTTGGCAAACTTTACCAAGTCGGCCGTTCTGAACAATACCGACAAATCGGATAATGCTTCTTTATCGTTCATTTCTGTCAGCCGATCGATTATTTCTTGCGAAGTCATCTCCATGGCATTGAAATAGAAACGTTCCTTAATGTATTTGCGGATTGCTTCAGTCAGTCGTGTATAATATTCCTTCGGATCTTCTCTTTTCAGTTCAAGCTTTTCTTCTTTGATTTCTTCTATTTCCTTCATTGCCTGCTGATGAGGGGTCAGTTTAGGCTCTACTCTGATGTGCTTGATAATAGGTTTATTATCGTGCAATCTGATGCTGAAGTATACCAATATAGCTATGAGGGCCAATGCCAAAATAGAGAAGATGAACATACCAATCCAATCGGACCATACAAAAGGGGCTTTCATAATAGATTTTTCACCATAAAAGCGATCGGCATGAACGGTATCGACCGGAACTGTCATGACTTTGAGCGATATGGACTGAGTAGGGTAGTCTTTGTTGCCTACTATCACCACCATCGGCGGGATATAATACAGTGCTGAGTCGAAAGACGTAACTGTATAAGCTTTGGATATTTCCACCTTATTGTCACTCATCTTTTTCGTCTCGGGAGCACCTGCTTTTACTAAAAAGACGTTGCCTACAACTGTATCTCGAAAGGTAGGAAAGGTAACCTTCTGTCCTTCATCGACCAGTACTTGTAATCTTATTTTGGTCTGTTGTCCTATTTTTATCTGAGCCGAATCGATTTTTGCTGTTACCGAAACCGCCTGTGCACAGACATTCGCTACGTTGAATGAGACGAACAACAGAAACAGAAAAACAATTTTTTTCATATTTACATTAATTACGTTTAGCAAAAAGATTTAGCAATGCTCTGACATAATCTTGGTCAGTGCGTATCGAAACGGCATCGACTTGACTTTTGGTGAAAGTCGTGTTGAGCCTTGTTTGACTGTCTATCCACCATTGGTGATGTTTCTTTCTGACAATAGGCGAAGAGGTGTCGATCCATTGCTCACTACCTGTCTCAGCATCTTTTACTCGCATCAGTCCTATATTCGGAATTTCAGTTACTCGTTTGTCAAAAACCTGAATCGCAACAATATCATGCTTATGGTTGGCAATAGTCAGAGCGTTTTCAAAACCATTGGGATCGATAAAATCAGACATGACAAAAGCCGTACAACGACGTTTCATCACATTCGTCAGATATTGTAGCGCTTGCTGAATATTCGTTTTTCTGCTCTCGGCTTTAAAATCAAGTAGCTCCCGAATGATATATAAGATGTGTTTACGCCCTTTTTTAGGTGGAATAAACTTCTCTATCTTATCCGAAAAAAAGATGACGCCGATTTTATCGTTGTTTTCGATAGCCGAGAAAGCCAATGTAGCAGCAATCTCTGTTACCATATCCTTTTTGAGTTGTTTGATAGTACCGAATTCCAAACTGCCCGATACATCAATGAGCAACATTACTGTCAATTCACGTTCCTCTTCGAACATTTTGACGTAAGGTTTGTTAAGGCGAGCCGTAACATTCCAGTCAATGTCGCGTATATCGTCTCCATATTGATATTCGCGCACTTCGGAGAATGCCATACCTCTACCTTTAAAAGCCGAATGATACTGACCTGCAAAGATATTGTTCGACAATCCGCGAGTTTTGATTTCTATCTTACGGACTTTCTTTAATATTTCGCTTGTTTCCATGATTCAGTTTATCAGGGCACTTCTACCTTATTAAGAATCTTACTAATTATTTCGTCTGACGTGAGGTTTGTTGCTTCGGCTTCGTAACTCAGACCGATACGATGGCGAAGTACGTCGTGTGCAACGGCACGGATATCTTCCGGAATGACATAACCGCGGCGTTTGATGAAAGCGTATGCGCGGGCTGCCAATGCCAAATTGATAGAGGCACGGGGTGAGCCGCCGAAGTTGATCATTCCTTTCAACTCTGTCAAACCGTAGTCTTCAGGTTTGCGGGTTGCAAAAACGATGTCAACGATGTATCTCTCTATCTTCTCGTCAATATATACTTGGCGTACTACTTGGCGGGCTTCCAATATTTCATTGGTTTTCAATACCGGACGGACTTCAAGTTTACGTCCGTCGATGTTCTCGCGAATGATGGCTTTTTCTTCTTCCATCTTGGGGTAATCAATTACTACTTTGAGCATGAAGCGGTCTACCTGCGCTTCGGGAAGTGGATAAGTACCTTCTTGTTCGATAGGGTTTTGGGTAGCCATTACCATAAATGGATCGGGCAATAGAAAGGTGTCTTTACCGATAGTTACTTGATGTTCCTGCATCGATTCAAGCAAAGCACTTTGCACTTTGGCCGGAGCACGGTTTATTTCATCTGCCAATACGAAGTTGGCAAAAACCGGTCCCTTACGCACTACGAATGTTTCGTCTTTTTGACTATATATCATTGTACCGACCAAATCGGCGGGAAGTAAATCCGGAGTAAATTGAATGCGGCTGTATTTTGCATCAATCAGGGAGGCCAACGTCTTGATGGCAAGTGTTTTTGCCAATCCTGGCACACCTTCGAGCAGAATATGACCATCGGCCAATAGTCCGATTAATAATGATTCAATTAAATGTTTTTGACCAACAATGATTTGGTCCATTCCCGCTGTTAAATTAGTTACGAAAGCACTTTGACTTTCAATCCGCTCATTCAGTTCGCGGATGTCAATAGGTTCACCCATATTCTCATTAATTTTATTAATTCACTAATTAAATAAAGAATCTTTATACGCCGAGAGAAACCTAAGTTTTCTTAGCAGGCTCAAAAATACTGTATAATATCGTTGATTGCAACTAATTTAGATTAAAAAAACATTTAAAACCTTTACGAACTATTCTGACAGCGCGGGGATGCGGACTTTAGTGCCTATTTTTACAAGATCGGGATTCTTGAATTTGTTATATTTTATCAGATATTTCACTTTGTCTTTCGAGCCTAAGTATTGCTTGGCAATAGTATACAAGTTTTCTCCTTTTGCCATCACGTGGGTCGTTTTTAGTCCTTTGATGATGACTTTGCTTGTCGTCCCTTTTTCTGGTTTGGCAACACTGGCTTTTGTCGGTGTTTTATGAACTTTTTGAGGAGTGCTTGTTTCGGCTTTTGCAGATTTGATGGGCTTCTTCTTGTCTCGTTCAGCGTTGAGCAACAGCATTGCTGTCCGTATTTTATTGGAATCGTCACTATCTGTAGCTTGATCCTGCTGGGCAAGTAGCAATGCTTTTTCGGCCAAAGTGAGAGTATCTTTGTTGTTACTATCGTTCGCCATCGCATCGTTATTTCCTGTCGATGAAGATTGGTTGTACAATGGTTTGATTTCGGTACCTGTAGATTCGGGAGCCAGCATCCAATAGACGATGATTCCAAAAGCCCCAATTATCAGAACGGTAAGAATACCCATTGCCACGCTTGGGCTGATATAAACTCTTTTTTTCTTTTTCTTCTTTTTGTATGGCCCTTCATTTGCCTTTTCACTATAGAGAACTTTCGATGGCGGAGCCTGCATCAATTCATGCGCGATAATCTCATCTACAGCGCTATTTCCAGGCGTTTCTTCCGTCTTTGTGGCAGCAGGCTCTGCTTCAGATTTTTCGATATTTGATTGAGAAATCGAAGGTTCTTCTCTCTCTTCTTGCTCGCATCCATCAATGTTCCCTGTGTTCGGTTCTTCTGTAACGGCGGATTCTTTTGGCTCTTCAGCCGCATGCTTTGCTTCAGTAGGTTCGTCAGACTTTCTATTTTCGTCTTTTTCTTCTTCTAGTGTCTCCTCTTCGGAATCTTTCGTTTCTTCAGCATTTTCTTGCACAGATTGTTCAGATTGAAGCTCTTTGATCATCGATTCGGCTTCTGCAATCGTATTCGATAACATAGATTCCGATATTCCGTCGGCTGCGGCAGTGGTTCCCGTTTCTGTTATTTCCGGATTATTATCGCTTGCCGTTTCATTATTGGGTATTTCGTTGCTTATTGGTTTGCTGTCTTCTAATTCACTGTTCTCAACTTCGTTGCCTGTTGCTTCAGTGTTCTCTATTTCGTTATCCTTTGCTTCATCACCTATCGGTTCGCTGCCCTCAACTTCACTATCCTCTACTTCGGTGTATACTGCTTCAGTGTCCTCTATTTCGCTATCCGTCATTTCATTATCAGCCGCTTCATTATTCGTTTCTTCGAGGGCTTCCATATCAAAGTCTTGCTTATTGTCGAAGCTGACCCCTTCGTTTAAAATGACTGTTTCGAAATCTGCAAAGGGTTGGTTTACCACTTCTTTCAGAGAGGCATCGGGTGTAAAAGATACTTTGTTGTGTCCTTCTATCTGAAAACGTTCGCCGGTATTGACGTTTACGCTCTCACGTGGCTCTATGTCAATAATTTTGAAAGTGCCTAATCCTTTAATCTTTACGATGCGATCTTTCTCAAGACCTTCTCTAATAAGGTCAAAGAAAGCCTTGACAAAGGAGTCTCCCCACTCTTTGGCTATTCTATTCTCTTTTGAAAAGATTTCGATTAAATATTGTAGTGTAACTTTCTCATCCATAGTGCCGAAATTTTGTGTACTAAGTATTATTTAAACAGTTCTTTCATTTTCGGTGAAGGCCGGAAACTTAAAGATAATTTGGGAGGAATAAGCATACGTTGTTGTGTTACAGGATTCACCGATATACGTTCTAGCTTCTTCTTCACTTCGAACACACCGAAATTCTGAACCGTGATGGCAGCATTCTCTCCTTCCAACTGATTCGTCATTACCTTGATCAGTTTTTGTACATTATCTTGTGTCTCTGTGGTCGAAATATTAAGACGTTTAGATAATTCTTGGATAAATTCTTTGTTGTTCAATCTTTGTCCTCCTTGGCTAGTCTTTATGTTTCAGTGATATGGCGTTATGCAACGACAACTTTTCCATAAAGGTCAAATTCGTCGGCATCGATAATTTGTACCTCGTAGAAGTTTCCTATTTCCAACGTTCCGCCGTCTTTCTTTATCAACACTTCGGGGTCTACTTCGGGCGAATCGTACTGTGTACGGCCTATGTAGTAATCGCCTTCAACGCGGTCTATGATGGTCTTTAGTGTCTGTCCTATCTTGGCAGCCGAGAGTTCAGCGGCTATTTGTTCCTGAATGTTCATCAGTTCATCGAGCCGTTTCTGTTTCACTTCGGCCGGCACGTTGTCTTCATAGTGCAAGGCTGCATACGTTCCTTCTTCTTCCGAGTAGGTGAATGCTCCCATGCGGTCGAAACGAGCACGGCGCACAAATTCTTTCAATTCTTCAAAATCTTGTTCCGTTTCTCCGGGATGGCCTACCATCAAAGTCGTCCTGATGCAGATACCGGGCACTTCTTCCCTGAACTTATCTATGAGTCGGTAGGTCTCTTCTTTGGTCACGTGCCTAAGCATCAACTTCAACATGTTGTCGCTGATGTGTTGAAAAGCTATGTCAATGTATTTGCATACGTTATCGCGTTCTCTAATCACGGGAAGCAAATCCATTGGAAATTGTGCCGGATAGGCATAATGAAGTCTGATCCATTCCACACCTGGAATGTCGGATATTTGCTTTACCAGTTCGGCTATCTTCTTTTCCTTGTATATATCCAGTCCATAGTAAGTCAGCTCTTGGGCTATCACTTGAAATTCTTTCACGCCCTGCTTCACTAGGAGCTTCACTTCTTCTATGATTTCTTCCATAGGTCGTGATTGGTGTTCGCCTGTCATGATGGGTATTGCACAATACGAGCAATGGCGGTTGCAGCCTTCCGATATTTTAAGGTAGGCATAATGGGCGGTTGTTGTCAGCGTACGCTCGTTGTAGTACTCCTTATGATATTCGGCTCCCAAGTCGCTAAGCACCTCTTTCCAATTGAATTTGCCGTAAAACCGATCGACTTGCGGTATTTCTTCCGTTAATTCTTTCTGGTAACGTTCCGACAGACAGCCCATCACATAAAGCTTTTTGAGACGTCCTTCTTTTTTGGCTTGGGCAAATTCCAGAATCATATCAATCGATTCTTGCTTTGCTGCTTCTATGAATCCACAGGTATTGATAATGGCTATTTCGCCCTTCGGTGTTTCGGGGTCGTGTGCTACATTGAACCCGTTGGCTTCAAATTGACGAATCAAATGTTCCGAATCTACCAAATTCTTGGAACATCCCATTGTGATGATATCTACTTTGTGTTTTCTCATGCTTGCTGGTCGAATAGAGATTCTACGAATTCTTTTTTGCGGAATATCTGCAAATCTTCCATTCCTTCGCCCAACCCGATATATTTCACCGGAATCTTGAATTGGTCGGATATGCCTATTACGACACCTCCTTTGGCCGTTCCGTCGAGCTTGGTGATGGCAAGTCCCGTCACTTCAGTAGCTAGCGTGAATTGTTTGGCCTGTTCGAAGGCATTTTGACCTGTAGAGCCGTCAAGAACCAACAATACTTCGTTTGGAGCGCCCGGTATTACTTTCTTCATCACGTTCTTTATCTTGGTCAACTCATTCATCAAGTTGATTTTATTATGCAGACGTCCTGCTGTGTCAATCAATACAACATCTGCATTGTTGGCAACGGCAGAGTCGAGCGTGTCGAAAGCTACCGAAGCAGGATCGGCTCCCATTTTTTGTTTTATCACCGGTGCTCCTACCCTATTTCCCCATATCTCCAGTTGCTCGATGGCGGCAGCACGGAAGGTGTCGGCAGCACCCAAATAGACCGATTTACCGGCCTTTTTGAATTGATAGGCTATCTTGCCTATTGTCGTAGTCTTCCCTACTCCGTTCACTCCAACTACCATAATGACATACGGTGTGTGGTGGTCGGTAGGTATGTCAAAGTCGGCCACATCGGTCGTATTGTTTTCGTTGAGCAGTGATTCTATTTCTTCGCATAAGATAGTATTCAGTTCACTGGTATTCATGTATTTATCTTGAGCGGCTCTTTTCTGAATACGTTCTATGATTTTGAGTGTCGTGTCTACTCCGACATCAGATGTAATAAGTATCTCTTCCAGATTGTCAAGAACTTCGTCGTCGACTTTCGATTTACCAACTACGGCGCGAGCGATCTTACCAAAGACACTTTCTTTGGTTTTCGATAAACCTTTATCGAGTGTCGCTTTGTTTTCTTTAGAGAAAAAGCTGAAAATTCCCATATAATTTCGTCTTAATATGGTACAAAGATAGTGTATGCCGAGCGCAATACAAAAAATAAATTAGAAAATTCTTAATTTTTCCGAGTAAACTTGCAATAAAAACTTATCAAACCTCTTTCTTTTAGTTTTACAACATACTAACATTGTGTGTGAGGTAAGGTGTGAACTGAAAGTGTCGTATGTTAGTTTTCTTGGTGACGTCCATACGTTTTTCTGAAACATAAGGACGACATACGTCATTTTCAGGACTAAAGACACTTGTTTTTTTAGAAGTGGTGACCAAACCTAAAAGGAATATATCCTAAAGATCAAACGATGATTATGTCCTTCAGATTTCAAAAGAAATTCGGCAACAATATTATAGAAAAATATTTACTTATACAAGTTTGTAAGCGAAAACATTGTTTTAACGTAAGCATTTGGATAACCCACTATTTCAAAATCGAAGAAGAAGAAGTTGACTTTAGGAACAAAAGTCTACTTCATTTAGAGATGGCAAAAAAATCGGTTAACCGATTTTAGTTTTAAGTTAAATCTAAGTCAACACTAATCAGATATAAGACAAAAGTAGTCAACCTTTTCTAGGGAACTACAAACTGACGTATGTCGCTGCCATAACTAACGCATGTTACTGCGGTAACTAACGGAAGTTATCCTAACAACTAACGTTAGTTTCGTGTACAACATCCGTTAGTTACGGCTGCGACATACGGTTGATTTTTTGCGCAACAAAATAAAAAACATAAGAACGATATGACAGCCTAAACAAATAGTAAATCCTCCCGTTGTCGTATGTACCTTTTTTGGGTGACGTCCTTAAGTTTTTCGCGCCACGTACATACGACAACAAAAAAAGGTACATACGTGGATGGAGCGAAGTATAAATTATTGGCGAACTGAACGAAATCGTTTTGTGTTGTTCTATTTTACCAAAAGTGCGGAATGTGCGGAATAGGATCCCTATAAACTCTATATTTTTTTTATCAGCGTATGGTACGTTTATCATTATGATACTTTTATTATATGAAATATAATTACATAAAAACAAAAATAAAAAAAAGATAAGAGGAGGGGATTTCTATTCCGCACATTCCGCAGGGGTTTGTCGATTTTCGAATCTGTAGTATATTGTAGCTGCGATTTTTGAGTTGACCAATAATTAAGTCACTTTTTGGAAAAAGTGACCTAACGCGTTTTTTTGTTAAGTTGACCACTATTTCATAATGTCGCAAAAAAAAGGCTTACAATAATATTATGTAATTATTGTAAGCCTTTTTAGTTCTATTTACTATTAATAGAAAAGACCTTATTAACCCTAATTCCAATGTTTTTAGAAAAATGGGGGAATTATTGGTCAGGAAGGTAACAGGTTGTCATTTGTAAGGTTTATTCGTCCTTCTTTTCGAATATATTTATCATAAACCTTTTGAACTTATTTGAAGTTACCATCTACTTGATCCAAAAGCTCACGCACTTTGCAGATGCCAGCAATCTTGGCATTTTCGCCCGCTATATGCATCGCCCGAGGCTTTATAAAAAAGTTGAATACGAAGCATGCTTTATGAGATAGAGTCAACCTAAAGTGAGTCGCTACAAAGAAAGCTATACTCAACGAAAAAGTTTTTTAATTAAGCGACAAAAAGCCACAAAGGTTAAGGTAATACAAGGATCTTATCGCTGCACTATTTTTGTTTCAGGCTATCCAACCAGCCTTTTTCGGATTTTATCCATTCGGCCTCTTTCTGATTGTCAACTAGTTGCTTGCTATAGTTTTCCAGGGCGTCATCGTATTGTTGCATGGCGTTTGCCGCTTCTTCTTTTTTGTTGAGTCTCATCAATAGTTGTATGCGGGGATGAAAAATATCCATATTGGTCGTTGTCGATATTTCTTGTGCCTTGTCCAGCAGTTTCAGGCATTCTTCGTCACTCTCGTTCGTTATGGTCGTGTTCATCTTGGCTTGAGCCAATATCACATAGTCTTGACTGTCGGCCAATCCGTTCTTTATGTTTTTTCGTATTAGTTGTTCGGCATAGTCATAGCGTTTGTCGTCCACGTACATCCGAGCGTTCGAGGTCACTACGTTTGCTGTGGCTTTCAAGTACGTGGGGCTCACTAGTACGGAGTCGCATCCACCCAGATTGTTCAGTCTGTTAGTGAGCCATTTGCAGCTCACGTAGCGTGGTATATATTTCGTCTTGTTCTGAGATTCATAGAATTGCCTTATCTTGTAGAGTGCCGATGGAAGGGCGTTTACATTCATCCCTTTGAGTTGCAAGAAACAAGTGGCTACCGAGTCGGCCAAAGCGTCTTGTTCCAGCGTATAATTCATACCTAGACGATTTACATCTTTCACATTAGCCAACGACACGATCGTTCCTATTCCCGAGGCTACTGCAATGCCCGCAGCGACCTTATTATTGTGGTCATCGTTTATTGTCGCGTCGAGTGCCGCATCGGTGAGCTGTGCCAGAAACATGCCCCAAAAGGCAGCATGTCGTGATCGGGCTTCGGCCCGCACCACATTGTCCAATTGATGATCCAATAGATAATGGCACATCTCATTGGTGATAACCGCCGTGAGTTCGTCTTCCGAATCCAGGGTGCAGAGCAAACCCGAACTGACCACCATCGTTCCGTTTGGCAACATGAAAGCATCCGGATCGGGAGAAGCGATGACCCTTACTGTGAGATGTTCGGCGCGATTGGGATCTATACTCACCGAATAGGCTGCGGCAAAATTGGACTGTACGAAGTCGCTCACATAGTTGTCATGGTAGTCTATGTCTTTCAATCGCATCAGATAGTCTTGCGATTCGTTGCTCAGTTCTTTTCGAAACGAATTGCGGTAGCCTTTCTTTGCAAAATACTGGTACATACCACATTTCAATGCGATGGATTGCCAAAATTCGGATGCAGTTTTCGGCTCGATGTCAAAGAGATAAGAATATCTCAGTGGAACAAATAATTGAGTCGAATCGATCAATGCCAGTATGAAGGGTTTCTTGTTGTTATCATCATGAAAGACGATGCCTTTGATGGTCAACGCTGTTCCTGCTTTGTGTTTTTTATATCGGTCTGTCAGAGTGCCTTTCATATTGAACGGTTCTCCCCAGTATCTAATGGCTACGTTTTGTGCCGATACAGAGAGCGTCGCAACTTCAATACAAAGCACTAAAAATAAAAAGATCTTTTTCATCACTCAATCGTATAAAAATCTCTTGTCTTCAATTAGAATGCTACAATATTACAATTTTTTTTCATAAAATGAACTATCCTATCCTTGTATTTAATAATTTTTTCATCATTGCGTTCTGTTTTCGGTGTTCTTAGGGCCTCTATTCAAGGTGTTTATATGTTCGTTAGCTCACTTTTGTGTACTGTTTTCGTTATATATGGAGCATACTTCTGTCTCTTTTTTTACGAGAAATGGGTTGTTTTTGCATATATATTTTTTATCTTTGCAACCGCATAAGGTTTTTTCCCTGCTCCCGCAGGATAAAATTAAAAGGGAATGCCGTGAAAGTCGGCAACAGTTCCCGCTGCTGTAAGTTCCAGCTTCTGTATCATACATGGAGCACTATGATTCGGTTATCTTTGCCACTGACATCTCGATGTTGGGAAGGCGCCGAACCGGAGCGAGTCAGAAGACCTGCCTTATATTTATATCGGATTTTACAGTCTGCGGGTGTATGGACTGAAATCGAAAAAAGGTAGGTAGCTCTTTATTTTATCCTTTTTCCGGAACGTTGCGATGCATCGTTTACTGTCGAATCTGATGATTGTTTAATGTTCATGATTTGAAGTAAATGGTCGCTAGAAAAAATCTTTATCGTTGCTGGAAATCTGCTTTATGGCAGATTCCTTTTCTTGTATTGTCTTTCTCTGTTTCTGCTATGGGGCAGTCTGTCCGCCTTCGAAACGCTACCACTTGGGCCGATTCGGTTCATCATCTTCGCAATGTTACCGTTACGGCCAATCGCATACCCAAAGAAATTATTCCCGTACAGCTCTTGGCCGGTGAACAGTTGCAACGGCTCAGCGTTCATTCCGTTGCCGATGCTTTGCGCTATTTTTCGGGCGTGCAGATCAAAGATTATGGTGGTATCGGCGGATTGAAAACGGTGAATATACGCAGTCTGGGCAGTAATCATGTGGGTGTATTTTACGATGGTGTTGAGTTGGGCAATGCGCAAAATGGAGTGATTGATTTGGGGCGCTTTTCGTTGGACAATATGGAAGCCATTTCGTTATACAATGGTCAGAAGAGTGCTATATTTCAGCCCGCCAAAGATTTTGCTTCGGCCAGCGCCATCTATATGCAGACCCGCGTCCCTTCGTTCGACGGATTGCTATGCGATCATCTCAATGCAGGCTTCAAATGGGGCTCTTTCGATACCTACAATCCATCCCTGCTCTGGGAGCATAAAATCAATGCCAAGGTAAGTACTTCGCTCAGTTCGGAACTGATGTATACTTCGGGACGCTACAAATTCAGTTATGCCAAAAAGAATGGTTACGATACGACCGAAGTGAGGCGCAATGGCGATGTGCGTGCCGTGCGCATAGAAGGTGCCGCTTTTGGCAAACTGCTAGACGGTGAGTGGAGAACCAAACTTTATTTTTATCATTCGGGTAGAGGCTATCCGGGAGCTTCGGTGCGCGAAGAGCCCGGTAAGTTTTCTCATCAAGATCGACAGTGGGACAGCGACGTTTTCGTACAAGGTTCCGTACGCAAAGGCTTCGGTGAGGTCTATGCCTTGATGCTCAATCTTAAATACGGCTACAACTATTTGCATTATCGCTCCGACCCTCGACTCGATGTCACCACTATGTACATCGACAACACATACCGTCAGCAAGAAGCCTATTGTTCAGCTGCCCATTTGTTCAATATAAACCATTGGTGGAGCTGTTCGCTCTCTACCGATTTTCAGTGGAACAAGCTCAATGCCGATCTGACAGATTTTGTCTATCCACGTCGCTATTCCACATTGGCATCGTGGGCTACATCCGTACAATTCGACAGATTCAAATGTCAGGCTAGTATGCTTTATACCTTTGTGCACGAACGTACCAATCGGACGGGCACCAACGCGGGCGACAAGAGCAAATTCACCCCTACCCTGGTCGTCTCGTACCGTCCTTTTCAGAAGATCGATTTCAACTTACGCTCTTTCTACAAAAGGGTTTTCCGAATGCCTACGCTCAATGACCTGTACTATACATTTATCGGCAATAAAGACCTCAAGCCCGAGTATACCAATCAGTACGATGTAGGTCTGACGTATGCCAAAGACTTCAAGTACGGATGTCTCAGGCATATCGAGTTTCAGGCAGATGGTTACTACAATGAGGTCGAAAACAAAATTGTGGCTATGCCTACCTCTAATCAATTCAGATGGACGATGTTGAATCTTGGTTTTGTTCAGATTCATGGGGCCGATGTGTCGTTACAAGCCGATTGGCACGTGGCAGGAGTGGGTATTCTCTCTCGTGCCACATACACCTACCAGAACGCGCAAGACAAGACAGATCCTACCAGTCCTTACTACGGAGGACAGATACCCTATATCCCATGGCATAGCGCAACGGCCATACTGGGTGTCGACTATAAAGGTTGGCATGCAAACTATAGCTTCATCTATACCGGCAAACGCTATGAATCGTCTGCCAATATTCCCGAAAACTATGCGCAGCCGTGGTATACAAGCGATGTTTCGTTGTCGAATACTCTACGGTTGAAACAGTACAGCGTACGTCTCACGGCTGAGGTCAATAACATATTCAACCAGCAATATGAGGTGGTTCAATGCTATCCTATGCCTGGAGTCAACTTCAAATTCAAAATAAATATTATGTTATGAAAAGGAAATACTATTTCTTCTTCTCGCTCTTTGTGTGTTGTCTTTTGGTTTCTTGCCGACAAGGCGAAGACAACATCGTACCTTCTACCCAGACGCAGGTTACTGCAGGAGTGACCAATTCAAAGATCAAAGGGTTGTTTCTACTCAATGAGGGCAACATGGGCAGCAACAAGTGCACACTCGACTATTTTGATTATGCCACTGGCATGTATCACAAAAACATCTATGCCGAGCGCAATCCCGGTGTAGTTAAAGAATTGGGCGATGTAGGCAACGATATTCAGCTATATGGCAGCAAGTTATATGCCGTAATTAATTGTTCTCATTTTGTCGAAGTGATGAATGCTCATACCGCCAAACACATCACGCAAATTTCTATCCCCAATTGCCGCTATATCACTTTCGGCGGACAGTATGCTTATGTCAGTTCGTATGCAGGGCCTGTGCAGATAGATCCCAATGCACGCTTGGGCTATGTGGCCCGCATCGATACCACTACGCTCACAGTGAAAGATACATGTAATGTAGGCTATCAGCCCGAAGAGATGGTTATTGCAGGCCACAAACTCTATGTGGCTAATTCGGGCGGGTATCGTTATCCCAATTACGATCGTACGGTGTCTGTTATCGACTTGAATACGTTCAAAGTAATCGAAACCATCGATGTGGCCATCAATTTGCATCGCATGGAACTCGACAAGTACGGCCATATATACGTCTCTTCGCGTGGTGACTATTACCACACTCCTTCCGATACATATATTATCGATACCGCAACCGACAAAGTCACCGATAAGTTGGGGCTTGCCAATAGCGAAATGACGCTTTGCGGCGATTCGTTATACGTATACAGCACCGAGTGGAATTATCTCACCGGCAAGTGGGTGGTGGGCTATGCTCTTGTCGATACAAAAACTAAGCAGATCGTTACGCGTAATTTTATCACCGATGGCACTGAAAAGCAGATTAAAACACCTTATGGCATCGCTGTCAATCCCGATACGCACGAAATATTTGTCACCGATGCCAAAGATTATGTTTCGCCCGGTACCTTGTATTGTTTTTCGCCCGATGGCCGTAAGAAATGGTCGGTCGTCACAGGCGATATTCCCGCTCACATTGTTTTTTCTACAAACAAACTTCAATAAATAACTAATTAATTCGTATTGAAAATGAAAATTAAAAATTTAAACATCGTTTTATTCTTTTTGTTCGTCATGCTCCTAGGGCTTTCTTCTTGCTCGAGCGACAACAGTTTGCAATTGCCCGAAGTCAATATCGGCAGTTTATCAAAGTTTCAGGACCATGCCGTATCCATTCCGCAAGATGAAGTCCTTTCTCTTTCGGCCGAGGTCAAGAGTCAACCCGCTATCACCAAAATTTCTTGGAAAGTAAACGGTATGGAGAAGGCATCCACTGCTAAGTTCGATTTTTCTGCTTCCGAAGTGGGCTCCTACAAAATAGTACTTTCGGTGACCAACGAAGACGGCATGACTGCCGATAGCGTCAATGTGACGGTATATGGCAAATATCGAGATGGCGTTTTCGTCCTTAACGAGGGCAATATGACTTCCGAAAACGGTTTCTTGACGTTCATCAGCCCCAAAGGGGAAGTAACCGATAGTGTTTATTACAAAGTCAATGGTAGTTCGCTGGGCAATGTCACGCAAAGCTTGTTCATAGCAGACAAGAAGATGTATATCATCTCTCAAAACGGCAATCGCATGAATGGCGACGGCCTATTGGTGGTTGCAGATGCCGAAACGCTCAAGAAAGTAGCTGCCTACAATGACGAACTTGCCGACCTCTCTTGGCCTACCCATGTAGCCGTTGTCGGAAACAATGTCTATCTGCGCGACAACAAGGGAGTCTACTTGTTCAATCCTACCACTAAGCAGCTTTCTTTCATACAGGGCACCGACGGAGCCTTGAAAAATGCTATGGCTGTAGTCAAAGATAAAGTATTTGTGCCCGGCAACAATGCTATTTTTGTGTTGCAAAACGGTGCACTGGTCAAGACCATTACTATGCCAGGTAATGTCTCTGGTGTCATCAAATCGTCCGACGGCAACATCTGGGCTTCGTGCACTACAACGCCTGCACAGATTGCAAAGATCAATTCTGCCGATTACACCATTACGGCGAACGAATTGCCTGCCGATGTCAAAATAAGTGCCGGTTGGGGTGCTACTTCTGGAATTAGCGCTAAAGGCGATTCTATTTATTTCAGCAACGCAGGACCCAAAGTCTACCGCCACATCTTCTCCAAGAAGCAAACCGACTTCCTGACCGATGTAAGTCCTCTAATCGAGCATTTCGGTATGCTATACAACAACCTTACAGTTAACCCCTCCAACGGTGATATATACATCAACACCATTGAAGGATATGGTCTTAGTTTCCTTATCAACGACATCACTATCTGGTCCGACTCGGGCAATGCACTCAAGTTGAAGTCCGACTATCACAATCATATTCATTTCCCTGCCGGTACCTTCTTCCCTACGGACTATAAATAGTGTTTTCTACACACTCTATATAGCTTCTTTGCAGCAACATAAGGCTTGTTCTTTGGCAGGCTTTATGTACTGCTTTAGTAAATTCGGATAGAGCTATATATCAAAAGGAACTAAAAAATACAAATCATGAAATTGAAAAATACATTTGTCATAGTATCCCTATGTGGAATTCTGACTTGTGGTTTTTGTGCTTGTTCAAGCAGCGACGACACACCCACAGACGACCCTACTGCTGTCGTAACACTGAGTGTGAGTGCCAATAAGGTGCAAGAGGTGACCACCACTCTGAAGTTAGGTACTCATGCCTCTTATTTGTGGCACATGGAGAGCGCTCCCGATTCTTTGTTTGTCTTGCAAGATTCTACTTCCGCCCGTGCACTGTTTGCTGCTATCACTCCTGGAGAATATCACATCACCCTCAATGCCACGGACAACGGACAACACTATACCCGCTCTTATCAGGTATCTGTTTCTGCTGCACCAATAGTCTGCTCACCTTATATTGCCGAAGTCTACGATTTCAATCCTGCTCCCGGACAATTCATCAACGAGATACCTGCCTATGTTAAGGGAAACTCCAAAGCCGATATGATAGCCGCTTGTAGCAAAGCTTTGGTGGGCAAAGAGAAAGGCGATCTCATCAGTTTGGGAGGGTTTGGTGGAACTGTAGTGTTTGGGTTCGACCATACGGTGCTCAACGTCAAAGGACGTAGAGACTTCCGTGTGCTGGGCAACGCTTTCTTTGCCGCTGCCAATCCCAAACCCAATGCTCCTCGGGGAGGCAGTTGCGAGCCCGGCATTGTCATGGTGGCCTACGACAAAAATCATAATTCCAAGCCCGACGATGACGAGTGGTACGAGATAGCCGGTAGCGAATATGCCAACTCCAAGACCGTACGCAATTATCAGATAATCTACTCCCGTCCCACTACCGAGACGCACGATACCGATGGCGACGGAGAATTGGCTTCGATATCCAAATACATTTATTGGACCGACAATCAGGGGCATTCGGGCTACAAGATAAAGAATATTTATCATGACCAAAGCTATTACCCTGCCTGGATTACCGATTCCAAACTCGTTTTCGATGGTACATTGCTACCCGATAATGCCATTGACGAAGGCTCCGAATCGGCACACTATTGGGTTCAGTACTGCTATGGGTATGGATATGTGGACAATGTGCCAAACAATGATATTGATTCGGCTATCGACATCGATTGGGCGGTCGATAAAAACGGCAACAAAGTTCATTTGCCGGGCATCGATTTTGTAAAGGTCTACTGCGCCATGAATCAAGAGTGTGGCTGGCTGGGAGAAACATCTACCGAAGTGATGGGTGCCGTCGATTTACATACTGCCGGTATCAATCTTCCCAGTAACGGCAAGTAGGCGCTATTGCCCATCTCTCGTCATAATATAACATACTTGACGGTGTAAACATCGCTCTGTCTTTTACTTCTCTTCAGAATAAGAGTAAAAGGCAGAGCGATGAATTTTAATCGATTGATTAATGCCTAAATTAAAATGATTTTGTGTAATTTTGGAGTAGCAAAAATGAAGTTGATATTGTGCAATGTTCACTGAAAGAAAATGAGGACATGGATGAATTAAAAGTTACGCAAATAATTAAAGAACAAACCCATCGGGCATTGTGGAGCATTACCAACGTGATAAGTTGTATTCCCGATTCTAAATATGAAAAATGCTATTGCGATATGCCTTTGTGGAAACATGTCTATCATACTATACATTCGTTGGATCGGTGGTATATAAATCCATATAAGTATATTGAGCCCACATTTCATGTTGCCAACTTGAATAGCCTGGACGTGCATACAGAGAAAGTTCTTTCGAAACAAGAAGTTGATCAATATCTACTTACTGTCACAAACAAAATCGAGGCTTATATTGACGGATTAGACGAGAGATTACTTTTAGAAAAGCCTGAGGGATGCAAATGGACACGCCTGACTTTAATCATAGCACAACTTCGACATTTGCAATATCACACAGGAATAATCATGGGTTTTATTATTTGTGATACCGGAAAATGGCCATTGGTTATAGGATTGGAGAATGAAATACCTGGCAATGATTTTCCATATTTTGGATAAATTACATGCAACGTTTCAAAGAGAACTTGAATATCATGTTTGTACAACCATATAACGATAAAAAGTAACCAAAACAACAGAATGAAAAAAATCATAATTTGTGGTAGTCATTATGGTACTACCAAACAGTATGCAACAGAACTATCCAGAAGATTGGGAATAGAACTTGTTGAATACAGCAAACTGAAAAGTCTTTCGGAATACGATACCATTGTATATATGGGGGCGCTTTATGCCGGTGGCGTTTTGGGTTTAAAAGAAACGGTCAAGTTGTTACCCTCGGCTATCAATAAAAAGATTTATATCGTTAGTGTTGGATTGGCAGATCCTAAAGATGATGTAAATATTAGTAATATACGAAATTCTATAAAACAACAAGTCCCTCCAGATGTTTTCTCAGAGGCTCATTTCTTTCATCTGCGTGGAGGAATTGATTATAAAAGAATTAACTTCAAGCACAAGTTCATGATGAGGCTGTTATATAATAGAGTAAAGAAAATCCCCGTGGAGGAGCAAGATGCTGAAACAAAAGCCATGATTGCAACCTACAATAAGGAAGTAAACTTTGTAGACTTTGATAGCCTCAATGAAATAATAGAGTCTGTTCAATTAGAATAGTAACAGACGACGCTATATAGCTTGTACACTCTTAGAAATTAGTATTCTTCAACTCTCTTTCCAATCAATCAGTTACTTTCTTCCCGCGACTCAGTACACAATATCCCAGAACTCCACCAACAATAGAAGCGGTGAAAATTCCAATCTTTGCCTGTGTCAGATATAATGGATCTGCGAACGCTAACGAAGTGATGAATAACGACATAGTGAAACCTATTGAGGCCAATAATCCCAAACCTATCATGTGTCGAAAGTTGATGCCGGTCGGAAGCGGTGCCACTCTTAGTTTCACTAATAGCAGCAATGATCCTACGACACCTATTACCTTACCTAACAACAATCCAAGTCCTACACCCAATGCAATATGAGTGCTGAAAAGCGTGTCCAATCTCACATCGGCAAAAGACACACCTGCATTAGCGATAGCAAATATAGGCATGACGATGAAAGTGACAAACGGATTCAACAAATGTTCCAAACGTTGAAGTGGAGGAATAGCAGCATTGGTCTCTTGCTTCAGAAGATCAAGGATATGCACTTGTTCGTTGCCCAATAGGGGCAAGTCTTCAGAATCAATGCCTCTGAATTGTTTTAGTCGTCGCGCTATTTTATTTAAATAAACATCTTTCTCAATTTTCACATCAGCAGGTATAGTGAATGCGGCCAATACGGCTGCAATTGTAGCATGTACTCCCGAAAGCAGAAACGCAACCCACACGCCTCCAATACCTATGATACCATAGAACAAAATATTCTTCACTCCCATCTTATTGCCTATGAACATCACCAACGCAAAACCTAGTCCGATAGCAAGATTGACTACCGAGATATCCGAAGTATAAAAGAATGCAATAACTAAGACGGCTCCCAAATCATCGACTATTGCGAGTGCCATAAGAAATACCTTGAGCGACGATGGCACTTTGTTGCCCAAAAGATAAAGTACACCAAGGGCAAACGCAATATCCGTTGCCATCGGAATTCCCCAGCCAGGCTTAGATGGGCCCGACGAATTGAGCGAGAAATAGATCACGGCCGGGACGACCATTCCACCCAATGCAGTGCCTATCGGAAGCAATGCTTTACGGAGATCGGCCAGCTCGCCTGCAATAAACTCCTTTTTCAATTCAAGACCTACCACAAAGAAAAACATGGCCATCAATCCATCGTTTATCCAATGATGAAGACTGTATGTCAAATAAGGCCTACCATTGAAAGTGAAACCAAACGTTTGTTCGAAGAAATGAAAATAGTATCCTGCCCAAGGTGAGTTGGCCAGTATCAATGCCACAACAACGCTTATTCCGAGCACTAGTCCGCCAGATTTCTCTTGATTGATGAAATGTTGTACCGGGGCTATCACTCTATCTATTGGGTATTGTTTTTCTTTATTCATTATTATTTTCTATCGCTTTGATACATAAAAACGGTTCAAATATACAAAGTTTACCGCAATTATGCTATTCCAGAGACGTCATATATTAGCTCTACCAATAGAAAAAGAAGCTCATTTAATGCTGAAATTTCTTTCATTTGTCGATTATTTTCTTTGACTAAATCATTTGAAATACAGAATATTTCTCTAATTTTGTATAGAGCCAAGATAGGCATTCTCAATGGTTATCATAAAACATATAAAACTAAACATGAAAACAAAATTCGGTTGTATCACTTTATTTATCCTCTGCATTTTCGTATTTTCTACCAAATGCCAGACAGTTATGTTTCTGGGAAATGCTCAGCATACCGGTATCTCCAACAGCACATTTTCTGCTGATGGAACGTTCAAACGACTCTGGAAGTTTAAAACTCACGGGCAAATCTTCGGATCTGCGGTTGCTTACAAAGGACTGCTTTACTTCGGGTGTGATGATAGTTGCCTTTATGCTTTAAACGCTAAAGGTCAACTTCAATGGAAATTCAAGACGAATGCCAAGATACGTTCCACTCCGGCAATCAAAGACGGTGTGCTTTATATCAACAACTACGGTGGCTCTTTATATGCCCTAAATGCAACCCACGGCAATGTAATATGGAAGCTTAAAGTCCAGAAAGATCTACCCAAAATGGGGTATGGACTAAATTATTGTACCCCAAAAGATAGTTTGATAGATGACTTATGGGATTTCTACGCCTCTTCGCCAACCCTTGAGAAAAATAAAGATGTGCTTTATTTCGGATGTGGTTATTCAATGTATGCTGTCAATACTCGAAAAGGCAAGATGTTGTGGCGGTTCAATACGGCAGGTGTAGTACATTCTACTCCGGCTATTTATGCAAACAAGGTCTTCTTTGGTTGCTGGGATGGAAAACTATATGCGTTGAACGCCAAAACCGGAAAAAAAGAATGGGACTATCAAACATTGCCCGACAATGAGAATCACAACCTCGAAGGTATTCAAGCATCTCCAGTAGCGTTTGATTCAACTGTAGTTATAGGTGCAAGGGATAGTTATGTTTATGCTTTTAATACGATGAATGGCAAACTCATCTGGAAACAGAAGTTCGCGAGTACATGGATGCCCAGTTCTTTTGCCTACGATGGAAAATATCTGTATACCGGTTCTTCGGATATTGCCAAATTTCTCATTCTAAACAAACAGGATGGAACAACTATCCGATCGGCTGGTACAGGGACTTATACGTTTTCTTCTCCGGCATTGGTCACAGGCATTGCCTTCATCGGATCGACAAATGGAGCATTGTATGCTATCAATATAGCAGATGGTACCGTTATTGATCAGTTTTATACCGATGGAAGACTAAGCAATCCTTATAACGTCATTTCACCGAATGGTTCGCTCAATAACGACGCCTTTGCTGATTTAACAGGAACTCAATATGCAACGGCGGCCAAGTATGTGCAACGTCTATTTACTGCCGGATCTATTTTATCAACGCCTGCTATATATACGAATTGTGTTTATTTTGGTAGTACAGATACTAATTTCTATTGTGTCACATTAAGCCATAAATAGTGCTATAAATTGAGGGCTTATATTTTTTTTCTGCTTGCAAGAGAGCCTCTATATGGATCGTTGTAGGCACATCAGAATTTAAGCTCTCTTTTTTACTCTTGTTCCGAAGAAAAGCAGAAGGCAGACGACGAAAATAGCAATCGTGTCTGGTATCAACGATGTGATGGAATCATGACCATTCATCAGAGTAAAGTATGTAATGACCGTCCATCGCATGAATAGAATCGCTATTATAAGCCAGGCCGCAAACTTTACCTTTGATCTGTTTTTCACAAATGCCATGACCAATAGAGCAATTCCGAAAACCAGATTTTCAATGCCTATGATATGCCACACATAAGTGAATACCACTTTTGTACTGCCATCAATGGCTGCATTATTTATGCTCGGCAACATGGTTGTCAGTCCATTCAGCGTATGTGTAGCCGCAAACAGGATACATAAGAGTCCGACAGCTAAATAAAAGTAATTTCGTACCTTCATCTTATTTATATTAAATCATTTATCAAATATTCTATTCTTCTCAGGGGCATCATATTCATTATACGTACCTGCCCAACAAATATACGATGTTTGATGTAAAATAATGCAACTTTCGTGGTACTTATTCTAAATGTCCGCATTGAACAAGCAAAGTCGAATTCAATAACAGTGCAAACATTCTTGTTCAGAGAATGCCTGCACTGTTCAGATAGAGTTTAGAAATTAGCTTTATGTTTCTTTACTTCGTGCACGAGTTTCGAAAAAGACTTATCTCTTTTGCGCTTTTCATGTTCGGAAGTAGAGAAATGCCAGGCTTCTTTCCTTAGTTTCAGATAGCTCGTATAGACTTTACGGTCCAATGTACCGTTATTCACTGCTTCTATCACGGCACATCCGGGCTCGTTTATATGTTTACAATCACTGAAACGGCACGACTTTGCATAAGCAGTAATATCCAACATGTCGGTGAGCGAATCCGGATCGTCAATGGCCAGGCCAAATTCCCTCACGCCCGGAGTATCGATCAATATGCCCGAATCGTGCATAAGCACCATTTCCCGTCGTGTCGAGGTATGTCGCCCTTTTCCGGTAGACAGACTTATGTCAGAGGTGAGCAATATCGATTTCTCACAAAGTGCATTCACCAGCGAACTTTTACCTACACCCGAAGAGCCTACAAACACCACCGTCTCTCCTTCCGTTATCGATTCTCGCAGTCTGAGTATTGTTTCGGGGGTGCGAATGCTCGTGATGAACACAGGCACCTGATGAGCGATGTGTTTCGTCTGCTCCTCTATCATCTCTTTATCAAAACCTAAGTCGGCTTTGTTCAGCACCAACACGGGTTTGATCTGCTCCTCCAATATCTGGATCATAAAACGCTCGGCCCTACGGATGTTGAAATTATCATCGAGGCTTTGCACGATAAATGCCTTGTCCACATACGAAGCAATCGCTTGTTTCTCGGCAACCGTCCCGCTTTTCTTGCGATACAGCGTATGTTCGCGAGGCAGCATATCGACGATAATCCCTTTCTTTTCGTCCAGCGGTTGCAAAATCACCCAATCACCTGTACAGGGCAACTCAAAATCCGATTTTCCATACATCATATTTCCGGTCAATTCGCACTCAAATAGTCCGTTTTCCGAAACAACCTCATAGCATGTACGGTGTACGATGGATATACGTCCATGAGCAAGAGATCCATACATTGACTGTAGCTTCAGTTGGTTCAACTTATCGTTCCAACCGTATGTTTTTAAGTTGATCATTGCTCTATCTTTTTTGCGATGTAAAATACATAGCCGTAGAGTGCTTTATACTTGCTGTACAATTTGGCGTCACGACGTTGAAACGCTACGAATTTCTCGGCCATTTTGTTTCCTGCATATTTATCGAGAAACATTTTTTCCGCTTTAGCCATAGGAGCGAAATAATGTTCCGTCCAGCAGCTTTCTGGCAGAATGAAGGTCGAAATAGGAATATATCCCGCTTGTTGTATTTGAGTCACTTTATGGGGTATCGTATCTATTTCCGGATAATGTTCCATCCAGTAGTCCTCTATTTTAGAGGGGCGTCGGTCAGTAAACCACGAACTTTCTGATACAGCGATGTATCCCCCTGTCTTCAAATACTTGCGCCACTCGTTCAGTCCGCGTTCAAACCCTATATTATAAATAGCACCCTCCGACCATATCAAATCCAGCTGTTCGTCCTCGAAAGGCAGATGGTCCATCGATCCTACAACACCTTTCACCCTCTCCTGAAGATTCATCTTCAGGGCATTGGCATTAAACAAGTCGATGAATGGTGGAAACAGATCGAGCCCTGTAATCTTTCCTGGTGCGTGCTTACCCAATACCATGGTCTGCCCTCCTGTTCCGCAGCCGATGTCGGCAATAACCGATTGGTCTGTTAGGTTGTCTACAAAGCTCAATGCTCTCAGCGTTGCTTCCGGACTACCCGGCCCCTGCCTATGTGTATTTGAGAAGAAATCGCATACAAAGTTAAAATCGAATTCATGAATGGTAGTAATGTTTTTGTTACTCATTGTCATCATGTATATAGCATACACGTCGAAGCATCACACAATGCTTTCGTTATTGTACGCAGATAAAAAAAATAATTATGATAATAAAGATACACTCCCGAAAAGAAATTATTCGAGAGCAAACGAAGGGACAATCTGTACAAATCAACTACAGATTGCTTACTACACCAAATCCGATTTTAATATGATATTTAACATGCCACAAAGATAAATCATATTTTATTAAGAGCCAAATATGTTGTCAATAAAATGTAATAGAACAAATTTCGTCGCTGTTATTTTTGCTGTGACAAAAGTTGCTTTGTCTTTATTGCTTTATTCCTGCAATTACGGCTTGTTCTGTTTTCTCGAGCAGCTCTTCAAAGTCGTATTCGCTTACTTTTATAGGCGGGTGAACGGTAAACGTCAAGTGGTTGCACAGTCCTAGAGGGAACGAACCGTATCTGAACATTTTCCACGAATTATTGATAGTTACAGGCACTACATACGCATTGGGTGCATATTTGCATAGCATCTTCATACCACTTGCGGCAAATTTCCGGGGCTTACCGTTTTTAGAGCGGGTACCTTCTGGAAAAATCACCGCCGAACGGCAATTCGTTTCTATATACTGTCCCATCTTCTTCAGAGCGGGCAATGCCTGTTTCGGGTTCTTACGGTCTATCAGTACCGAACCGCCGTGATTCAGATTGTAAGATACACTGGGAATCCTTCTTCCCAACTCAATCTTACTCACAAACTTGGGATGAAACTTTCTAAAAAACCATACGAAACCCATGATGTCGAATATGCTCTGATGGTTCGATGCAAAAATAAACGGATGACCTTCAGGTATCAACTCTATATTTTCTACCTTCGACGTTGAAAATGTAAAACAAAGCGTTTTCAACAAGAAGAAACCCAAATAGTCTACACTTTTCTTGTGAGCACCATACCCAAACCAATTTAGACAAACCCACTGAATAGGATGAAACAGGCAGATAGTGAACAAAAAGGCAATACAGGCAAGTAATGATAGAGGGTACGATAATAGCTTTTTCATCTTTGGTAATTTTGTGTAAAAGTAAGATTTTAATCGATACGCTCCACTATTTATCGCGTTAAAATCTATGCTTCGCTCTTATTTCAAACCCAAATTGTCACTACCCTACTTCTCTCTTTTTTCTTCTCGAGTAAAGAAAGCAACCTTTTATATATAGGCTTTCCCGTAAAATGTGTACTTTTGGCATCGTGAAACTTTTGTGTGTAGTCAAAACAAAGTAACACCATTCGCGCTGAAATCTAAAATGAATTCAGCTTTTTATTTTTTCACTTTCTAATAGTTTTACAGTGTAGCAATGATCTCGAATAAAATAAATAAACTTTTGTGAAACTTTTTATTACTATCGTGCGTCTAATAAATTAAACATACTAACTTAATGTAATATGAAAATTAAAACAATCATAGCAGCAGCCACATTGACTCTGCTTGCTGCGCCGATCGGTGCGCAGAATCTGAAATCCGGTATTGACAAATCAAATTTGGACACAAGCACCAAACCAGGAGACAATTTCTATCAATATGCCGCAGGAGGATGGTTGAAAGCTCATCCGCTTGACGCACAACATCCCATGAACGGTGCTTTTGTCGATTTGGAAGAGCAGAACAACGACCGCATCCGCACTGTGGTAGAAAGCTATGCTAATACGCCCCAAAAGCAAGGTACGGTAGGACAGAAAATAGGCGACTTATACAGTCTGTATATGGACACCACACGTCTGAATAGAGAAGGATACAATCCAATAAAACCCATCCTGAAGCAAATCTCAAACATCCAGAATCGTAAGCAATTTGCCAAAGCGATGGTCGATTTGAGTGTGAGAGGTTACGGTACGATGATGTTCGGATTCGGGCTGGATCTCGACTCTAAGGATTCCAATCGTTATCTTGTCAGTATCAGTCAAGGTGGCATAGGCCTCGATCCAGAATACTTCACTCACCCTAACGAACAACAGAAGGCTGTCGTTAAGGCATACAAGAGTAAAGTGAAAGATTTTCTTAAGATGGTAGGCAATAGCGACATGGAGGCCGAACGCAAAATGCAGGCTATCTTTGCGATAGAAGAACAGATTGCAAAAGTCAGCTACGATCAGATCAAGCAACGCGATCCACAGGCCAACTACCATAAAATGAGCTGGAACAAATTGTTGAAAGATTTTCCCGGTATCGACTGGAATTATATTGCCAAAACAAATTTCTATCCTGCTATCGACAGTGTCAACGTAGGTCAACCAGAGCCCATACTCGAAGTGCAGAAGATTCTTACCCACACTGACCTCAGCGCATTGAAGGCCTATATGGAGTACAGCGTCGTATCGGCAGCTGCCGGACATCTCTCTCTCAATTTCTTCAATCGCAACTTCGAATACAACAAGACCGTCTATGGCATACAAGAGCAACAGCCACGTTGGAAGTACGGACTCTCTTTTGTTCAGGGTGTGATGGGCGAAGCTATCGGCAAACTTTATGTCGCAAAGTATTTTCCCGAAAGCAGCAAGAACCGGGTGCTCGAGTTAGTGAAGAACCTTCAGCAGGCTTTGGGCCAACGCATTCAGGCTACTACATGGATGACGGATGTTACCAAGAAGAAAGCCCTCGAAAAGCTCAATGCCTTCCGTATCAATATCGGATATCCCGACAAATGGCAGAATATGGATACCGCAGTCGTAGTGAATAAGGATAAAAACCTATGCGAGAATCTGGAGAATCTCAATATCACCTTAGCCAAATATGAAGTAGCAAAGCGTTTTGGCAAGTCCGTCGACAAGGAAGAATGGTTTATGACTCCTCAAACGGTGAATGCTTACTATAGTGCTCAATTCAATAGCATCAACTTCCCCGCAGCTATCCTTCAGGCTCCATTCTTCGACCCCGAAGCCGACGATGCAGCCAACTATGGCGGTATAGCAAGCGTCATTGGACATGAGATGAGCCACGGATTTGACGATCAGGGTTGCCAGTACGACAAAGACGGCAACCTCAACAATTGGTGGACCAAAGAAGATAAGGCCAACTATGATAAGCGCACCAAAGTATTGGTCGACTGGTTCTCCGATAAAGAAGCAGCTCCCGGATTGAAAGCTAACGGCGAAAAGACGCTTGGCGAAAATATCGGCGACAACGGCGGTATCAACGTAGCTTTCCTGGCATTCCAGAATCAAATGAAGAAAAGTCCTCTGGGTGATAAAGACGGATTCACGCCCGAACAGCGCTTCTTCCTTTCTTATGGCAGAATATGGGCCAGCAATGTAGCTCCCGCTTTCATCGGCTATATCGTCAATTCAGACGTTCATTCGCCCAACAGCCTGCGTGTGAATGCAGCTCTACCCATGATCGACGCTTGGTACGATGCCTTCGGTATCAAAGTCGGCGACAAACTCTATCTCTCGCCCGACAAGCGCGCACATATCTGGTAACACAAAATACGTTCCCATTTAGGTTACAAGGCCTTTCAGTTGCAATGGCAGCCGAAAGGCTTTGTTTGTTTTCATCCCCCAAGTAGTTTCTTCAGAAGACGTTATTTGTTTTTTTTGAATAAAATTATATATCTTTGTAATACTACATTAAAAACATACTAGCGATGAAACAAAAAGTGTTATTCATTTTACTTAACGATTATGCCGATTGGGAGGGCGCCTACCTTGCTTCATGTTTGCAAAATGGAATCATGGAAGACAGTCCCACACCATACGAAGTCAAAACGGTAGCTCCTACGCTCGAAGTAGTCACCTCGTTGGGTGGTTTTCGTACTGTTCCCGATTATTCGTTCGATACCATGCCGAGCGATTATGCAGCTTTGGTGCTCATCGGCGGTATGCAGTGGAATACCCGCGAAGCCCAGCGTGTTGCTCCCATTCTTAGGCGTGCTATCGCGCAGCACAAGATTATCGGAGCCATTTGCAATGGTGCATCGTTTATGGCACGCAAAGGCTTCCTCAACAAGGTGAAGCATACCGGCAACGGCCTCGAGCATCTCCGTTCGTGGGGTGGCAAAGCGTATACCAATGCGGCTGCATTTGTCAGGCGTCAGGCTGTGACCGATCAGCGCATCGTGACGGCCAATGGCACCGGTGCCCTCGAGTTTGCACGCGAGATGCTTTTGTTGCTCCAGGCAGATGCCAAAAACCGAATCTTTCTGTACTACAACTTTAACAAGAACGGATTCTTCGAAGAATAAGGCGCTGCACTCTCTGGCTTCTATTACCACATACCCCCGTTACAGTAGCTGTAGCGAGGGTGTTATACTATAAGAGGTTTAATAGATATTCTCAAGCCACTCACACGTCACTTATTTACGGTAAACAGCGTTCAAGATAAAACTTTAATCGCAAAAAGCATCAGCAGAATGCCTCAAAAATACGCAATGAAATACCTCAAAAATACTCAATGAAATTGTGATTATTATAAAAAAAGGCTATCTTTGCAAATAAAAATAAGAGAGATGGAATATTTAAATAGAATGGCAGACGTGCTTCTGAAAGAGCATTTGGAGTCTTCGGGGGCTGTCCTTATAGAAGGGCCCAAATGGTGTGGGAAGACAACAACAGCCATGCAACAAGCTGCAAGTATCATCAAGTTGCAAGATCCTGATATGAGAGAAACTTATTTCTCAACAGCATCCATACGCCCATCACTTCTCTTGGCTGGAGAAACTCCCCGGTTGATAGACGAATGGCAGGAAATTCCAATTCTATGGGATTCAGTTCGGACTTTGGTTGACGAACGTAATGATGTCGGTCAGTTTATCTTGACAGGCTCCAATGCAATTGACAAAAAAACTATCCGCCATACTGGTACAGGACGTATTGCAATGATGGAGATGTTACCTATGAGCCTTTTTGAGACAAGGGAAGCTTCCGGTTCGGTATCGTTGAAATCTCTTTTTGATAATAACAAACTGGATATAGATGGCTTGACCTCTCCCTTGAAATTGGAAGACCTGATATTTGCTGCTTGTCGTGGAGGATGGCCAGCTGCATTGAGTCGAAAAAGCTCAAAAGCGCAATTAGCGGTTGCCAAAGACTATCTAAATAGTGTTTGTAAGACCGATATTTCATCCATTGATGGAGTTGCTCGTGATGAAAAACTCACTCGGCTTATCCTGCGTACGTATGCGAGAAACATATCTACACTGGCCAAGAAGTCGAATATGCTCAAAGATATCAGGGCCAATGTTGAAACATGTTCTGAAAACACTTTCAACGAATACCTTACTGCGCTCAACAAACTTTTCGTCATACAAGATATTGACGCATGGTGTCCGGCTGTGCGCTCTGCTACCGTTGTACGTCGCGGCCCGAAGCGTGAATTTGTAGATCCTTCTATCGCTGTAGCAGCATTGGCTTTGTCACCAGAAACTCTTTTGCAAGATTTGAAAACGTTTGGCTTCATTTTCGAATGTATGTGTATTCGAGATTTGAAGGCTTATTCACAGGCTTTGGGAGGCTCAATGTCCTACTATCATGATAGATATGATTTAGAGGCCGATGGGGTGCTTCATTTGGATGATGGCAGATATGCACTTCTGGAATTTAAATTGGGCAGTAAGGAAATAGAGGATGGTGCTGCTCACTTATTGGAAATCAAAAAGCTGGTACGGGAATATAACGAAAGGGAGAAACAGATTCGACTACGCGAACCAGACTTGCTGATGGTCGTTACTGGAGGTGCTATGGCTTATACACGCCCCGATGGTGTAAAAATAGTCCCATTAGGTTGCCTACGCGATTAGCAAACGATCCGAGTACTAAAGAGTTTACTATTTTCGTTTGCATGTCTGCCTATACTAGATGCTCCATGCGCCCTAATGCGGCTGCATTTGTCAGGCGTCAGGCCGTGACCGATCAGCGCCTCGTGACTGCCAATGGAACTGGTGCCCTCGAGTTTGCCCGCGAACTGCTTCTACTACTCCAAGCAGACACCGAAAAGCGGATCTCTCAATATTATGATTTCAGCAAGAACGGATTCTTCAAAGAATAAGGTGCTGCACTCTCTGGCTTCTATTACCACATACCCCCGTTACAGTAGCTGTAGCGAGGGTATTATATTATAAGAAGTTTAATAGATCTTTTCAAACCATTCACGTCACTTATTTACGGTAAACGGCATCCAGCGTCTCTCCGTCCTTGTTTTTCCACATCTTCCAGCCGTTGTTGCTGCTACCTGTACAGAATTCGGCAGCGGTACTCGGGCTCGAAAATGTTTTGTCCGATTCCAACACGAGCTTACCATTTTTCATCGAAGCATATTCCGTTATCAATTGATCTCTCTTTTCTCGCCATTTGCCCAGCGATGGAACGGAATCGTGGGCAAGTATACTGCCTCTTAGCACCGTAAAATCGGTAGCGTTGTAGATACCTTTGGCATCGCAACTTCGACTCTTGATGTAGAAAACGCAGTCTTCTTGCACCGTCTCTGCTGTTTCGAATATATTGCAACCGGTAAAGGTGGCGAGAAACTTAATATCGTCAAAAAAATCGTCCATCGTATTTCTCTGGTATTCCGGCAAGTTCGGAGCTTTGGGTATTTGCTTGTTTTCGTTCAGCACAAACGTGTTGGCCTCTTTGGCATCTGCAATAGCCCGATGCTCCAAGTATTGCACATCTGCTTTGGTTATATTTTCATCTTTCGCCACGAACACTAAAGCCCTTTGCCAAAACGTCTTTTTGCTTTCATGGTCTTTCACCCGTTCTCTGAAATTCTCCGTTTCGCCTATATAAGCCTTGGGCTTGGCGTTATCGTCCTCGCCCAGCAATACATACAATGCCGGCTTTTGCAGCTCTTCGCGGTCATCCAATATGGCACGATTAGGGCGTGGTATGATATACATTTTACAAAGGCTATTGCTGATGAATACGTATTGAGTCCCCTTTGGGTCGCCATCTATCAAGTAGGTTGTTATTGTTTTGCCCATCGTTATTAGTTGTCTATAGTAGTTGCTTTCATCTTTGGAATACTAAATATATTTTCTTCTTTTATTACAACATATATTTTATTCCGTACATCCAGCTTTTGTTTTTCATCAAGATCGGTTTCGTTTAAAAAAATACTTATCACCTCTTCAACTTTATCAAAACGATCTTCACTGAATAAAGGTGATATTTCTTCTTTATCCCACCAAAAAATGATAAGTTTTATATCTCTATTAAGTAAATTCTTACCAATCAGTTGCCACCATGTTTTATCCGTATCTCCTATTGACATACCATAAATACAGATGATGTTTGCATCATTTAGTAGAATTTCGCATTCTCTATCAACTAAATGTCTCGCCTTACTATTATTTAGGGGTTTTACGATCCTACTTAGAAGTTTATCACTCCTGAATTTTGTATTTAGGATCTGATCTGCATTATCAACTCCCAATACAAACCTCCTATCTGTGTATCCATGTATATGATCTATATTTTTAATATTTAATCTTCTTCGATCGGGTGTCAGAAGATCTACGGGTTTTCCATCAATAATTAACAATGTTTCCAAGGTCCTAGTATAATTAAATGTAACAAAATCAATTTGGTCTAAACCCGTATTTACATTCCTATTTTGGACAAATTGATTTACCTCGCTTTTTTCTCCTTCAATAAGATATTGAGCAGGATTTCTAAAAGTTTCAATGAAATCATTACGTTCAGATTCTGATAATTCTCTTTTTAATTCTTGCCCTTGTAGGTATTTTACAAGCTCTTTTCTGATATCTTTGAACATTTCTAAATAAGTCTCTTCAGAATCTACTTTTTGCGAATACTCGCCAAATCTTTTTTCTAGATCAGCCCAGCTGTTGATATCATCCTTTATTGCTTCTTTCAGTGACTTAATATAATCAAAATCATCTGCTTTAGGAGCATAGGCATTCTCATAAAAATCTTTGTATTGTGTCTCTAATTTATACTTTACATCAAGGCCATTTCCTATTAAATAAACAATATTCATATTCCTAATTTAAATCTTTATATAATACTATCTTCTTATTTTATTCCATTGGTTTTATCATTCCATTAACAAACGATATTTCTTCTTCCGTCAAACCGTATTTGGCATATAATTGTTGGTCTATATCAGGAATAGATTTATTCCAATCTATATCGGAATTCGAAGTAAAATCTTGCATAGGAACAAACTGAAATTTATCACTTGATATATCTTGTGAGGTTATTGATTGCAGTATAAGATACCTAACTAATTTTGTTTTCAAATATGAAAGAAAATGGCTTGCATCTGAATAGTTTTCAAATACATTTCCGACTAAATAACTTTGTGTACAAATCACATTAGGTTTTAAAATATCAGTATATGAAAGCACTCTATATTGACCATTTTTATCAGGTGTCCCTGCATGCTCACATGTAGCCTTTGAAAATATAACTTTATAAACATTTACCCAGTCTTGATTTTTCTTTATTTCATCCATCGAAACATATGTAGTTTCTCCACTTGATTTCAATTTTATACAACCATCAAATTTATTACTACGGCCTCTATATGTAGTTATAAAACCAAATGGCGTTTGCCCACTAACAGTCTCATTTAAAAAGCTTTTTTCATCAGAAAGCACCTTGTCAATAATAGAAAGAGAGTGATTGTTCCTAATAAAAATTTTATATTCATCTAATTTTCTTATTTGCGTTTCTCTTCTACTCTTAATAATATTAGTAAACTCACAATTCCCATTATACTTATTATCCCAAAGAAAATAATTGATACCACCAGAAATATCTACATTGGGAAAACACTCTTTTGAATCTACAAAATCAAATATCTTTGCAAGCCTGTTGTCATTAAGCATTTCTTTTCTGAAATCATCAAGTCCTCGACCTCCAGTAAACCACCTAGAAGGTGAAATCATCGAGATATAATTAGGAGACATTTTTTTTGATATATCAATAAACTTATTATAAATGGGAAGTCCATAATTATCTTTTACGATTCCGACACTCACTTGATACGGTGGATTACCAACTATTGCATTGAATTTCATATTTTCATTGTCATTTGCTTTCCAATAAGTTTTTCCATTCTTTATTTTATCAATGAAATGCTGTGGCTTATTGGTTATCTGATTAATTAAATCTTCAAAATATCTTGTATTTACTTTCGCATTACGAAATCCTATTAAAGTCCGTTTCGTAATACTTTTGGCCATTGTGGTTTTGCATACCACAAAAACATTCTCTTTGACGGTCATATCCCATAGTGCCAACTTCTGTTCTGGGCTTAATACGCCAAAAGAATTCTGCTCTATTGCTAGGCGGGAACGATAGATACTATACGTTACATAAAGAGGATAAAGACCCGATTTTGAATTTATCTCCAATACCCTTGATTTCGGATTAAAAACATTGGGAGTTACTTCTCCGTGTTCAATGTATGCTGGTTCTTCTATCGTACGGGTGTTGGTTTCATCATAAAATTTATATCCACCCAGACAGTCACCAAGGTGCATATTAACCACACGCCATGGAGTAAGTACGGTTTCTTTGTCGGGATTTCGAAAAGTGTTGAAAATTGCCGTTATCCGTTCAATACGTTCCTCAATGCTCAATCTGTCTGCAACCTGGGCCATCGAACGTATACGTTTGCCCGCTGCACAGAATATCTCCGGATCGTAATATTTCTTGAATTTGTTGAATAGCTGTTTAGTTACTCCTTTGGGCATAAACTCTACCCACGACTGCGAGTCGATAAGACTGGCAAAATTCTCTATCGTTATATCTTCATCTTCATTATTTAGTTCTGCACCGTAGATAAGCAATGGCATGCGTATAGATATTCCACGAAGAATAGAGATTGCATTATCACGATTCTTTTTTTTCTCTTCTTTCTCTTTCAGCAGTCTTTTTTCCTCTTCGGACAGGGGCTCATTCTTTCGTCTCTTCTTCTCTGCATTCTCCTGTTCCTCATATTGTTCGTCAGTAAATCCTTGATTGTTTATATCTATATCATTGGTCTTTGCCATCGCTCTGGTACTACCGATGACTCCTTTTAGTTCTTTAAACTCATTCAAATCTACATCATTGAGTTTCATCAGCTCATCGTTGTATAAATAGCCATCCTCAAAACCATTGCGAACTACCCGCTCTATATAAGCTCTTTTAAGTTGCTCAAGCATTTTGGGCACATCATAAGGTTTCATTTGTGAGCCTTCAACCGATATAATAGGGCAAAAGTTAAGAAATTCACCCATAATATCACGATCTTTTTGCGATGTTTTTCCCGCCTTGGATGATATTTTGGCTGTTTCGGCTATGACTTTTAATGTTCTGTCGGGAGCAAAATCGAATACATAGCATTCTTCTTTCATCCGTCCATTGATTGTTGCAGGTGTCTGTACGCGGAATATAGTCTGCATATAGTTGGAGGCTGATGTGCTGAAAGAGCCCGAAAGCATCAGCACAGCAGTCCATGCCTTCACACTTACACCAGTAGTGAGGCGACCGCAAGATAAAGTAATAGTATATGTTTCTTCTGGATTCGGACCTATAGCCTTTTCTACAGCTTGCAATGCATCGCTGCTTTCTTCTTCTTCATCACCATTGCCGGCTACGTTTACAATATGAAAATGCTGGAACACTTCGTGTTTTTGCAGCAAAGAGCTCAAGGCTTTAGCCTCTTTTACTCCCGGAACGAGCCATAAGGTATGCCGAAAGTTCTTTCTATATTCATCATTTGAGAATGGATAACAGTTATATTTATCATTCTTACTCAATAGATTAAGAAAAGCCAGCACATCTCTTTCATGTATAAAGTTCCCGTTTTCATTTGTTCTGAAGAATTCTCGAAAGTTGAAAGCTATGTCTTCATCAATATATTCATGCAATAGTTTTCCTAAGTTGTAGGTATAGATATTCAAACATGGAAGCAGAGCATAAGGGTTAGGGTCTCCGAAATGTGTTTTATCCCATTCCTTTTTGGCTCGTTGTTCCATCACGTAGTCCCATGTATAAATTTCGTCTTCTTTAAAATCGTCAAACAGATTGAATGGGGTACCCGAAAGTCTTAACACCTTCGTGTCTTTCTTCGTTAACTCTTTCATCACAGCTTTGCCCAATTCAGTCTGCGTACCTTCATGAGCTTCGTCTACTATAATTAGATTCCATGGAGTAGAAAACACTTTGTGATTTTTATTAAAGTTCCCCCCTACTTGTTCTGAACCACGAAGATCTTGCATAGAAGCAAAATAAACATATCTATTACCCTTTTTCGCTCGCTGTTCTAAAGTATCGAACGTATCGCCATTATTCTTTGAACCATAAGTATAATTGGGACTATCATAAAATATCTTTCCAAAATCTTCAAACCATCCATTGTCTACTACCGGCCTGTGCGTGAGTATCAACGTACGACAAAAAGACATATCTTTTATTACTTGTAACGCTGATAGTGTCTTTCCGAAACGCATTTTTGCATTCCAAAGCATTTGATTACTTTTTTTGAATTGCTTTTCCGTTTGACTTATTGCATCAAGTTGTTCCGGTCTGAAAACAATAGGAGACATTTCATTAGATATCTCAGCTATATTCAGTGAATTTCGACCTTCTTTGACAGCAGCAATTGCATGTTTTACCGTTTCTAAATCAGTAACAAACCATTCATTGGCATTTGCCTCTTTATTAAATTCCTTTTTCTTAATACCCGAACGTTCCAGCACTTCATGCACTTCCTTATCATTGAAAGAACATAAAGAACCTTTCTTGTTATAAATGGTCAATTCTGTATATAACAAATCATAGGCTATACCTGCGGTTTGTGTATATTGATTAATGCGTTTCTTTGCTGCTAGGTTCAGCGACTTGCTGTTGGGCGATAATCCAAATACTGTTTCGTCGTCACATGTTGCTTCTCCAACTTTCAGGCAGCCTTTATGTGCTTCGTCATTGATACGAAAGACATAAATCAACTTTAATTTTAGAGATGACGTGAATTTCATTTGTTCGTTATTTAAGAAGGTCTATAAATTTTATTTTCTTTCCCATTTGTCCTGTCTTTGGCTCTTTGGCACGCCAATCTTTTATCAGACAATAAATGCCATTATGATAACGGATGTCATCTATAGAACAACCTTTGCATGGAATTAATGTTTCATCTGAAGTTCCAAACAAACTTTTCTGACCGTCTTTTTTGGGATGACATGAATTGGGTACTACTCCTTTTAAGCCATCCATTTGCCATACATTCCAAGATATGATGTAGCCAATGTACATAATGGATTTTAAAAGGGGCTTTTTGCCAAACTTATATTTGTAATAATCAATAAAGGTATACAACATTGCTTCTCTCGCCAATAACAGATTGTCGCCTTGCCATTCGTAAGCATATATACTTTTATAAGCGTTCTGCACTGCTTCCAACCACTCACCTGAAGTATTAACATTCTCACTAATGACTCGAAGTTTTCTATCAAGTAAACCTATGCGCCGTTCTATTGGTATAGGTTCACCAGTAGTCGTATCATATCTACTCACAATATATGGCGCTTCACCACATGTTATTTCCAAACGACAATCTTTTACGTAGTCTTTCCATGTCTTATCTTTAGAAAATGTTATTTTGTCAGCGTTTACTATCCATGAGTGTATTCCGTCTTTATTTATAGACTCTGTATTAAAGACATTTTTCCTGCCAAACCATGCATCATCTATCAGATTATTTTGGCAATTGCACATCCATGAGGGAGTAAAGACCTCTGCTTTATCTCTCACACGCATTGTTTGTTCTGCTTTCGTCTTTTTCACACGTGGCCTTATCAAGTTGCCATGTTTTCCAGTGACATGCTCAATGGTTATTTCATCATTTATTTGAAATCCTTCTCCCAATGACACATAATTATCTGTCGCCCAAAAGATGTTATTTCTAGTTGTACGATCAAATAATAATAGGCTGAGCAAATTTCTATCTATTTTGAGTATATTGTTCTCTTTTATATCAACAAGGTCTCTTGAAACCATTATTATACTTTCTTTTTCTATGTATTTCTAATATCTTCACAAATATAAGAAATATATTTTTAGAATAGTACAAACCGAGTTCTAAACTTTTTGTATTATTCTCAAGCAACCCTTTTATACCTCCCTCCCTCTAAAAAAGCCCGTAGCTCTCAAGATGGTATCCTCTCCCATATAATATTTATACGAGTTGCCCGCTTTAGCTGTCCAAAAAAAGGATAACAGGCAAGTAGTGCCCAGCAGAACAATTTGTCAACCATTCCAGGAAAAATGCATGCAATTCACTGATACACAGCTAGAAATTCGTATGGATGAAAATATATTTTCGTATGGACGAATTTTCATTTTCATAAGGACGAACTTTTATTTTCGTCCTTATCATTTTTGAGGAATGCAGATGATATTTGCACGGCAGCAAAAAGAGGTGATGAAGAATGCCTTTATTTTAGTTGCGATTTGTTGCAATGTTTTACTATGCTTGTATGTGCTCGCGGTGCTTTTCCTTAGGGACTTTTTGTGTTTTTTTACTTTGTCAATATATCGTACTATCATAATGATAGTACGATATTATCCTTTATATTTACAATTAAAAAAAGAATAATCTCCTATAGAAAAAGCACCGCAAGCACATACACTTCAAAAAGTAAATCCAACTTTAAATATACTGTAGAGCCTTTTTGCAAAAATGAAGAAAAATCACTTTTTTCATCCATTTTTTGATTATTAGGAGGTTCCTAAAAATCACTTTGCTATGAAAAACAAGCTATTGGTATGAATAGTGTCAGCTATTGATGGTAATAGTAGGAATAGAGGCAAAATTGAAAAAGCATAAAAAAGGCCCATTTTCTTGCTTTTTCAAGAAAATGGGCGGGTAAAATGACTTTTTTAGCTAAAATATGGTCAAGTCATTTTCTGTTGTGAAATTTCCTCTTTCGTACGATAAATAGTCATGGTACATTTGCTTGGCTTTTTCAAAATCTTCGTCCGAGTGGATCAATATATCGTTTGCCTTGTACAGATCGCGGATGGTTGCTTCGCGATGAGCCAAAAGAATTTCCAACGGCACGTATTTGTCGTATTCCAAATCGAGTACTTGGGTAGAGTCGCGCTGCTGCTCGATGTATTCGGCCTGCTCGGCGGTCAACACATAGCAGCAAAAATTGCTCCCATTGCGACAGCTCTCGAAAGGTATTTTCCTCCTTTTGAGTGCTTTGGTCAGTAATACTATGGCGCTCTTGTCGGTAGCGATATGGGGGCTCAGGCGTTTGAAAGCTTGGAGTATCTCGGCCACTCTGTATTTTGTTTTATCGGCATAATCGTCGGGGTATATGCGGATGTACTTGAGCACCATTTCGTACTCGTCGCTGTTGCTTTCGAAAGAGCGGGCGTATGCTGCAAGTTCGTCTTGCTCGTCGGGAGTGAAGTAGTACTTGAAGCCGGTAGTGATGAGATGTTTGATTTGAGCGAATATTTGCCTGTAGTTGGGAGTGAAAGGCACGAACTTGGATACCTCGAACACGTGGTAACGGCGGTTGCCTTCGGGACCGTCCATGAACTTGGTGCTGTTGCAGGCTCCGATAAACGAGGCGCGATGGCAGTGGTTGTGGCTATAGTGTCCGTATGGCTGCCTGAAATCTATTTTGGGTATGGTGATATCGCCCTGTAGGCTATCTTTGTCGTTTTTGTCGAGTTTCTGCATCTCGTCGACGAAGATGACCAGCTTGTGGCCTATGTAGTTGCCGAACTCCTCTTTGGTGAGCTGTAGGCGTTTGGGGATAAACAAATGATTGCTCATCTGGCGGGGCAATATGTTGCTGATGGCCCGTGTTTTGCCTTCGCCTTGCGAACCGGTGAAGAGCACTATCATGATGTGGTTCACGATGTGGTCGTGCAGATAGCTTTGCACCATACCGACATACCACATGGTCAGGATTTTGCGAAAGCGGACGGGGTCGTTCACCACGATGGAGTCTGCCAAGTCGGCTATGTGGTCGTGCCCGTCCCATTCGGGGCATTCGTCCATGTAGTTGAGTACGGGGTCGAACGGTTTGGCAAAACTACTTTCGAATATGGTACGCACTTCCTTTACTTCCATACTCAGCCCCATCTCGGTAGCTGCCACGTGCAGATCGGTGATGATGCGGTCTTTCAATTCTTGGAATATCCGCTCGCCCGCGTCGTATTGTTTATGCTCGATGTATTCGATGCGTTCGGATAGCAGATTGAAACGCAACTTGTAGAGGCGCGCTATTTCTATCTTCATATAGATTTGATTGCGTAAATCCGAATTGATGCGTTTTTTATTGAACTGTGCACGCTCTGTGGTATAGACGTCGCGCACCAGCTTGCGTATTTCGTCGGGGTCTTTGAGCACGGCGTCTTGCTCAAGGTTTTGGAGCTGGGGTTCGGATTGAAGTATCAGCTGCTCGGTCTCGTGCTGAGGTATGCCGTATTCGTTGAACCGGTAGATGGCCAAGAGTAGAAATTTGTGCCGGTTGCCGACTACGTAGTACTGCTTGTGCCGATAGAGATTGCGATATACGATTTCCAACAGCAATTTGCGGCGTTCGTAAGAGATACTTTCATCGCCGGTAAATGGGACCAATGACTTCTTGGTCTTCTTTTTGCCGGTAGCCGCAGGCTTCGACTCCGCCGCATCGGGAGAAGCGACCGGCGATGGCGGTGCCACCCGGGCAGCTGTGGCTGTGGCAGCGGGTACGACGAAGGGCGTGGCGTCGGGGTTGAAGTAGGCATCGGCATCGCACGAAAGGAAATTGAGCCGTGGCATGTCTTTGCCGCTGGTATCGATGGCGCAACCGTAGGTGTGCTGAAAATAGGCGGCTATGGTGGTGTAGGCTACCGAGTAGAAGGCCTTGCAACTCTCCCACCCCGTGGGCATAAGGTCGTCTTCGGGCCGATAGGCTACGATGACTTTGAGTCCGTGGCCCCGCACGCTCACATTGCACAGGAGCACGTGGGGATCGGCCTGCATGTTGCGCTTGAGGGCTTCGAGATCATCGATCGACAGACCGTCGAAGTCGAGCACCGTAAGGCCCGTGAGTGCACGGAAGTATTCTTGCTTGCGTCCGCCCTTGAAAGAGGCCGCCACGGTGACGGCGGGCAGTGCCTTTTTGAGCTGTTCGGCTTCTTTATTGCGGTTGTCGCGCTCGAGCCGCCGTATTTGTTCGATGCGGCTGGCCAGAAAGTCGCCTGTGATAAGACTAAGGTATTTTTCGAGGCTGATGTCGCCTTGTTCTTGCGTGAGCGTACGGAAGTACGTCATGTGGTATTGATTCATATCGTTTCAGTAAATAATAAATAATAAGGTTGTTTTAATCAGGGTGTCCCGAGGTATTTTACAATGGTCTGCACTTGCAGGGGCGAATAGTTGTGGGCGCGCTTGGCGGTGTGCAACGCTTCGAGTTCCCTGCACAGAGGCACGCAGAGTTGTATCCAACGGCGCAGTTGCCGGCGTGCGGCTTGTGCCGAGACAGTGGGATTGTAGAGACAGGCCAGTTCGGCTTTCGAATAACTTCTAATCATAAAATCGTCGATTATCATATTGTTTTAAAATATTGATTATTAGTACCTAAAGATACTAAAATAAAGGCATTCCTGCAAGATAAAAATGTGAATAATTTGCAACAAAAAGAGTTTTTTTGTTACTCACATTCCCTCTAGGTTAGGGCACGGCATACCCTATAGGCAAAAGCGTGTTTTGTCTTGACAAACTACCTGCCAAGCCCCATCAGGACGGGGTTCGCAGCGAACGACGCGGGGTAGGTATTAGCTGTCTTCGTCTATAAAAAGGAGATCTCCCGGGGTGGTCGGCACGGAGGCGGAGCTGCGGGCTTCGTCGCCATGGGCCGGTAGGTGTATGATGAGTATTTTCATGGGTTAGATTTTTCGTTTCAAACTGTATGTTACAAATATAAAAAGAGACCGGTAAATTTCCAATTCCTTTTGTGGAAAAAAAACATAAAGTTTTTCCGAAGATGTTAAAAGGAATGCCATAAACAGGGTGTCTTATCTCATACATAAGTGACAATATGTAATTAATAATCGCCTATTGTCTTCGTTTGTTCACCTCTGTTGCAAATAGGGTTTACACCAATGGCGATAACTGTACCTTTGTTCTGTTCAATCGCGATAGGACACTACAAATTAACAATTGGTACAAACTAAAAAATTAAATCGGTTATGGCAAATGTATTTTATGCACTGGTGAAGCGTCGCAATCCATTGAAAAAAGACGCACCTCAATTGTATTATGCGGCGGCACAGAAAAGTGGTGACCTCACGTTCGACGAACTCAAAGCGAGTATCGCTCACGCTACCATGGCTACGGCGGCCGATGTGTCGCACATCGTGGAGAGTCTGCTCAAAGTGATGTCCGACGGACTGAAATCGGGCAAGTCGGTGTTCCTCGACAAATTCGGCAAGTTCCGTTTGTCGTTCTCGAGCAAGGGGGCGAAAACCATGAAGGAGTTCGGCACGGAGATGATACGAGGCATTCATATCGTGTTCCGCCCGTCCAAAGAGTTGCAGATTCGCAAGGGCGAACTGACGTTCGAACAGAAAGAGACTGTGGCGGATCAGAAAGCGGCACTCAAGGCGAAGATCAATGGCGGTGGTTCCAACACTGGCGGCAATACCGGAGGTAATACTGGTGGCAACACTGGCGGAGACAAGCCAGGGGACGAATCTATGGGTTAAATTTTCATTCTTCTGTGCAGACAGAAGAACGAAACAAGAAGAGCTGCCAGCGCTTCAGTCTTCATTTCTTTGTGTAGACAAAGAAACAGAAGCAAAGAAAACTGCCGGCGCACGAATTTCACTCCAAATCAAGCGGTCTGGGCTTGAAAATTCATAAACGTTTCCGATAAGCGAGAGCAGAAGCCAAAGTTCTTTGGATTA
>Ga0183100_1000068_pt1 | contig 161056 bp, 137 predicted proteins | sample Biomet2_FD_127789 | JGI IMG/M metagenome (GOLD analysis project Ga0183100, IMG submission 127789) | Microbial communities from bioreactor (seeded with anoxic lake sediment) at LBNL, California, USA - Biofuel metagenome 2 | ecosystem: Engineered > Bioreactor > Anaerobic > Unclassified ... | reverse complement strand
GGGGTGAAATCATGCCAGATTCATCGAATATCGGGAAAAAGAACCTTTCCCTTCCACTCCTCATCACGCGCGGCCTCGTCGTTTTCCCCAACATGAGCGAAACGATCGAGGTGGCCCGCCTATTCTCCATGGCTGCGGTTGACGAAGCGAAAAACGTTACCAACAGCCTCCTTTTCGTCGTCGCCCAGTCGAATGGGTCCGTCGAAGAGCCGACCGAGAAAGACATCTATGGGGTCGGGACACTGTGCCGAATCATCAATTACGTCAACCAATCGAAGAGTTATCGGATCCGGGTCGTCGGAAGCAAACGGATCAAACTCGGCAATGTCCATGTCGAAAACGGCTATTACGTCGCCGATGGCGAAATCATCGAAGACATCCTTGGCGACAAGAATGAAGAGATCGCCTTGGTCCGCAAAGTGGTGGAGGCCCTCGAATCCTCCCCGGAAATCGGAAGGAACATCCCCCGTTCGGCCATCAATCAGCTCGGAAAGGGCGTCGATGCCAACGAACTCGCCGACAACCTTGCTGGCTATTTGCCGATCACCATCGATCAAAAGCAGAAAATCCTCGAAGAAGCCGACATCAATAAGCGCCTCGAGTTGGTGATGGAAATCCTCGGCCAAGCCAAGCAGATCGCCGACATCGACCAAAGCCTCAGCGAAAAGGTCCGCCAATCGGCCGAAAAGAGCCAAAAAGAATACTTCCTCCGCGAAAAGATGAAAGCGATCAAGGAAGAATTGGGCGAAGACGCCGATTCGGAGGAATCCGAAGACGCGATAAAAGAAAAACTCAGCAAGAATCCTTATCCAGACAGCATCAAAGCCAAGGTCAAATCAGAGCTTCACCGCTATGAAATGATGCCCGAATCCTCGCTCGAGGCCTCGCTCATCATGACTTACATCGACACTCTTTTGGGTGTCCCTTGGTATCAAAAGACCGAGGACAACGAAGACCTAAAGAATGTTCAGAAGGTCCTCGACGAAGACCATTATGGGCTCGAGAAGGTCAAGAAACGCATCATTGAATATCTGGCCGTCAAAAAGATGACTGGGAACCTCAAGTCGCCGATTCTGTGCTTTTACGGGCCCCCGGGTTGCGGTAAAACCTCGCTTGGTCGGTCGATCGCCCGCTCTTTAGGCCGCAAATTCTACAAGGCCAGTTTGGGCGGAATCAGCGATGAGGCCGAGATTCGCGGCCATCGCCGGACTTATGTCGGATCGATGCCGGGTCGGATCATCCAAGGGATGACGAAGGCTGGGGTCACCAATCCGGTTTTCCTCCTCGACGAAATCGACAAAGTCGGAGGGGCTAACTACAAGGGCGATCCCTCCAGCGCTCTTTTGGAAGTCCTCGACCCCGAGCAGAATTTCGCCTTCAACGACAATTATATTGAGGAGCCCTATGACCTCTCGAACGTTTTGTTCATCACGACCGCGAACTACCTCGAGAACGTTCCGGCCCCTCTTCTCGACCGTCTCGAATTGATCGAGGTCCCGAGCTATACCGAACTTGAGAAAACGAAAATCGCCCAAGGATTCTTGGTGCCCAAACAGGTCAAAGCCAACGGTTTGAAGCCCGAAGACATCACATTCAGTGAAGAATCCATCAAAACCCTCATCGAACATTATTCGATGGAGGCCGGCGTCCGCCAGCTTGAGCGCCTCATCGCCTCAGTTTGCCGGAAAGCGGTGGTCGAGCTTTTGAACGATCCCACCATATCGAAGCCGATCGCCGTGACGCCCGAACTCATCAAGAAGTACCTCGGGATCGAAAAATTCGAGGGAACCAAAAAAGAGAAGGAAAACCAAATTGGGGTCGTGACCGGACTCGCTTACACCGAATTTGGCGGCGACATCCTCCCGATTGAAGTCAATTACTTCCCGGGCAAAGGCGGGCTTGTCCTCACCGGAAAACTCGGCGACGTCATGAAGGAAAGCGCCTCGATCGCCCTCGATTACGTCCGCGCCAATTCGAAGAAATACGGGATCGACGACGAACTCTTCCAACGGAATGACATCCATATCCACGTCCCTGAAGGGGCCGTCCCGAAAGACGGGCCTTCGGCCGGCGTCGCCATCACGACTGCCATCATCTCTTGCTTGACCCATACGCCCGTCGACGCCAACGTCGCCATGACTGGGGAAGTCACCCTTCGGGGTAAGGCTCTTCCGATTGGGGGTCTCCGCGAAAAGTCCTTGGCGGCCGCCCGCAGCGGTATCAAAGAGATCATCGTGCCCGAAGACAACCGGAAGGATGTTACCGAACTCCCGGAGGAAGTAAGGAAAAATCTGAAGATATCTTACATGAAATCCGTCGATGACGCCTTGGCCATTGCCATGGTGCATCCAAAGGCATGATCGACTTCAAAAAGACGCGTTTTATCATCAGCGCGCCCTCTTTAAACGAAAAACCGAAGGACGGTAAACCGGCCCTTTTATTCATCGGCCGCAGCAACGTCGGGAAAAGCACCCTCATCAATCTTCTCTGCGGGGCCCGCCTCGCCTTTTCGTCCAAGAAGGCCGGCAAGACCAAGCTCCTCAACTACTTTTTGGTCGACGATTCGTTCTATCTCGTCGACGCCCCGGGTTACGGATCGACCATCTACGCCAACCTCTCGACTATCAATTTTGCTAAAATGGTCGAAGATTACGTCTTGGACCCGAGCCTCAAAGGGGTCGTTGTCCTTCTCGATCTGCGACACGAACCGGGATCGGACGACAAACGATTCCTCCATTATCTCCAAAAGACCGGCCTCCCCCTCGTCTACGTTTTGACCAAATGCGATTTGATGAATCAAAAAGATTTCGCTTCGGCCCTCAAAATCGCCGCCTCATTGAAGCTGAGCGACCCCGTCATCTCGAAAGGCGATTCCCGATCGCTCGATTCGCTCAAAAGCCAAATCGCCCATATCCTCGAATGAAAACCGCCCACCTGAACGATACCTTCTTCAATCGCGACCACAACCTCGTGAACTTTTCGAATTCCCTTCTGAAGCATTTTGGGGTCGAGTCTTTTCACCCCACCCTCCCCGCGGCCGATAGGGCCTTGATGGGTCATCGGAAGGTCGCGGTTTTCCTCTTCGACGGGATGGGCGAGCTGAACCTTCGAAGGCACCCCCAATCCTTTCATTACATCATCGAGCACAGGATCGACACGATCTTTTCGACCAATCCGGCGACGACGGTCGCCGCCACCGACGCTTTCCTCGCGGGACGTTACCCCATCGAAACGGGCTGGATCGGTTGGAGCGAATACTTCGCTGATCTCGGTCGGGCCGTCGACGTCTTCCCCAACAAAGACTCCGTGACCGGGGAAAAAATCGAAGGGCCGAACATCATGGACGGCCATTGCCCCTATCCGACCATCGGGGAGCTGATGGAACGTAAAGGCGTCAAGGCCAAGGTTTCATACGAAAGCCCCATCAAGGGCGGGGCGGGGCCGAAATCTTTGTCCCAATTCCTCGCCCAGGCTTCCTCATTCTTCCAAAAGGAGAGCGGGGAGTTCCTTTATTCGTATTGGACCAAACCCGACAAATACCTCCATGCTTACGGGACCGAATCGTTTTTCGTCCATCTCTACATCAAGGCGATCGTTCGTACGATCAAACGCTTCGTGAAAGCCAACCCCGACGTCCTTCTTTTCGTCATCGCCGACCATGGACTCATCAATGTCCGTTATGAAGACGTCGCCCAATACCCCGACCTTGAGGAAACGCTCGACGGGCCGATCGTCCTGGAACCGCGAACCCCGTCTTTTTTCGTCAAGAAGGGAAAGGAAAGCGCGTTCGAAAAGGCCTTCGGCGAGCACTTCGGAACCCGGGCCGCCCTGATGACGAAATCCGAGGCTTTGGAGAAGGGGTACTTCGGCGAAGGCCAGCCCCATCCCCTCGCCTCATCCTTCTTTGGCGATTACGTGGCCGTCATGCTCGACGAAACCTGTCTTTACGATTCCCTCCGGAAGAGCAACGTCCACATGCACAAAGGCCACCATGCCGGCGGGACGGACGGGGAACGCCTCATCCTCCTCAGCGCCTACAATGTTTGATCTTTCTTTATTTCTTCTCCTCGTTGCCCCATAATGTCCTCGTTCCGCTTGAAGGAAGAGGGAACGGAGTCCGCCCATCGAGAAAGCCCCGCAGAATGGAAAGGGGTTGGGTTCGGATCCGCGAGTCGCTTCCCGAGGAAGTCGTCCGCCGCGTTAAGGCGATTGAGTGCCTAGATGATCATCTAGGAAGTTGGGTGGTACCGCGCGCCGCGTCCCTTCGGGAGGCGGTTTTCTTTTTGGAGGATTCCCATATGCTCGACACCCATTACGACCATCTTGTTTGCGAAAAAGACAAATACGAAAGCTGGGTCAAGGCCGGTTATTTCACGGCCGGCGATCGGACCAAGGAACCATTTTCTCTCGTCATGCCCCCTCCTAACGTCACGGGCAAGCTTCACCTTGGCCATGTCATGGACACGGTCCCGGACGACATCATCGCCCGCTACAAGAGGATGAAAGGCTTCGACGTTCTTTGGCTTCCGGGAATGGATCACGCTGGGATCGCCACTCAGGCCAAAGTCGAGCAAAAACTGAGGGAAAAAGGCGTTTCCCGTTATGATCTTGGAAGGGACAAGTTCCTGGCCGAAGTGTGGAAATGGAAGGACGAATACGCCAAGACGATCCATGAGCAGTGGGCCAAACTTGGACTTTCCGTCGACTATACGAGGGAAAGATTCACTTTGGACGCCGGGCTCAACCGGGCCGTCAAGCATGTCTTCGTGACCCTTTACAACGAGGGTTTGATCTATCGGGGCGAGAAGATCATCAACTGGGATCCGGATCTTCGGACCGCCCTCAGCAACATCGAGATCGTCCACAAGGACGACGAAGGCGAATTTTTCTACTTCGATTACGACGTCGTCGGGACCAAAAAGCAGATTGTCGTCGCAACGACCCGTCCCGAGACGATGTTCGGCGACGTCGCCGTCTTCGTGAACCCCAAAGACAAGAGATATAAAGATCTCGTCGGCAAAAAGGTCGTCAACCCCGCCAACGGTGAAGAACTCCCCCTTATGGCCGACCCCTATGTCGATATGTCTTTCGGGACCGGGGCCATGAAATGCACCCCCGCCCACGACCCCAACGATTTCGTTTTGGCGAAAAAGTACGATTTCAAGCTCATCAAAGTCCTTGATGAATCCGCGAAGATGGCCGCGGTCGCCGGGCCATATAAAGGCCTTGATCGCTACGAATGCCGTCGCCTTCTCGTCGCAAAAATTAAACAAGACGGCCGCCTCGACCACATCGAGAAGATCGTCCATTCGGTCGGTCACAGTGAGCGAAGCGACTCGGTCGTCGAGCCGATGCTTTCGAAACAGTGGTTCGTGAAGATGAAACCTCTGGCCGAAAAGGTCCTCGTCAACCAGCAAGGACCGGAAGCCGTTGAGTTTTTCCCCAAGCGCTTCTCCAAGGTTTTGACCCGATGGATGTCGACGGTCGAGGATTGGTGCGTTTCTCGCCAGCTGTGGTGGGGCCATCGGATTCCGGCTTATTACAACAAAAAAACCGGCGAGATCCTCGTGAGCGAAGTCGAGCCCGATCTCGGCCTATATGTGCAAGACGAAGATGTTTTGGACACTTGGTTCTCTTCGGGTCTTTGGCCTTTTTCGACCATGGGTTGGCCCGAAGCGACCGACGATTACGAACGTTATTTCCCCACCTCGGTCCTCAATACCGGTTATGACATCATCTTTTTTTGGGTGAGCCGGATGCTTTTCCAATCCCTTCATTTCACGAACGAAGTCCCCTTCAAGCAGGTCATCATCCATGGCTTGATCCGCGATGAGCAAGGCCGGAAGATGTCAAAATCCCTTGGAAACGGCATCGATCCGATCGAAGTGATCGACAAGTACGGAGTCGACGCCATGCGTTATTTCATCACCACCAACAGCACGCCGGGGCAGGATATGCGGTACAGCGAGGAAAAGCTCCAAGCCGCTCAAAGCTACCTGAACAAGATCTGGAATGCGACCCGTTACGTCGAGATGACGCTCGGCGATTCCTATGTCCCAAAGGATTTGGATCCCCAAACCTTGGGACCCCTTGAGAGGTACATTCTGTCCGAACTCGAGGAGACCATCCGGAAAGTCTCGGCCAAAATGGAAATCTATCAGTTTGGCGCGGCCTCCTCGGTTCTCTACAACTTCGTCTACGATGATTTCTGCTCCTATTATTTGGAGATGAGCAAGGTCTCGATCCAACATACGGAAAACGAAGAGGCCGTCAAAGCGACTCTCTATAAGGTCATTCGCGAGATCATTCTCCTCATCTATCCTTATTGTCCCTTCATCGCCGAGACGATGTATCTGTCTCTTCCCGGGCACAAAGAGTCGATCATGCTCGAGCGTTATCCCTCTTTCGACGCTGCCCTCGTCGACAAGAAAGCCGAACGGGAGGGGAAGATCCTCGCTAAGATGCTATCCGACGTCCGAGCCTACAAGGCCGAAAGGAAGTTGGCCCCCAATGCCAAAGTCCGCCTCGCCGTTTCGCCGAAGGTCCCCTTCGCCGATATCGGACAGTATCTCGGGCGTTTCCTCTTCGCTAGCAAGGTCTCCGTCTCAAAGATCCCACCCAAAGGCGACAGCTACGTTTACGGGGGGACGACCTTGGTCGTTCGGGAGGATATCGATCCGGCCGAATTAAGGGCGAAGCTTTTCGAGGAAAGGAAAGACCTCGAGTTTGAGATCAACCGCGGCGTAAAAATCCTTTCGAATCCCGGTTTCTTAGCCAAGGCCCCGAAGGAAAAGCTCGACCTTGAGAAGAGCAAACTGGAACTCAACAGGAAAAAACTCGAAGAAATCTTGAAAAGACTTGTCTCTTTTTAATTGTCCGGGTCCTTCTACGTCAAAACCTCCTATCTATATGGTAGGAGGTCTTTTATGAACAGAATCGAACTGTCGCTTGAACAGGCCCAGGAGATCCGCGTCGGGGAGGCCATCACCCTCGGAGCCGTGTTGGCCATCCTTGCCATTGCCATCGTCGCCGTTGTGGTCTACAAATTGTTCCGAAGCGCCAAAGGAACGGCCAAACTTCCGGGTGGATATGCTTTCGAATGGAAATGAACGATGACGAGGATCAAGGACCTTCCCGAAGAGGATCGGCCTCGCGAGAAAGCCCTGACTCACGGCGTCGAAAGCCTTAACGTCAGCGAGTTGTTGGCTTTGGTGATTGGGAGCGGCGTCAACGGCTCATCGGCCATTGAGATCGCCCAAAAACTCCTTTTCGACTTCCATGGCTTGGCCAATCTTTTCCGCGCCCCTTATCTTTCAATATCCCAAACCAACGGCATCTCCAAAGTCAGAGCCCTTTCCCTTTGTGCCACCTTCGAACTTTCGAAGAGGCTTGAGCGAATTGAATATCTGGAATCGCGAGAACGGATGGACGCTACGGGAGTCTATCGGTATTTCCACGAGTCATTCGTCAAAGAACGGAAAGAGTCGCTTCACGTTCTGATGTTCAACAAAAAAGGGGAGATCGTGAAGGAGCAGCGAATATATCAGGGAACGAAGAAAGGCCTGCTTCTATCCCATAAGGAAATTGTGGTGGAACTTCTCCTGAACTACGCTTCCAGCTACATCTTAGCCCACAATCATCCCTCAGGGAACCCCGTCCCAAGCGAAGAGGACATCGAAAGAACCCTCGAATTGGCCCGGGAAAGCAAGGAACTCGGAATCACGATGTTCGACCATGTCGTTGTGGGCGATGACGGATACTATTCCTTCCGGGAATCCCGCCTCCTTTAGGTTTCGAGGCTTTTTCGGACGGGCGGGGCAAAACAATCGGCCCAACAGGATAAAACCCACCCAAAGAAAAGAAGGGAAGCCGAAAGCGAAAAACGTTCTTCCCTTTAGGGATTTGCATGGTATAGTAATCACGTTGTCGCCTCCGCTTTAGGCGCGCAACCGCTTAGAAAAGGTCCAAAATCTAGCTGAAATAGTGCTAAGCCTCGATAGCGAGTCATCATAAAGCAAACTAAGGAGGAAAAGACATGTACGCTATCATCGAAACCGGTGGGAAGCAGATCAAAGTCGCCGTTGGCGACAAGATTTACGTCGAGAAACTCGACGCTGAAGCCGGCAAAGACGTGAAGATCGAAAAGGTCCTCTTCATCGGCGGCGAATCCACCAAGGTCGGAAATCCGTATGTTTCCGGCGCCAGCGTGGACTGCAAAGTCGAGAAGCAGGGTCTCAGCAAAAAGATCACCGTCTACAAGTACAAGAGCAAAGCCAATGAACGCAAAACCATCGGCCATCGCCAGCCCTATACTTGCTTAATCGTCAAATCGATCAACGCTTAATATGGTCAAAGTCAGTATTGAGTATCGGGGTTCGGGATTCGCTTCTCTTGAAGTGAAAGGGCACGCAAACAGCGCGCCATATGGCAAAGACCTTGTCTGCGCCGCGGTCAGCGCGGTGACGATTGGGGCCCTCAATGCCTTGGAAAAAACCGATGACTTCGATATCTCGATCGATTCCGGCGACGTTCGCCTCTTCGCCAAAGCGGGGATCGGCGTTCATGATGAAACCGTGATCGAAACCTTGATCATCCAACTCAAAACTATCGAAGAATCCTACAAGGATTCCATCGAAATCAAAGAAAGGAAGAATTAACCATGAAATTCATTCTCGATCTTCAGCTCTTCGCCTCAAAAAAAGGCGTTGGCTCGACCAAGAACGGCCGTGATTCGGCCGGGCGTCGTCTTGGCGCCAAAAAGAGCGACGGCGAGTTTTGCACCGCCGGTTCGATCCTTTACCGCCAACGCGGCACTAAGGTTCATCCGGGTGCCAATGTCATGAAAGGCGGGGACGATACTCTCTTCGCCACGATCTCCGGCATTGTGAAATTCGAGCGCCTCGGCAGAAGGGGAACCAAGGTTTCCGTCTACGCCGCTCAAGAAGCAAAGTAACTTAATCAGTTTCTAAAGCCCCTCAAGAAGGGGCTTTTTTGATACAAAAAGAAGCATAATTGTTTCTTTACTTATTCGTTTAAGTTGTCCAAGGAAACTGATGGTTTCAGTCAATAATAACAACCATTTCTTGACGTAAAGTATACATAATTGTCAATTCATTTCAAATTGTTAATAACAAAGGAACTATCGAAACTAATGATGTAAGGCGAAAAAAATGAAAGGGCTTTCTTTTGTCCCTTTACACACACGGGCGAACCTACTACAATGTGTACATGTTGATCACAAATTACGAGGGCCGATAGGCATAACTCGGGAAACGGCTTGTTTAAGCGTTTTCCCCTGCCTAGTTAGCCCAACTAATTTAGAAAGGAGCGTAATTAATGATTAACAAAAAGTTTAGCGCCACCTTGCTCGCATTGGCTGCTTTAGGCCTTGCCGCTTGTGGATCCTCATCCTCTGAGTCGTCAACAACCTCTTTGACTTCGGAGCAATCCTCTGAAACGGTTGATGTACCGGTCGTCGAAGGAAAGTACACCGTGTACTTCCATCTCGGTTCGGCAAGCGTCGTCCAGTCTCTCGAGTCGTACAATTCGTTCTTCATCAACGGGGCCTTCAACGCGTGGTCGACTTCGACCGCCGTTCCGTTCGTTGCCTTAGCCGGCAGCGACGTCTATTATGCCCAGCTTGATGCGACGGGTTTCGCCGTCTCGGAAACCGACGCGACATTCGATACCACAAAGAGAGGTTATCAGCTCACCATCGGATGGAACAGCACATCGAACGCCCCCGCCGAACAGCAGGGGACCGACTACACCATCAAAGCCGATTACAACGCTCTCTATCCCGGAACATCCCATCCGAAAATGGACGCCCCAGTTTCTTCGAAAATCGAGCTCTTTGGGGCGACTGCCGTCGTGGCCGATCCGGATTTCCCGGATACGACCTCAGATGAACACTGGATGGCCGATCCGGCCACCGTCGTTCACTATCAGACCTTCTTGAAACAGAAGGCTGCCGTCGTTTCGATCAAGAACTACAGCATCAAGTTTAAGATTGCTGAAAAAGATGCTCTCGAAGTTTCCAAACCGACTTGGATCGCGGATTTCTACGCCACCGGAGGTTATGATTCCTGGGGCGGAGCTCTCACCGATGATTTCAAGCTCACCGCTGACAACGATGGCTACTACACCATCAAATTCGGCGATGTCTATGGCGGAGTGAAGATCGAATACATGGTCGTCTGCACCGTCAAGAATTCCGAAGGAACCGTCGTCACCACTGGTTTCTGGACTAACAAAGCCCACAATGCCAACCTCGACTGGACACCGGTCGCCGCTGATGGCGATGATGCCGTCGTTGATGCCGGCGATCTCGTTTGGGAAGCCTGGCCGTCTGATCCGAACGTTAAGTTTGACGTCACGATCGCCATTGCCGTTTCGGATTACCCCGCCTCTGGAGTCGATGGCGTCGCCATCAAAGGCTCTTGGGATTGGAACACTCCGGTCGCGATGACTGCCGGCGCTTCCGCCGGATCGTTCACCGTCACCCTTCAACTCGCCGCTGGGAGTAAAGAATTTGGCTTCATCACCTACACCGGTGCTTTTGTCCAAGTCAACTGGTTCTCTGGCACTTCCGGAAATCTGAGCATCACGGTCTCTGCGACCGCGACCTTCAGCTTCACTGGATCGGTTGCCGCCGGCCTTGCTCTCGTCGCCTAATCACCTCATTTACGTGCGGATTCCGGACTGGGGGGGCCTTGCGCCTCCCTCCGGATCCGCTTCTTATTTCCTTAAGGAGAATCATTCATGAAAAGAACAAGAATCGCCGTTTTAGGACTCTCTTCGCTTATCCTCGCTTCGATCGCCACTTCCTGCGGCCCAAGCGAAGAATCGTCCACCAGCGAACTCCCCCTCGATCCATCTTGGAGTCAAAACAGCGGCTCTTATTCTTTTAAAACAAACCCAGTTTTTGCAGGGGCCGATAGCCTTCCATCGATCGATTCGGTCGTGGCGTTTTGCCCGGTTAGCTCGACTTATAACAACGTGTATCTTTGGGATAGTGACGGAACCCTTCCCACCGGTTCGTCCACCTGGCCGGGGATCGCAATGACGAAGAACTATGATGACACATGGTATGAAGTCGATCTGGCCTCCTCAACCAAGACCAACATCATTTTCAACAAGAGTGGATCACCCCAAACCCAAGATATGTCGATCACCCATTCGGGGTATTGGTGGTTTTGGCTGAGCGACGGGAACATCCACGACACCGTTCCGGCGACCGCTTGGATTCAGACCGCCAAATTCTCGGCCGAAGGGGTAATCACCGTCGTCTCCAACGTCAACATGACGAGTTTCTCCCTTTATGAAGGGGATGACGTCATTCTGACTGGAACCCCGTCATGCAACGCCATTGACATTTCGCTCAACAAGCACGAAGCCGATCTTTCCAAAGGATACCGGGTTGTGTGCAATCTCGAAGGCGGTACGGCGTCTTTGTCGATGAACGTCGATATCAATCTTCTTTATGGAACCGATTCGTTCAACGAAACCTACGCCTACGATGGAGCCGATTTAGGTGTGACGTATTCGTCCGCTCAAAGTACATTCAAAGTTTGGAGTCCGTTCTCCTCCTCGATCGCGTTGAGGGTTTATTCCAACGGAACGCCGACATCCGTCAGCGCCTCGAAAGGGAATGACGTTTATGTCGAGTATCCGATGACCAAAGGAGCAAAAGGAGTCTTTTCCACCTCGGTCAGCGGCGATCTCAGCGGCAAATACTACACTTACGTTGTCACCAATTCCTCGTATACCGAAAAAGAGGTGGTGGATCCCTACGCCAAGGCCGTCGGGGTCAACGGGAAACGAGGGGAGATCCTCGACCTCGCTTCGACCGATCCGACTGGCTGGGATTCTGTGACGGTCAACCCGTACGACCGAAAAGAACTGACGGTTTGGGAATGCCATATCGCTGATTTGACCTCCAGTTCCACTTGGACGGGGAGCGTCGACAATGCCAAAAAATACGCCGGCTTCCATGAATCGGGAACGACCTATACCCAAGATGGGGTGACCGTAAAGACCGGATTCGATCACGTGAAGGAACTCGGCGTCAACGCCGTCCAGATCCTCCCGATGTTCGATCAGGACAACGACGAAACGACTCCGGCTTTCAATTGGGGCTACAACCCTTTGAATTACAACGCCCCGGAGGGCGTCTATTCATCCGATCCATACGACGGAGCCGTAAGAATCTCCGAACTTAAAGCCTTAATCGCCGATTATGTCAAGGCTGGAATCAACATCATCATGGACGTCGTCTATAACCACGTCTCAAGCGCCAAGGCCAGTAATTTCGATGTCTTGGTTCCGGGTTACTATTTCCGCTATACTACGACCGGGGCTTTCTCCAACGGATCGGGATGCGGTAATGAAACGGCTTCTGAGCATTATATGATGAGGAAATTCATCGTCGATTCGGCCTCCTATTGGGCGTCAGAATATAAACTCGGTGGCTTCCGTTTCGACCTCATGGGTCTTCATGACCTCACGACGATGGAAGATGTCGTTGCCTCCTGCAAAAAGATCAACCCCAACATTTGCGTCTACGGCGAGCCGTGGATGGGCGGATCGAGCAGCATGGATTATTCGACCTCGGCCAAGCAATCGAACGGGAACCAGTGGAACGGATACGGCGGATTCAACGACGTCTTCCGTGACTCCCTCATCAAGGGCGGGCTCCATTCGTCCAGCGAAATCGGATGGGCCACGGCCTATAAAACCGACGATCAATCGGCCGACGTCGCAAACGTGGTGGCGGGTTTAAAAGGAACTGCCAACACCAACGATCCGATCGCCGATCCCGACAAATCGGTCAATTACGTGACCTGCCACGACAACTACACCCTCTATGATCGTATTTACATGGTCGTTCATGCTAACGCCGTGGGCCCGAAGATGGCGATGCTCGCCAATTCCGTCATCTTTACCTCCCAAGGAACGACCTTCATGCTTTCGGGAGACGAATTCCTCAGGACCAAGAGCCTCAACTCCAATTCCTACAACGCCTCGTACAAGATCAATGAGCTGAACTACGCCCTGAAGATCAAAAACATCTCGATGTTCGGAATGTATCAGAAGCTTGTCGCGCTTAAGCAAGGCGTCGACGGGCTTCACCTCGACAAAACCGGGGCGGCCGCTCTTTCGATCGCCACAAGCGGTGGAAACGAAATTGTCTATGAGATCAAGGACACCGCCAATTCCAAAACCTATAAAATCGTCCATGCCGACGGATTCGGAACCCCGGCCAACGTCGATTTCACCGGGTACACATCCGTTTACCTCGATACGTTGAATTCCGGCGTGAGCCTTTCCTCGAGCACCGCGGTTCAAAACTATCAGACCATCATCGCCGTTAAGTGAAACGTTTCAGTAAAATGACCCAGCCTCGAAATTGGGACTGGGTTTTTGTTCTCTTCATTTTTTGCATTTGTGCGTTTTTCCGTCGGCATGTGAATTCTGAACGTTTCAGTTGAATTATCATAATTTCGAATGATTGGATAAACGGCCTTCAATCTAAGTTTATTAAGCAAGTAGCATGACTTGATATTCTCTTGCGTGCGCGACTTTACACGCGCGCGGAAAGCGGTTACAATAGAAGGCGTGTTGATCAAAAATTACGAGAGATAATCCCTTCCCTGATATTTTCAGCAATGGATTTTCTCAAACGAATTTTTAGAAAGGAGCGTAATTAATGATTAACAAATCAAAGTTCGTCGAAGTCGGCGCGGCACTTATGATGCTCGTCGCTTCGGGAGCTTCCCTCTCAAGCTGTGGGTCAACAAGCTTCGATCTCAGCTACTGGTGCCCATCACTCGACAATGACGTGATGGCCGAAATCGTCGAAGATTTTAAAGCCGACAATCCGACCTACGCCGAAAAGAGCATCGGGCTTCTCGCTAACTATGGCGAAGGCGAAACCTACAGCGCCCTTCACAAGGACTTAGGGAACGCCGCCGATGTCATCTTAATGGTCGACGACAACATCCGAGCCGGAGTCAAAGCCGAAGAGCTCCAAGCGCTGCCCGACGCCGATCGAGAAGCCGCGATTGTCAGCGATGGGTCCGAAGCCGTTTCCTCTCTTTCCATCGACGGGACAATGTACGGCTATCCTTACCGCAACGACAACGCCCCGATGATGCTCTACGATTCAAGCCTTTTCACTGATACCACTAAGCTTAGTAGGATCGAGGACGTCCTTTCCGTCTGCCAAGCCGCCGGGAAAAAGTTCTACCTCGACATGGGCAACGGCTGGTATAACCCCTTCGTCCTTTGGGCCGGAGGCGGATCCTTCACCGTCGACACTGATGGAAACATTGTCACCGACGTGGCGGGAACGAAGAACGCAACCTGCGCTGCGGCCGCCCAAGCCGTCTACGATCTGTACGGACAGTATAAAGATATTTGGGTCAGCAGTTCGACGACCGGGACGATCGAAGACGGATTCGCCGCCAAGAACATTGGCGTCGCGTTTATGTGGAACGATCTTCAAATCATTCAAGGCAAGAACGCCAGCGTCACCGTCACCACTTGGCCGTCAATCGCGGTCAGCGGAACCGATGTGCCGCTCGGATGCTTCCAATCTTACAAAGCCGTCGTTGTGAAAGCCGAATTGGCAGACGAGAAACTCGCTTTGGCGGAAGCTTTCGCCAAATACTGCGCTTCCGAAAAAGCTCAGACTCGTCGCGTCAAGGAACTCTCGTATGGACCTTCTAACCTCGCGGTTCAAGCAACCGACGATGCGAAATCGCTCCCTTGGGTCGGCGCCATCGCCAGCATGACTCTCGCTGGACGCACCCATTCCCAAGCTACGAACACCACTTCGAACTTTTGGACTCCGATGTCGAACTTCGGCGGCCTCATCACCGCGCAGAAGACCTGGGGGGACTACAAGACCGCTGCCCGCGCTCTTGCTGGACTCGTCAGCAACACCGGCTGGAAGAAAGCCGCGTAGTTTTCGATCAAATGACCTGGGGGCCAATCGCCCCCAGGTTGTTGCTTATTTTTGGAGGATCTTCAAATGGAAGATGAAGAAAAGCCAGCTTCTGGGGTTTCGGAAGCCGGTATTGACTTTAGCGGAGTGAAGGCTTTAGCCAATACTGAGTTTAAGCGCGAACCTCGCCATAAGGCTATTTGGAATTCGTTCGTCGAAGGTCTTCTCCAACTCGGGTTGTTTCTTCTCGGCCTCGTTCTCGATATCGTCAAAGCCATCTGGGCCGTCATCAGCGGCCTCTTCGTCAATGTCTATAAGTTGATCGTCGGTCTTGGCCATTTCTTCCGGAAATGGTTCCGCATTTTCAAAGAAACTGACGGTTACGGGAAGGCTTCCTTCCTTATTCAAGGACTCGCCAACATTCACTATGGGCAGGTCGTTGATGGGGTCGTTTTCATGGCCGTTGAGGTTCTTTTCATCGGCTTCATGCTTCTCTTCGGCGGGACCAATATCGCCAACCTGATCCAACTGGAAGGCGGTCATCGGGCCTCACATACCAGACTTATTCTTGGAATCGCGACGATTTTGATTATCATCGCCTATGTCGTCGTCTACATCAAAGGCATCCAGTCGACCTATGACGGTTATCAAATCGTTCACAACTTCGAGTTCCGCCAAGCCCGTGAAGATCAGCTTTATGTCTTGAGAAATCTAGAAAAGTTCCAGGACATCGATTTCTTCCATGACTCTGCCCATTCGATCAAGAAAAAAATGCGCCATGAGTATGGTTATTCGAAATTGAGCGCCCGCTACATTTCTTATGTCCCTTTCAAAATGATCCCTGATCGAATTCCAAACCCCATCGCCAAATGGTGGCGGAGTTTGGGCGATGGACTCTTTGTAAATTATTCAGTATGGCGCGACCGGATAAGGGCCGGAAAATGGAGCAACTGCTTCGCCAAATTCCTCGATTACAAACGAAAGCCTCTCCCCGAACGATATGGCGTTGATACCATTACCTCGCAAATCCAATCCGGGCTCACCAAATTTCATCATACCTACGACAAATACAACAATTATCTGGCGACCGTCCGGGATTCCTCGACTGAGATCGAGGTTCTGAAGGATCCCGGAGGCATTATCGCCGCCTGCTACGCCGAGGACTCGACGAGCAAAGAAAACGGAATCGTCCCTATCGATCGCAAAACGAAGCTCAAGGTCAATGATGTCGTTTCTCGGATCGTCGGGTATTTCGACACCGAACTCGTCATCGCCCGCCGCATTTCGAAGATGGCTGTGAAGGCCATTGAAGAAGAAGCCCGTGGCGGCGAGAAAGCAGTGGCCGCCCTTAAAGTCATTCATGACCAAGAGGAAAAAGGCCTCGAGAATTTCATCGCCCGATTCTCGACTCGGAAAGTCGCCGAGATTCATTCCGTGGAGAACGTTTATCTCGAGTATCGGAAATACCGTCCGTTGTTCGATCGCGGAGAAAAGGCTTTCGTTCAAGGTTTGATTTCAACTGAACACATCGAAAAGCGCGATGCCGTGATGCTGTTCCGCGATTATTCTCTTTCGATCAAAGACAACTACGACGACGAAACGAAAACGAAAGAGACGCTAGCGACCCGCGGCGCCCATTTCCACGACATCGTCACCCTTTACGACACCTATCCTTTCCATGGCGAACCGATCCGGTTCAAAAAGCAGATCAAACAATACGCCGACGAAAAATTCGCCGTTTCCGTTTTGGGCTTACCGGTTCTTGGGGCTCTTTTGACCGTTATCATCCCGCTCATCTTCTCAATCGCTGTGGCGTTCACGGCTTGGGATTACGACCATACGGCATATAACTTCGGGTGGTCGTTGTCGGGATTCAACCAAGTCTTCAACCTTTCGGAAGGGTCGTCCTTTTCAGCGGCTTTCTTGACGCTCCTTTATTGGACCCTCATCTGGGCTTTCTTCGCCACGTTCACCAACTACATCTTCGGTATCATCTTGGCCTTGCTGATCAATAAGAAGGGGATCCGCTTGAAAAAGATGTGGCGGACTTTCTTCGTCATCACGATTGCCATCCCCCAGTTCATCACTCTTCTTCTTATCAATCTTCTTTTGAGCGATGGCGGGGCCGTCAACAAATGGTTCGAATCGATGGGCTGGGGTCATTTCCCCTTCTTGGGCAACGTCAACAATTCGATGGTGGACATCTCGACAGCCGATTACATCATCCCCAAAATCACGATCATCATCATCAATATGTGGGTTGGGATTCCCTACACCATGCTTTCAACCTCCGGGATTTTGATGAACATCCCCGAGGATCTCTATGAATCGGCTCGGATCGATGGCGCTTCTCCTTGGACTCAGTTCTGGAAAATCACCATGCCGTACATCCTTTTCGTCACGGGCCCGTCGTTGCTGACGACTTTCATCGGCAACATCAACAACTTCAACGTCATCTATTTCTTGACCGGAGGCGGCCCGACCGTCCAAGACGACATCGGCTTGGCCAATGCCGGCCATACCGACTTGCTGATAACCTGGCTCTTTAAGTTGACGACGGCGGACAGCCCCCAATACAACATCGCTTCCGTCATCGGCATTGCCGTCTTCGTTATATGCGCGTTCTTTTCACTCATCATGTACAAACGGATGGGTAGCGTCAAAAACGAGGAGGAATTTCAATAATGGCCACTGAATCATTGACCGTGGAGAACAACATTATGGCACCCCCCGAAAAGAAAAAGCACGAAGGCTCCGTCAAGGTCCGCCGCGCCCTTTCCAATTCCCTTATTTATCTGATCCTCACCGTCATGTCCCTCGTCTGGCTCCTCCCGATCGTTTGGCTCTTGCTTCAGAGTTTTTCCGGAGAGCTTGGCCAATCCGGAATGACCGAGTTCATCCCGAAAAGCTGGAGCTTCGATAATTACATTCTCCTTTTTACGAACCGCGTCATCTCGAAGGACGGAGCGTCCATCGAGGAATCCCAGTACAATTTCTTCGCCAAGATCTCAAGCGCCGGCGTCTTCCAAATGGGGGCCTTTCTCTATACCGCAGTCATCGCCCTCTTCACCTCTATCATCTCGACGATGTTCACCCTTGCGACTTCCTACGCCTTCAGCCGTCTCCGCTTCAAAGGCCGGACTGGCATGATGAAATTGATTCTCATCCTCGGGATGTTCCCGGGATTCCTCGGACTCATCGTCCTATACGAGATCTTTAAGCTGATGGGCCTCACCGGCACGATTTGGGCCCTTATTATCATCTATTCCGGCGGGGCCGGGATGGGTTATTACATCTCGAAGGGGTTCTTCGACACGATCTCCAAACAGATTGACGAGGCCGCCATGGTCGATGGGGCGACCCGCTTCCAGATTTTCTACAAAATCACCCTTCCCCTTTCCCGCCCGATTGTTGTCTACACCATTCTCACAGCCTTCATGGGTCCCTGGGCCGAATACATCACCGCTTCCTACATGATCAGAACGGGCGCCACCAACGGAACGACCGGAGGGGTCGTCACCGTCGCCGTTCAGCTCTTCAGCATGCTCGACGAAAAAACCAACCGAAGCCAATACTTCGGCCAATTCTGCGCCGGGGCCATCATCGTCGCCGTTCCGACTTCGCTCCTCTTCATCGCCCTCCAAAAGAACTATGTCTCAGGCGTCACGGGAGGCGCGGTCAAAGGCTAGCCATTCGGCCCTTAGCCATATGAATGAGAGGGTGGGGGCCCGGTTGCTCGGACCCCTTTGCTCGCTCATAAAAGGAGAAAACGGATGAAAAAAACCTTAGGAATCATCGGTTTGTTGATAACCGTGCCGCTTCTTTTTGGCTGCGGATCCTCCGACGGGTATGCTGTCGAGGATGTCTCGAACGAAGGTGGTTCCGCCTTTTACGAGATCTTCGTGGGAACCTTCTGCGATTCCAACGGCGATGGCGTCGGCGATCTCAACGGGATCACCAGCAAACTCGATTACCTTGAGGATTTAGGGGTTTCCTATCTTTGGCTCACCCCGATTCATCCGTCGCCTTCATATCACAAATACGACGTCGAAGACTATTACTCGATCGATCCGAGCTTCGGGACCATCGACGATTTCGACAATCTCATTGCCAAAGCCAATGAGCATCACATCGGGATCCTGATGGACATGGTCTTCAATCATTGCTCGTCTCAAAGCCCTTGGTTCACCGAATGGTGCACCGAGATGCATGACGGCGACAAAACCGGTGAATACTTCAATGATTTCTCGTGGTCCCGATCGGCGCTTGATGGGTATTCGTATTTCTCCGATGCCGGGGTTTACGTCGAATCGCGCTTCTCCGAGTCCATGCCGGAATTCAATCTCGACAGCGAACACGTCCAGACGGAATTGGCCAGTATCCAAACCTTTTGGCTGAACCGCGGGGTGGCTGGGTTCCGTTATGACGCCGTTCTCTATTACTATTACGGCGATGCCGCGAAGAACATCGCCTTCATGAAGACCCTCGTTTCGACATGCCAGGCCGTCAAGCCTGACGTTTATCAAGTGGCTGAGGCGTGGAAGATGGATTCCGCGACGATTGCCGATTATTCCTCCACCGGAATGCACTGCTTCAATTTCCCCACTTCCGAAAACGCCTCAAGCGGGACCGTCGGCTACGTCGGCTTCTCCTCCGGTCTCAAAGATTTCCGGGACGTCGTGGTGGCGACCCAATCATCGATCAAAGCCGAAGGGGGTCTTGAACCTTGCTTCTTTGTTTCCAATCACGACCAAGACCGTTGGGGCGCCTATTACAGCGGGAGGCAGAACGCCGAAGCGAAGCGGAAACTCGTGGCTTCTTGTTACCTTCTGACCCCGGGTACCCCCTTTATGTACTATGGCGAGGAGATCGCGATGCGGGGGATCCGCGGGAATGAGTCGACCGATGCGGCCCGGCGTCAGTCCATGATTTGGGGCGGCGGGGAAACCCAATGCGCCGAACCGCAAGGTTTCGTTTACGCCGATCAAGTGACGGTCGGGGCCGTGGAAGCCCGGGCTGACGGCTGGAGCCTTCTCAATCATTTTCGGAAAGTCCTCTCGGTTCGGAATAAATACAATGATCTGTTCCGTTATGGGACCTACGAAGCCCTCGACCTCGGCAACGAAGCCCTCGGGGCGTTCAGGATAACCCTTGGGGATAAGAGCGTCGTCCTCGTCCATTATAACGGAGCTAGTGCGGTCACCGTCGCCGTCGAGGCTTCGTCTTTGCTTGAAGACATCAACACTAGTCAAGCCTCTTCATCGTTCACCGATGGGGTTTTGACCATTCAGCCATTCTCGAGCGTTTTGCTTGGATAAAGGAGCGGAAGCACCATGAAGAAAAAAGCGTTTTACGTCTTAACCCTTGGAGCCGTGACCCTGGGGCTTGTTTCCTGCAACTCGGAATCCAACAATTCGAACAATACGTCGAATTCGGGGGCCGTTACCTCGACTTCGGGCGGAACCGTCACCGCCACCAGCGAGGAATCGTACGAAGAGGCGGTTTGGACCGGGAAGGTCAAAATCTATTACCACAACGATTCTTCCAACTACGCCAACAAGCGGATTTGGGCTTGGGGCTCCGGCGTCGATGGGGTCGAATACATGTTCGACAACCAGACCACTTCCGCCGACGACGATTTCGGCGTTTACAAAATCTTCGATATGACGGCCGCCCCATGGAAGGGCAACGTCACGACCTCCTTGTCTTTCATCGTCAAGGAAGCTTCGACATGGACGGGTCAAAGCACCGACACGGTCGTTTCGTTCGGCCGGTATATCTCCAGCGCCGTCGACAACACCATCACCGTCTACTCATCGGACGGCGAGGGCGGGAACATCGACACCTACACCAAGAAAGCCGATGCGCTCGGCGACCGCCTTGCGACCGCTTCTTTCACCTCGTGGACCAAGATCCACGTCACCGGTGGGGGAACGAAGGGAAGCCGGACCGACGACGAAGTCGGGAAAGTCGCGACTTACCGCCTCTTCGGCTTCGACAATTCCTATTACCTCCTCTCCGATGAGGACAAGGCCGCCAAGAAGGAGAGCTATTTCATTTCCTCCGGAGCCCCGTCCGCGAATTCCTTCGACATTGACCTCGCCGTCTCGGCCAAACCCTCGACCGCTTACGTCGTCGAAGCCTACATGAACGCCGACGCCAGCAAGAAAAAGAGCAAAACGGTCGGATTCACCGCCCTCTTCGACACGGCCGATTTCAAGAACAACTACACCTACACCGGGAACGACCTCGGATGCGTCGCCACCCACACGTCATCCGTTTTCAAGCTTTGGGCCCCGACTTCTTCTCGGGTCCAGCTCAAGGTCTTCATGTCGGGGACCCCGGCCGATCTCATCACCCCCTTCGATCCCACCAGAAACTGGGGGACCCTTTACGATATGGTCGAAGGTGAACAAGGGGTTTGGCAGATTGAGGTGAAGGACGATCTCCTTTCCGAGATCCTCGGTCCTTATTTCTACACCTACATCGTCACCAACAGCGCTGGTTCGAACGAAGTCTGCGATCCCTACGCCAAGGCGACGGGGGTCAATGGCCGAAGGGCTCTCATCCTCGACCCCGATTCACTCGAGAAACCGGCTGATTGGGACAAAATCGACACCTACGACAGCGCTTCCTTGCTCCCCAGCATTTCGAGCCCGAACGAGTTGAGCGTCTATGAAATCCATATCCGCGACCTCACGGCCGACAAGACCTGGATTTCCAAGGAAGGGAACAAAAACGGGACATATGGTGCTTTCTCCGAAAAGGGGACGACCTACAGCGCCGACGGACGGACCGTTCGGACGGGCCGCGACAACATTGCCGAGATGAAATTCAACGCCATCCAGCTTCTCCCGGTCTTTGATCAGGACAATGATGAGCGGTGGTACGACGAATCCGGGGCAACCGTGACGGCCGATAACGTCGCCGACGGGGTGACGCCTCCAAGTTACAATTGGGGTTACAATCCTCTGAATTACAACGTCGTCGAAGGGGCCTACTGCACTGATCCATTCACCCCGACCGTTCGGATGAACGAATTCCGGAATCTCGTCAAGAGCTATGCCGAAGACGGAATCCGCGTCATTATGGACGTGGTATACAACCACGTGTCGTCGGTCAACAATTCCAATTTCACCAAAATCGTTCCTTTCTATTATTTCCGAACCAACTCCTCGGGTTTCTATACGAACGGCTCCGGGGTCGGGAACGAGACGGCGACCGAACGACCGATGATGCGAAAAGCCATCGTCGATTCCCTTGTTTGGTGGGCCTCTTTCTACAAGATTAAAGGTTTCCGCTTCGATGTTATGGGCGTCATTGACTGCGCGACCATGAAGGCCGTGAGCCAAGCCCTTTACGCAGTTGATCCCGAGATCGTCCTTTATGGCGAAGGGTGGACCGCCGACGGATCCTATTACATGAACGACGCCTCGGGAACTCGAGCCGTCGCGGCGAGCTGCTACACGACGCTCTATCCCGGGCAAACGGATTGCCCCATCGGAATCGGGTGTTTCAACAGCCCTGGCAAGCAAGCCCTCAAGGGTGAGGAGCATCTCGGCTGGGGTTTCATGAATCGCGGGAGCGACTACAACGACGACCCGGCGACCGGCGTCAACGGGGTCACCTATATGCTCAACGGGCATATGTGGAACAACGGCGATCTAGATTACGCCAATCCGACCCAAACCGTCAACTACGCCTCCTGCCACGACAATTACACCAACTACGATCAATTCAACTACACCGTCGGGACGGGGCCCTCGAGCGCCGCCGATTCGACGGTGGCGATGGAAGCGAGCGTCGCCTCGATGGCCTCCGTCCTCTTCAGCGAGGGCATCGCCTTCACCCAAGGCGGGGAGGAGATCTTCCGTCAGAAGGTCATGTCGAGCGGAAACGAGTACTTCGACAAGATCACGGCCGACGATTACGTTTCGCTCGGGAACGGCGACAAACTCGTCCGCAATTCCTATATGTACGGGGACGAAGTAAACTCCTTCAAATGGGACCGAAAGGTGACGTATTACAGCTATTTTCAAAAATTCCAGGCCGCCTGTCTCGCCCGGAGCACCTACAAAGCCGATATTTTGGGTCGCCAATACGATGCCACCTCCAGTTGGGGCGCCAAAGGCATTAGCGGATGGGAGAGTGCGATCAACCATGGCTGCGGGATTGCCTATCAAATGAGCGATGATACTTCTCATTATTACTTTGGTTTCCTCCTTGGCCGTATCAATTCCGGCTCCTATGGATCGAGCGGGGGCACGACTAACATTGGGATGGGCAACGGGACCTATAAGATCATCTACGACTCATATGGACGGACCGGGAACATCGTCGTCTCGGGTTCCACTTTCACCGGATATCAAAACGAATTCCTGCTAATCCGTAATTACTGAGGCGGGATCATTCCGATTCGATACGACAGCATCGTCGATGCCGTTTTGCTAAGAAGACCCAGATCCATGAGAGGAGACATGGTCATGACATCAAGGAAAATACTTTCGATCAGTATCTCCGCCTTCGCGGTTTTCGCCCTTCTAGCTTCGTGCGGAGAAGGCGAAGGCCAATCGATGTACACCATCGTCTTCGAAACGAACGGAGGAAGCGCCGTTTCCTCGATCGAAGTCCCCTCGGGCCAATCGGCGGCAAAGCCGGCCGACCCCACGAAGAGCGGATATGCCTTCGAGGCTTGGTGCAAGGAATCGGCTTTGGTGAGCCCGTTCGATTGGTCGACACCCATCACGGCCGATTGGACCCTCTACGCCAAATGGGTTTCGGGCGGGGTTTCGGGTTCATCTTCAAGCGGCGGATCGTCGGCTTCCCTTGAATCTTCGATCTCAACCTCCTCGTCGGGGGCGACGGGCGTCTATTACTTTGACGCGGGCGCCACGACCTGGTGGTCCGATGGGAACGCCATCACCAACGCCCATTACTGGACGACATCCGGGACCGGCGGAACGGCGTGGCCAGGGATCGCAATGAGCGAAGTCACGACCCTGACCTACAAAATCGAAGGGGTTCCCTCCGATGTTCTCGGTTTCGTCTTTAACCGCCAAAATCCCGACGCGACGGCCCAAGCGGCCGCCGACAAAGGGGTATGGAATCAGAGCGTCGATGCGCTCGTCGAGGCTTCGAAGAATTGCTTTGCTCTGACGGGTGAATTCAATGCGGTCAATCATCTTCAAGGAAATTGGACGACCTATTCGGCTTAATAAGGGAAAGGTATCGATAAATGAAAAAGAAAACGCCCATCATTCTCGTCTCGTTCCTGATTATGGGGCTCAGTTCGTGCTCTTTCGTGACGAGGCTCGGATCCAGCAGCTCGAGTTCATCGAAATCCTCGAGTCTTCCGTTCAGTTCCTCCTCGAGCTCTTCGTCCAGTTCCTCCTCGACCTCATCGCCCGCCGATTCGACTTCGTCTTCTGAATCCTCCTCGAGCCTTCCGTCCTCGATCGACGATTCGATTTACACCGTCAGCTTCGATGCCAACGGGGGTCTTTTCCTCGACAATTCCTCAATCCAAAAGCAATACATCGAAGCCGGGAGCCAAGTGAGTCCCATCGATGATCCGATCAAAGACGGATTTGCCTTCGGGGGATGGTCCCTTGCGGTGACCGGGGACGCCAAAGTCACCTTTCCAGCTCTTGTCAGCCAATCCATTACTTATTTTGCCATTTGGAGTTCGGGGATCGGCGAACCGATCGATCCGACGACGATCTATTTCGTCGATCAACCATGGTGGAACATCAACGCCGCTGCGGTCAGAATCCTCTATTGGTCGTCTTCCAAACCGGCCGAGGTTAACGGGACCGCGATGATGACTTATGTCGGGGCAAAGGTCGATGCGGGCAATAATTTTTATAATTATTGGTCTTTTTCCTTCGATAAAGGCACCTATGATTCTCTGCTCTTCTCCCGTTACAACGGAGTAGGCGATGAAAATTGGGGGGCCCAAACGGCCGATCTTTCTTTCTCCGACGCCGGGTTCAACGATCTCTATGTTCTCGACGGGACGCCCGCGTGGATGAGCGAGGAGAAAAAAGCCGCCGGAACTTGGTCGGTTTATGATGCGAGCGCCCTTTCCCAAACGGTCGAAGTGACCTTTGATTTCAATTACGAAGAAACCGCGGGGACGGAAAAAACGACCGTCGTGACGATCGGGAAGGGCAATGGCGTCGCGGCCTTGGTTGCTTCCCGGTCCGGTTACGTCTTCACCGGTTGGTTCGATGCGAAAACGGAAGGCGCGGTCTTTGATTTTGCTTCCGCGATTACGGCCGACCTCACCATTTTCGCCCATTGGTCCGTCGAAACAGCCAAACACGACAACGGCGGTTCCCTCGTGAGTTACTACATCGTCGGGGATGGAAGCTTCGGAGAGAATGCCTGGGTGTCTTCACGAGGGCTCCAAATGTATTCCAACGCCGATGCCGGTTCGACCGATAAAGCCATCTACCTCAACGTCAGTTTCGCTAGCGGCGATGTTTGGGACATCACCGACGGCGGAAATAATTGGTACCATTATGATACTCTCGATCCGGCGATCTCCGCTTCGGTGGCCGCCTGTTTTGATAGCGACGGAATCGCAAACAACAACATCAAGGTCGTGACGGCGGGGACTTATGACGTCTATCTCAACGCGAGTGGGAAGATTTACATCGGTTCAAGCGTTGTTTAATCCGACGTGCCGGGCTGATTTTGATTGGGAGGAGCCAACCAAATGAAAAGAATCGCGGTCTTCGCCTTGGGTCTGATGGCTTTCTCGGGGATGACTTTGACCATCGCCTGCGGCCAAGTCAGCACCAGCGTTCTGACGGTTACTTTTTATTCTGGCTATTCCGCCTTCGATGGTCTCGATTCGAAGGAAGTGAAAGTCAACTACGGCGAAAAGGTCGCCTCTCAGCCCGTCTCTCGATCGGGATATGTCCTTTCCCAATGGGATGCCTCCTACGATTCGTCGGAGAAAAACGGAACCGGCGCGGCTTACGATTTCGAAACGCCAGTTACCACGAATTTCACCCTTTTCGCCGAATGGAGCGAAGAAGGGGCCAACACCCATACGGGCGATGAAGTCGACGAATACATGAAAGGCCTCGCCTCCTCAAGCAAAAAGGATCATCTTTACGTCCATTACTTCCGTTTCGGGAACAAAGCCAGCGCCTATGACGATTGGGACGTGTGGTGCTGGCCCTATGCCCCAAGCGCCGGGGAAGGGATGAAATTCGATTGGTCCGGCCGGACCCAGGACCCGTCGTCGCCGACCTATGCCGCGAGCGGAGAAGCTCTCACCGATGATTTCGGCGGGGCCTACGCCGACATCGATTTGGCGGGAACCTACCAAGGCGGTTGGGATGCCGACACCAAAACGATGGGCGGGAACTCCGTCTCCTATTACGTCAATGGCAATCCGACCGACGGTCTCGATTCCAAAATTGGTTTTCAAATCGTCAAATCCTCGACGCGAACCGCTGCGGCTTCGGACAATCCCAACGGATTTTGGGCCAACGATGGTCACAACCAATTCCCGTCCCTTGAGGATTTCGTCCTCAAAAACGACTTGGGGGAGAATACTTACCATATTTTTTGCCTCCAAGACGATGTCTCGGCCTATCAAGCCGCCCCGATCATCGAGCAGGTTAACCCTTTCGACGATGACGATGGGACCAATGTGACCTACGGAAGCAGCGCTTACAACACCGCCGATTGGACTGACAAATCGATTATGCCCACCTCGCCCGAATTCCTCAAGGGATCCGAAGGCGGAGCCGCCGATTCCGTCCTCGAAAACGGAGCCGGGGTCGGTTATCAGATCATGGTCGCCTCCTTCGCCGACAGCGATGGCGACGGGTTCGGCGATATCTACGGAATCACTCAAAAACTCGATTACATCAAAAACCTCGGCGTCAATGTCCTTTGGCTCACCCCGATCCAAAAATCCGACAGTTATCATGGTTACGACATCACCGACTACAACCTCGTCGATCCGAAATTCGGCTCCCTCGCCTCTCCGGCCGCCTTGGCCAATGGGGGCGTGGTGGATGAAGCGACGGCCAAACTCGACTATAAGGAGTTGATTGAGGCCGCCCACGCCAAGGGGATGGCCGTTATCATGGACCTCGTCCTTAACCACACCTCGACCGGAAACAAATGGTTCACCCAATCGGCTCAGCTCAACAAGGATTATCGGGCATTTTACCAATGGGGCAATCACGAGACCCAGACGCAGATCAAAGAGACGAATTACTGGTATCCCTATGGCGATCACGTCTATAGCTATTACGCCAAATTCGGCAGTGGCATGCCGGAGCTCAACTATATGTACTCCCCGACCCGCGAGGCCGTCTTCGACATGGCCAACGGGTGGTGCGACTTCGGGGTTGACGGATTCCGCCTCGACGCCGTCAAACACATCTTCCTCGCCGATGAGATCGGCTCCTCGAGTGGCGACGCCATCATCAAGGACATTTCCTCGGCCGGCGATTACAGCTCGAATCTTACCAAGAACCTCAATTTCTTCAAAGAACTGAATTCTGAAGTGAAGAGGCGGCACCCCAACGCCTTTTTCGTCGGCGAGAACTTCGATGGTCACGCCTATCATGTCGCCCCCTATTACGAAGGTTTCGATTCGATGTTCGATTTCCGCGACTATTTCGATATCAACAGCGCGGCCGCGACCGGGCGAAAAGGGACGGCGAGCGCTTTTGGGACCGCTCAGGGACTTCTCCAGAATTCCGGGACCTATTCCGCAAGCGGGGACGCCAATCTCTCGGGCGACAAATCGATCATGCGAGAAGTGGATGGGGGGTCATGGAACCTTCAGGGAGTTTTGGCCGCCGACAATCACTATCGAGGCGCGAACGCCATCAACGGAGCTTTCACGTCCAATCACGACATCGCCCGCTGCATCAACCGCTTGGCCGGGACTGGGAATTCGACGGGGATTCAGGCCCAAGGCAACGTTACGACGGCGACTTATGATTCGTATGAGCAATCGGCCAATTGCGTGAAGATCGCCCAGCTTATGCTTCCGGGCTGCACGTGGATCTACTATGGCGACGAGCTTGGGATGACGGGGAATTTCCCAAGCGGGACAACCGCCGATTCGGATTACAGCGATCTCTGGTACCGCCAGCCGATGAAATGGAAGCAAGGCGGCGCGGCCGGTGATGGCCATCTCACCTGCGGATACAACGTCACGGGATCGGGAATGGCCGTCACGTGGGACGACGTCAATTCCTCCTTGAAGGTACCGGACGCCGAAACGCAAGCCACGTCGGCGGGGAGTCAATATGACATTCTAAAAACCTTCGCCTCCTTGAAGAGTGGAACCCCGGCCCTGATCCGCGGCTCCTTGGCTTACGGCAATTTCGCTTCCGGCGAATTGGCCGCCAACGTCATGTGCTTTTCACGGACTTTGGATGGCGTCATCTATAAAATCGCCATCAATTTCAACAGTTCTGCCGTCTCGGCCAACAGTCTAGGATCGACGATCGTCGCCTCATTTAACGGTGCCACCCTCTCCAGTTTGCCGGCTTATTCCGCCGTTCTCACAAAGTGAAAATCGATGGGAACAAGGATTTAGCCCTTCAAGATTTCTCTTAGATATGGCCGAGCCAAAACACGATGAAAGGGGTTACAGAAAACTCTTTACATATGCCCGACGTTGGTTGAAAATAATCTAAAGTATTGATACGTTCGCCATTTTTCCAAGGGAGGAAATGAACGCATGAAAAGAATCTACATCGGAATTGGGGCTCTCGCTTTGGCCTTGGGGGCGGTGGCGTCCGGACTCGTTGGAGCCGGGAAAGCCGAGCCTACCAAGGCCGTGACACCAGGAAGCGGCCATACTTGGGGCCTCATCGGAGATTTCACTGGCTGGAGTTATGACGCGGTCACATCAACGTTCAACGAGGAAGACGACGTCGACGAAATAACCTATACCCTTGCTGAAGGGAGCGTTTTTAAGATCCGGGCCGACGAGGCTTGGACTGTGGCGATCGGCTCCGCTGAATTGACCCAGTCGAGAACCGGGGGCGACACGTATTTCGAAGATGATGCTTCCGGAAACGCCAAAGTCAAAATCGGATACACCGGTTCTTACACCTTCAAGCTCAAGAATGGCGTCTACAGCTATGGCGATAAATCGTATGGGGTCACCGTCAGTTTCGTCTCCACAACCCATTTTGATGTTTCCGAATACGCCGTCCTCGATGGGGTCAAAGAAGCCGCGGCTTTCAAGACCGAGCAGGCCATCGTTGAAACGTCTTTTACTCCCACGACCCCAATCCGATCCGGCTATTCCTTCGGCGGCTGGTATACCAATGAAGCCTGCACGACTTCTTACGTGGCCACAACCTGGACCGAGGCCGGCAGCCTTTATGCCAAATTCACCAGTTACACCACGGAGAAATTCGTTTATTTCGCCGCGCCGACTTGGACCGAATGCTACGTCTACACCTTTGGCGGGCAATCTGGTCTTGGCGCCTGGCCGGGAACTAAATGCCTCTATGCAACCGACGGCGTCACATACGGCGGAACCGGGATTTATAAAGTTCCGTATTTCGGCGACGCTTCCGACACCACAATCATCTTCAACGATGGTTCGACGACCGGGACGAAGGGGACGACCCAAAGCTACGACTTGGTTTTGGCCGAGGACACGTACTACAAACTTTCCGATTTGACGACCGGTGATCTTGGGCACGGCCTCGCCGCCTCCGTTATCTTCGATATCAATTATGCCCGTCGGGCCGTCGCCGCCAACACCAGCACCGGCATCCTCGCCGCCAGCGTCTGCGGAATCACCTCGGCCAAAGCGAAGAACTTAGTGGCCGAGTACGACGCCTTGTCGAGCGATGATTACCGCGGATACGTCGATGCGGCGACCGATTTTGTCTATCAATACGACAACACCGCCAACGGCGTAAACGTCGCCTTCTCGAGCATCGTCGCCGAGCTTCGTCTCCTTGGGAAGACGGTTTATTCCGTCGGAACGATCGATCAAACCTTCCGCGATAGCAGCGCCGTCATCATCGCCCTTAGTATCATCGTTTCGGGTTTTGCCGCCGGAGGATTGATGCTTGGGCTCTCCAAAAAACGGAAACGAAACGATCGCTAATCGCTCATATTTTAACTTAAAGGATTCAGCAAAACTGCCATGAATCCTTTTCTTTTTATGTTAAACATTCCATTGAACATGGTTTCGAGCGGGTATTGTCACGCCACGGAACCGGCCAAATAATGCTTGACTCTGGCCTAAAAAAAGCAAAAATATACTAAAATAACCTGAAGAAACAACCCATGATAAGTTCAAAATCGTTCAAATTATTCGCTTTATGTGCCGTGGCCGCCATCGGCTCCGTGGCTGCCGCCATCGGGGTTTCGTTATCCAAAAATCAAAGCGCCCAAGAGGTGAAAGCCGATTATTCCGTCTCCCTTTCCGATCGGCTTAACGCTTCGGGCGACACTAGAAGGGTTTGGTTTTTGAACAACTGCAGCAATTTCTGGTCCTCTTCCGCCAAAATGGGCTTGATGGTCACGTCCGGTGTTTCCGGCGCCCCCGTTTATACGGCGGCTTCTGTCACGGCCAATAGCCAGGCCTATTTCTATTGGGATCTCCCGCTCGCCGCCTCAAAAGTTAAGATTTTGCGTCTTAATTCCGATCAGAACACCTGCTGGGGAGAAGCCGGCGAACTCGATTTGGCTTACTACAACACCAGCCTTGTTTGCTACGTGAACGAATCCAGTTGGTCTTGGAGTATCAGCTTTGGCTACATTAACAATATGTCGGCCGATCTTTTCAAAGCCATTTTGACGGGGTATGTCACCTGCTCCAGCTCAGAGAAAAACGGTTACGGCGCCTACACAGCCCTTTATAATACGTTTTACAACCGGGACTGCATGACGAGCGATATCCAAACCCAGCTTTCGACCCTGTACATGGATGATTATTCTTACGCCGATTACACCGGGAACACCGGGAGTTACACCGGGATTTTTAAAACCTCGGGGCTTTTGACCGTCGCCCAGAAATGGACCGCTTTGCAAAACATGTCCTCCAAAGGCAGTGTTTCGGGTACCGCGGTCATCACCTCCACGAATAGCGAACCGGGTCTCATCGGTTTAGCGGCCGTTTCTTTGCTGGGTCTTGGGACGACCGCCTCGTTCTTCTTGATGAAGAGGAAACGGCGGATCTAGACGTTTGCCTTCGCTTCAATGAGCCCTTCGAGGGCTCTTTTCTTTGCTTCGTTATAGAATAACGTGTCCCGAGCCTCTATAATCATTTTGCTTATGAAACTCGATGTCATCATCCCCGTCCGCAATCAGACGGGCAAACTTCTTCGGAACCTTCGACAGAAGGTTCTTCCTTATTTCGACAAAGTCGGAGTGACCTACGATGTTTTGATCTGTTCGGATTATTCGAACGCCGAACAACAGGCGGCCCTCGTTGAGGGGCTGAAGGGCTTCCCAGTCCAAGTCAAGCTTCTCCCTTACGAAAACAAACCGGGGAAGGGCTTCGCCGTCCGGAAATCGATCCTGGCCGCCGACGGCGATTACGTCCTCTTCATGGACGCCGATCTCTCAACCGACCTCCAAGCCTTCGACGAGGTGAAGGGCGACCTGGGAAGATACGACGCCTTCATCGGGTCGCGGGATGCTCAAGGGGCCAGCATCACTCACAAGCAAGGCCTTCTTCGCCGATTGACCCATTGGGGCGCCAAGACTTTGATCAGGAACAAATTCCATCTCAAAGGCATCCACGATACCCAATGCGGGTACAAGATCTTCCGCACCGATGTCGCCAAACTGATGGCCCGTCATCAGATCATCGATGGTTTCGCCTTCGACGTCGAGTATTGTTATTTCCTCTCTCTCAACGGCTTCTCCATCAAAGAGATCCCGGTGAAATGGGAGAATGATCCGGATTCCAGCGTTTCTCCTCTGAAAGCCTCGGTTAATTTCTACAAGGCCCTTGGCAAAATCAAACGTAACAAAAAGAACTACATCCTCACGGATGAAGAGAAGAAGGGACTCAATCATGTTAATTGACCGCGCGGTCGTTGAAGTGAGATCGGGGAAGGGTGGCGATGGGGCCATTTCATTTCTTCGCGAAAAGAGCGTGCCCAACGGCGGCCCCGACGGTGGGAATGGTGGCCACGGCGGCTCGATTTATTTCATCGCCCGCCAGAATGTCAACACCCTGTTGGCTTTTCGACACAGCAAGGTGATCAAAGCCGAAGAAGGCGAAAAGGGCGATAAGAAACTTCGTTTTGGAAGGGCCTCGCCCGACGTTTACGTCGAGGTTCCGGTCGGAACCGTCGTCACCGTTGAAGAAGGCGGGGCTTTTTTGGCCGACCTCAAGAACGAAGGCGACATGGTTCTCGTTGCCAAAGGAGGCCGCGGCGGAAGGGGCAATGCCGCTTTCAAGAGCAGCCGGAACCGGATACCCAAAGTCGCGGAAAATGGTTTCCCTGGCGAAAAAAAGAGGCTCATCCTTGAGCTTAAGTTATTGGCCGATGCCGGTCTTATCGGCTTCCCAAGCGTGGGGAAATCGACCCTTCTCAACATCGTCACGAAAGCCGACGTCCCGACCGCCGACTATCCTTTCACGACTATCGTCCCCAATCTTGGAGTCGTCACGCTAAAAGACGGAAACCAGTTCGTTTTGGCCGACATGCCGGGCCTCATTGAGGGCGCCCACGAAGGCAAAGGTTTGGGTGTCACGTTCTTACGGCACATCGAACGATGCCGGGTCCTTCTCCATGTTGTCTCGATGGACGGAGAACGGGAACCTTACGACGATTACAAAATCATCAACGAGGAATTGAAAGCCTATGGGAACGCCCTTGACAAACGCCCTCAGATCATCGTGGCTTCGAAGATGGACAGCGACGGGGCCCTTGAGAGGAAGGCCCGTTTCGACAAAAAGACGAAAATTAAATCCTTTGGTATCTCGGCTTTGACTGACGAAGGTGTTGAGTTGCTGATGAAAAAGGCCTACGAATTGATCCAAAAGACGCCCGAATTCAAAGTCCACGCCGACGCCGAAGGCGGCCTCAAGGTCTACGATGCCCACAAGGACGCTCACGAATCGGTCTTCACCCTTTCCCATCCGAGTGACCACATCTGGATCATTGAAGGGGATCGGGCGCTTCGGACTTACTCAATCATCAACATATCGACCGACGAAGGGGTGGCAAAGCTTATCGGCTATCTCGATAAAATTGGGGTCGAGGACGAACTTCGGGCCAAAGGCGCCAAGCCCGGGGACACGGTCAAAATCGGTGAATTCGAATTCGAATACAGTGAATAAGCGCACCCGGCGGGTCGGCCATTATCGTATAATAAACACAAATGGGACAAGAAAAAGGCATGAAATACGCGATCGCCTGCCTCCTGGCAGCCGGGCTTTCTTTGTTTTTCATCTTCCTTTTCGTCGCCGTTTATCGGTAGAAACATGATTTACTCATTAACTGGAACCATCGTCGAGATCGCTTCGGATTCCGTGGCCATCGACGTTCACGATGTCGCTTATCAACTCCTCGTCTCGAGGCCGGACGAATTCAAACTCGGAACCCCCGTGAAAGCCTTTACTTACGAAGTGACCACCGACGATGATCATTATCTCGTCGGATTTTTGACCAAACTGGAAAAAGAGGCTTTCATGTCCCTTATCCAAGTCAAAGGGATCGGCCCAAAAACCGCCCTCAACGCCCTGCGCGAAACCAACCCCGACGAATTGTTCAAGGCCATTCAATCGAACAATACCGCCTATTTGAAAAAGCTCCCCGGCATCGGCCCGAAGGCCGCCGCCCAAATCATTCTTGACCTCAAGGGCAAACTCGTCGAAAGCGACGAGAAGGGGAACCCGACCCAATACGACGAAGTCCGACAGGCCCTCAAATCCTTGGGATTTAAGGCTAAAGCCATCGACGATGCCTTGGCTTCGATCAACGAACCGGGCGCCGATAATCAGGTCATTCTCCGCCTTGCCCTCCGGAAATTGAGGAACAACTGATGTCCCGGCTTCTCGATGCCCACAAGGAAGACGAAGACGTCAAAAGCGAACTTTCGCTTCGCCCCCAAAAACTCAGCGAATACGTCGGTCAGGAAGAATTGAAGAAAAACCTCAAAGTCTTCATTGGGGCCGCCAAAAAACGCAACGAGCCCCTCGACCATGTTTTGCTTTATGGTCCACCGGGCTTGGGCAAAACGACTTTGGCTTATGTCATCGCCAACGAAATGGGCGGTCGCATCAAGACCATCAATGGCCCTTCCATCGAGAAAACTGGAGATTTGGCTGCTATATTAAGCGAACTTGAACCTGGTGATATCCTCTTCATCGATGAGATCCATCGCCTCCCTCACATCGTTGAAGAAGTCCTTTATGGAGCGATGGAGGATTATCAGCTTTCGATCATGGTCAACCGCGACGGGAACGCCAAACCTTTAACCCTTCCCCTCCCGCCTTTCACTCTCGTCGGGGCGACGACGCGATCCGGTGACCTTTCCTCGCCTCTTCGGGCCCGTTTTGGGATTTCCGAGAAAATCGATTTCTATTCCCCCAAGGAAATCGCCGAAATAATCCGAAGAACCGCCAGGGTCTTCGGTACCCCAATCGCCGAAAAAGCCGTTCAACTGATTGCCGCCCGAAGCCGCGGGACCCCCCGAATCGCCAACCGCATCTACAAACGAGTTCGGGATTTCGCGACATATAACGGCGAGGACTCAATCGGCCTCGACACAACCAAAAGGGCCTTGACGGCTCTGAAGATCGATGAACTCGGTCTCGACGACGTCGACATAAAGTACCTTTCGACCATCATCGATCGCTTTCATGGGGGGCCGGCCGGTCTCGACGCCATCGCTTCCTCCATCGGGGAAGAAATCATGAATCTCGAGGATGTTTATGAACCATATCTGCTGATGATCGGAATGATAAACCGGACCCCACGGGGTCGCGTCGCCACCGAAAAAGCCTATGAACACCTCAAAAAGGCCCATCAGGGTTCTTTGATTTGACCAGTTTTCCTTTCAGCGAAAAAAGCGAGGCCAGAGGCAACAATTCGTTATTGTCATTGCCTCCCGGTGAGAGTATTCTTTTACATGCGAGCGTGAATTATTTATAATTCATGCATCTCATCCGGAGGTCATCTATGCGTCGTCTCATCTCATACATCGTTATGTGCGGAGCCATCTTGCTCGGCGTCGGGGCTGCCATTTCGCCCACGGTCGTCAAGATGAATACCGATTTAGCCTACAGCGAAGGCAAAACCCTTACCTTCCGCCTTTCGTCGAAGGACACAGCCAAAGACCGCGATGGTTACGACCCCGAATACAATCTCACCGAGGCCGATGGTTACGATGGTGTTGAAGAAGTGGCCGCCGTCATGCGCAAACGCCTCGACAACTGGGGCCTCAGCGAATATAGCGTCGAGACCCAAGGCTACGATACCATCTCCGTTTCTCTTCGGGCTTCCGAAAACAGCGATACGACCTATTCCTACCTCGAAAAGTATTTGGCGTTCAATGGCGGTGATCTTGAGCTCGACGCCTCCAACGACGCTAAGAGCGATCCCTATACCGATGATCCCGCTTACGCCCACAACACTTTGTGGACCTCGATGCTCGATGGGCAGACCGCTTCGATCGAATACATCACTCAAAGCGGGGTCCCTTCTTTCCCAGTCGTCGTCGTTTCGATTGGAACTAGCAAAGAGAATATCGATGCCTTTACCGATTTGGTTACCTATTGCCAAAAGCATACGACCGCGGATTCCGAAGATGAATCCGGGAACAAAACCGAAGGCAAGACCTGTTCTTTGATCCTTTGGGCCAACCGTCACGAGGACGATTATTACAACGCCGCCGAGGATGACATTAACGTTCAATCTCGCATTTTGGTCAACGAATCGGCCGCGGCCGATTCGAGCGGAAACTCCAACGCCGAATGGTACGCTTCGAGCGATGAAGACAAAGAAACCCCATTCTTTCAGATCGTTCCGCCGAGTGAAGCCATCACGACCGCCGGCAAATACGATTCCACCAAGTCCGACAAAGCCTATGAAGCCGCGCGTTTCCTCATGAATATGATCAACGCCGAGTCGATAAATTATCAGGTCGATTTCCTGTATGCCTCAACCGCGACGGCGACCGTTGAAAGTCTCATCAGCTTTGGAGACTGGAACGTTTCGGCCGCCTGGTCCAGGACTTTGATCGCTACATTGATCGCCTTCGTCGTCATTGCCATCATTTTGGCTCTCTTCGACCGGATGTTGGCCTTGTCGATTGTTTCCATCACCGCTGGAACCGTCTTCTTGACCTTGGCATCCTTCGTGGCTTTTGGCTCTCAATTCAACATCGCTGCCGTCTTCGGTCTCCTCGTCGTCGCCATGATCTCGGTTTTCTCCGGGGTCTATTACGCCGCCAAACTGAAGGACGAGCTCTACAAAGGTCGCACCCTCAAGAAGGCCAATGCCGAAGCCGCCAAGAAAACGGTTTGGCCGACCATCGACGCCTCGGTCGTTTCCATCATCATCGGTATCTTCGTCTATATTTTCGCTGGTGACCTCGCCAGCAAACTCGGGATCATGATGGTCATTGGCGGTTTCTTCAACGCCCTCTTGAATTTGACCCTTCTCCGCCTTTCCGGATGGCTTTTGTGCAATGACAATGGCCTTCAAAGTGCTTTCCCCAAGATGCTGAACGTCGACAAGAATCGCATCCCCGACATGCTGAAAGAAGAGAAACAAAGTTATTTCGGCCCTTATGAGAAAACCGATTTCACCAAAGGCAAGAAATGGATCTTTGGACTGATGGGAGCGGTGGTCACGGCCGGGATCGCCACGATGATCGCTTTCGGGGTCATCAACGGAACGGTCTACAACGAAGCCGCCGCCACTCAGGAAAGCACCATCGTTTACATTGAGGCCCGCAGCGACTCTTCGGACACCAATGACAACATGATCCGCTCGATCTCGGATGTTTACGACGGAAGCGACGCCGCCTCCCAAGACAGCATCCTTAAAAACATCAAACTCGCGGGAACCAGTTTCGGCGAACTCTACGACGACATCGAAGTCAGCACCACCCCGCTCACCGTTTACAGCAGCGACGATCAGCTCACTCATTATTGGTATTTCTTCACCATCACCTTGACAGATCATTACGATTTGGCCGATGAATACGATCTAACGGTAACCGACGCGACCGACCACGCCCTCACTAAAGCCTTCACTCAGCTCGACGACGCCTTCGATTACGTCGTTGAAGACTATTATGGCGCCCACAACGTCGTCGTCAGCGTCAAGAACGTCACTCCGGCCGAAGGGGTTCCTTACCTTAGCAAGCTTTCGCTTGGAGTCGGGGTCGGCCTCGCCGTCGTCCTCCTTTACATGATGATCCGGTATCGCATCTCGCGCGGCTTTGCCGCCACGCTGATCGCTTTGGTAGCCGGTTTCGCTTCGGTGAGTTTCTTCGTCTTCACGAGGATCTCCGTGACCCCGATCGTCGCCATTGGAAGCGTGGCCGTTTGCCTCTTCTCACTCCTCGTCAGCATCTTCATCTTGCAAAAGGAACGGGAGATTTATCGCGATTCGAGGGAGAAAGAGAAAAACAACCTCGCTTTCCGCAGCCTTTGCCTCCAACAGGCCAACAGCCGTTCGGCGGGCGAGCTCATCGTCTTTGCTCTCGTGGCCGCTTATCTGGCGATCGATTTCTTCGGATTCGGGCCCGCGGCCTATTCCTCGGTTTACCTTAACCTCATTCTCGGCGTGGCCTTCGCGACCGCCATGTCCCTTTCACTCCTAACCCCGCTGAGCCTTCTCCTCGCCAAGTTGTTTAGCAAGATCCATATCAAGCTTCCTCAACGGAAAAAGAAGGTCGGGCAGCTTCAGATGAACCAGAAAAAATCGGCCGAGCCCGAAGAGGCCATCTTCATTGGAATCAACGACTGATGGTCGGTTTGTTTGAAGAACTTCTATCCTATTACGGGTTAACGAAGGAGGGCTACGCCGCCTTGACGGAAGAGCCCTCCTTTTCTCATCTCCCCTCGATCGAATCTGCCCCCGCTCTCATCAAAGCCCTCGAGAGGATCGGCAAAGCCAAACTCAACGATGAAAAAGCGATCGTCTACGGCGATTACGACTGCGACGGCGTCATGTCGACTTCAATCATGGTCCGCGCCCTTCGCGAATACGGCCTCAAGACCTCTTCTTATCTTCCCTCCCGATACCTCGACGGGTATGGGCTGAATCTTGCCAACGCCAAAAAGATCGTCGCGTCAGGCTATTCCCTCGTCTTGACGGTCGACAACGGCGTCATGGCCCACGAAGGGCTTGCCTACCTCCATGAGCACGGGGTCGATGCCATTGTTTTGGATCACCACGAAATTCAGGGCGATCTTCCTCCGCTTTTCGCTTTGATTCATCCCACGACCCTCGAATACGGGGCGATCCCGGTTTCGGCCGGTTATTTGGCTTTCCTTTTCTCGGTCGCCCTGCTGAAGAAAGAAGATGAATATCTTCTCGCTTTGGGAGCCCTGTCGACCCTCAGCGATATGATGCCTTTAAAAGGATACAACCGCGAGATCGTCCGCCTTGGGCTCAACGCCATCGCCGCGAAAAGGTTCCCCGCCATCTGCGGATTCTTCGACAAAACAATTCTTGATGAAAAAAACCTTTCGATGGATTTCATCCCCGCCATCAACGCCATCGGTCGGATGGTCGAAGACGCCTCAATCAACCGCCTCGTCACCTATTTCGCCGACGACGATTCTGACAAACGGGCCCTCATCGCCGCTTGGATGAAGGAAGTGAACGCCCGCCGGAAGGACGTCACCAAAACGGCCGAAATGGCTCTTACAATCAACCACGATGAGCCGGCCGTGGTGGTTCTGAGCGATCTTCCTGAGGGCCTCAACGGTTTGTTGGCCAACCGCCTTCTCAATGAATACGGGAAGCCCGTCTGCGTTCTCTCGCCCTCGAAGATCGATCCCGATATTTTGGTCGGATCCCTGCGAAGCCAAGAAGGCTTCAATGTCATGAAAGCCTTAGAGAAGCTCGACAAGCTCCTCGTCAAGGGGGGCGGCCACGCCTTCGCCGGGGGCGTCTCGATTAGGAAAGAGGATTTCGGTGCCTTCAAGCGGGAACTCAACTTCGACGCCTTGAAATACCAAATCAACCCCCCAAAGATCAACCGGATCGAGCTTGGCCTCGGTCAGTGCACGATGGAGACTTACAAACTCATTCGGACTTTCGGCCCCTTCGGCCAGGAATGGAAAGAGCCCGATTTCCTCCTCAAAGGCGTGGAAACCGCGAGCCTGACCTTTTCCAAAGACGGGAAATACCTCAGCAGCCCCTTGCCTCATGGGGCCCGCCTGTTCAGCTTCCGCCTCGGCGCCTCCTATTTTGCCGACAAGCCCAGCGTCGATCTCCTCGCCAAGTTGGCTTTCAACGAATACAAAGGCCGTTTCTCCCTCGACGTGGTGGTGGACAAAGTTTAATAGCCTTTCGGCCCTTTTCCCAATGATCGCCCTTTCCCATTCTAGTAGGGGAGGCCTTGTTTGTTCTATAATCTAGCCATGCCGCTTCAAAACGATAAAAAAGTTCTTGTTCCTAACGGAGGCTACCCCATGCACACTTATGAGGACCTCAAGGAGCTTTTCTTTGTCTACATCACCGATCTAAACGACCGGAAAATGATCAAGGACGCCTACCTATATGCCAAAGACAAACACAAGGACGAGTTCCGAAAATCAGGGGAACCATATATTCAACATCCCCTTGAAGTGGCTTACATTTTGGCTCAGCTTCAATCGGGTCCCGCCACCTTGGCAGCCGGGCTTCTTCACGACACCGTCGAAGATACCGATGCGACCATCGAGGATATTCAGGCCCGTTTTGGGGAAGACGTCGCGAAGATTGTCGATTCCTTGACGAAGATCCAACGTCTTAAACTCTCCCATCGAACCGAATCGGATTTTGAGGCCGAAGACCATCGGAAGATTTTCTTGGGGATGGCGCAAGACGTCCGCGTCATCATCGTGAAACTGGCCGACCGCCTCCACAATATGCGGACCCTTGAGGCCCTCTCGCCTGAAAGGCAAAAGGCCCTCTCGAAAGAAACTCTCGACGTCTTCACCCCGATCGCCCATCGGCTTGGGATCTACACGATTCAAAGCGAACTCGAAGACTTGTCGCTCAAATACCTCGAGCCGGAGAAATACCAAGAGATCCTCAAACTCGTCAACGCCAAATGCGAGCATCGGCAGGAATCCCTATCTTCCTTGAAGAAAAGGATCGCCGACATCCTCTTTGAGCACAAGATCCCTTTCCGGATGGAGTCGCGCGTCAAATCCATTTATTCGCTTTACCGTAAAATGTACCTCAAAGGGCATTCGTTCGACGATATTTACGACGTCATGGCGGTTCGCATCATCACCGCGACCGAGATGAACTGTTATGAGATCCTTGGGATCATCCACGCCACCTACAAACCGATCCCGGGACGGTTCAAAGACTACATCGCCATGCCTAAACCCAATCTTTACCAATCTCTTCATACCTGCATCGTCTCGGGCGACGGACAGATCTATGAAGTCCAGATCCGAACCGAAGAGATGGACCAGATCGCCGAAACCGGCGTCGCCGCCCACTGGCGTTACAAAGAGGGCGGGCACTACAACGCCAAAGAAGAGCAGAAGGAAATCGAGGAACAGCTTCACTGGTTCCGCGACTTCGTTTCTCTTTCGGGAGAGCAAAACGGCTCGGCCCAAGAGTACATGGAGAGCCTTAGCAACGACATTTTTGGCGCCAATGTCTACGTTTTCACTCCCCTTGGTCGGGTCGTCGACCTCCCGACGGGGGCCACGACCCTCGATTTCGCCTATAAGATACACACCAAGGTTGGGGATTCGGCCGTCGGAGCGGTCGTCAATGGGGCCGGGGTTCCGCTCAACACGGTCCTCAAAACCGGCGACGTCTGCGAAATCAGAACCTCGAAAGTTGCGCCCGGGCCCAACGAAGGATGGCTCGACATCGCCAAGACCGCCTCGGCCAAAGGCCATATTCGGAAAGCCCTCCAGCGCCGCGATTCCGACATCATGCGCGATCAGAACATCCGAACCGGGAAGCAAAGCGCGATCGAATCATTTCGAATGCAGGGGATCGACGAGGATGAGATGGAAAGACTTTTGGCCCAGCCGAAGGTTCTCGACGAATACCACGCCCAGACCTTAGATGATCTCTATATCGCCATGGCCGGTAAAAACCCGGTTCCTGGGACGATAATCGATTTTCTTAATATCCGAAGAAAGCGGAACGGAATTGACTTTTCAAAGGTCGTAAAAGCGGCCCCCGGGCCCAAACCAACCGATGACAAGAACCCCGTCATCGTGGCGGGAGGGGTGAGCAACCTCGCCATTACTTTGGGCCAATGTTGCAGCCCAATACCCGGCGATGACATCGTCGGTTACATCACCCGCGGCAAAGGCATCACGATCCACCGGCGGAATTGTCCGAACATCGCCCATGAAGCCAAACGGCTCATCGATGTCCATTGGAAGGAAGACCTTGGGATTTCGACTTATCCCGTCGACGTCGAAATCTACGCCAACGATCGGGTCAATCTCGTCGCCGACATCCTTTCGACCATCGGGAGCCAAGGGGTGAGTGTCAGCGACCTCAAGGCCCATCTCGTCACCGCAACCATGAACGACGTCATCACCTTGACCCTTTCGGTTTCGAGCGCCAAGATCCTCGAAGACGTTTCGGCTTTGCTCCTGGGGGTCAAAGGAGTCTATTCCGTCAACCGCGTCATCCATTAGTTCGACCCCACGTTGTTTTAATCGAGAGGCCAACTTATAATTGACTTTGTCAATTAGGCAGAAAGATCATTTTAGAGGTAGCCCATGCCATATATCGCCGTCAAAGGAACCCACGACATTTACTTCACGGAAGCCGAGGCCTATTCCTACATCGAGAGCGTCTTCAAAGCCGTCTGCGAGCTCTACGGGTATAGAGAATATCGAACCCCGGTCTTGGAATACACCGAAGTTTTCGATCGTTCGACTGGGGAAAGCAGCGACGTCGTCCGCAAGGAGATGTACACCTTCCTCGACAAAGGCGATCGCTCGGTCACGATGCGCCCGGAATTCACGGCTGGCGTCGTCCGTTCGATTGTCGAGAACAAACTATACGCGACCGAGGATCTTCCCATCAAGGCATTCTATTTCGGCCCGGTTTTTCGTTACGAGAGGCCCCAACTCGGCCGTTACCGCCAATTCAATCAGGCCGGGGTTGAGTGCATCGGGTCCAATTCGGCCCGTTCCGACGCCGAAACCATTTGCCTCGCCATGCAAATTCTTTCGATGCTTGGTTTCGAAAAACTGAGTCTCAAGATCAACACCTTGGGCGACGAGGGAAGTCGAACCAAATACCGCGAGGCCCTTAAAACGTACTTTTCTTCCCACATCGACGAAATGTGCGAAGATTGCCATGAGCGAATCAAACTCAACCCGATGCGCATTCTCGACTGCAAAGTCGAATCCGATCAAAAGATCGCCCAAGGCGCCCCCAAGATGAAGGATTACCTTTCGGAAGCCTCGGAAAAGCGCTTTTATGAGACTTTATCCATCATCCACGACGTCGGGGTGGATTACGAAATTGACGATTCGCTCGTCCGAGGCCTCGATTACTATGGCGAGGTCGTGTTTGAAGTCCACGCGGTTTCCGCGACCGGTGTCGACTATGGGGCCCTCCTTGGCGGCGGCCACTACGACGGAATGCTTAAGACCTTCGGCGGGCCCGACCTTTCCGGAGTTGGTTTTGCCTTCGGCCTCGAGCGTATATACAGTCTCATGAAGGACAACGACCTCCTCAAAGACCTCGAGGAAGGCCTCGATGTCTATGTGATGCCGATTGGGGAAGAAGTCCTCGATGATGTTTATCAAATCGTAAGCGAAGTTCGGAACCTTGGCTATAAAGCCGAAACTCCTTTGGCATCTTTGAAACTTGGCGCGCAATTCAAGAAAGCTGAGAAGCGAGGGGCCAAATATGCCCTCATTGTCGGAGAGGAAGAATTGGCTAAAGGCGTCATTCAGATGAAAAACCTCAAAACCCAAGAACAAAAGGAAATCAAATTAGTTGATCTCGCGAAGGAACTCGACGAAGCCTTTGGGGAAGGCCATGACGAATGTGAATGCGGGCACAGCCACGAACGGGAAGGGGAATAGGAATTATGGAAAGAACTGATCATAACGGCGAGCTTCGCCTCAAAGATGTCGGCCGAAAGGTCGTTTTGGTGGGATGGGTCGCCACGAAGAGAAATCTAGGGTCCATCGTTTTCATCGACCTCCGCGATTCTTCGGGAATCGTCCAGTTAACGGCCAAAGAAGCCGACAAGATACCGGATGTTCGGAACGAATACGTCGTCCAAGCTTTCGGAACGGTCGCGAAGAAAGACGTCCCCAATCCCAATCTTCCGACGGGGGAAATCGAGATCGTCCTCGACAAACTCGTGATTGTCAACAGAGCCGAAACCACGCCTTTCATCATCGCCGATCGGACCGATGCCCTCGAGGACACCAGACTTCAATATCGTTATCTCGATCTGCGGCGCCCCGTCATGCAGAAACGTCTTAAGACCCGAGCGAAAGTGGTGCGCCTTTTCCACGATTTCCTCGACGAAAACGGCTTTACCGAGGTCGAAACCCCGATCCTTAATTTGTCCTCTCCCGAAGGAGCCCGCGACTATCTCGTCCCTTCGCGTCTTCATCATGGATCCTTTTACGCCCTCCCCCAGAGTCCTCAACTCTTCAAACAGCTGCTCATGATCGGAGGCATGGAGCGGTATTATCAAATCGCCCGTTGCTTCCGCGACGAAGACCTAAGGGCCGACCGCCAGCCGGAATTCACCCAAGTCGACATCGAGACGAGTTTCCTTGATCAGGACCAAATCTTATCCTTAAACGAGAGACTGCTGGCCAAAGTCTTCAAAGAAACGATCGGCTATGACGTCACCCTTCCTCTCCGGAGAATCAGGTACTGGGACGCCATGGACAAATACGGCTCCGATAAACCCGACACCCGCTACGAACTCTACCTCCACGACATTTCGGCCCAAATGCGGAAATCCTCGTTTGAAGGATTTGTGGACCTTCCTTACATCAAGGGGATCGTGATTCCCGGGGTGGCGGCCAAAACGAGCCGAAAGGCCCTCGACGAACTTCAGCTTGAGGCCCACAAGTTCAATTTGAAGAGCTATCTTGCCCTCAAATACGAAAACGGAGCCCTTACAGGGTCGTTCGTTAAGTTTTTGGATGAAGAGACGCAGAAGGAACTAATCAAGGCTCTGGGCCTCAAAAACGATGACCTGCTTATCTTCTCATCCTCGGCCTACCGCCGGGATATCGATTTCGGCCTTGGCGCTATTCGCATCAAGTTTGCCAAAGAACTGGGTTTACTCAAGGAAGGGAGTTACGATCTTCTTTGGGTCGTCGACTTCCCAATGTTCGATCCCATCGAAGGAAAACCTGGCCTTTATACCGCCGAGCATCATCCATTTACGCGACCGCGCGACGAAGATCTTCCCCTTCTTGATACGAAACCTGAGGAAGTGTTAGCCTACGCCTACGACATCATCATCAATGGCTATGAAGCCGGAGGCGGAACCCTCCGTATCTACGATCATGACACCCAATGGAAGATCTTTCGGATTCTGGGGCTGACTGAAGAAGAGGTAGCGAAGAAATTCGGTTGGTTTATCGATGCCTTTAAATATGGGGCGCCTCCCCATGGAGGCATCGCCTTCGGTCTCGACCGCCTCATCATGATTCTTACCGGAACCGACAACATCCGCGATGTCGAAGCCTTCCCGAAGAACCTTCAAGCGGTGGACCCGATGTCAAAAGCCCCCTCTGAGGTCGCGGAAGAGCAATTGGAAGTCGCCGGCATTCAAATACGGAAGTAGATTCAATATATAATTATATATTGGGTTCTACGATAAATAACTAAAAAACTACTAACAAGGAGAAAAAACAAATGGAAATCGGAAACACTTCAAAGAAGATCGACGGACTTGCCATCGGAGCCATTCGCAGCCTCGCGATCGACATGACCAACAAAGCCAAGAGCGGTCACCCGGGGATGGCCCTCGATGCGGCCCCCATCGTCTATGCTTTATTCAAAAACCACCTCGTTTCGGATCCTCAAAACCCTGAATGGATCAACCGGGACCGGTTCGTCCTCAGCGCCGGGCACGCCTCCGCCCTTCTTTATGCTATGCTCCATTTATGCGGCTATGGGCTCACTATGGACGATCTAAAGTCCTTCCGTCAACTCGATTCCCGCACCCCCGGCCATCCTGAGTATGGACACACCAAAGGCGTTGATGCGACCGCTGGCCCCTTGGGCCAAGGAATCAGCCAAGCCGTCGGAATGGCGATGGCAGAAATGTCCATGCGAGCCCAATATCCGGATGCCGAGAAGATTATTAATCATTACACCTATTGCCTTTGCGGCGACGGTTGCTTGGAAGAGGGCCTTGGCCAAGAGGCCATTTCGTTGGCCGGGCATATGCGCCTTAACAAATTAATTCTTTTCTACGATGAAAACGGGTCAACGCTTGATGGTCCGACTTCCAATTCCCTCACCGAGAACATCAAGATTCGTTTCCTCAGCGCCGAGTGGAACGTCCTCGAGGTCAAAGACGGCAACGACGTCGCTGCGATCGACCGAGCCATTCGCAAAGCCAAAAAGTCTCAGCTTTTTCCGACCGTCGTCATCGTTCACACGATCATCGGCTACGGCTCCGAGAAGCAGGGGACCTGCAAAGTCCACGGGAATCCTTTGGGGATCGAAGACGGGATCCATGCCAAGAAAATATATGGTTATGATTATCCGGAATTCACCGTCCCTTCGACCGTTTATGAGCTTTTCAAGGAATCCTTCATCGCTAGAGGGGCCTCCGCTTTCAACGCCTATCAAAACGCCGCAAGCGAGTACCAGGGCTTTCATCCGACGGAATATGCCCGTTTTCTCGACGCCATCAAGGGAAGAATCGATCAATATCTCCCGCCGGTTCCTGAATTGCCGGTCGATTTGTCGGAATCCACCCGGGTCACGAGCGGGAAATACATCGTTGAGCTTCACAAGAGCTGCCCCTTCGCTTTCGGCGGTTCGGCCGATGTGGCGGCCTCGGTTATGACCAATGTACCCGACGACCCTGATTTCTCAAAGGAGCACCCTGAAGGACGCGACGTCAACTGGGGAATCCGCGAATTCGCTATGGCCGGCGCCCAAAATGGGATCCAACTTCATAAAGGCCTTAAGACCTACGTTGGATGTTTCTTGATTTTCGCCGATTACATGAAAAGCGCCATCCGGATGTCGAGTCTCGAGGAAATTCCCTCGATTTACCTCTTCAGCCACGATTCGATCGCGGTTGGCGAAGATGGGCCGACCCATGAACCGATCGAACAGTTGGCGATGCTGCGCAGCATCCCTGGCCTTGACGTGATCCGGCCGGCCGATGCCAGAGAAACCTATGCCGCTTGGGCGTTGGCGCTCAAAAAGAACAACGGGCCGACCGCCCTCGTTCTCTCCCGTCAGAACCTTCCTCTTCTCCCGCTATCAAACGCCGAAGGGGTTGAAAAAGGCGCCTACATCGTTTCCAAGAGCCCCAAGGGCGCCCTTTATCAGATCATCGCGACCGGGAGTGAGGTATCCCTTGCCGTTTCCGTCCAAAAGCTTCTCGCCGCCAAAGGAATCGACCTCGACGTCGTCTCAATGCCTTCGATCGAACGCTTCGAAGCTCAAAGTCAGGATTATCAGGATTCGGTCCTGTATCTCCCCGTCGAGAAACGGATCTCCTTAGAAATGGCCTCGACCTTCGGATGGGCCAAATTCGCCAAAATATCCATCGGAATCGATGAATTCGGGCGTTCGGCCCCGGCCAAAGACGTCATCGCCCACTTTGGGTTCACCCCAGAAGCCGTGGCCGCCCGAATTGAGGAAACCATCAAAATGGTTGCCAAATAGGTCGCCTAGCATACAATAAAGTCATGAAAGATTACGTCACCGTCGACAATTATTCCGGTTTGGGCACCATGGGGATCTCGCGGACCGTTTTGGCGACCATCGCCTCCAAAGCCACCGCCAGTGTAAATGGCGCTAGCCTTTCGAAAAGAGAATCTCGTTTGTTTCAGGTTTCCCGTCCCGTCAAAGTATCCTTGAAAAAGGATGGACGGGCCGATATAAAGATCGAGGTCAATCTCAAACCGGGGACGCAGGTGGGGGCTATTTGCTTGAAGATACAGCAAGAGGTCGCTTCCCAGATCTCCGTCATGTGCGAGACCGTCCCGGTCGATGTCCGAATCAAAGTCGCCCGAATCGGTTAGGCCTTTCACGTAAAGGACGTTTTTGCCGGTTGAATCAATCTTTCTCCCGACAAAGACTGTCGAAAGCATTCGAATTAAGGCCTAGCGTTCTCTTTTTTCGGCCTTTGGCAAACCAAATGAGGAAAATAAGGCGAAAGCCTCTTTGTTGTGCTAAACTAATTCGGCCAAAATCGAGCCCTCAAAAACAATGGAAAACATCATGGAAAACCCCGCGGACGGACTCCCGAAGGAGCCCGAAAGCCGTAACAAACTCCAAAAGACGGCGATGTTCGCCCTCTACGATGTTTTGACTTATCTTGATATGAAAGAAGACGTCGATGTCGAAATGATCGTCTCAAATCTGATCGGGCTTCCTTATCAAGATTGCGATTATTTTATCAAAGCCTCCGTCATTTCGATGATTAAGCATCTCGACGAATCGATTCAAGCCTTCAATTCCAAGATGAACCGGTGGACTTTCGATCGCCTTAACCGCGTCGAGCAAGCGATTCTTTTGCTTAGTTACGTTCATTTCTTTTACGTCGAGGAAAAAGTCGACAAGGGCGTAGTCATCGACATTGCCATCCGCCTTTCCAAAGCCTATTTGGAGCCGAAGGACTACAAATTCGTCAACGCCATTCTCGATAAGGTTTTGACAAAATGAAAACCGAAGCGCGTTATCTATCCGTCAGCCAGCTTAACGCCTTCATAAAAGCTAAATTTGACGATGATTCCGAACTTTCGGACATCTACCTCAAGGGTGAGTTGAGCAATTTCAAGATCTATTCGAGCGGACACGCTTACTTTTCGTTAAAAGACGCCGATTCTATCATTCCGGGGCTTATGTGGGCTTCTTCCGCAGCTCTTCTTTCTTTCACCCCAAAAGACGGAGACGAAGTCATCGTCCATGGCCGCGTGTCGGTTTACCCCCAACAGGGGAAATATCAAATCTATTGCGATCGCATGGAACTTTTCGGTCAAGGCAATGAACTACTTAAACTCAAAGAATTAGCCAAGAAACTTCAAAAAGAAGGCCTCTTCGACGAAAATAGGAAGCGACCATTGCCAAAATTCCCCCAAACCATCGGTCTTATTACGGCTAAAGGAAGCGCGGCCATCAAAGACATGGTCGTCAATATCCAAAAGCGTTGGCCTTTGGTCGACATTATCGTTTTTCCTTCCCTTGTTCAAGGAAAAGAAGCTCCGGCCGACCTGTTGAGGGCCTTCATGGCCTCGCAAGGTTGCATACTTGATGTCTTGATTATCGGCCGCGGCGGCGGCAGCAGTGAAGACCTCGGGGCCTTCAACGACGAAAGACTCGTGCGGGCGTTGGCTGCTTCGAAATGCCCGACGGTCTCGGCCGTCGGCCATGAAATTGATGTGACTTTGACCGACTATGTCTGCGATAAGCGTGTTTCGACTCCGACTGGTGCGGCCGTTGCGGTGGTTCCCGACAAAAGCGACATCATCCAAAGGATCGATGGTTACGAAGAAGTCATGAGGAACGTTCTGAAAAGCCGTTTGATTTCGATCAACCAAAGATTCGATGCCTTGAGGAAAAGAGGATTCTTCGCTAACCCTTCTTTGATTTACCAAGCCAAATATGAAGATTTGGAGCAGCTAAAGCAACGCTTCATCATCGATTTCGCCAACCAAATTAACCTTCGAAAACAAGAAGTGGTGGGACTGAAACGCCATTTGAAAGCCTTATCTCCTTATGGGGTTTTAGGACGCGGATACTCCATTACGACCAAGGAAGGCGGGAGGATCGTTTCCTCGGTCAAAGAAATGAGGCCCGGAGATGTTATTAGAAGCCAATTCAAAGATGGTATAATTCATTCGCGAGTAACGACCGACAAGGAGAACAAAGATGAGTGAACAGGGACCTAATTTCGAAAAGAAGCTTGATAGATTGAATGAAATTGTCGAAAAAATCGAAAACGAAACCCTCCCTTTGGAAACCTCGATCGCCCTATACCAAGAAGGTCTTAAGCTTATCCGAGAACTTGAAAAGGAGTTGAAGGATGCGGAAAAGAAAATCGGCGAGTTTAAAGAAGTCAGTAAGGAATAGTATATAATTGGTAGTTAATAAGTCATTATTATTATGGTAAAAGATATAGAACATATCGATATTTCAGACATCAAGGATCCCGCTTTTGTCAAGAATCTTGATTACAAAGGGCTTGATGTTCTTTGCTCGGACATCCGAGAAGAGATAATTAAGGAGACTTCGATCTATGGCGGGCATCTTTCGAGCAATCTCGGAGTCGTCGAATTGACCGTCGCCCTTCATCGCAGCTTTGATTTCCCTAAGGATAAACTCATTTTCGACGTCGGCCATCAGTGCTACGCCCATAAGATTCTGACCGGACGCCATCTCGAACATTTGAATGAAAAGGGATTTGTTTCCGGATATCAAAAAATTGGGGAAAGCGAATACGATTGCTACGAAGCCGGGCACAGTTCGACAAGTTTGAGCGCCGCCGAGGCCTTCGCCATCGCTCGAGACCAAAAAAAAGAGAAGTACGATGTGGTGGCTTTGATTGGAGACGGAAGCATCGTCAACGGGCTTTCTTTTGAAGCCTTGAACGATATCGGCTCGAGGAATCACAAAGTCATCATCGTCCTCAACGACAACGACATGTCCATTTCAAAGCCCACGGGCGGTTTGGGCCGTTTTTTCCGCTCGATTTCCACCCAAAAGGCCTACAACAAATTCAAGCAGGGCTATAAACGTGTCATGCTTCGGACGACGTTGGGGAAGAAACTGTATTCGATCTCCTATGCCCTCAAATCCTCTTTGAAGCGACGGTTGGTCCCAATAACGATGTTCGACAACATGGGCTTTACTTACATGGGCCCTTACGATGGTCACAACATCAAAGTCCTTGAAAGGGCGTTCAAAAAGGCCAAAGTCGCCACAAAATCGGTGGTTCTTCACGTTTATACCACCAAAGGCCGAGGATATACGTATGCCGAGAAGGACACGAGCGGATATTGGCACGGCGTAACGCCTTTTGACATTGAGACCGGTCAGCCAAAGAACTTGCATCCCGGTCAGATCAGTTGGAGCCACTATTTTTCCGATCTTACCAATGAGATAATGGCCAAATTCCCCGAAACCGAGCTCATTGTGCCGGCCACCTTGAAGGGAAGCGGCCTTGAACAAGCCTTCCGTCTTTTTCCCAATCGCTGCATCGACGTTGGAATCGCCGAAGAACACGCCGTTACGATGGCAGGGGCCCTCGCCCTCAATGGCCTCCATCCCATTGTGGTTATTTACTCGACTTTTCTTCAGAGAGCGTATGACGAGATCAGCCATGACTGCGCTCGCCTTAACGTTAATATGACGATTTTAGTTGATCGGGCCGGGCTCGTCGGGTCAAACGGGGAAACCCACCAAGGAATTTACGACGAAGCTTTCTTGAAAAGCATCCCCGGCGTCGTCGTCACGATGCCTTCCGACCAATCCGAGGCTAAAGCCCTTTATCATCAAAGTCTCGATAACCATGGCGTTTTTTGTATTAGATATCCACGGGATTTCGTTTCGAGCGAACATGACGTACCGCTTGTCGATCTGCCATTCGGACGATGGAGATTCCTTAAGAAATCATCGAGCAAAAAAGCTGCGATACTCGCCGTCGGCCCCAATTGCCTCGAAGTGAAGCAATTGATGGAAAAAGAAGGCGTCGACGCGACTTTGATCGATCCAGTTTATCTCAACCCGTTCGATCCAAAAGATATCAAAGAAATAGCTCAATACGAGAACATCTTCGTATACGATGCTTACGGAACGAGGGAAGGATTCTGCGAATCCGTTGAGTCCTTGTTAATCGAGGAAGGCTTTAAGGGCTGCGTTTTCCCCATTTGCGTCCCGACGCTTTTCGTCAAACATGCGACCATCATTGAGCAGGAACAGCAATTCGGGCTTCTTCCAAGCCAAGTGGTCGCCCAAGTCAAAGCCGTTCTAAAGTAATCGAATTTAGTTAACATAATCTTTCTGTCCCCTTAAAATATTTACATGAGCCGGATCATTATGCACGTCGATCTCAACGCCTTCTTCGCGACGGCCGAGGAAATACGCAACCCTTCGCTGGTCGGAAAGCCTCTTTTAATTGGGCATCCGGGCCGGAGTGGAATCGTTTCGACTGCCAGCTACGAAGCGCGGAAATTCGGATGCCATTCGGGGCAGCCGACCTTTCAAGCCCTTCAAAAATGCCCTCAAGCGATCATAATCCCCCCGGATTTTCATTACTACCAAGTGATGAGCAATTCCTTCTTCGCTTACGTAAAAAGGTTCAGCCCCCTTGTCGAGTCCGCCTCGATCGACGAATGCTACGTCGATATGACGAAGCCCCTCCACGGGAATCAAGATCCGAAGAAATACCTTCGGGATCTCCAGATGGGGCTTTTGAAAGAAACCGGGCTAAAATGCTCGATCGGGGTCGCTCCGACGAAATTCTTGGCCAAAATGGCCTCCGATATGCGCAAACCTCTTGGTCTCACTTTCCTAAGAAGGCGCGATATTCCCGGTTTGCTTTACCCTTTGCCCATCGAATCGTTTTGGGGCATTGGCAAAAAAACCTCCCCTCGACTTCGGGGGATCGGAATCAAAACCATCGGCGATTTGGCCAAACGCGCGAATGAAGGCGACCCTGCCCTCATCAATGAATTGGGAAAGTTTTTCTACGTCATCAAAGATTGGGTGAATGGCTATGGCTCCGACGTTATCGACATGGCTCCATTCGATCCGAAAACCATTGGCAATTCCGAAACATTGATGCACGATTGCGACACCGAGGACGAAATCAACCCGGTTATCCGGAGGCTTTCTGACGAGGTTTCCTCCCGGGCCCAGGCCGAACGCAAGGTCGGCTACACCATAACGTTAGTGGTCAAAGACACCGAATTCCGTCTTCACAATAAATCTTCGACTTCTCGGGAGGCCACCAACGATGCCAAAACGATTTTTGACAAAGCCTTGGCGATGTATAAAGCCAATTACCTCGGAATGCTTATCCGACTCGTGGGAGTAACCCTCGGAAAACTGAGCGACCCCGTCAAGGAAACCGTCCAAATGAGTCTATGGAATTACGAAGAATTCGAGGAAAAAGACCAAACCCGCCTTCTGATCAATGAACTGAACCGAAAATTGGACAAACCTCTTCTCATGAGAGGGTCCGAAGCCAAGAAGGGAGGTAATGATGGAGATCGCTGACGCCATCGAACGTTATTTCCAATACCTCCTCGTCGAAAGAGGGGTCAGCAAGGACACGATCGACGATTATCGCGAGGATCTTCGGGTTTTCTTCCGCGACTTCCCCGAAAAGAGACAGACCGAGGATTTCCTTCCGACCGACCCCAACGATTTCATGATGAAAGAGGCTGAAAAAGGTCGGGCCAGCACCTCAATCGCCCGCCGCCTTTCCTGCATTACGAATTTTTACCGCTTTCTGGTTCAAGAAGGGGTCGTCCAGGACAATGCGAATAAGGTCGAGAGACCCAAACTTGCCAAACGCCTTCCGGTCATCCTGTCGGTTCAAGAAGTCGATTCGCTTCTCGAAGCCCCCGATCTTTCAAAACCTGGCGGGGTTCGCGATCGGGCGATGCTCGAAACCATGTATTCCTCTGGCCTTCGCGTCAGCGAACTTTGCTCCTTAAAACTTTCGAGCGTGAACGCTCAGAACGGCATCTTGACGGTTTACCACGGCAAAGGGAACAAGCAACGGAGCGTTCCGATAGGGGACTTCGCCCTTCAGTATCTCATCGGTTATATCAAGGGACCGCGATCCAAGAACGTGAATGCCCAATCGCCTTTTGTGTTCCTCAACAAAGCCGGAAAGCCCATTAGTCGGATTTATTTTTGGAAACAAGTTAAGCTGTATTCGACGCAGGTCGGGATTGAGATTTCGATCTCTCCCCATACCCTTCGCCATTGCTTTGCTACCCACATGCTGGAAAACGGCGCCGAATTGAGGGCGGTCCAGGAAATGCTCGGTCATTCCCATCTCTCCACGACTCAAATATATACCCAGGTTTCAAGCAAGAGAATCATGAGCGCGTATGATTTGTACGCAAAGCGTAAGTAGTATATTATAACGAGCGGTAAAACTAGTTAATTTGCCGCGAAAGGACTGACAATGATACACAAATATAAGCGCTTCTTCTTGATCGTGGCTGATTCGGCGGGAGTTGGCGAGGAGCCGGACGCCGCCAAATTTAACGACGTCGGAAGCAATACCTGGGCCCACGCCGCGGCTTCCGTCGGGGGCATCAAAGTCCCCAACATGGAAGCGATGGGGATCGGTGAATTGGATGAAATCATGGGTGTTAAGGCTATTCATGACCACCATCATGCCTTCGCTATGAGACTTCGCGAGACTTCGAATGGGAAAGACACGATGACGGGGCATTGGGAGATGATGGGCATCAACACGACGAAGCCCTTTCAAACCTTCACCGACACTGGTTTTCCAGCTTCATTAATCGAAGAGCTCGAAGAGAAAACCGGCCATAAGATAATCGGCAATTACGCCTCGAGCGGAACCGAGATCCTCAAAGTGCTCGGCGAAGAGCAAATGAAGGAGAATTCGCTGATCGTCTACACCTCGGCCGATTCGGTTCTTCAAATCGCCGCCCACGAAAAAGTCACGGGGCTTCAAGAACTCTACCGCTGCTGCGAAATTGCCCGCGAAATCTGCATGAAACCCGAATACTTCGTCGGACGAGTCATCGCCAGACCCTATGTCGGGACCACCAAAGACGATTTCAAACGCATTGTCGGCGATCGCCGTGATTACGCCGTGTCTCCAAGCGGGACGACGGCGATGGACATCCTCAAGGAACACGGTTTCATGGTTTCTTGCGTCGGAAAGATCAGCGACATCTTCAATGAGGTCGGGGTCGTCAAGACTGTCCACACCGTTTCTAACGAAGACGGGATGGACAAAACAATCGATCAGTTGAAGAAAGAAGATTGGACCGGAATATGTTTTGTCAATCTCGTCGAGTTTGACTCCGAATACGGTCATCGCCGGGACGCCCCGGGTTATGCTCATGCCCTTGAAGCTCTTGATAAGCGGATCGGCGAATTCGTCGCCAGCATGAGAAAGGATGACGTTTTGATGATAACGGCCGATCACGGCAACGATCCGACTTTCCGGGGAACCGACCACACGAGGGAAAAAGTCCCTCTTCTTATCTACTCGCCAAACATTGAGAATGGCAGTTATCTCGAGGAAAGAAGTTCCTTCGCCGACATTGGAGAAAGCATATTGTTTAACTTCGGGCTGGAAAAGACCGAAACTATGATCGGAAAGGTAATCAAAGAATTGTACAAATGAACAAGCATCTCCTCTTCGTTCTGCCCCTTGTGGCAACCTTGCTCGCCTCTTGCGAGTCCGTTTCCTCTTCCTCAAGTCTCGTCTCCTCACCTGAAGGATCATCCACCGGCGAAGACGATTACGAGGTTCAGACGATCTCCCCGGCCGGAGCCCCGACTCTGGCTTTTTATGACCAAGGTTCGAACGTTTCTTTTCAGACCGATTCGACCCCGTCGAACGTTGGGAAACACTTTTTGACCAGCACTTACGACGCCATCGTCTTCGATTCGGTCAACGCCCTCAAGACGATCTCCACCAAAGCAGCCCCATTCAAACTCGCCCGTTTCATCACCGGCGGCAATTTCTACGTCGTCAGCTATGGCAAGGATCCCACCGACGTTCCGACGAAAGACAGCACCTTTGTCAGTTTCGGCGAGGGTTTGCTTCCCGACACCGTTATGAATAAGCTCGTTGCGAGTTACGATGGCTGGGAACGATGGGATATGCCATCCATCACATACTTGGCCGGCGTTTCCGATGTTATGTCGGCCCTCCTTGCCCATTCCTACGATTATTATTTTATTGCCCAACCCGCGCTTTTCGGCGCTAAGTCCCAACTTGGGTCCGATGCTTCAAAAGTCAATGTTGTGGCCAACGTTAGGGCGGCTTGGGCAGACTTTTCCGGTCAGCCCTCGATCCCGCAGGCTGGCCTCTTTATCAGAAACGCCACCTACAGCGACCATCAAGCGTACGTCGATAAATACCTAAGTGATCTCGATTCCCGTCTGACCGTCGCCGTCGACGACCCGGCCTCAGCGAAAGCGGCCATGGACGCCTGGAACGGCGACACAGCCGCTCAGCAAGCCAAATTCGGTTTTTCATCTTCGGTGGCTTACAACGTCCAAAAGGATGACGCCAACGGATTTGGAATCGTCAAGCCGGGAAGCCTTGGATCAACCAACCTGACATTCCTGAACTCCTTCGTCGATTTGTTGGACTCTTCGTCATATTCTCATTTCGATTCTTCATTGTTCCTTTAAAATGAAGGCAAGATGAAAAAAAGCCATCGCGAAAACAAAATCCTCTCGAGTACTTACGTCGGGATTGGAATCGTGCTGGTTTTTTTCATATGGTGGCTTTACAGCTTCGTCCTTGTTAAACAAGGCAATTCGCCTTATCTGTTCCCCGATCCTTGGATTGTAGTGAAAACCTTTGGGGCGAATTTCTTGAGTCAGAAGGTCTGGAATGCTTTTGGGTGGACGATGTTAAGACTTGTCGTCGGATTCGCCGTTTCTTTTCTTTTCGCCTCTATACTTGGAATCCTTGGGGCTTTATTCGACCCCATACGTCTGATCCTTAAGCCTTTTGTGCTGATCATGAAAACCGTTCCGACGGCAGCGGTGGTTTTCATGATCTTGATATTGGCCGGGACCAATTGGACGCCTTGCTATTTGGTTTTTCTGGTCGTTTTCCCTATCGTTTACGAATCCTTCCTTCAAGGAATCGATTCGATTGACGATGAAATCAAGGATGCGTTGAGACTTGAGACGAAATTTTATAATCCTCGATCGGTTTTCGGTATTTTGTTACCGAATGCCTCTCCTTACGTTCTTCTGTCAATCGTGACTTCCCTTGGTCTTGCCCTGAAGGTTTCAATCATGGCTGAGATTGTGGCGGGGGGGAGTTCCCTGGCCGGTTTGGGTCGGTTGATTTACGTCGCAAATTCGATAGAGTTAGACATGGCTCAAGTGATGGCTTTGAGCGTTCTCGCCATTTTGGCCATCGCCATCGTCGACGTGGCATTGTTTTTCGTTAAGAAAGCAATGAAGAAAAAGGATTTGATTTCCTGACCCGTTTCAAGGGGGAATAAGGCCTGTGAAGATAAAATATGAATGGATGTTCATACGTATAGCGATTGATGAAACGGCGGTAAATCACAAAGGGGTAACGAATGATTAAAAAACAAGTCGGAGGGTGCTCCTGAAAAATGAAAATTGGCCCTTCCAGTAATCTTTACAAGCCTATATGTCGTCTAAAAAAATCGATGTCAAAACGAAGGTATTAGACGCCGCTTCATCGTTGCCCCAACAAGAATATAGAGATAGAGAGATCGTTGGCTCTCAGAAGTGGTAAGTAGATTTCTAGTAATTGTGAATTGTGAGGAAGTTATCCACAAAATGATGCTTTAGTTTTAAAACGTGTCTAGCAGTAAACCTTATGAACTACAGTCCTTTTCTTGTTTAAATTAGTTTCTAGTTAACATAATGGACATTATGCGAAGTTATGCCTTTTTGGAATTCGAACACTCATGAATAGCGATCCCACTGCTGGATTATCCATATTGGTCAAAGGTCTTGCCCCTACAGTAACCTGTTCTGACAATAGAAATAGCCGCCAATTCGTTTCCTTAAAAATATTGATGTCGGCATCGTGACTGTTGACCCTTGGAACGAATGGGTTTTTGATTCACATAAAAAAGGGTTTTAGAGCCCTTTCGGTAAACCATCCTGCATTCCCCTGCTCGCCTCTCTGACCGATGGTCTTTATCCTCAAAACATGATGGTTTTCTAAGGTCAAAACCTATTTCGATTTCTTAGTGGGGACTTTAATCTTTTTCGCTTCGAGAAAAAGGGTATCGAGATCGATGGTCTTTCTTTGCTTGTCGGTAAAGAGGTGAACCACTACTTCATTGGCCTTCACGACGATCCAACCGGTTTCTGGTTTCCCGTCCACTGCGTCCACCGTAAATCCGCCTTTTCGAAAATCATCTGCTAGAATGTTGGCCGTTGAATCCAAAGCCCTCTCATTGATGCAAGTCGTCAAAACATAAAAGGTCGCGAAAGGAGTTTTTTGGCTGACGTCCAAAACCGCAATGTCTTCGGCTTTGTGTTCGGACAAACATTCGAGGGCCAACTTCAATTCTTTAATCATTTCCATGATCTCCCAGATATAGATCCATGCAAGCAGAGGTCAACGGATTGGAAAGGGAATAACCTTGCCCCTCCAGATACTGCCTGTTCGCAGCTAGAACGGCTAAAAACCCGACGTAGTAGTTTTTAAGGCACTCATTGATGAGATCTTGCGAATCAAATCCGCGCGTTGGTTCGATTTTATCCGAACTGTAGATGATTTTACCAATCGGAGTCATGTGGGGTTTCCCCGTGGCGTGGAATTCAATGGCGTCCAGAATCGTGGGGTCGGTAATGCCAAACTCCGTCCGTGCTTTGTAAGCTCCGACAAATTGATGGCGGCACCAGGCCGGGACGTTAGAGAAATCAGGGAAATGCTTGTCGATGATGGCTTTGGCTTCGGCGTCGGGCGTTTCCTTCCCGAGATCGTGTAACAAGCCCGCAATGTAGGCTTTTTGATAATCCTCGCATCGGTTTCTTTGAGCGATGAAATAGGCGAGGTTGGCGACCGAAACGCTGTGCTCGAGCCGATTCGGCTTCTCCTCGGCTTGGATCTTTTCCATATAGTATAGCCGATTTTTTTCAATGTAGTCGCGAACCGAGATTGGGACATCGACGCTTTCGAGGGCCCGAATCGCGCTGGAGGAGACGGAACCGGATTTATCGTAGGCAAGTCTTCTCATGTTGTACTGCGAGAGGATCTTGTCATCGAGAGCGATCCCCGACCTCGGGACGTAAAGGGGAGTCGCGAGCTTACAGATTTCCTCCGGATTCTTCCATTCGGGGAAAGCGTTGACTTCGTCGGCTCCGATAAGGATGAACAGGTGATGGTTCGGATATATTCGGGCAAAATATCTAACCGTGTTGATCATATAATTCGTCTCTTCCTTATTGTTCATTTCGAAGAGATCGACCGAGAAGGCCGAGCTGCCATCGGTTTTCAAGGCAAGATTCAACATTTCGAGCCGTTGTTTTGGCGACGCCACCGGTTTTTTCCATCGAGGGGCCCTTGAAGGGACGAAGACGACGTCGGCATTAAGGAAAAGAGAGGCGGCCCGGGCGATTCTCATGTGACCGTTATGGATTGGATCGAACGATCCACCGTAAATGATCAGATTTTCCATAATACTTCCGATCCTTCAGATGACGATCTTCGGATTGAGTTTGCTTTTTCGATAAATCACGATGACCCGTCCTATTTCTTGAACGATACCGCAATCGAGCTTCTTTTCCAGTTCTTCGGCGATCTCGTCGGATTTTTGGCTGGAAGCCGGAAGAAGTCCGACCTTAATCAACTCGCGGGCTTCGAGGGCCTTGTCGAGCATGGCGACGATGTTCTCGTCGAGATTGCCTTTCCCGACCAGATATCGTTTGTCGATGTGATTGGCCAATCCTTTGAGAATGGCCCTTTGTTTTGGTGTGAGTTTCATTTGATTTTTGCCCTCGTGGTGTAGACGGAAACGCCTTTCGGAACGTAGATTCTCCAAGTTTGGCCATCGGCGGCGAAATTGATCCATCCTAAACCTTCGATGCCGATGTCGCGGGACCCGGTTTCGTCAACGGTTATCTCAAAAGCATCGAATTCATTCAAAGCTTTGGCGGTTCGGCAGATGGGGTGAACCGTTTCTTTCTCGATGGCCTTGATGAAGGCCCCGTCCACGTTCCGTGATATTTTTTTGAAAGTTACGGGATTGGCGAAGTATCCGGTGATGGTTTGCTTCTTCCCTTTCATGAGGTCGATGTGGGCGAGGCCTCCGATCAGAACACTTTCGCCTTCAGAAAGACTCACCTTGCGTCCGCTCACCCCATCCATCGGGGTCACCGATCGCACGGAATCGATGTCGAGTTTACTGACAACGGAATTCTCAAGCGAGGTCCCGGGGGTGTCATAAATATACGAGGATCCGTCGAGAGGAATCTGCATGACCCGGATTTGCGTCCCCGGATAGTTCGCGGTCGTGATATTAAGACGGCTCGAATTGCTGTAACTCCTCAAAAAAGAAGACAGGAACAAGGTTTTGCCGGCATTGATTGCTCCGATGATATAAACATCGTGCCTTCGTCGCTGCGTCTCAATCCTGGCGGCAATCTTTTTGATGTCGGCTGAAGAGGTTAACGAGGTTAGTACAACGTCATCGGCGGTTACATTGAGTTTTGAAACCCTAAAACGATGGGCAACGTATTCCCGAAGGGAAGTGTCAGGGGCCTTTTCGGGAAGCAAGTCGCGTTTGTTGGCGATAACGAGAACCCGTAAGCCTTCGATGACTTCGGTGACTTGACTGATGAAGGAGGCCTCGAAAGAAAACAAATCGACAACATAGACGATAAGGGCATCGCTGGCCTCGGCATCGCGCAACATATCGATGAATTGAGAGTCGATATGCGGTTCGCGTGGAGCGATGTTGTATCGCTGCTCGGCCCAACACTTTTCGCAGAAAAGAACGGTTGAATCAGAGGTCGTGAGAAGTTGTTGACCGATATAACCAGGCTTTTTGGGATCCTCAGATTGGAGAATTGTTCCGCAGTTGTAGCATCGGCGGACAACATTCAGCTTGCTCATTGCATTTCCCTCCAATTTTTGGCGATTTTCTTTCGGAGAAGTTTTCTCCGGGTCGGACCTTCGAAAAACCGATTCATGCTTGTCCACGGGGGATCGAAGGGAGTCAATGGGGCCACGAGAAGCGTTTTGACGCCGGCTTTGTTTCCCGCCATGACATCGGTAAAAATTTGATCTCCGACCAAAAGGACTTCGTCGCGATTAAGCGATTCGTCTGTAAGGAATTTTTTCAGTCGGAAAGCAAAAGGCTTAAGCATAAAGCAAATCGCCCGAACTCCAAGGGCTTGAGCGTAGATCTGGACTCTTTTTGAGGTGTTGTTGCTCACGATCATCAACCTGATCCCGTGCTCGGAATAAAAGCGTTTCAACTCCTTGACTCTTTCGGATGGGTATGAAGTTTTATAGGAATCAAGAGTGTTGTCGAGATCGCTTAAAACGATTTTTATACGGTTCTTTTCGTAGAAAGACGGTTCAATCTCAAAGATGCTATCGGAGTATGCGAAAGGTATCATCCTTTTTATCATATCAATATGATAAACGAAAGGCGCTGAATAGAATAGGGTTACTTTCTTCATGAAGAGGAAAAGGCGCCTTGTTTTTTTGTTTTCATATTCCGACATGTCTTTTGGTTTCGCAAATGGAAATTGCAAAGAAGTTATCCCAAGGAAAACGCCGATGGATAAAAACGGGGAAAAGCCTTATTTTTTGTTGAGGCCTTCGAGGTCGTCGCTGAAAATCGATATTTGTTCGAATTTCTCGGAAGGTTCGCCCTCTTCTTTCGTTTTCGAGATTTCGGCCTTCTTCCCGTCGGTTTTGGGAGCATCGATGGAAGGAGAGACGGTCTTCACCGGGGCATGGATGGCTTTGGTATCCCCGCTTATTAGTTCCGCGTCGGCTCGATGAATAAAAGCAATGGGGTTCTTTTTCGTTATGCTTTCGTTTTTCTTGGCGTATTTGTCCATATCGGTAAGATAAAAATCATCCCATTTAATGGTGTATACCTCGCCGTTTTTCAAAGTCGACAAGTAAGCAAAAGGAGCGACCCTTTCTCCGACTTTCGTCATGTAAAGCAAGGCGTGAGGCTCGTTTTTGAAGGAGCGGAAAAGGGTGGCGGGTTTGAGGAGGCGCGCGGTCCGGGTGATTTTCGACATATCGAAAACCCTGGTATGCCCTAGGTCGGTTACCATGAGAACTTTTCCCCGTTCTCCCGGGAGGAACGATAGGATGGATGCCACTTCGGCACCCGCGAATTTGGCGGCTTTAAAGCCACCGCTCTTGGTCGTCGAAGGCTCAATCTCATTCTCGTTGTAGAAGATACCAAGTCCATTGACTGAGGCAATAAAAAGATCGGAGTTCCCGCTCGTGAGGCAGGCATCGACGACTTCATCGTCGGAGAGAAGACGGATGGCGGTGATCGGGCGGCTGTATCGAACGACCTTGAAATCGCTGAGGCGGATTCTTTTCACCTGAGCTTTTTTCGTCACGATGGCAACGAAGAGATCTTCTCTGAAATCGCGGACCGCGAACCCTTTCACGATCTTTTCGCCGGGTTCGAGGGAGATAACGTAATTGACGTGGATCCCTTCATCGAGCCATTTGGTTGTTTTCAGCAAATGGACGGGGACGTAGAGATAGTTCCCTTTCGTTGTGAAAAGAAGCATGAAATCAGTGGTGATGCATTGCCCGGAATAGATAAGCGTATCGCCGGTTTTCAAACCCGGTTCCGCCCCATTCTGTCCATTGCTCCCCTTCCAAGAAGCCATGGATGAACGTTTGATGTAACCATCGCGAGTGACGGCGACCATGACGTCTTCTTTGGCCACGAGGTCGCGCTTGTCGATATTGCGAAGCTCGGGGTGATCCTCTTGGATTTCGGTTCGGCGGTTATTGCCATAGGTCTTTGCGATATCTTTTAGATCGGACACAATGACCTCGTCGAGTTTTGAGCGATTGCCCAAAATGGCGTTTAGCTCAGATATTTCCTTCTCAAGACCGGCCTTTTCCTCGATCAGGGTCGTGATGTCGGTATGGCTGAGTTTATATAGAGGCATCATGACGATGGCCTCGCTTTGATCAGTGGTAAAACCGAACTCCTTCTCAAGATTGATTTTGCTATCGGCTTTGTCGGCACTCTTCTTAATCGTTTCCACTACTTCGTTGATGATCGAACTAGCTTTAATCAGGCCGTTAACGATGGAGAGGCGGGCGTCGTCGCGCCTCAAATCAAATTGGCAACGTCTGGTTACAACTTGGATTTGATGGGCGATGTAGGTATCGCAATACGTAAGGAGATCGAGGGTTTTTGGACGCCCGTCGACGATGGCGACCATGTTGGCCGAAAAGGATGATCGGAGTTGCGTCTTGGCCATCAAATACGCCAAAATGGCTTCGGGTTTGGCGTCTTCTTTCAAATCGACGGCGATCCGAAGGCCGGATTTGTCAGTCTCGTCGCGGACTTCATCGATCCCGGCAATGGTTTTGTCATGGCGAATTTGGTCGATCTGTCCAACCAAATCGCTCTTGATGACACCATATGGTATTTCCGAAACGATGATTTGTCGGGTTCCGTCGGGATTGTTGACGATTTCGGCTTTGCTGGCTACATCAATTCGTCCACGTCCGGCCGTGTAAATATCCTTAAGTCCTTGGGATTCGTAGATGATTCCTCCGGTCGGGAAATCGGGACCGGTGATGAACCTCATGAGGTTTTCGATCGAGCAATCGGGGTGGGCTATTCGATAGACCACCGCATTTGTGACTTCGCGAAGATTGTGAGGCGGGATCTCAGTCGCGATTCCGACGGCGATGCCCTCCGCTCCGTTGACGAGGAGATTGGGAAACCGAGCCGGTAAGACAGAGGGTTCAAAATCGGTGTCGTCGAAAGTCAGGTCCATATCGACGGTGTCTTTGTCGATGTCACGAACGAGTTCTTGAGAAACGGCGGCCAAGCGCGCTTCGGTATAGCGGTAGGCGGCAGGGCCGTCACCGTCCATTGATCCGTTGTTTCCTTGAAAATCGATGAGAGGAAGCCGAACTCTCCATGTTTGGGACATCCGGACGAGTGCATCGTAGATGGAAGAGTCGCCGTGCGGATGATATTTTCCCATTACTTCGCCGACGATATGGGCGCATTTCTTTGTGGGCTTTTCGATCGTGTTGCCGGTCTTCCACATCGCGAAAATGATACGCCGCTGAACAGGCTTCATCCCGTCCCTGGCATCAGGAATCGCTCGATCCTGAATAACGTCCTTGGCGTAAATGTCAAAACGATCGCCCATCAATTCGTCGAGGGCTTGATGCTCAATTTCCTCTTTAATGATTGGGTCTTGAGCGGTTTTCTTTTTGATCGAACCCATGGTTATTTCTTGACCTCATTGATGAATTTATCGGCTTCATTGAAAGTTACGTTTTCCTCAATCCAATCGCGTCTTTGCGATGCGTCGCGTCCCATGAGAATGCTGATTCTCTTTTCGACAACCAAAGGATCGTCGATGTGGACTTGAAGAAGCTTGCGCGTTCTCCGATTCATGGTTGTGATGGCAAGCTGATCGGCGTTCATTTCGCCCAAGCCTTTATAGCGATTGATACCGTAACCCGCCCCGATTTTCACTTTAGCGTCTTCGAGCGATTTATCGTCCCAAGCATAGAGGAATTTATGGGCCGGGTCACTCTTTTTATAAACCCGATAAAGGGGTGGGCAGGCAATGAATATCTTACCATGGGTAATTAGCGGTTTCATGTAATTGTAAAAGAAAGTTAGCAAGAGGATTTGAATGTGAGCGCCGTCCGTATCGGCATCGGTCATGATGATGATCTTCCCATAATGGGAATCTTCGATGTCAAAATCCGCCCCCACACCCGCCCCGATTGTTTGGATGATCGTCGAAAATTCGACGTTTTGGAGCATCCGTTCCATGGTAACGGAATCGGTGTTAAGGGGTTTCCCTCTTAAAGGAAGGATAGCTTGATGAAGCCGGTCTCGGCCGGTTTTTGCCGAACCCCCGGCCGAATCGCCTTCGACGATGAATAATTCATTATTTGGGTAGTCTTTGCTTTGAGCGGCCGCAAGCTTATCGGAAATGACGGCATCGGCGTTGCGTTTTTTGTTTCCGCGGGCCGCGTCCTTGGCTTTTCTAGCGGCTTCCCTCGCTTCACGACTCGAGGCGCATTTATGAATCAAATCGACGGCAAATTCTTTATGCTCGGCCAGATAGTGAAGGAGATTGTCATAGATGAACTGATTGACCAAGGAAGTGGCTTCTGGCGTTCCGAGTTTTCCCTTTGTTTGGCCTTCGTATTCAAGTTTGTCTTCGGGGATTTTAACGGAAATAATGGCGGTCAAACCCTCTCGAATATCGTTGCCGTCGAGCTTTTGGGTCTCTTTGATGACATCGTTCTGAACTGCCCAGTCATTGACGGCTTTGTTGATTCCCAGTTTAAAGCCGATTTCATGGGTGCCCCCGTCGGCGGTTCGAACGGAGTTAGCATAACTGAAGATGTTTTCGTTATAGTCCTGATTACACCACTGCAAAGCAGCTTCCATTTTTATGGTTCCAGTGGTGTCTTCGAAATCGATCACCTCACCGATGGGCTGTTTGTTTTGGTTCAAAGTGGCGACATATTCGCGGAGCCCATTCTCATAATAGAACTCATGGGAAAGGCTCGTTCGCTCATCCTTCAAGATAAAGTGCACTTTTTTCAGCAAAAAGGCCTCTTCCTGAAGATGGTTATAGATAGTGTCCCATTTGAAATCGGTCGTCGTAAAGATTTTAGGATCAGGTTTGAAGCGAACTAACGTTCCGTGTTTGTTCGTTGCTCCAATGACCTCAAGGGGGATAGCGAGTTTTCCTCCGTGCTCGAAGCGGATGTGATAGGCCTTTCCTTCTCGATAGACGGTGATATCGATCCATTCGCTCAAAGCATTGGTGACCGTTGCCCCGACGCCATGAAGACCGGCCGAAGTCGTATAAACTTTGTTCGAAAACTTACCGCCAGAATGAAGGGTTGAGTAAACCAATTGAACAGCCGGCATGCCCGTTTCTTTATGAATATCGACCGGAATTCCGCGGCCCTCGTCTTCAACGGATATCGATCCGTCTTTGCGGATGATGACGGTGATTTTGTCGCCAAAACCATTGACGGCCTCATCGACTCCATTGTCGACGATTTCCCAAACTAGATGGTGAAGACCGGTCGCATTGGTTGAGCCAATATACATTCCCGGGCGTTTTCTCACCCCTTCGAGCTCAGTCAAAAGCTCGATGTCTTTCGACGTGTATTCTTTTTCGGCTTCTTCAAAATCAATCATTTTGTGTATCAGTCTTTAAGACTGCCGTTCATTATAGCGCAGTAAAAGTTGGAAAATCACGCGTGAATCTTCCATAATATAGCAGCCTTTGTAGGGCTAGTGTATGAATATTTACTATGTAAATATACTTAGTGCAATTTGCTGTTTGGTCGGCGGCTATTTTTTTGGTGCGATTCCCAATGGCGTTCTGATCGGCAAGATTTTCTTTCATAAAGATCCCCGAGATTTCGGGAGCGGGAACTCGGGCGGGACCAATTCAGGTCGCGTTCTTGGCAAAAGGATCGGTTTTCTGGTTATCGTTCTCGATATGCTCAAGGCGGTAATTCCAGTAATCGGCGCTTGGGCGGTCATGACCTTTACACCGCTTCATGACTGCTATGTCTTTGGAACGTGGGATCTAAGTTCGCTATATTATTGGTTGGCCGGTCTTGCGGCAGTGATTGGGCACTGCTGGCCCGTCTACATTAAATTCAAAGGCGGGAAAGCCGTGGCCTGCTTCATGGGGCTTGCCGTTTTTACGAGTTGGTTTTTTCTTCTTGTCTGCGCCGTTTACATCGGTACGTTGAAAGCTAAGAAAATGGTCTCGTTGGCTTCCATCGTCGGAGGTCTCTTCCAAGTCATTGCGGCATGGAGCGTTTACCTCGTTGGGCAACTCACCGACTTCGACATCCATAATTTTATGTGGACGTTCGCACTTGGCAACCAAGCGGTCTCTTGCGGACTTTGGTATGCTATCGTTATGACTATCTCGTATGGAATCATAGTAATAAGGCATCGCTCCAATATTGAAAGAATCAAAGAAGGAAACGAAAACAGGATTACATGGTTGAAGTAGTTTATTAGTACTTATTTAGCATTATAGTTTGATGGTGGGAAAATAGTTCGTTATCATGTTTGTCAACCAATACTATCGAACTTTACTTATTTTTTTGTTGACGCCAGAACGATGTTTTAACACCAATATATTTTCCATATTGTCAGTCCAAAAAAACGATGCGTAGATTTCACACTGTGTTTTTCCTTCCCACCACTTCTTCCATCCGCTCTTTGGTTGAGAAGCGTCCTCCTAATTTGCGACATTACGTCGACATATGCCTATTCGATCACGACAAAAACGGAAAAACAATCCGCAACCGACATCGAAAAAAATGATATAGCAATAAAGAAACACATCGGATCATTTGTCATTCGACGGCAAATATAAACGGATAGATTGTCTGTCCTCCGTCGATCTCGACCATCTCCATCATTGGGTATGTTTTCCCAATGTATTTTCTTAGGCCTTCTTTGGATTTTTCTTGAGCATCGATTCCATAGAAAACGGTAAGGACTTCCTTGTTTTCAATCCCGTTTACTTTCTTGAGAAGTTTCGCCGTTGCTTTTATGATGCCGGGATCCTCTGAGACGACGCTGCCTTCCATGATTCCCATGTAGTGCCCTTTTTTGATTGCGATACCGTTGTTGGACGAATCGCGGATGGCAAGGCATATTTCGGCCGAGATCATCTTCCGCATCGATTCATTCATCGAACGTATGTTGTTTTCGAGGCTTTCGTTTACGGGATCCGCCATGGAGATTGCGCTGTAGGCTTCAGGGACAGATTTCGAAGGCATGACGATTATATTGGCGTCTTTATAGATCTTGGCTGCTTGGTTGGCCGTAAGAATGACGTTTCCGTTGTTGGGGAAGACAATGATGTTGTCGGCGTTCATCTGAGAGAACGCATCGATGAATTCTTGGGCCGATGGATTCATGGTTTGGCCGCCGGGGATGATCTCGGCCACCCCCATCTCGCGGAACAGCTTGCTGATGGATTCGCTCGGAGAAACCGCGACGATGGCAAGGCTGACACGCTGGCTTTTCTTTTGTTCTTCGGTTCCCTTTGCTTTGGCCAGTTCTTTGTTAACCAGCACTTCATTATGCTGAATCGACATGTTTTCCATCTTAAATGTCACGAATTCACCGAATCTTTGGGCGTATTCGATAACTTTTGACGGGTTTTTAGTATGAACGTGGATTTTCACGATCGTGCTTTGACGGAGCGCGACAATCGAATCGCCCAAAGTTGAAAGGAAATCGATCATAGCCTTCAAATCAAACGTTCCCGGATCACATTTGGAGGTTTGAAGCTGAAGGATAAACTCGGTGCAATAACCATAAGTTAGAATGCTGTTTTCATCAAAGCGTATTTTCACTGGATTTGAAACCTCACCCGAAGGGTTTTCGAAAACCGAATCGGCGATTTCCTCACCAGCAATCTCTTTTCCCATCCCTTCCATGATGTAGAGAAGGCCGGCTCCTCCACTGTCAATCACTCCGGCCTCTTTTAAGACGGGTAGAAGGTCGGGCGTTTTGTTGAGGGAAACCCTCATCTGTTCGAGCATGACCTGAAAAAGGCTTTCAAAATTCGCAATCGTCGACAAATTATCGACAACGTATTCGCTTCCCTCACGTGCCACGGTGAGTATTGTCCCTTCAACGGGCCTCGCGACGGCTTCGTACGCTTTTTGGGTTCCGGATCGAAGAGCGGTCGCAAATTGAGTGACATTGGCGTTTTCCAATCCCGACAAAGCGTTGGCAATTCCGGCAAAGAACTGACTGAGAATAACGCCCGAATTCCCGCGGGCGCCCAAAAGAGCGCCCTCCGAAAATTTAGCGGCTACGTCTCCGATCGAGGATTTGTCGGCCGTCTCCATAGCCTTTACTCCGCCGGTCAAGGTGGCGGCAATATTCGTTCCGGTGTCACCGTCAGGGACTGGGAAAACATTCAATTCGTTGATCTTCTCATAATGGCTTTTGAGATCGCGGTAGCCATTCAACACCATGTTTTCGTAAGTTTGTCCGTCAAGTGTTTCCATTTGGTTTTCCAATTGGGTTAGCGAATGGCTGAAAAAGCCCTTATTCCCCCGCTATCGTAACTTCTTTTCCAAAACAATAAACGATGACCGTTCCCGGGCCGGTCGAAGCCCCGATAATGGGCCCGACGAAGCCAATATGAACGTCCTTGTATCGGGCTCTCTTCAAGATTTCCTGTTTAACGAACTCGGCGCTTTCAAGATCGTCGGCATGGCTGATCCAAATAATCTGGTCTTGAGGATTCTCCGAGGCTTCGACTGACGATTGGGCGATCTCAATGAGGGATGCTCTCCGCCCTTTGACTTTCTTATAAGCGTAGTTATGGCCTTTGGCGTCGGAAATGACAATTGGCTTAACGGCGAAAAGATTCCCAAAAAAAGCGCTTGAAGCGCTGACTCGTCCAGCTCTTTTTAGAAACGAAAGGTCTTCGGTCGTTCCAAACTGGTTGTACTTGAGTTTGATCGATTCAACGCATTGCTCAACCTCATCGATGGTTTTTCCGTCTTTTCGCATCTCGCTGGCCTTTATGGCCATGGCTCCTTGAGCAAATCCCGAGATAAGGGTATCGATGCAGAGGATTTTCCGTTGAGGGTATAAAAGGGCAAGTTTGGCCGCTACGTTACGGGCGGTGTTAATGGAACCTGAAAGGGCATTGCTGCAGGAAATGTAACAAATGTCTTCGCCATTATCGAGATGCTGACGGAATTTCTTGTCGAATTCGGTTGCCGGGACTTGAGTCGTGAAAATACGGGTGCCTCTCCGCATCAAATCGTAGAATTCGTGGGGGGTGAATCCTTGATCCCAGTCAAGGGAGGCGAGATGTTCTTGTCCATCCCAACTTACGTTCATCGAGCAATAGTCGATGTCATACTTTTCCCGAAGATCTTTTTCAATATCACCGGCCGAATCGGTAAAAATCGCGAATTTCTCCATGAGAGGTGCCTCCAAGACGTTATTGGCCGTTTTTCATCGAATTCATGACGGCTCGGATTTGAGCTTCGGAGGGTTTGCGGCCCATTTGCATGAACATGGCTCTAACCATCTTTTCGTTGATCGGAGGATTCTTTTGAATTTCCCTTTTCATGAAATAGCGTGTTGCGAAGAATCCGGCGACAAGGCCGATGACCAAGGCACCGACGACAAGAGAAAACCATCCTGCCGACCAGGAAAAGCCACTATCGAGGATAATCATCATTAAGCCCTCCCGTCGTATTTGCCGGTGACGGTGTCTACCGAGATTTTATCGCCCTTGTTGATGAAAAGCGGAACCCGAAGTTTCATGCCGGTTTCGAGGATGGCGTCCTTCATGGCGCTGTTGATGGTGTCGCCTTTGACGGCCGGTTCGCATTCGATGACGGCCAAATCGACTTTGGCGGGAAGCTGAATCCCAAGGATTTCGTCGCCATAGCTGACGATGGTGACTTCGCCATTGGTGGCCAAAAACGGAATTTCGTGCTCGAGGTTTGATTTCGGGAGTTCGATTTGTTCATAGGTTTTGCCATCCATGAAAACGAGGGTGGTGCCGCCGTCATAAAGGTATTGCATGGTTTTTTTGTCGAGTCGGACTTCATCCACCTGATAACCGGAGTTGCGGGCCAATTCGATAATAGCGCCTGTTCTCATATTCTTGACTTTGATTTTCGCGACCATTTTTCTCATCGCGGTTTTGTTGAGAAGGATGTCGATAACCTGATATAGATCGCCTTCATCGTTAAAATAGTTGCCTGGGCGTAGTTCTGTGACATTGATCATTTTTCAAATCTCCTTTGATTAGAATGCCGTTGGTATTATATACCAACCGAGATGGGTAAATCGAGGGGTAGTTCGGCCAAGAACGTTAATTGAAGTCCTCATTGCAGGCCAACTCGGCTCCTATTGTCGTCGCGGGGCCGTGTCCGGGGTAGACTTTTGTATCCGGGGGAAGCGAACGGAGTTTGGCCAAAGAATCGCGCTGGCTTCGTGGACTCGAACCCGGAAGATCGCTTCGCCCTATTCCAAAACGAAACAAGGTATCTCCACTGAAGAGGGTTTTCTCTTCTTTGACATAATAGCAAACACTGCCGATGGTATGAAAAGGTGTCGCTATGGCTTTGAAAACGAACGATCCGAGTTTAATCTCGTCTTCGTCCTCGATGGGGTATGGATTGAGAGCGCTTATGGATAGGATTTGACCTTCGAGCTCGTCCGAAACGTTCAGTTTTGGGTCTTCAAGGCATGGTAGATCGGGTTCACCCATGAAGAGAGGAGTTAAACTGAGGCCTTCCCAGTTTTCCAAACCCCGGATATGGTCAAAATGCCCATGGGTAATAAGAATTCCCAAAAGATGGCGGTGATGCTTCTTGATATAGTTTTCCAAAACATGATTTTTGTTATACCCCGGATCGATAAGAATGCAGTCTTGTCCCTCCTCTCCGATGATGTAGGAATTGCAGTATTCAGTATTGTAGGAAAGTTTGGTGATTTTCATGTTTTCGCAATTGATTATATCGTGGCAAGAAATAAAAAAGAGGGCCGAAACCCTCTAAAGCGTTGAGTGGATGGGGGGAAACGATTACTTTTTTTCCTTATGCAAAGTTTCTTTGTTGCACTTGGGGCAGAACTTCATGATTTCCATCTTGTTGGGATGACTGCGCTTGTTGCGGGTGGTGATGTAATTTTCATCTCCGCAGACAGTGCATTTTAGCGTCACGTCGTCACGTTTGCTGGCCATAAATCTCACTCTTCCTTTTTTTCGCTTTGCTAGTCTATCATAGCAATTTGCTAAAATCTACAAGTTTGAAGGCTGTTGTTCTACAATATCCATATCATGTTGGCAAGAGAAAAAACCCGTCCAGTCAAAATAGGAAAGTTGATCCTCGGAGGCTCGAACCGCGTTTTGATTCAGTCAATGTGTAATATCAAGACCAGCAAAATTGAGGATGTCTCGGCTCAAATCAACCGTTGTGCCTCTCTCGGGGCCGATATCATGAGACTTTCCGTCCTCGATTTGGATGATGCCAGGAGTTTTGCTGAGATCAAAAAACGAACATCGATACCCCTTGTGGCCGATATCCATTTTGAATACAAATTTGCGATCGAAGCCATTGAGGGTGGCGTCGATGCTGTTCGCATCAACCCCGGGAATATCGGTTCCGTCGAAGGTATCAAGCTCTTGGTTCGAGCGGCTTCCTCCCACCGTTGCCCCATTCGGATCGGAGTCAACTCCGGGTCTTTGGATAAATCGGTTTATCGAGGCCAAGGTCTTGTCGAAGCCCGTTATTTGGTCGAAAGCGCTTCAAAGCACGTGAAGATCCTCGAAAATCTAGGTTTCCATGATATCGTGCTTTCGCTCAAAGGATCGTCGGTTCCTGAGACCGTCGAGGCTTATCGTTTGGCCTCCAAGATCTTCCCTTATCCTCTCCACCTAGGAATAACCGAAGCCGGTCCGAAAGACATCGGGCTGATCAGAAGCGCGGCCGGGCTTTCCCCTCTTTTGCTCGAGGGCATCGGCGACACCATAAGAATCTCCCTTTCCGAGGATCCTGAAGAAGAGGTCCTGGCATGTAAACGCCTTCTTCACGATCTCGGGCTTTATCCAAATTATCCGACTTTCATCAGTTGCCCGACGTGCGGCCGGACCCAAGTCGACCTTATCCCAACCGCCAAAAAAGTTTTGGCCTATCTCGAAGAACATCATGTCAACAAGACCGTCGCCATCATGGGTTGCATCGTCAACGGACCCGGTGAAGCCAAACATGCCGATATCGGGGCCGCCGGAGGGAAGGGCTCGTGGGTTATCTTCAAAAAAGGCGAGGTTCTCCGCACGGTGAAGGAATCCGAGGTCTTCGAAGCGCTGGTCGAAGAAATAAATAAACTCTGATCGTTACTTTTTGGTTTGTCAAAAACTTGCTGTCCGTCAAACTAAATACATCCGGCTTATTTATCTCCAAAGGCGTCTCGGGCAGCTTTTCGATAGTCCTTTTCCTTATGTTTTCGAATCGATTTTTCGATGGCTTTGTGACGGTATTTGTTCTTAACCTTTTCCACGGCCCACCGCATTTTTTTCTTATAAGACGGTTTGACTTTTTTGACGCGCGAGTTCGCTTTGGCAATTTTGACTTCCTTCATTTCGGCTTCGCTGAATGGTTTTTTCCGCGACAGCTTATTCTTGGGAAGAAGGCCAACCGGATCGCTTTGAAGGATTTTGCCTTTGAGGACGAAGAAGTCGAATTTCATCCCGGCCTTGATGAGTTCCTGCGGCTTGGCCGTGCTGTCGGAGTTGTAAAAAATCCAGGAATCGCCTTTTTTCCCGAAGCGGCCAGTCCTTCCGGCTCGGTGGTAATAATAGTCGAGATCGTTGGGAAGATCGACCGAAACGACGTCGGTGACGTCATCAATATCGATTCCGCGGCTCAGCAAATCGCTGGCTACGATGATCTGATAACGATTCTCCTTGATCATCCGGATGGTTTTCCGACGTTCCCTCTGCTCTAAATCGCCCGAGAAAACGGTCACCGACATTCCGGCCTCCTTAAGTGAGGAGTAGATGAGGTTGACGTCTTCCTTTTTCGAGGCAAAGACGAGCATAAGATATGGGTTTTTGACGGCGATGAAGTTCTTTAAGGCCTCGACGGTTCCGATGTGTTTGACGTCGACGAGGTGATGAGACACCCCACTGGCGGTCATGTTTTGTTCGGATTCATAGAGGAAATCGCTTTTTGTGTAATGGCGGAGACGTTCCTTCAGCCCTTCGGTCAACGTAGCCGAAAAGACCATGATTTGAGGTTCGGACGAGAGTTTTCCATAGATGGCATCGATATCATCGAAATAGCCGAAATCCATAAGCATATCGGCTTCATCGAGGATCAAAGAACGGACGTTATGAAGGTCAAGGGCGTAATCGTCAATGAGGATATCCTTGAGACGCCCTGGGGTCCCAATGACTAGTTGGGGGGCTTCCCCCAATCCTTCGCTATTTTGGCTCTTTTCGGATTCGCTGGTTAAGAGACGTATTTTGAGACGAGGGAAAAACCGTATGAACTGCCGCGCGAATTCGTATACTTGACGCGCCAATTCGCGACTTGGACAAATCACGATGTCCTGAAGTCGGGGAAGGTTGGTGTCGATCCTTTCAAGAAGGGGGATTAGATAGGCGTGGGTTTTTCCGCTTCCGGTTTCGCTTTGGCAAATCAAAGACAGCCCACGGAGGGCTTTCGGAATGACGCTCGATTGAACGGCGGAAGGTTCGATATAACCTAGTTTTTCGAGAGCGGAGACCATCTTGGGGGAAAGACTGAAAGCACTAAAGCTTGCCATAATGCGTTCATTATACGGGATTGAACTTCCTTTTTCATCTTCTGCGAGCGAAAATAAGCCCATGGAAGTCTATGAAATCCGGCCATTCGGTTTTTGCCAAGGGGTCAACCAAGCTTTTCTTATAGCCCGCTCCGCGAAAAAAGAGAACCCCAATCTTGAAGTCTATGTCCTCGGGATGATCGTCCATAACGAAGATGCCGTCGAGTCTTTGGCTTCCGAAGGTTTCAAGATACTTGACGAGAGGAAGGCCCTGCTTTCGAAACTCTTGGATGACATTCCGAATGGTCAAGTCGTCGTTTTCTCGGCCCACGGGCACCCCCAAAACCTCGAAACAATTGCAAAAAAGAAACGTCTTCTCATTTATGATGCCACCTGCCGCTACGTCACCGAGAACCTTGTTTCGGCTTTGAAAGCCGTCCAGGAGCATGCGGTAATTTATATCGGGGTCCGCGGCCATCTCGAATGCGAGGCTTTCCTCTCCAACTGCCCCAAGGCCATCCTCTATGACGTCGGAAACGATTCGTTCGAATGCGGCGGGATCACGGATGCCGAACCATTCGTCGTTTCCCAAACGACTCTCTCATATCTCGAGATCGAGAAGGCTCACCACGCGATTCTTTCCCGTTTCCCGGCGGCCGTTTTCGGTCCCGAGAGATGCCACAGCACGACCCTTCGCCAAAAAGCGATGTCCGATCTTCCTTCCGGCGTCGACGTCGTCATCGTTTTGGGGAGTGAGCGTTCGAACAACTCGTTGAAGCTCGCCCAAATCGCCATGAATCAAGGCTGCGAAACGCATCTCGTTCTCGATCTCTCATCCCTAAAAAAGATTGATTTAACCAAAAAAAGAAAAGTCGCCATCGCGAGCGGCGCTTCGACTTCGCGCGAGACCTTCGAAGCCTGCGTCCAATATCTCAGGTCCCTGTAGTCAAATCACTTCGGGAAGTTTTTCGTGATCGATGATGACGATCTCGAGGGTCGGATCGATCACCAAAAGGACTTTTTTTATTTGCGGCATGAAGGCGCGCTCAATTTCATGGGGCAGATCGAGATAATTGTAATGGCGAAGCATCAAATCCCTTCGCCCATGGTGAGGAATGTCTCCAGAGATGAAGATGTCGTAGCCGAGTTTTTGGGCCAATCCATTGAGATACCATCCGCCTCCGCCAACGATGGCAATACTCGAAACCATTGCCTTTCCAAAAGGAATCAAGAGGCCATAGGAAACGCCGAGCCTTTCTTTGGCGTATTTTGCAAATTCGTGAACTTCCATTGGCGAAGAAAGGTCGCCGCCCCGGGCCATTTTTGAGCCTTCTAGCATTCGAATGTTCGAAAGCCCCAGGCTCATGGCCAAGGCGTCGTTCATGCCCGGCGTACCCGCATCGAAATTGGTGTGAATCGAATAGACGCAGAAACCGTTGGAGACGATCCGTTTAAAAAGATCCTTTTTGATTGGATCGGCCTTCATGACCTTAACTGGCGTCCCATAAATGAAAGGATGATGAGTAATGATGAGGTCAGGACGCTGCTGATAGGCGAAATCCCAAACTTCGTCATCGAAATCGAGGCACAAGAGGACCTTATGAATGTTACTGGGGATTCTCCCGGCCATCAACCCGCCGAAATCGCCCGGTTCTTTCAATGCTTTGGGGTAATAACAAGCCAAGGCTCGAAGAAGGCTTCTTTGCTTCATAATTGTTTGACAATCCTCCGATAAAGATCCAAATAGTATTCGCGTTTTTCCTTTGGGAGACCCCGATTAAGGATTTTGCTGATTTTTTCCTTCTGTTCACCTAAATACCGTAGAAAGGTTTCGTCGCGCTTTTCCATAAGAATGGGGCCGAAAGCCAGTTCGTCGGGGCCGTAGGGCTGATCCGCAGATCCCTTTCTCCACTTCATGACCGAATAGAAGATCTTCTGCTCATAAACCATCTTTTCGTCGATCAGGCGATAACCGAGGGCACTCACTCTTTTGCGAACCGCCGCCAAATCCCGGTGCGGGTCGAGAATGATGGTTTTCACATTCCCTAGCCTTGACGGGTTCTTCTCAAGGATCTGACAGGTCAAAAGGCCCCCAATCCCACATATCGAAACGGCATCCACTTCATCGCTAAGCTCGGTTAGGCCATCGCTCAGAGAGCAATGGACGTGCGATGCAAGCCCGGCGGCCTCGACGTTTCTCTTCGTGCGAAGAAACGGCTCGGTTTTATTCTCAATGGCCTGAACCCATTTGACTGTTCCCTTTTGAAGAAGATAGATCGGAAGCAACGCGTGATCGCTGCCGACATCGGCTAAATACGAACCGGAATCGACCATGTCGGCGACGGCCTGAAGTCTTTTCGAGAGTTTATTCATTCGGGTTCTTCCCTTTGAGGCTTTTGCGCATTCTTCCCAACGCTTGTTCGCGGAGCTGGCGGATTCGCTCCCGGGTCAAGCCATACATTTTGCCGACCTCTTCGAGGGAATATTCCCGGCCGTCCTTCAAGCCGTAAAGAAGAGCGATGATTTCCTTCTCCCGAGGGGGAAGGATTTCCAAACCTTCTTTTATCGTTTCGATGGCGTCTTGCTCATCGAGGGCGCTTGAAGGTGAAGAGCCTTCATCGGGATCGCGGATGAAATCGCCGATTTCGCTCCCGTCGTCACCTTCTCCGACCGGTTGGTCGATCGACAGGGTGTCCATCGGTATCGAAAGGATCCGGTTGATATCCCGCTCGTCGTATTCCGGCATGGCCTCATCGACCTCGCCTATTGTCGGTTCCCGCCCGAATTTCTGCGTTAATTCGCGTTGAACGCGATGGACTTTGGATATTTGGGCGATCATATGGACCGGAACCCGGATCGTCCGCGATTGATCGGCGAGGGCCCGATTGATGTTTTGCTTGATCCACAAAGTCGCATAGGTCGAAAAGCGGAACCCCTTCCGATAATCGAATTTTTCGACTGCATGGGCCAACCCCAAATTCCCTTCTTGAATCAGATCCTGAAGAGGCATCCCTTTGGATTGGTAGTTTTTGGCGATCGAAACGACGAGCCGGAGGTTGGCATTGATGAGGGAATCCTTGGCTTCGGTGTCCCCTTCCGAGGCTTTTTTGGCCAAGGTTTTCTCTTCGTCGGCGGTCAGAAGTTTGTATTGCCCGATTTGCTGAAGGTAAAGTTTTAGAGGATCGTTGGTCTTTTCCACGTCCGACAAAGGATGGGCGATCGGTTCCGAATCGTCGGCAGGTTCTTTGATGTCTTCGTTTTGGGTTTCTTCTCCGTCTTCCTCGCCGTTTTCATTGGAAAGAAGGTCATCCTTTGAGGAGGGGGTTATTTCGATGCCGAGGGATTCCAGCGATCCAACAAGACGTTCGAATTCGTCGCTTGAAAGATCCAAATCCTCGGAGGCTTCGATGATATCATCTTCTTCGATCTTCCCTTTGGGTTTGGCTTTCGCGACAAAGGAGCTAACCAAGGAATCGAGTTTTCCTTCCCGCGACGCTGCCGTTTGCTTTGGTTTTTCTTTCACGGGTTTAGCCTCATTCATTTATGAGTGTCGGGTCCAGTTGTGAAGATGGTGTCGCGATAATCTCCAAGTTTCTTGGCCCGAGTTGGGTGACGGAGCTTGCGGATGGCTTTGGCTTCGATTTGGCGGATGCGTTCCCTTGTGACGCCGAATTCACGTCCGACTTCTTCGAGAGTCCGGGGACGATTGTCGTCAAGTCCGTAACGAAGCCTCAAGACCCTTTCTTCGCGATCGGTGAGATCCTTCATGATTTCATACAATTCATCCTTGAGGAGCGATTTGGTGGTGTATTCTTCGGGAGATTGAGCTTCCTTGTCTTCGATGAAATCGCCTAAATGACTGTCGTCCTCTTCCCCGATGGGAGTTTCGAGAGAAACCGGCTCGAGGGCGATGCGCTGGATTTCGCGGATCCGGTCAGGACTCAACGTCCCATCCATTTTGTTGGAGATTTCCTCGGCGGTTGGGTCGCGCCCGAGTTCTTGGACGAGCTGACGCTGAACCCTCGTCATCTTATTGATGGTCTCGACCATATGAACCGGAATGCGAATGGTTCTGGCTTGATCGGCGATGGCTCTGGTAATGGCTTGGCGAATCCACCACGTCGCGTAAGTTGAGAACTTGAACCCTTTGGTGTAGTCGAACTTTTCGACGGCTTTGATCAAACCCATGTTGCCCTCTTGGATGAGGTCGAGAAAATGCATGCCGCGGCCCACATAGTGCTTAGCGATGGAGATAACGAGGCGAAGATTGGCGTTGATTAGCTGGTCTTTGGCGGCCTGCTCGCCTTGGGCGATCCGCTTTGCAAGTTCGGTTTCTTCCTTGGCGTTAAGAAGGGGGACCTTGCCGATCTCCTTCAGGTACATCTTGACCGAATCATTCACCTTGACTTCGCCGGTTGGGATTTTGGCAAATTCCTCGATGGAGGCGACTTCTTCCTTCTCCGCCACCGCGACTTCGTCCTCTTCGACCGATTCGACTTCGTCTTCCTGAACTTCTTGTTCCGCTTTGGCGATTTCGCTTTCATTGACCTTCAGGTGGTCGATGTCGGGCTCGTCTTCATCGGAAACGACGTTGATTTTGTTGTCTTTGAAATAAGTGATTAGTTCTTCGAACTGCTCATCCGTGAGGTCGAGGTGACTAGTGGCGTCCATGATGTCGCCTTGGTCGATGTAGCCGGCCGTTTTTCCTTTTTTTAGGAAACGGACCTTGATGGTTCCCAGACCTTCAATTTGTTCCTTATCTTCTTCTTCGATCGGTTCGGTCAAAGAGGTTTTGCCGGATTTCTTCAGAAGTATCGGAGCCGCAACTTTGGCGGAAAGCCTTTCCTTTTTTGGAGGAAACGCCTTAGCTCTTTCCTTGGCCGGAGGGACTATGACTTTTTTCTTGACTGGTTCGCCTTTTTTCATGGTTTTTGCCGCTTTCTTTTCGTTTTTCATGATTTTTCCTCGTTTCCGAAGGGCTGATCAGCACCTTCACCTCTCTTTTTTTTCTTCCATTGCTCGGCTTTCCTTTTGGCGTAATCGGAGATAAGTCGGGCTTTGTCTTTGACATCCTTGCCCTCAAGAGATTTTTGGGTCGAGGTCTTTTCGTATATCTTTTCCTTCTCTTCCTTAATCGCTCTATGGCAATCCCGGATGGTCTTTTGACTGAACGGAGGCCACCAGTCATCCATGGCGATGGTCGAGACGTCGTTCTCCAACTCATCCGAGTTTTCGCTTCCAGAAGCGGCTATTTCGCTCACGAGGGCGCTTACGTCAACGGGCGTCTCGTGTTTTCGAACATACTCGATCACATAATTGGCAATGTCTTCGTACACTTTGTTGTAGAATACCTCAATGTTGCTTTCGAAGTATTTGACGGCATCGATGTCGGATAACATATAGTAAAGGACTTCGCGTTCAGCTCGGAAGAGCCTTTTGACCAAGAGTTGTTCAGGATGGAGCCGCTCCGCAACCGTTTCGTCGATATAAATCGTTTCCTCTTCGGTTTGACTGCCGGGGTTCGTTTGGGCGACCTGGCGCTGGATGGCGTCGGGATCATAACCCGTCACCCTCGAAAGTTTGACGATGTAGTTATCGCGGTCGATCCCGGCTTGAACGTTCCGAAGAAAGGGGACGAAATACATCATGACCTTGCGTTTGTCTTCGGCCGTTTCTAGTTTTTTGGTGTTTTGATAATAATCGATCTGAAAGTCATAGGCGTCGACAAGGTGATTCATTGCCTCTTTCAGGGCTTCGGGTCCGGCTTCTTGAAGAATGTCGTCGGGATCACGAAGATCGCCCGGATTGGAAACGATGCGGAAAGGGATCGAGGCACGTTGAAATTGCCCGATGATCTTCATCATCGCGCTTTGGCCCGGGGCGTCGCCGTCGAGGCAAAGCCGGATTTCGCAGTTAAGCCTTCGCAATAGTGAGATTTGATCGGAGGTTAGACTGGTTCCCATCAAAGCCACGGCATTGTTGAGACCGGCTTTTTCGAGAGCCATGACGTCCATGAAACCCTCGAGAAGGTAACAATAGCCTTCGCGATGAGCGGCGGTTTTTATATTATGGTAATTGTAAAGTATTTTCCCCTTATGGAAAAGCAATCCGTCTGGGGAATTTATGTACTTGCTCGTTCCATCTTTCTCGAGTTGGCGGGCCGAAAAACCCACTACTTGGCCATTGGGATCGATGAGTGGGAAGATAAGACGTCCGGCGTTATGATCAGAGGTTCCGTCGGCGTGGGCGAGTGCGATTCCGATCCCCTCAATCGTTTTTAAGGAATGTCCTTTTGCTTGAAGGAATTGGATCGTCTTCGCGCCATCTTTAGGAGCATAACCGAGTCCGTATTTGGCAATTTGGTCTTGTGGAATATTCCTATCCTTTAGGTATATTCGAGCTTTTTCTCCTTCGGGAATCGCAAGAGCATAGACATAGTATTTCTGGAGATCATCGATGCAGGCCATCAGCGGAGTCAGGCTTGGATCGACATGGATCTGAGGGGCCTGCTTAAGCAGGCGATCGTCGTGATAACCGATCAAATCGGCGACTTTTCGAACCGCCGCATCAAAAGGGATTTTCTCGTACTTCTCGACGAAAGTAATGGCGTTGCCGCCAGTTCCGCAGACAAAACATTTAAAGATTTGCTTTTCTTTCGATATGTTCAGCGAAGGGTTTTTGTCATCATGAAAAGGACAAAGGGCAACGTAGGAACGCCCTTTCTTAATAACGTTGATGTATGAGGAGATAACGGTCACGATGTCGGCGTGCTTCAGAATGTCGTCGATTAGTTCTTGACTGTACATTGCTCTCCTCTCTCTTATACAAAGTATAAGGTTTAACTACAAAAATACTAATTATCTACTTGAATCAATAGAAACATTTGACGGTGAAATAACTTACCAATTCGGCTATCGGCATCCTCACCTGCTTCATGGTGTCACGGTCGCGAACGGTGACGGTTTGATCGTTTGAGGTATCGAAATCGATCGTGACGCAATAAGGCGTTCCGACTTCGTCTTGGCGGCGGTAGCGTTTGCCGATAGAGCCGGTTTCGTCGTAGGTGCAAGACAGCCTTTGGTTCAAAATCAGCAGAACTTCTTTGGCTTTCTCGTTTAGTTTCTTGCTTAATGGCAGAACAGCCACTTTGTATGGTGCCACCGCCGGGGAAAGACGCATGACAATTCGACTGTCTCCATCGGCTAAGGGTTCTTCATCGTAAGAATCGATAGCCGTCATTAGCAACAAACGATCTAGACCCATCGAAGGTTCGATGACGTATGGAATGTATTTTTCATTGGAATCCGGATCCAAGTAAGTCAAATCCTCTTTGCTATATTCCATATGCCGCTTCAGATCGTAATCTGTTCGATCGGCCACCCCAAGTATTTCTCCCCATCCGATCGAAGGGAAATCGTATTCGATATCGGTCGTGGCTTTGCTATAGAAAGCAAGCTCGGCCGATTCATGGTCACGGAAACGAAGGCCGGCGTCCTTAACTCCGAGAGAATCTAGGAATTTGCGGCAATAGTTCTTCCAATAGGCAAACCAGTCGAGATCTGTTCCGGGCTTGCAGAAGAATTCCATCTCGAGCTGTTCGAATTCCCTTGTTCTGAAAGTGAAATTCCCCGGAGTGATTTCGTTGCGGAAGCTCTTACCGGCGTTGCAGACACCGAATGGGATTTTCTTACGCATGGTCCGCTGAATGTTCTTAAAGTTAACGAAGACGCCTTGGGCTGTTTCCGGACGAAGGTAAACAACCGATGAAGTGTCTTCGGTCACTCCGATGTGAGTCTTGAACATCATGTTGAATTTCCGAATCGGGGTGAAATCATTTTTTCCGCAAACTGGGCAAACGATCGGGTGCGTCTTAATGAAGGCGTCCATTTGCTCGAATGTCATGTTGTCAATGTCTTCGTTCGGATACTGGGATTTTATCAAGTCGTCGGCCCGGTGCCGCGATTTGCAAGATTTGCAGTCAATCATCGGGTCGTTGAAAGTCGTAACGTGGCCGGTCGCCTCCCAAACTTTTGGATTCATAAGGATAGCAGCATCCAAACCGACGTTGGTCGGGGATTCTTGAACGAATTTCTTCCACCACATCGAACGGATATTGCGTTTCATCTCGGCTCCTAGCGGCCCGTAATCCCAAGTGTTTGAAAGGCCACCATAGATCGATGAACCTTGATAAACGAATCCGACTGTTTGAAGATGCTGCGTGATTTTTTCAAAACTAAACTTGTTGGACATGATGATGTTCTCCCTTAGTATTAATGCCGTTCCTCCCAATTTCATTGGGAAAAGGCCTAGTCGCCGTGTAGTTTAATCTCCAATTGAATGTGTGTCAACCCATTATAAGGGTGCTTTTAAAGTTTTTTAACGATATCAAGGCTTTTTAGGGTGGTTCCGGTCAAATCGCTGAGATAACGGGCGAATTCTTCGTAGAGGGGAAGACATTCGTTTTTCTCAAATCTAACCCTCGCGACGTCTTGAAGGCCACAGCGGAAAAGATATCGAATGATTCTCAGTTTTTTCGTGGAAGCGGTTTGCATCGTTTCGGGATCATAGCAATCTCGGCACACATAGCCACCGTCTTCGTAAGAAATGGCAATGATTCCAGTTTTTTTGTGACAGACGACGCATTCGTCCACATCGAGCCCAATTCCGCCGTTTTGAAGAAGGTGGGCAAAGTAGATCAAGCCGATGGTCAAAGGTTCTCCACCGGCTTTTATGGCCCGCAATGAAGTCAGCAACCACGGATAGGCATCAATGGCTTCGTCGGTTTGAACGATCTTAGCCGTGATCTCTTGAATAAAGCTCAATACCGAAAGGGCGGTCAGATTATCGGAAACGACAAAAGATTCGAAGGCCACTGCCTCTTTTAGCGAATAGGATCCTTGAGATCCGATGGCCAGAGTGAATTTCGAGTGGCTTAATGATTGAACCCCGCCGGCGTTTTTGCTTGTCAATTTCCCGATGCCCCGAGCAAAAAAGGAAAAAAGGCCCGTCGGACCGATTGCGTTTGCCATCGCGTCTGATTCTTTAAAAACAGTCAAACGGATGATTATTCCTTCAAGATTGACGTCATTCCCCGCCATAGCCAAGATCTTTCAACTTCCTTGGGTCGTTTCTCCAATTTGGTTCGCAACTGACATCGATTCGAAGTTCGCTGATATGCTCATGCCACATTCTTTCGAGTTCGTGGCGGGCCGACATCGAGATTTTTTTGATCATCTCGCCGTTGTGGCCGATCACGATTCCTTTGTGGTTTTCTTTTTCGACGACGACGGTTCCGTGTATTTTATAGGCTCCGTCAACACTTTTGAGGTCATCAATTCTCACTGCGGCTTGATGTGGGACTTCCTGTTTTAAGAAATGAAGGAGTTCCTGGCGAATGACTTCTTTGGTTTGATAGGCGTGGTCTTTGTCGGTCAGGGCATCCTTTGGGTAAAACGATTCTCCTTCTTTCAAGAAAGGAACAACTGCTTCTTTAATCTCCTTGATTCCAAAGTTATGGAGCAAGGAAGCCTCGATCGTTTTGGCTTGAGGGAAATCGTTGCGAAGTTCTTCTTTAAGGCAAACAACTTCCTGAAGGGTGCAGAGGTCGATTTTATTCAAAACGATGAAAACCGGAGCCGCGGTCGGCAAAGACGAGATGATTCTCTTGTCCTTCTCAATGTCTTTTTCGCCCGCATCGATTAAGTAAAGGATTGCGTTGACGTCTTTGGCGGCATTCCGGGCCGATCGGTTCATGTATTTGTCGAGTCCGGCTTGGCCTTCGAAAATCCCCGGGGTATCGACAAATACAATTTGACAGTCCTTTTCATTGAGAATTCCGGAGATTTCGTCGCGTGTAGTTTGAGCCCGCCTCGACACAATCGAGATTTTTTTGCTGAGCAAGGCATTGAGCAAGGTGCTTTTCCCAACGTTTGGGCGGCCCAAAATGGCAACGAATCCGGTTTTCATAAATCGTCACCGGTGAAAGCAAAAGGCAGAAGCTCTTGGGTGTTCGTTTCTTTGATATCGCCTTTCAGGTTGGCCATATAAATGGGCATATCGGGCGGATATAGCTCACTCAAGACCTGACGGCAGGCCCCACAAGGCGAGCATGGGTCTTCGGTATCGGCGATCAATGCAAAAGAAACGAAGTCATCGGTCGTTTTTCCGTTCATCATCGCGTTATATATGGCGTTTCGCTCAGCGCACATGCAAAGGGGATACGAGGAGTTCTCGATATTGGCCCCGACGTAGACGCTTCCGTCTTTGCATAATATAGCGGCCCCGACGGCGAAATGCGAATATGGCGAATACGACAGTTTTCTAGCCTCTTTAGCGATTTCGATCAGTTCTTCTTTTTCCATCTTTGTTCTTCCTTTCCGAGGATTGTTTCCTGCAGCGGGAACATTATCTCCTCGCCTTCTTTTGTCGTGTGATCGTAACCAAGCAGATGAAGAAGCCCATGAGTGAAGAGAAACTGAAGCTCTCTATCGTCCGAATTGCCGATTTCTCGCGCTTGGCGAAGAGCTTGGGGGATGCAAATGAAGATCTCCCCGAGGACTTTCGGGATGGAAGAGTCGTTTATCTGGTCTTTTGGAAGTTTGTCATCATTGAAGGCGAAGCTGATGACGTCGGTGATGCGATCGGTTTTTCGGTATTTGCGGTTGAGTGAGCGAATCGTCTCGTCATCGACGAGAGAGACGTCGACCTCGTAATTGAGATCGATTTTAAGGAAATCAAAGGCGGTTTCCATTATTTTCGAATATCGTTCCTCCAAGAAGTCGTATCGAGGATCGATTCGGTTGTCAAAACCCAGTTCCATCGCCCATATACTCTAGCATTGCTTGTGCGTGCGCGCTAGGGATGGTTGAGAAAATGACCGACGAAATAAGCCTTTTCCTTTTCAAAACTGCGTTTTTGCTCTAAAAAGGTGAGGATTTTGTCGAATTCTTCGCCGAGAAGGGCGATTCCGACGAGAGCGAACAACATGAAGTTTAGACTGACGCGGCCGCTCAAAAGAACGCAAACAAGCGAAAGAACGAGTTCGGCGGCAAACAGAAGAAACCTCCGATAAGTCAAGTAATCGGCGATTTTATACGCCTCCTTCATTACTTCTTCCCCTCTCGGTCTGTTCTTGTTTTTTGGCCAATAGTGCCCCATGAAACCTCGCTCAATACTCTCTAATCTCCGTTCTTTGTCCGCCAATATTGGTTTTATGAAGACGCGTTCAACGATCAGTAAAGCAAAGACAATGAGAATCGATAGGCCGACCCATGGTTCGTTTAGACCCAGTAATAACGATAAGGCCGCGATCTCCAAGGCTCCCCCAAAGATGGCTGGAGCCCCCGAGAATATCGCGGTCTTAAAGCTGGTGTAATGACGGTAAGCTTCCTCTCTTTTGCTCAAAGAGAGACGTTCGACATTATGCAGATACCGATCATCGAAGCGTTTCATCGTCCGGACCGAAAAGAATCTTTGAGCGACCGAAAGAAGGGCAAAACAAGTGAAAAGAATGACTGGAGCGATGTAGTTACCATCATCGCTCACAAAATAAAAACCGGTGAACAGAGACGAAAATGCCGATAATTGGAAGGCGGCTTGAACGAAATGAGAAAGATGGGGAACGATCTTCGGTTCCTTTTGCCGGTATTCCTTAATCTCCGACTTTTTGCATTCGAGAAAAACGCCTGTGAAGACCTCGTCCATCTCCGATCGCTTTATTCGCCTTTTTCCTTTTGATGGATCGTAAACGAGGAAGTGTTGGCTCTGGTAACCCGTTAAATAAACCATGTGGCTTGCTCCTTCCTCGTTTAGAACCAAGAGAAGCGGAAAGGATGTGTTTGCAGCAAGATCTGAGGGTTTTTCGGCTTTGTATACCCCCATGGATAGGCCTTGGGTCTTTGCGAAATCGACTATTTCGGCGAGAGATGGCGTTCTTTTTGCCGTCGACGGTTCTGGAAGATTAGCATAATGCCGGTTTCTCCCGTAGTGAATCAAGGCCATTTTAACGCAGGCATAACCGCAGGCTCGGTCTTGGCTTTGGTAAACAATTTGATCCATATCTATTAATAGGCTGTCTTCGCTTATGAGGGGCAAAAGAAAACCCTTGAGGAAGATATATCTCAAGGGTATTTCGTTGTTTGATCCCGAGCAGCTTACCACTTCTTGCGGCGAGCCAATTCAGATTTCATCTTACGTTTCAGTCCAGTTTTCAGATATGATTCGTGCTTACGCGATTCCATGAGGATGCCAGATTTATTGACGCTCCTCTTAAAACGGCGAAGGACATCATCGAGGGTCTCGCCTTCGTGTACGACGGTTTTAACGGCCATGGGTTAGTCACCTTCTTCCTGAAACTGCTTGATAATGTTATCTCTAAGGAGATAGAAAGACAATCAAATCGTTACTTTTCTTCCATGATAGCGACACTGGCGGAGGCCCCAATCCGATTGGCTCCGGCGGCAATCATGGCCAACATATCGGCTTTCGAGTGAATCCCGCCCGAGGCTTTGACGCCTAGTCTATCACCGACTGCGGCCCTCATGAGCTGAACGGCATGAACACTTGCGCCGGCTTTAGAGAAGCCAGTCGAAGTCTTGACGAAATCGGCGCCGGCCGCAAGACAGGCCTTGCTGCACAACGTGATTTCGTCATCGCTGAGCAAACAGGTTTCAAGGATCACTTTCAAAACATGGGAAGGTCCGACGGCTTTTTTGACGGCCTCGACTTCGTTCTTGATGAATTCGTAGTCGTGTTCTTTGGCCATCGAGATGTTTTGAACCATGTCGACTTCATCGGCTCCGTCGGCAAGGGCGGCTTTGGCTTCAAAAACCTTGACGCTCGGCGTATTGGCCCCTAAGGGAAAACCGATAACGGTGCAGACTTCAACATCGGATCCCTTCAATAGCTTCTTGGCGGCAGGGACAAAGAAAGGGTTAACGCAGACCGACATGAAGTGATACTGCTTCGCTTCCTCGCAAAGCTTCGTAATCCCTTCGATCGTGGCGTCCGGCTTTAGTAAGGTGTGGTCGATGAATTTGTTGTATTCCATGAAGATTCCTCTATATTGTTTATTCTACCCTATCAAAAATAACAAAAAAAGAGCCACGATGGCTCTTTCTTTTCGTTACTTCTTAGTCTTGGTATCAGTCGGTGCGCCCTTTTCTTTTTCAATATGAAGGACTTCTTTACCGGCATAATACCCGCACTTCGGGCAAACGTGATGGGCTTTGATGATCGCTCCGCAATGGGGACAAGTCACTAAGCCAGTCACCTCGAGCTTGAAATGGGTGCGGCGTAATCTTTTGGAAGTTTTGCTGGTGCGACGGAATGGGACTGCCATGTTTGATAATCTCCTTTCAGGACTGCTAAATTATAGGAGTTCAGGCTTCTATGTCAACGAAAGTTAATACAATGTCAAACAAAATGACAAATTAATCAGCAGCCACGTTAGGCCCATATATAATCTTCCCGATCTCTCCCCGTTTTGAAATTGTAGATGGAACGGCCAAAAGCAGGTAATTGGATGTGTGTCCATAAACCAAATTCGCTTTGGGATCGAAGTCCTCGTAGAGCACTTCCATTTTCTTTCCAAAAAAACGCCTTTCGTACTCCGCACGCATTTCCTTTGATAGAGAAAGCAATTCCCGAACTCTTTCTTTTTTTGTTTGAGGATCGAGGTCACGCAGGGTCGAAGCGAAAGTTCCAGGCCGGGAAGAAAAAGGGAAGACATGGATTTCGCAAAATGACGCCAGCCGGCAAAAGGACGTCGTCTCCCTCCATTCCTCGGGGCTTTCGTCGGGGAAGCCGGCTATCACATCCGTCGTTATGGCGATGTCGGGGCGGATCGTCCGAATCATCTCAAGTTTTTGTAGAAAGGCGGTCGTGTCGTACTTCCTCTTCATCCTTTTTAAAACCGATGAGGATCCAGATTGGAGGGGGATATGAAGATGATTGGCGATGTTCGGGTGATTTTTCAAAACGTTAAGGAATCTATCATCAATCTCGCTTTCTTCAATCGAAGAGATTCGCAAACGAAAAAGGCCAGGGCATTCCGCGAGAATCTTTTCGAGAAGCTCGGGCAAACGATAGTTCCCGTCTCCCAAATCCTTCCCGTAACCCCCGATGTGAATCCCCGAAATGATGATTTCCTTATACCCGTCTAGAACAAGGGCTTTGGCTTCATGCACGACCTCGAAGGGGTCCCGGGAGCGAGAGTTGCCACGCATGGTCGGGATAAGGCAATACGAACAGAAGTTGTCGCATCCGTCTTGAACCTTCAAATAAGCCCGTGCGGATTCGGTGAAGGCGTTGCACCCCAATTCCTCGTATTGTTCGTGTCGAAGAGAATCCTTCACGTCCGCTCGAGGATGGGGATTATGACGATATTCATCGATTAAATCGAATACATGCTTGCGTTTTGAGGACCCCAGGACTAGATCAGCCCCTAAGCTCAAAGCCACTTCCGCGTGACCTTGGCTATAACAGCCCATAACGACGAGGATGGCTTTCGGATTGGCCCGGCGAAGATGGGAGATGTGTTGTCTGGATTTCTGATCGGCAGTCAAGGTAACCGAGCAGGTATTGAGGACAATGACATCGGCGTCTTCGGGTCTCTCCGCCAAAGAGAAACCATGGAGTTTCAACTCTTCGCCTACAGCGCTGTTCTCATAGGAATTTACTTTGCATCCGAGACTGAATAGATAATAAGACAACATATCAAGCACCTTTGCCATTTAATTTGGAAATAAACTTGGCCTCATCGTTGTTTATTTTGTAAATCTCTTTACTAGAAATTAACTTACTATCGACTAATTGTCTAATAAGCGTCTCGCGATCAACGTTGTAATAGGCATCCACCACAGGCATAATTCTTTTAAGCATGTGATTGTGGCTCGGGTGATGAAGGGAACGATCAAAAAGACAGAGCTTGGCGTCGAGACGGCCCTGAGAATTGATAAAGTATATGGCTTCCGCGTCGAAATCATAGAAGGCATCACCTTCTTTCGTTTCTTTTATTAAGACCAACTTTGTGAAATACGAATCAAAGATGGACGGTCCGTAATAATCAAATGGGTCGATTGTCGCGGCGTCGTAGTTTTTCAAAAGAGAAACATACGGCGAAACCGAGAGTTTCTCGAAATCCCCACTGTATATTTTGTTGAGATTTCCCGGAAAGATCGGGACATAGATGCGATCGCCGCTATTCGTTTTCAAAAATGGAAGTTCAGAAACGGCCGACTTCATGTATTCGTCGACACTAGTCGCCAAATCTGATGATTTTCTGTCCCCTTTGATTTTGTTTTGGTAGGATTTCTCGATTATCTCTTTGTTCATGATGGCTCGGATGATGATGTTTGCCCTGATGATATCGAACGAATCTTGAGCTTTTAGGAATGGGGCGTAAAGCGAGACGTTGTTGAGAAGAACTCTGTTTTGAAGGTAAAAGGTCATCTCGGTGGAACGGGCGAAAGAGGTCGGACGCTGTTTTTTTGCCAATGTTTCGAAGAGGTTCACCGGTTTGCCTCCGAAAAGGCCGAAATTAGGGCCAAGGACGCGATTGAAGCGGTTTCGGCTCTCAGGATGCGTCGGCCAAGAGAAACGAAGCGGAAGCCCGCTTTCTTTGCTTTCTGGGCCTCTTCGGGCGTGAACCCGCCTTCAGGACCGACGAGAATCAGCACCTTTTGATTCTTTTCTAGGCCGCTCATCGCTTCCAAAAGGGTTTGATTTTCGCCCGCCAACTCTTCGTAGGCCAAGATTCGTATGGGGGCCTCCAAAGTCAGAACATCAGAAAAAGTCCGATACGACGAAACCTCGGGAATCGATCCTCGGCGGCATTGCTGAGACGATTCCTTGGCAATCTTCCGCAGACGGAGGAGCCGGCCGTCTTCCGAACCGGGCTCAACTTTCACGATGGTTCTCGTACATAGAAAGGGGACGAATGCGGATGCTCCGAGTTCCGTTCCCTTTTCGACGACGAGGTCGTTATGGTCACCTTTGAGGAGAGAGAAAGCGAGGATGATCTCGTTATCGGCGTCTCGTTTCTCTTCAATCTTCGAAATAACGGCGATAGTTAGTGGTGAAAGAGAGGAAACTTGAGCCAGATAGACCCCGCCTTCGGCCACAATTTCGATTTTTTCTTTTGCTTTGGTTCTGGCGGCGTCGATCAAATGATGGGCGTCTTCCTTTGAAAGGACCGCCTCGCCCCCATTGATCAAGGCGAAGTAACGCTGCATAACTACCGAAGGAACTCCCCGTTGGCGTCTTTCAGCGAGTCTTTTTTGAAGATGTATATCGCCACGATGATATAAATGGCCCAAACGAAAAAGAAAGGAATCAAAAAAGCCCAAGCGTCCGGAAAGAGTTTGGTGAAAAACAGGACACATCCGGCCCCTCCGATGATGAAGACGGACGACAAAAGTTCGTAAATTGCTCTTTTTTTAAAGCCCAGATAGAAATCGTGAAGCCCGAAAAATCCGAAAACGGCGCAATAGAAAGCCGCCTTTTTTTGGGATTTGCTCTTATACAAGCCGTATCCTTTGGCTTGAGGGTCGATGTGCTGAGTCATGTCCATCGTTTTGTAATTGTCATCGATGGGGTTCTTCTCACCGCAAAATGGGCAGACATCAATATCGAATTTCGTGATTTCGCGATGGCAGTTTTTGCAATAAGGCATAATGTTACGCGGATAGTATAACCTAGTTTTAATCGGAGCCAAAAGAAAAAGGGCCTTAAGGCCCTAATTGAGTAGACCGAGCCTCAATAATTAACTTTTGAATTGATCTTTTTGTATTCGTCGTAAAGCTCGAGGCATTCTTCGCGGTCGAGTTCTTTTACGAAAGCGGCTTTTTTCTCGGGTTTGCTCATTTGGTAGAACCGCTCATCGCGGAAACCGATGTTGGCCGTGTCGAGAACGTTACATCCATAATAGACTTTCCCGATATTGGCCCAAAGGATGGCTCCAAGACACATGGGACAGGGCTCGCCAGTTGTGTAGATGACGCATCCGGAAAGATCGAAGGTTCCTAGTTTTTCGCAGGCAGAGTGGATGGCCATGATTTCCCCGTGGCAGGTTGGGTCGTGGCGTTTCACGACTTGGTTGTGGCCGATTCCGACGATTTCGTCGCCTTTGACGATGACGGCCCCAAAGGGCCCGCCGTCCCCGGCTTCGATCCCTTTTCGGGCCTCTTCGACGGCCAGTTTCATGTATTTATTCATTGATTGGTTTCCTCTAAACGTATTATCTCACTTATGGAAACGTTCTTTCCACCTCGAGAAGAAAGAATCGTTCTTGTCGGTTTGGCTTTGAAATTCCTTGAGAAGGGTTTGCTGACTCCGACTTAAGTGAGCCGGCGTCTTGACTTTGATGTGAATGTACATGTCGCCTGGTTTTTGGCTCCGCAGGTCTTTGATTCCGCGTCCGCGGAGCTTCAGGATCTGGTCAGGTTGAGTCCCCTCGGGGACGGAAACCGTGACTTCTCCGTAAACCGTCGGGATGTCGATTTCGGTTCCGAGGGCGCAGTCGACGAAGCTGAGTGGGACGTCCATGTGAATGTCGTTGCCGTCTCGTTGAAAGAACTCGTGTTCCGATACCATCACTTCGACGAACAAATCGCCGTTGGGACCGCCGTTAAGGCCGCGCTGCCCTTTCCCTTGAACCCGGATTTGCTGACCCGAGGCGATTCCGGCCGGGACATTGATGGACAGATCCTTGTGGACCCGTTCGAATCCCCTGCCATCGCATTCGTGGCATTTTGTTCGGACGATTCGGCCCGATCCCCCACAATGAGAGCAAACCGTTTGGCTTTCCATCATTCCGAAGATCGTTCTTTGCTGAGTCGAGACGTAACCGGATCCCCCACAATAGGGGCAGGTCTCGATATCCGACGGCGATTCCGCCCCGGTTCCGTGGCAATGTATGCACGGCTCGTCGAAAGTAACGGGAATCGTAATGAGCTTCCCGTTGATGGCGTCCATGAAGGAAATGCGAACCCGATAGATGGTGTTTTCGCCTTGCTGAGGCCCAGAATTGGCCTGACTTCGCCGAGCCGAACGACTCCCACCGCCGAAGAATGATGAGAAAATATCGTTGAGATCGACATCCCCAAAGCCCTGGCTCGAAAAGCCTTCGCCCGAGGGATTGCCGGCTCCGCCCGTGCTTTGGCCTTGCTGGAAAGCCGCCATCCCAAACTGGTCGTATTGTTGGCGTTTCGCGTCATCATAAAGGACATCGTAAGCTTCTTGGACTTCTTCGAATTTCTTCGGGGCGTCCGGGCTATGGTTGAGGTCGGGATGGTATTGCTTGGCAAGTTTGCGATAGGCGGATTTGATGTCGTCTTTCGTCGCGTTTTTGCTGACGCCAAGGACTTCGTAGTAATCCCTTTTCGATTCGGCCATATTGGGGCCTCCTTCCTAACAACAGCACGGCGCCAGCCCCTTGCGGAACCGGCGCCCTGCCTCAGATTTAATTGGGGTTATTTCTTCCCTTTGTCGGTGAAGTCGGCGTCGACAACGTCGTCGGCCGTCTCTTTGCCTTCAGCGGAAGATGTGTCTTTAGGGGTTTCCTGCTGCTTTTGCGCGCCGGCTCCGGCCTGAGCCTGAGCGGCGGCCGAGGCTGCGTCTTCGAGGTGACCCACGATCTCGCGGAGTTTGTTGGTGTCATTAGAGGCGATGGCGCCTTGAGCTTCGTCGCGGAGTTTGGTCAGCTCCTCTTTTTGCTTAGGGTCGATCTTGTCGCCCTTTTCGGCCAAAACCCCGTTGATTTCGTCAACATAGGTCTGAGCCTTGTTCTTGATTTCGATATCGCCTTTGCGCTTTTCGTCGGCTTCTTTGTTCTCTTCGGCTTCCTTGACCATGCGGTCAATGTCGGATGAAGAGAGTCCGTTGCTTCCGGAAATGGTGATGTCTTGGGACTTTTGGGTATCCAAATCTTTGGCCGCGACTTTGACGATGCCATTGACGTCGATCGAGAATGTGACCTCGATTCGCGGCTGCCCTCGGCGGCCGGCTTTGATTCCACTCAAAGTGAAGTGGCCCAAAAGCTTGTTGTCGTGGGCCATCGGCCGTTCGCCTTGATAAACCATGATGTCGACGGCCGGCTGATTGTCTTCCGCGGTCGAGAAGATCTGACTTTTCGTGGTCGGAATCGTGGTGTTGCGCTGAATCAGCGGGGTCATGACGCCGCCCAGGGTTTCGATACCGAGGGTCAGCGGGGTGACGTCGAGGAGGACGACGTCCTTGACGTCTCCGGCGATGACGGCGCCCTGCAAAGCGGCTCCGACCGAGACGGCCTCATCGGGGTTGACCGAGAGGTTGATGCTCTTGCCGGAGATCTTTTTGACAAGTTCCTGAACGGCCGGCATCCGGATGGATCCGCCGATCATGAGAATATCCCCGATGTCATTGTAAGAAAGGCCGGAATCCTTGATAGCTTTGTCGAGCGGGACTTGGCAACGGGCCAAGAGGTGTTTGGTCAGATCCTGGAATTTGGCCCGCGAGAGTTTGCCCTCCCAGGATATCGGGCCGGTGGGCCCCATTCCGATGAATGGTAAACTGATCGTCGTTTCGAGGGAACTCGAAAGCTCGATCTTGGCCTTTTCGGCCGCGTCGACGAAACGTTGACGGGCCATTTTGTCGGTCAAATCGGCCCCGGTGTCGATCTTGATCTGGGCTTGGATCCAATCGGCGATCACGTGATCCCAATCGTCGCCGCCAAGGCGGGTATCGCCCGAAGTGGCGAGAACTTGGAACGTCCCGTCGCCGATATCGAGGATCGAGACGTCGAGGGTGCCGCCCCCCAAATCGAAGACGAGGACCTTTTCCGATTTTTTGGTGTCGAGGCCATAGGCCAAACAAGCGCTGGTCGGTTCGTTGATGATCCGAACGACGTCGAGACCGGCGATGGTTCCGGCATCCTTGGTAGCTTGACGTTGAGCGTCATTGAAATAAGCCGGAACGGTGATGACGGCCTTTTTAACGGTTTGGCCCAAACTTTTCTCGGCGTATTCCTTCATATAGGCGAGGACTTTGGCCGAAATCTCCTGAGGGGTGAAATCCTTGTTGAGGCAGTTGATGTGGAATTTGTCGGATGTTCCCATGCGGCGTTTGGCGGAGCTGACGGTGTCGGGGTTCGTGATCATTTGGCGCTTGGCCGCATTTCCGACGATTTCCTCTCCGCTGCTCTTGAAAGCCACGACCGAGGGGGTGGTGTTGGTACCCTCGGGGTTCGGAATGACTTTGACCTTTCCGTCGGCCTGCATGTAGCTGATGACGCTGTTGGTGGTACCGAGATCGATACCGACGATTACTTCTTTTGCCATATTAATGGTTCTCCTTTATGCCTTGTGGGCATCATCGACCGGCTTTTCGGCCGGGGATTGGCTAATTGACTGATCCGCTTTCTTTTCCTCGACCTTGGGTTGAGGTGTTTTGCTGACGCTCACCATGACGGGGCGGATCAAACGGTCATGGAGTTTGTAGCCTTTGGCATAAACGCGAATCAAGAGGTTTTCAGGGCCGTCTTGTTCGATGGAATCGACCGCGTGCATGTAGGTGGCATCGAATCGATCGCCTATTTTTGGCGATATTTCTTTAACCCCTTCGTCTTCCAAAGTCTTGATGATTTGATTGTAGATGTATTGGAAGCCGATGAGGTAGTTCTTGGTTTCCTCGCTTTTGGGTGGGGTGTCGAGGGCCATATGGAACCCATCGAGGGCCGGCAGGAGATTCTCGATGAATCCCTCCGCGCGGTATTTGATGGCTTCTCGGCGATCTTCTTCGAGCGATTTCCGAAGGTTTTGGGTATCGGCGTAGGCCCGATAGTACTCATTCTTCCAATGCTCGCCGTCGGCTTGGGCCTTTTCCAAGAGGGACAAAGCCTCAAGGTACTTGTCTTTTGGGACCTTCTTCCCGAAGATCCCGTCCTGATCCTTCAATTCGGTTTTTTCGGATCCGGCTTCGGGGCCTTTTCCGTTTTGTTCGGGATTCTGGGATCCGGGTTTTTGTTCTTCTGGCATGTTTTGCTGCCTCCTTTGGCGACGATGGCCTGATTGAAGTATTCATCGAGGCGCTTGCTCACGTAATCGAGCAAGCCCATGGCTTTTTCATAATTCATCCTCGTTGGCCCGAGAAGGGAGATGGAAGTCCCTTTTCCGCCGGGGAGATTGACCTCCGCGGAGATGACCGCCACATCTTCAAGCCCGTGTTTGGAATCGCCGATGGCGACGTTCAGGCCCTCTTCCCCAGTCCCGGTCCCGCTCTCCATGACGCGGCGGAGAGCCGAAGGATCGTCGAGGAGTTCGAGGACCCTTTGAAGTTTTTTAGCATCCTCGGTGAATTCGGGGGTTTCAAAGAGATTCTCTTTTCCATAGAGCTTGATGCGTTCCCCGGCGAAGCGGACGAAGGCCTCGAGGATGGCCTGATAGACGACGTCATGGCCGACCACATAGTCGGTCAAGGCCGGCTTCATGGCCTCCATTTTCGGGACGAGATCGGCGATAGACGTGCCTTTTAATCTCTCGTTAAGAAGGGCCACGGTCTTTTGGATGTCTCCGACTTTGGCCTCTTTCTCAATCATGAAGGTCTTGTTCTCGACATACCCTTTGTCGGTGATGAAGACCGCGGTTGCGGTTTTGTCGCTCAAAGGGACGATTTGGACCGAAAGGAGATGCTCTTCGTTGATCTTGGGCCCGAGGACGACGCTGGCGAGGTTAGTCATGTTGGAAAGGATTTCACAGCTTTCCTTAATGACCTCCTCAACGGATTTGCTTTTCTGGTCGAGGACCTTCTGCAAGGCATATTTCACCGAATTATCGAGGGAATCCTCGCGAAGGTGCTCAACGTAATACGTATAGCCTTTTCCGGACGGGACGCGACCGCTTGAGGTGTGGGTTTTTTCGATGTAACCCTCTTTTTCAAGAACGTTCATCTCGGCTCGGATGGTAGCACTCGAAAAAGGAAGATGATACTTATCAAGGAGGGTTTGGCTTCCGACGGGTTCGGCCGTTTTAATGAAGTGATCGACGATCAGTTTGAGGATTTGCTCTCCACGTGTCATCTGATTTGCCTTCCTTTAGCAGTCTCGTGTTTCGAGTGCTAGCAACATTATAGAGGAGGAGTTGGCACTGTCAAGAGTTGAGCGCCAGTAATTTGAACACGGACCAAAGAAAGAATGCAAAAATCCCATTCCATCTGCATTTTACCAGCGAGTCACCAAATCGATTATTCGACGAGGCGAGCCGGTTATTCGATTTCGTGCCGCCGGTCGATCACAATTGTTTCGGTCATTCGGTCGAAAGCGCTTCGCTCAGTATGGGAACTGATCATATAGAAAGCGTTGACGATATCCATCGGGATCACTCCGGTAAGGAAGCATTTCAAAAAGCATTCACGGGCTTTCATTCTTTGACCGTCTTGGTGGATTGTTTTGATCCCAAAAAGGGCCATCCCCAGTGTGTAACCATTCGAAATCAGCATCATGAGGCTATTGAACAAAACATAGAACGAATAATCGGCCAAAATGGCGATGAGGGCGATGAGGAAGATGGATATTTGAGGCCCGATCGCATACATTAGGAGAAAGACCATCCCGATCCCGGAAAGCAAAGGCATCACCTCGTCGAGGAGCCATCCGAAGATTCTTTTGTCGAAGCGGGCGATGCTCATGGGTGTTCCGATCAATAAAGGGCCAATAGAAGGCGGTCGAGGAGAAGGATCCCTCGATCCGTTGGTTTCATTTGATCCCCTTCAATGGTAATTAAGCCTTCATTTATGAGTTGAGGCAAGACATTTTCGTAACGCTTGAGGAAATCGTCCTGAAACAGACGATCAAATCGAGATATTTCAAAGCCGTCGGCTAGACGGAGGTTGGTTAGGAGGAAATAGCGGATCCCTGCTTCGACGTCGACTTTTTCTTCCTCAGCCCTTCGAGGCATTTTGAGATATTCCGAGAGGCTGCGGATGTTCGTGTAACGGATTCCATCGATGTAGCCAGAGGCTCCGAGGCCCACCCCGTAGTATTCTTCGTCGCGCCAATAGACAAGGTTGTGCCTTGAATAATGATTACCGAGGGCGAAATTGCTCACCTCGTAGCGTTCATAGCCGTTTTCGCGGAGTTTCCTGAGAATCTCCTCATATTGATCAGCCTGAACATCTTCCGAAGCCTCTTTGATCCCGCGTTTTTTGAAAATTGAATTCTCTTCAAGAATCAGTGAATATGTCGAAAGATGCTGTGGCTTTAAAGACAGAGCCAAAGCGATGTCGCGGTCCAATTCCTCCATCGTTTCCCCGGGAAGAGCGTAAATCAAATCGAGGTTGAGATTGTCCAGGCCGTGTTTGCGGCAGATCGCGACGGCTTTCGCGACTCCTTCGAAGTCATGGCGACGGCCGATCAATTTTAGGAGACGGGGGGATGAAGATTCCATACCGATCGAAACCCGGTTGACCCCAAAGGCCGACATCAATTCAGCTTTTTCTTCGGAAAGGCTTTCGGGATTGGCTTCGACGGTGAATTCCCCACCCGGGGATAAAAAGCCGGATGCTTTGGCGAGGAGGGATTCAAATTGTCCATCGCTCAGTGAGGTCGGGGTCCCCCCGCCGATATAAATGGTATCGACGTCCGTTAGATGGTAGGAATCGATTTCGCCGAAAAGGGCGCGGAGGTAATCCTCAGCGAATCCTTGGTTGTAGATGAGTTTGCAAAAATCGCAGTATCCGCAGATGCTGTTGCAAAATGGGATGTGAATATACAAAGCGCGCGGGGCGCTCATGGGTTACTTTCCGATGGGCTTGTCTTCGCCTTTGGGTTTCTCTTCGCCTTTTGCGGAGGCCTTTTTTATCGCTTCTTCCTGATTGAATTTCTCCATCTCGGCTTTGGCTTCCTCGTCCTCGATCGGTTGAAGAACCCGGTCGAGTTCCTCGGCGGCGATTTCTTTTTCGGTTTTCGGTTTTTCCTCGGTCTTGAAGGGCTTGGCATATTTCTTCACCAAAATGACAATCAGGACGATGGCGCCGAAGAAAAGAAGAAGGATGACGGGGATGAGCCATCCCATGTTTTGGTCTAGGAAGGAATCAAGGGTGATCATTGTTTGTTTTCTCCTTGCTTGATCGGGGTATAGACGAATTTGTTCTTGACCTGCAGCTTCTTGTAGAAGCCTTCGGCGGCTAGGTTGTCCATACTGGTCCGGGCCGTTTCGTAGGCACAACGAATTGTACGCTTATAATCTTGAATCGTGTAGTAGCGACCGACAACGGAATGCCCGGCAAAGAAAAGGGCTTGGGGTCTTCGAACATTGGGGTTCGTTTCCACGATGTAGCGCGAATACTCTTTGATTTCTTTATCGCTTAGACCGGTTCCCGGAACCGTGAATGCCAGTTCCCCTGCCGCTTTCTCATCTTCGATCGGTTCAAGTTTTTGAGGGGCTGGAGGAACTCTTTTCGGCGTTTCACTGCGAAGCGGTTCGGACGGCGCGGCCGGGGCGGGCGCCACGGCGTTGGTTTGAATGGTGGCAGGTTGAGGAGAGGCGATCGGAGACGAAATGATTGCCGGGGCGGCTGGGGTTGGGGCCGGAACTGGCTTTGGCGATTCGACGGTCGGAGAAGCGACGGCAACGGGGATCGGCTGGGGGGCGGGTTGGGGCGAGACGACTTCCTTAATGACGGGGGCGGGAGGTACCGGGACGCTGATGGGAGCAATCCGCTTTTCCTGAGCTGGGACCTCGGCTTTGGTCTCTTCGTCGAACAAACTTTCCTGTTCGGAATGGATCGAGTCAGGGGACTCTTTGAAACCCTTGTCTTCCGACGTGACCGGAGTTCTTTCGCTCTCCATGACGTCGACTTGGGCTCTTTTGATCTCCAAAAACAGATCGTCGACGAGAGGATCGAGAGTTTCAACCAAGTAAAGGGCGATGTACGTCAAATCCCCGCTTCTTTGGGTCTCGAGGGCGAGCTTCTGGTACCGATCCGTTTTCACGAGGACCTGTTCGAGCGGAAGAAGGGCCGAAGCCTCGCCGAGACTCGCCGCCGAAAGGACGTATTTTGCAAGAAGGGCTCCCGAGGTTTGATTGTGGGAAGCAAATGGTTTGACATAATCAAGATAATAGAGAGCCATTGAGGCTTTCACGACCGCGTCGATGGCGTCGTTGTGAAGGAAGGTCAGCAGTCCTTCCATCAAATCGGGGATGTCGGAGTATGGGGCGTATTCGTAGTCGCGGGCGATCACGATCGTCCGATACATATTGCCTTCGTCGGGATCGCGGACGCGGTAAAAGGACGTTAACTCTTCTTCCCCCAGCAATGCTCCGTAGATATGGGCCAAAAGGTTCTCGTCGATGGCCGGGAGGTAGCGTTTTTGAAGTTCTCCGATGGCATCACGATAAGAAAGGATTGGCTGATGGGAGGGGTTGGCTTCGCGATAGGTCCCGTTGAGCATGGCCTTCAAGGAGAGATCGGTAACTTTGACGTCTTCGAGGAGACAAACGCTCCTCAGGATATTGAGCTTGGCATAGCGATCGACCTCTTCTTTAACCTTGCTGGCCAAAGGAAGTTGGCCATAAGCCACCATAAAGCGGGTCAATTTGACCCCGAAAGACGTGATTTTCGTCGATATTGCCGAATTATTGGTGATGTAAAATGGGAGTTGTGGAATCGTTTTGAGACCCAATTTGTTGATCGATTGAGCTCGATAGGCAAGGATGTTCCTCCAAATCGAATCGACAAGGGAAGTCCCCAAAGCCCTCACCACATCTGATTTCGTGGCATATGACTCGTCGGTGAAACGGACAGCTAAGGCATTTGCGCTCATCGTTTAGCCTCCCTAAGGAGATTATAGGTGCACGGGTGAGTTTAAAGCAACTAAATATCTACTAATTCTTGTTACTCTTAATGTCATCGCCAATCGAAAGGACGCTCATGAACGCTTCTTGTGGTATTTCAACCGAACCGACGGCTTTCATCCGCTTCTTCCCCTCTTTTTGCTTCTCGAGAAGTTTCTTTTTCCGGCTGATATCGCCACCATAGCACTTGGCCAAAACGTCTTTTCGAACGGCTTTGATGTCGGCCCTGGCAATAACTTTTCCGTTGATCGCGGCTTGGATTGGGATTTCGAATTGCTGCCTGGGGATGATGTCCTTCATCCGACTCACCATGGCCAAACCTCTTTGGTAGGCGTCGGGCCGGAAAACGATCGAGCTGAGGGCATCCACCGCCTCTCCATTAAGAAGGATGTCCATTTTTGACAATTCGCTCGAGCGGTATTCGAGAAAATCGTAATCGAGAGATGCGTATCCTTTCGTGTAACTCTTAAGCTTGTCGAAAAAACTGTAAATGATCTCACTGAGGGGTAATTCATATTTCACGATGACCCTCGTTTCATCGAAATATTCTAAATCTTTGTAGACTCCGCGTTTGTCTTGACAAAGTTGCATGATCGGCCCGACGAATTCCTTGGGTGTCATGATTTTGGCGAAGACAAAGGGTTCTTGAATGGCGGAAATAGTCGAAGGATCGGGAAGTTCGGAAGGATTGTCGAGGGTGATTTGATTTCCGTTTGTGAGGTCGATCCGGTAAATGACCGACGGGGCGGTCAAGATGAGGTCGAGGTCATACTCCCTTTCGAGTCTTTCTTGGACGACATCCATGTGGAGGAGACCAAGGAACCCGCATCGGAATCCGAATCCCAAAGCTTGGGATGTTTCGGGTTGGTAGATCAGGGAGGCATCGTTGAGGGAAAGTTTTTCCAACGCATCCTTGAGGTCTCCGTATTTCTTGGAGTCGACCGGATAAAGCCCGCAGTACACCATGGGGTTAATCTTTCGATAACCCGGCAAGGCTTTGGAGGCTGGGTTGCTAGCCAAGGTAATCGTTTCCCCCGGGAAGACGTCCCGAATGTCCTTGATTTGGGCGGCCAAATAACCGACCTCACCGCATTCAAGGCACGAGGTTTTGATCTCTTTTGGCGTCCGAATCCCGACTTCGGTCACGAGATAGGTCTTGTTCGCCTGCATTAACATGATGGTGTCTCCGACCTTGACTCGACCGTTTTTGACCCGGATCATGACGACGACGCCACGATATGAATCGTAGTAACTGTCGAAGATAAGAGCCTGCAAAGGGGCGTCGGGATTCCCCGATGGAGCGGGGATGTACTTGGCGATCTTTTCGAGGACCTCCGGCACGTTTAGGCCCGTTTTTGCTGATATCTCAGTGGCCTCGGCGCAATCGAGCCCGATTCTTTCTTCGATCTCTTTCTTGACAAAAGCCGGCTGGGCCGATGGGAGATCGACTTTGTTGATGACCGGCAAAATATAAAGATTGTTGTCGAGCGCTAGATAAACATTGGCGAGGGTTTGGGCTTGCACGCCTTGGGTGGCGTCGACGACGAGAAGGGCCCCCTCGCAGGCGGCTAGACTCCTCGAAACCTCATAGGTGAAATCGACGTGCCCCGGAGTGTCGATGAGATTATAGATGTATTTCTCTCCGTCTTTGGCTTGATAAGAGATGGTGACGGCGTTCAACTTGATCGTGATCCCCCGTTCTCTCTCAAGATCCATGGAATCGAGGACTTGGGCCTTCATGTCTCGTTTTTCGATTGTCCCGGTCAATTCTAAAATCCGATCGGCCAAGGTCGATTTCCCGTGGTCGATGTGGGCGATGATGGAGAAATTTCTGATGTGTTTTTGATCAAAGGGCATAAAAGGCCTTCCCGATTATAGCTTAATCGTTGCTTTTCTTGTAGAAGGCTTTAAGGTTGTCGGCAACGTCTTGAGGCGCGGTGACGACATCGTACTCGTGCCATGTCCGAATGAAGAGACTTCGGTATTCCTCGCGGAGATACCGATCGTCGATCAGCAAAGCGGCGCCTTTGTCAGTTTCGCTGCGAATGAGGCGCCCCACCGCTTGCATCACCTTGTTCATCCCCGGATCCATGTAAGCGTATTCGAAACCTTGGCCCGATATTTTCTGATGATAATCGCGGATAAGGTTATTGTCGTGTCCGATTTGAGGCAAGCCAATTCCGATCAAAGCCACGCCAATGAGGCGATCGCTCACAAGATCGATCCCTTCGCTGAATGCCCCCCCGAGAACCAGCAAACCGACCGTCGTCTTCGTGGGATCAGGAGCGAAATTGGCTAAAAACGCCCCCCGTTCCTCTTCCTTCATCTCGCGATTTTGAACCAGCAGATCGGCATCGGGGAAATCCAAGAACGGCCGAATGCATTCCAAATACTCGTAACTTGGGAAGTAAACGAAATAATTGCCCATTTTCCCTTTAATGAATTCTTTAAGATAAGAAGCCACTTCTTTATAGCTGCCCGTTCGGTCTTTATAGCGAACCGAGACTTTGGGGGCCAGCATCAGATCGAAGTTGGATGGGGGGAAGGGAGAAGAAAGAAGCAAAAAAGGGTAATCGTGGCGGCCGAGGATGGCGTCCATGTAATAATCGATGGGCGAAAGGGTGGCGGAGAAGATGATCGCGCCCTTGACTTTCTGAAGCGATTCCCTAAGGTAGCGCGATGGGTCGAGGCAGTAGAGTTTGACCACCACGTCTTTTCCCCGGCGGTCGAGATAGACGAGGCTACTCGACGAAAAGTATCCATCGAGAAGTTTGAGGTATTTGTTGGACTGAAGAAAGAACTCCTTGTAATCTCCTCCGATGTGGGAGTGACCTTCTTTGGATGCCTTCTGGTGGGCTCTTTTAAATGATTCGAGGGCCTTGGTCAATTCGATGGGCGGGAGAGGGAAATCGGTCGAACCTTCGGGGTATGTCGCGGCGTAGCCGCTGAAAAGTCTCTCGATCTTGCTTATCGCTTTCTTCAGGGACGGGACCTTGATCCGCTTGAGGCTCCGTTTGGCGAAAAAGAGTTCCTTGCTGCTGAGGGTGGCACTGTACATGTCGCGCCCTCGCTCGACGAGGTTATGGCCTTCGTCGACGAGGATGAGGTATCGGGAAGAGTCAATACCCGGATCGAAGTAGCGCTCCAAATGGACCAAGGGGTCGAAGAAATAATTGTAATCGCAGATAACGACGTCGCTGTATTGACTGAGATCGAGCTGGAACTCAAAGGGGCACATGGCATTGGCCCGCGCCGTTTTGATGACGAACGAATCATCGAAACGCTTCCCCTTTTTGATGGACTTCTGAATGACGTCTTTCAACTTGCTGTAATAGCCTTTGGCGAAGGGGCAATCGTCGGGATTGCATGCGTGACCCGGCGAAAAACAGATTTTGTCCTTGGCCAAGAGGAGCGAATCGTGAGCCACGAGGCCTTTTTCGTATAGCTCCCCCATCGCTTGGTAGGCGGAGGCCGCCCCTGTTGACTTTGCCGTCAGATAAAAAATCTTGTCGGTCTTTCCTTCTTTGAAGGCTTTAACAAAAGGATAAAGGGTCGAGACTGTCTTCCCGATCCCGGTCGGAGCTTCGGCGAAGAGAAAACCACCTTTCGTCGCGATTCCGTATGAGTATTTGGCCAATTCCCTCTGACCCGGTCTAAACTTTTTGAATGGGAAAGGCAAGGTTTTCACGCTTTCGTTCCTGAAGTTTTGATGCTGGAAATGTAATTCGTGGAAATCAAAGAACGAGTCGATGTAACCGACGACTTTTTTTTCTAGGTCTGAGGTATCATAGATAAAATCCTTGACGGCTTTCTTGTCGTCGACCTGGCTGAGATAAGTTAGGCGGACTCCGATTTTAGCGAGTTTTTCCTGATGGGCGTACATGAGGGCATAGCATTCGGCTTGCCCAAGGTGCCATTCGCCTTGCGATGAGAAAAAATCCTCAAGCGGGGTGACCGTTGACTTGATTTCATCGATGATAGGGTAATCGCCGCCGAGGATGATTCCGTCGGCCCGGCCCTCGAGACTCATCCTTCCCTTCGGCCGGTCAAACGTCTCACCGAGCAGATACTCGGAAAGGTATTCCTTCCCTTGCTTCTGCTGAAACGATGAATGGATTTTGCTTCCTAGTTGCATCGTTTCCAAGTTGAAAACCCGATCGTCGATGTCGCCTTTCCGAAGCAAAAAATCCACTAATTGGTGGACGGATAAAGTTAAAAAAGGCTTTTCGGCCATGATTTATAGAAGAATCTTTCCGGTCAAATCGCGCGCGCCGTTTAGGAAGCTGCGGGCATCCATCTTTTTCTTGCCCTCGAGTTGGAGCAAATCGATAGAAACCAAGCCATCGACGGCTTGAAACTGCAATTCGCGATCGGCCTTGGCGATGGTTCCGACCGGATAATGGGCACCCGGCGAAGAGACATGAGCGGCATAGATTTTCATCTTTAAGCCATCAAGGAGGAGAAAGGCGCCGGGAGTTTCACTTAATCCGCGGACGTAATTGACGAGGTCGCGAGCACTGAGAGAAAGCGAGAGATGCTCGTTTTCCGGTTTTATTTTGTCCGCGAAAGTTACTTGGTCCTCGTCTTGAGGGGTTCCGCGGAGTTCGCCGTTGAGATAAGCCATCAGATCCTTGATGATCAATGCGCTCCCCGCTTTGGCCATCTTGGGGGCCAAAGTCGTGAAGTTGTCCCGGGGATCGATGGTAACCTCGATGCGGTCGTAGATCAACCCGGCGTCCATTTTATCGACCATCTGCATGAGGGTGATACCCGTTAAGGCATCGCCGTTGATGATCGCGCGTTGAATCGGGGCCGCCCCACGAAGCTTCGGGAGCAACGAGCCATGGAGGTTGATGCAGCCATGTTTTGGCATGTCGAGAACCGCTTGGGGGACGATCTGTCCATAAGCCATGCAAACGATGACGTCAGCGTTTATCGCCCGAAGCCACTCATAGTCAAAACGAATCCGGTGAGGCTGGAAAACGGGGATATCATGGGCTAAAGCGACTTTTTTTGTTGGGGTCGGGTCGAGGATTTTTTTCCTTCCGATTTCCTTATCCTCGTTCGTGATGAGGGCGACGATGTTAAAACTTTCATCGATGAGATCGGACAAAACATGGGCGCTGATTTCGGGTGTCCCCATGTAGACAATACGCGGCTGTTTTTTATCTTTAAAAATCATATTCTTTGCCTTAAGGCAAGGCCTTCGGTAAAATTATACGCGTTATGAATGATCACCAAAAGACCAATTCGAGAATGACACCGATCCTCGATGCGTCTTCTGATTGTTGACTCCGGAGTGAAACCCGCGCCATTCTCTCTTGCCACCACCCACCCGTTATGCGGGTCGGAATAAAAAAGGAATAATATGGACAACAACGTTAAACAAGAAGGTTACTTCGAATCGATCATGCGACGGGATCCGGCGGCCCGAAGCAAATGGTCGGTTTTTTGGCTTTACCCTTCCGTGATCGCGGTTCGCTGGTATCACCTTTCTCATTTTCTTTGGCGGATCCGTTTCAAATTCCTCGCCGAGATGATCATGCATCATGCCCGGAAAACGACGGGGATCGAAATCCATCCAGCGGCGAAGATCGGACGGAACCTTTTCATTGACCACGGCTCGGGCGTCGTCATCGGCGAGACGTCTCAAATTGGTGACAACGTCACGATGTATCATGGAGTGACGCTTGGCGGTGTCTCGATGGAGAAGATCAAACGCCACCCGACGATCGGTAACAACGTCTTGATTGGAGCCGGCGCCAAACTTCTCGGACCGATTACGATCGGAGACAATGCTAAGATCGCCGCCAACGCCGTCGTCCGGAAGGATGTTCCCGAAAACGCCATCGTCTTTGATGATGACGTCCACGTTTTTGCCAAGCCGAAACAGGATTAAATACCAAAACCAAGGGAGGTTTTTTATGAGTAACAAAAAAGAGAGGGTTCGCCAGTTTCTTCTTTCGAATCAAAGGCTGTTGCAATCATCTTTGACGATGCACGACATTTTTCAGTTGTCGATGACGCGGAACCCCCGCCGCCCAGCCCTGACCTATTTCGACGAATCGGGCCGGAAGCGGACGATCCGTTATACGGAATACAAATCGCGGGTCTTCGTCATCGCCTCGAAACTCAGCTCGGCCCTTTCCGGCGTCCCGGCCGGCACCGTCGTTGCCCTGAAACTTAAGAACGGCGCCAATTGGCCCCTTCTTTTCTGGGCCACCCTCATGAATGGTCATACCGTTTTGCTGATCGACGCCAAACTCCCGCAGGCCAACGTCGAGAACCTTCTCGGGCAGGCCAAGGCCAAAGCCATTATCACCAACGACGAGGAAACGTACAGCGTGCCTTCGTTCCGAATCAACGAGATCCTCAATCAGCAAGCCGACTACGCCTTCGATCCGGATTGGGCCGACCACGTGATCTTCTGCTCTTCGGGCACGACCGGGGACGCCAAGATGATGGTCTTTGACGGGAAAAGCCTTTGCTATCAGCTTCTCGCCTCTTCCAACATGGGTGAGGAGACGAGCGATATCATTTACCCCGGGTCCGTCAACATCCTGGCGATGATCCCCTTTCATCATATTTTCGGATTCGTTGCCGTTTTCCTCTGGTATACCTTCTATGGGAAGAACATCGTTTTCCCGACTTCGCTCTCTTCGGGCGATCTTTTCTACGCCGTGAGAAAAGGGAAAATCACCCATCTATATGCCGTCCCTCTTTTTTGGGACTCCATCGCCCAAAACGTCACGAGAAAAGCCGCTATGATGGGCGGAACTAAAGGTGCTCTCCTCACTAAGTTGATCGCCTATCAAACCCACAAAATCTCTGCCAAGGAAGCCGGATGGGCTTCGAGCTCCGTCATCCGGTCCCTCTTTCAAAGGAAGATGCTGGGGAATCGGATCCGCTACTGCATTTCCGGCGGCGGATACATCTCCGACAAAACCCTTAACCTCATCAATGGCCTCGGCTATCCTCTTTATAATGGCTACGGCATGACGGAGATCGGCGTCACTTCCGTCGAACTGTCTCCGCAAGTCGAGCAACGCCTGAAAGGCAGCATCGGCAAACCTTTGTTCGGGGTGGAATACAAAATCGTCCCGAACGGAAAGGACGCTTCGGAGTCGATAGGCCAGCTTTTCGTCAAATCCAACATTACCCATGAAAGGGAATTCATCGCCGGAGTCCTCAAAAGGACCCCGACCGAAGAAGGATTTTACCCAACCGGGGACATCGCCTACAAAGATGAACAGGGCTACTATTACATCAAAGGCCGCATCAAAGACACGATCATCCTTTCCAATGGCGAGAATGTCTTCCCCGACGAGATCGAATACTATTTCCACGACGTTAAGCACGTCAACAACTGCGTCGTCCTCGGGGCGAAGGGAAAGGGCGATCAGGACGAGCGGATCACGCTGGTCCTCGAAGTCGACAACACCGTCAAAGGGGACGAACTCAAACTGATCAAGAAGGACATCGACTCGATCAATGCCTCGTTGGCCAATGAGAAGCGGGTTCAGAAAATCCTCGTCGACAAACGCCCCCTCCCGATGGCCAACAACATGAAGGTCAAACGCTTCCTGATCAAAGAAGCGATTGAGCAAGGGAGCCCAGATTTCATCGATTTCGACTCCAAAAGAAAAGAAGCCACATTCGAAGGCTACGATCCTGTTGAAGTCGCCGGCGTCGGGAAAGACGTCACCAAGGCCTTTGCCCAAGTTTTGCTCCTCCCCGAATTCAAGATCGACGGTGACGCCCACTGGATCAACGATCTCGGCGGCGATTCGATGAGTTACATCGAAATGGTCCAAAACCTCGACAAACTCTTCAAAGTCACCATCCCGGAAGAAAAGTATGGTTTCTTGACTTGCGCCAACGATTTCGTCAAGGAGATCATCGACCTCCGCCGGCAAGCGAAACCCACCAAAACGAAAAAGGCGGATGATAAGCCAAAAGGCACGAAATAGTTGTTGTTTTCATTTAGCCTAAAGGCTAATATATAACCCGCTAGCAAAGGAAGATAAAAAGAATATGGCAAACATCAAATCGCAAATCAAACGCATCGAGACCAACGAGACCGCCCACAAGAAAAACAATGTGATTCGGTCCGAAGTCCGCACCACCGAGAAGAAGGTTTTGTCCTTCGCTAAAGATGGTAAGAAGGAAGAGGCCGTTAAAGCCCTTGCCGAAGCCATTAAACTCCTCGATCAGGCCGAAGGCGCCCACATCATCGCCAAGAACAGTTGCAATCGCAAGAAGAGTCATCTTCAAAAGCTCGTCAACAACCTGAAGTAAGTGCTTATTAATAAAAGCCCCATCGCGATGGGGCTTTTTTGTTTCTCAGTCTCCAAAGTTGGCAAGGAAGAGGCTGAAAGCGTATTTGGGATCGAGGCGCCCCGACAAGATGTCGTAGTCAAGCTGATAGAGCTTTTCGATCGTTTTGAGGAGTTCCGCCTCTTTGATCCGATAGAGGCTTCGCCGCGTGATGTCGGCTCGGATGGGGCTTCCCCCGAGTTCGCGGGCAATTTCGTTGGAATTGAGGCCTTTGGCGTCCAAAAACCGGACTTGGTCCATATAGATGAATTGATTGGCCAAAAGGTTGACGAGCCGAACTTCATCGACCGAGTGGACTTTGAGATCCCGATAGATGCGAAGTGCCGCCTCGGCATCCCCTCTCGTGAGGGCGTTTGACATATGGAAAGCATCGTCGTCGAGTTTCGGCGAAACCATCGCGACCACCGCCTTGATATCGATTTTGTCCCCACCGCTATAGCACATCAGTTTTTGGGCTTCGTTGAGAAAAGAGGCAAAATCCCCGTCGGTCCGCTTGGACAGTTCCTTAACGGCATCCTTGTCGATTTCGTAACCCCTTTTGGTGAAATAGCTTTCGATGTAGATAAGCCATTGATCGGGGGTCATTTCCTTGACTTGCTTGATGTCGCCGTTGTCTTTGACGGCCTTGACGAGATCGCTCTTGGCATCAATGTCCTCGCTGAACAAAAGAAGATAGAGATCGATCGCGGGATCGGGGTTCTGAAGATAGGCTAACAAAGCATTGGGCCCGTCTCCCTTTTGGTATTTATATTTCGTTTGGCTTTTCCCAAGAAAAGCGCAGTTTTCAGCGATGACGGCCTTCTTTTCGTAACCGAGCGGAATAAAGCCGCACTCCTTGGCCAATTCGTTTAGAGGCGTCACACCCATGTCGAAACAAACGTAATTGCATTCGTCCCTTTCGAGATAGTCTTTCTTCACCATCCCTTGGACGATACTTTGGGCCATCTTGGCCTGGCTAGAAAAAACGAGATGGATCATTGCTTCATATTATAGCCAGAACGGCTTCGCCTTTCGATACGTAATTGTCCCTTCCACATCGGTTCTTCGAACCTTGATGCCAAGGGAGGCGAGCCGTTTGAGGACCGAGGCGGAGGGATGACCATACCGATTCTTCGCCCCGACCGAAATCACGGCCTCTTTGGGGTTGACCGTTTGAAGGAAGGATAAAGATGAGGATGTGTCGGATCCATGATGGCCCAATTTGAGGACGTCGCAATCGAGATCCGGCCAATCGCGGATGATTTTTTCCTCGATCTCAATCGGGGCGTCCCCGGTGAAAAGCCATTTCCGATCCATGAAATCGAGGGAAAGGACAAGCGATTTCTCGTTTTCGCCGCTTTCCTCATAGGTGTTGAAATTGGTGAAGAGGAGTCCTCCGATTTGAAGAGGGAAGGACTCGGGGCCTTGGACGAAACGGCCGATTCGGAAGTTCTCCATAAGGGATTCCTTGGCCCCAATGTGGTCGTAATCCCCATGACTCGCGATGAGACAGTCGATCTTGTAGATCCGCTTCTTCAAAAAATAAGGGATCAAGGATTCCGTGGCCATGTCGAACCCGATGTTCCCGCCCGTGTCGATCAGGACCGTGGTAAAGCCATCCCGGATCATGATACTGTCCCCTTGGCCGACGTTGATGAACGAGACTTCCTGGCTGAGGCTTGGGACAACGGGAATCAAACCGATAAGGTAAAGGGAGAAAACAATCCCGTAGACCTTGTTACGATAGGGATTCATCCCGATTTCCTCGCAATACAAGCCGAAACCCAAAGTAAGGTAATAAACTAGGCAAAACCATCCAGAGAGAGGGGGCAGCGAAACATAGACATCGATGCTTCGGAGAAACGAAAAAAACGTCTCCAAGAAGATGGCCATCCCGTTTATCAAGGACGGGAAGGGCCATGTGATGAAAGAAAAGAGCCCGATTAATCCGAAGATCGATGAAAACAGGATCGAGACGGCGTTGAAAAAGACCTGGAAAACGTGAAACCCCCCTTCGAACAGACTGATTGGCAGGAGGAACCCTTGGATCAAAACCGCGACGAAGAAGGGCTTCAACCGCTTTCCTTTCCGCTCGATGAGACCTCGTGAAAACAGCATGATGAAGCTTAAGCCGAAGCCAAAAAGGAAACCCGTTTGGTAAATCAAGTGACGTTCGATCACCAAAAGGCTCATCCCAGAGAAAGAAAGGATCTCGAGATGCTCGAATCTCTTCTTCCATATCGTTTCGTTGAGAAGGCGGAAGATGAGCGAGGCATAAACGCGGAGAATCCCGATTTTGGGGAAGCCGAGAGGAAGGAGGAGCGTCGCCGCCGCAAGAACGATCCATCGGACCGTCTTCTTGCTCATGATAAGAAGCAAGATTCTCTCGAGACTTCTGAGCAGAAGCGAGAAAAGGATCCCGGAAGCGCTGAACAGGGAAAGGAGATTGAGGGAGGAAGCCATGGAAATGCTCGAGGATTGGTAGTTCTTTCGATTGAAAAGGACCGAATCGAGCAGGGCTTGGGAAGAAGGATCGAAGTTTCCGAGCCACTCCTTCTCCCTCTCCCGCAGTCTCAAGGGGTTGAGGACGGAAACGGAAATCCGATAAGCTTTAAGCTCCTTCCTCACCCCTTTGCTTTCGAGGTATTCGCCGAAGTCGAATCGTGATTCATAGGTCGTTTTAGTGAAATCGAGGCTCCTTCCTTTAATCAGCAGGACATCGCCGGGTTCTCGAAGATGTCCTTGCTCGTAGACGTAATAACGCGTCAAGCGACTGAAATAGAGAAAGTAATCGCTTTTCGTCTCGATGACCATTCCTTGATAATCCCCGATCCCGTCGGGCGCGGCGTACTTAATCGATCCGATGGCGACCCCAAACAAGGAGGCGATGAAGAACGTGGCGATCTGACCGCGTTTCGACGATATCCAAAGGCTCAGGAGATAGAAGGCGGCAACGGCTGCAAGAGGCCATACGGACCAGCGGAAGGCGAGCCAAAGCCCCAATCCAAAGCCAAGGAGAAGAAAGAAGGCCCGCATGTTGTTGCGTGGCGCCTAATTTGCGTTTTTCAGCCTCATGTGGTCCTTGGCTTTCGAAAATGTCGCCTCTCCGATCCCAGGGCAATTTTTGATCTCTTCAAGACGTCGGTACAAAGCGGTTCCTTCCCGATAGGTTATAAGGGCCGTGGCGATGGAATCCCCAACCCCCGGGATCGCCATTAACCCTTCCTTATCGGCTTCATTGATGTTGACCTTGCTGATCGGGGTGACGGCGCAGGTGTCACCGTTGTCGTAGATCGGGGCGATGTAAAACGACATGCCGTCTTCACAGATATAGTCGGTGTTGAAGGCGAGGGGGTCGGCGTTCGAAGTCGCCCCCGAGGCTTTTTTTATCGCTTCTTGGAGGGAGGCCCCCGCATCCACGATGTAGGTTCCAGGCCGAGTTATTTCCCCCGAGATGGTGATGGTGATGAAGTCCGAGTCGATGGAGGCCGCGCTCTCGGAATACGAAACGATCTGGTCGGTGAAGTTCTCGACCGCGGCGAAGACGACGATGCCGGCGACGGTGCAAACTAAGACGATGAGGATGATTTTGAACATGGATTTCCCTCCTACTTATGTATAGGGAAGAAACGCCTCGACGGGGCCGAAAAGAAAAAACCAGAGGCCGAAGCGACTGGTTAATCGATTTTTGCGGTTGGTCAGCGCGCGAGTTCGGCTTTGACGATTTCGATCTCGTAGGGTTCTTCGCTGGCCACGTTGACAACTTTCCCCGGGATCTCGCCCATGAGGGCTTTCCCGAGAGCGGATTCGTTGGAGATGAGAGGATAGGGTTCGGCCATCGGATCGGCCTCGACGGTCCCAACGATTTTGACGGTGTGGGATTCGTTGTCGGTTTTATCGATGTAAGTGACGATGTTGCCTAGGAAGATCTTCTTTCCGACTTTGGATTCGTCGACGATGACGGCGATATCCATGATGTGTTCGATTTCGGTGATGCGGGATTCAATTTTGGCTTGGCGATCGCGGGCGGCGTCGTAATCGGCGTTTTCGCTGAGGTCCCCTTGGGCCCGGGCGGCTTTGAGCGATTCGATGACGTCAGGGCGTTCGACATCGATGAGATTCCGATATTCGGCCTTAAGCTTGTCGAGTCCGTCTTGGGTCAAGATCATTTTTGATTCAGCCATGGTGTTTTCTTCCTTTTCCAGCGGTTAGATTATAGGCGTTAGTCCTAGGACTAACAAGAATGGTTTATTTTTTCGCTTCGGCGATCTTCGGGTCGTTTTCAAAAGTGTCGAACATCTCTTGGGCTTCCGCGAATTCCTCATCGGTCACCTCGATGAGCTCTTTCCCATCGCCGCTCCCCATGACGATAACGTCTTCGGGCTTCTCTTCTTTATAGATGAAATAGAAGTCCTTTTTCCGTTCGGGGTTCGAGTAGTAGAAAAGGATTTTAAAAAGGTCCTCGGTCCCGTCGTCCCGGGTGACGACCATCGTATTGTCGTTGATCTCGATCATTTGAAGTTTTCCTTTCTGTCGAGGTAGCTTTCCAATATCACGACCGCGGATTGTTGGTCGATGACTTGGTGGCGTTTGCCTCGCGATAGATCGGCTTCCAAAAGCCTCTTGGTGGCCATCATCGTCGTCATCCTTTCGTCGACGAGTTCTATTTTAAGGGTCGGATCGAGCGCAAGCAACTCGTCCTTGAAACGGGCGCAACTTTGGGCTCTCTCCCCTTCGCTGCCGTCCATGTTGAGGGGATAGCCCAACGCGACTTCGGACACGCCCTCTTTATGAAGGACGTCGAGGACATGACTGAGGCATTGCTTATAGGCGCCGTCCAAAAAGCGGAAATTCTCGTATCCATGTGGGATTCCGAGGACATCGCTGATGGCGATGCCGCAAGTCCTCGTCCCCAAGTCAAGCCCGGCGATCCTCTTCACTTCAAAGACTCCTTGATCGAGGAGATGGTCGCTTCAAATTGGCTGAAGCTCTTGCCTTGGCCCGAGGCCATTTCGGGACGGCCGCCTCCGCTTCCGCCCATGGCGAGGGCGAGGCGTTTGACGATATCGCCGGCTTTGATCTTCGCCAGACCCGCTCCGCCCACGAAGACGATGAGGGGGATCGCCCCTTCTTCCCCTCCGGCGAGGACGATGACGTGATCCGCGAATTTCCCTTTGAGGTTATCCCCGAGGGAAAGTAGGCCGTTTCGATCGGCCCCATCGACTTTTTTGGCTAAGTAATTGACCGATCCGACCTTGACAAATTGGCTTTCCAGCGCCTTGGCGGAGGCGGCTGAGATCTTGCCTTTCAGGCTTTCCAATTCTTTTTTGGATTCAAGGAGTTCGTTCTCGAGCGAGCCGATGCGCGGGAGGATATCCTTTTCGCTCACCCCTCCGAGCTCGGAACGCAAAGAGGAAACGAGATTGCCTTGATTCTTGAGGAAACGATAAGCCCCCAGCGAGGAACGGCCTTGGATGCGCCGAACCCCCGAGGCGATCGCCTCTTCGCTTTCGATCACGAAGATCCCGATGTCCTGGGTGTTCGCGCAATGGGTCCCGCCGCAGAATTCCTTGGAAACGTCCCCGAAAGAAACGACCCGGACGAAGCTACCATATTTCTCGGCGAACTCCATCTCGGCCCCGAGTTTCTTAGCCTCCTCAAGAGGAAGAACCTCGGTCCTTTCAGGAAGGGCTTCGGCGATTTCCTTGTTCACGATGCCTTCGACCTCGTCGATTTGATCGGGGCTCAATTTCTCCATTGACGAGAAGTCGAAACGGAAATAGTCCTCGTTGACGAAACTCCCCTTCTGGTCAACGTGTCGTCCAAGGACATGGCTGAGGGCGGCGTGGAGCAAATGGGTCGCCGAATGGTTCCGCATCGTCAGCTTTCTTTTGAGATGGTCGATTTTGAGGGTGAAGACATCCCCGAGCTTAATCGTCCCGAATTCGATGTGGACTTCATGGAGATGCTGACCGGCCGGGGCTTTCGAAACGCCCACCACCGCGGCTTTGCATCCTTTGTTCTCGATTTCGCCACCATCGGAAACCTGACCTCCGCTTTCGGCGTAGAAGGTCGTCTTGTCGAAAACGACCTCCCCTTCTTCGTCAAGGCCCGGGACGCTGACCCCATCTTTGAACAAACCGACGACCTTGGCTTTGAGGTCGATGTCCTCATAGACGAAGACGCTCGGTTCCTTAAAAGCCAAGAGATCCTTTGATTGCTTATGGAAGGATTCGATTTCGCCGCGGGCATTCCGGGCCCGTTCCTTTTGCTCATCCATCAGCTTGGCGAAACCGAGCATATCGACCTCGACTCCGGCTTCGAGGGAAATCTCCTTGGTGAGTTCGCTGGGGAAGCCGTAGGTGTCGTACAAACGGAAAACCTCGTCCCCGCTCAATCTGTGTTTGCCCTTGAGGAGATCCCGAAGCATCCCCTCGCCGCTCGAAAGGGTCTTCATGAATTTCTCTTCTTCGCCTTTGATGATTTTAGAGACGGAATCGACCTTGTCTTCAAGTTCGGGATAGAAATCCCGATACTTATCGGCGACGACCGGGACGAGTTTGTACATGAAAGGCTCGTTGATTCCGATCTTTTGGGCGTAGCGCATCGCCCGGCGGATGATCCGGCGGAGGACATAGCCTCGGCCTTCGTTAGAGAAGTAAGCCCCGTCGCTGAGGGCAAAGGTTAAGGTTCGGGCATGGTCGGCGATCACCCGGTATGACATGAGATTGGGCTCTTCATAAGGCGCTTTGGCGATTTTCTCGGCCGCTTCGATGATTGGCATGAAGAGATCGGTTTCAAAATTGGTCGGGGTCCCCTGCAGGATGCAAGTTAATCTTTCGAGGCCGGCTCCGGTGTCGATATTCTTCGACGGGAGCTCTTTGTAGTCTTCGCGCTTGACGCCGTTCACGGCGTTGAATTGGCTGAAGACAATGCCCCAGATCTCGATGTAACGGTCGTTTTCGATGTCGTCGGCCAGAAGCTTGACCCCAAGATGGCGGGGGTCCCACTTCTCGCCGCGGTCGAAGAAGACCTCGGTGTTCGGTCCGCAAGGACCTTCACCAATCTGCCAATAATTGCCCTCAAGAGGAATCAGGTGATCGGTTTTGACACCATTATCCTGCCAATATTGCCAGGCTTCCTTATCACTCGGATTATAAGTCATGTAGAGTTTGTCGATCGGCATCCCAAACCATTTGGGCGAGGTTAGAATCTCAAAGGCCCAGGCGATCGCTTCCTTCCGGAAGTAATCCCCGATCGAAAAATTGCCAAGCATCTCGAAAAAAGTGTGGTGACGAGCCGTATGGCCGACGTTTTCGATGTCGTTGGTCCGGATCGATTTTTGGACGTTGACGATGCGCCGACAGGGCGGGACTTCGCTTCCGTCGAAGTACTTTTTGAGGCCGGTCACTCCGGCGTTGACCCACAGAAGGGACTTATCCCCGGCCGGGATCAGATTGACTCCCGGGAGCCATTTATGGCCTTTCGATTCGAAGAATTTGATCCAGGTTTGGCGGATCTCCGACCCAGTCATGCTTTTCATTTTCGCATGCTCCTTAAAAGAAAATAAAACACCTGATGAAGGAACGCGGCGCGCGGTACCATCCTTCTTCACTCGAGGTGCTCTTAATGGGTTCTTATTAACGCTAAGAGACGGCGGCATTGCCCGCGTGAATGGGGAATGGCAGGTTCCCTTTCGACACGATGATATTATCACGGCCCATCTATCTAAGATAGCGAATAATGGAAATCAATAGACGTAGCGATACCACTGGCTGGCGTATAAGGGCGTGTTCGTTTCGCTCGCGGGGTCGACGGGGAGGCTGGAAATGTTGTAGGTGAAGGTTCGTGTTTCTCCATAGACCTCGGAAAGCGAGTAGTCTTTGTTGAGACAGAAATTGAGGGAGCCGTTGATCCCGTTCCAATAGACCTGATCGGTGTAGCCGCGAATGAGATCGATCGTTTGACGATGCGGATGCTGAGAAGCGGGATAAGGGGTCCTCGTCCGGTTCTCCTCGGTGATGGCGGCCGAAATCAAGGCGTAATTGGGATGAAGGAAATCGAGGAGGCTTTTGTTGGTGGCGTTATAGGAACCGTGATGGCCCACTTTGTAGATGACGGTGTCGGAAAGACCGACGAAAGGACTGTCTTTGTAGTTCTTGACGAGACCGCTGATGGCGTTGGTTTCGCAATCGCCCGTGCAGACGAATTTGTATTTCCCGGCCCCGACGAGGAAGGCCAGACTAAGATTGTTGAGATCGTCTCCTTCATACGAGCTTCCGCGCGGCTTGTAGTTCCCGGTATTGAGAAAAGTGACGTAATTGGAATCGGAGATGGCGAAGGTTGGCTCATGAAGAGGGCTTTCCCCAAATAATTCGGCCCCGCAGTAATAAACGGCCCCCGCCGAGACGTAGGAATCGCGGAGCCGGGCCCATGAAGCGCTCCCCGCAGAATAAACGTCGATTCCGTCGTCGACGATCGTCCCGATCGAGGTGATGCCGCCGTTGATGAACGTCGATTTGCTTGTGAAGGAACCGAGGTGATCTCCGTGGGGATGGGTCAGGATGAGCAGATCGAGGACATGGTCGGTGCAGTATTTCTGAAGGGTGGCGCTGACGCCGGCCGCGTCTTCGGAGTTCCCGCCGTCGCAAAGGATTTCGTAATCGCCGATCTTGAAGAGGAGCGAATCCCCGTAAGAAGGCCCAAGCATCTCTTGGAGGCGGAAGGTGAACCCGACTTCGGAATCGTCGAAGACCTTTCCGGGATTCACCGGGGTCGGATAGGTCGAGCTTGAGGCATGGCTTCGGGTCGAACTGACGCTTCCATCGCAGGAAGCGAGGCAAAGAAGGAGGCACGGAAGAAAGCAGACGACGATATCTTTTTTGTTTTTCATATCAATTCAAGGCGATTCCGTTGGAAGGCCAGGTCCGATTGGGCTTACTCGGATAAAGATCCCCCACTTTGTTGAACCATTCGGAGAGGGGAAGGATCGTGTCATTGTTTGAGCAATCGACGCTCATCGCCCCGTCTTTGGCCGTGACGTTGATTCGCCCGTTGAAGGAAGAATAAACGCCCGTATCCGTGAAAGACCCGAGGGTCGTCACGTAGATTTTCTTGGTGTAAGGGGCCACGTTGTTAATGAGTTCTTGGGTTGGGAAAACGTGATCGGCCCCGCTTGTGTATTGCTGATTCCCCGCGCAGCAGGTCACGCAGACGATCTCAGGTTGGATCTTAGCCAGAAGGTAGGCCGAGTTGGCGGTGTAGCTTCCATGGTGATCGGCTTTGAAGAGCTTCATTTTCGGAAGGTTGGGGTTTGAATCGACAAGCGAGGCCTCCGCCCCTTCTTCGATATCCCCGGCGAAAAGGAAATGGCCATCGGTTCCTTGGGAGAACATGACGGCAACGGAATTGTTGTTCTCGTTTGTGGTGTTCGATTCGTAGTATTTTTGGTACAAAATCTCCATGGTCAGGCCCTTCCCGAGCGCGTAAACCTTTGAGGCTCCATCGGTTTCTCTTACGCATTGGAGAGCGGTGTAATGGGAGGCGCCTTGGCTAATCGCGTAATCCCGGGCGTAGCAATAATAATCGTAAACGTTGGTTTCGCTCGTCGTTTTGGGGAAATCGATGATGGTTCCAACTTTGTAGTTATAGAAAACGCCGTCGCCCGAGGTGTCATTCGGAGTCGCGTAATTATGGGTGAAGGCGGCGATGTGATCTTGATGAGCGTGGGTGGCGATGACGTATTCCAAGATCCCATCGGTACAATATTCGTTAATGGCCGCGGAAACGGATTTATAGGAATTGTAGTAACTGCCGGCGTCGATGAGAATGTCGGTGGCCCCCGCTTTGATGAAAATCGAATCCCCGGTCCGCCCGTTCCCAAGTTCCAAGAAATGGAACGATATATCGTCGGTCTGACTTCCGGCGGAGGAAACCGACGGAATCGTCGAATCGGTAGAGAAAGAAGCCGAGGAAGCGCTCGATTGGGGCGAAGAAGAAAAAGCCGCCGATTGTTCGGACGAGGGCGAGACGCCGCAGCCCAATAATAACAAGGAAAAAGCAAAAACGAAGGCTAAACTGAAGAAGCGTTTCATTTTCATCGGAATAAGAATACCAAAAAGATCAAGGAAATTCCCGAAATATCAGCAATATGTGTCGGCCAATTCGTCATAGAGTTCGCCATGCTCGTTGACGTCCGGCTTCGATTCCTTAAAATCCTTGAGGGCATCGTAATCGAAGAAAGCGTTGAAGAACCCGCCGATCGAGTAATTCGGTTTCGCCAAATCATGGCCCGTCGCGGCGGCTCGGGCACAGGCCGAATAAGTTGAATAGGTGCACCACTTCGACATCGGGAACGTCGTGGTTTCCTCGCCGGTGACGGCGACGCCGTTGTAATAATAAGGAACGGTTTTGGCGGTTCCCGAGAAAGAGACGGTGCTGCCATCGGAAGAGGTTGTGTAGGCCATGTTCCCATTGATGCCGTTCCAACGGATGTCGTATGTGGCCTTTTCGAAACGCTGAATGGTGTCGGAGTCCGGATGCTGTTCGATCGTTACGCCCGAAGTCGTACTGTTGCTGCTGACGATGGCGGCGCTGATCAAAACATGGTCGGGATTGACCCAATCGATCCATGTTTGGCTGTTCGAATTATAGGTGTTCGAGGCGTGGTGATTAGCCTTGAGATAGACGTCGTTGGAATCGTTCCAAAGAGTTGGTTCGCCCCCTGAGCTGTAGTTGGCGATGATGCCGTTCTGGGTGGCCCCGGTCCCGTCGCCGGAGAAGATGTAACGCTGATTCCAGGCGCTCAACACACAAGCGACGGAAGTTGGGTTGGGGTCTTCGTCGGAGGTAGCCCCGGGGGTTAGATAGCAATTGGTATTGAGGAAATTGAGCGAAACGTTGCTGTCGATCGTGAAGAGATTGGCTCCGTAATAAGAGGTATAACCCGAATCGCTGTTGAAGAAGGCATGGACCGGGATGTAGGTGGCACCGTGATTTTTCATATACCCGTCCCGGACATTGTTACAATATGCCTGCCAGAACTCGGCGTCCCGGTACGAACCGCTGTCAATGACGTATCCAAAGGAAGTGACGCCACCATCGATGAAGACATTGTTCGCGACCGTGGCGCTTGTGAAAATGCCGGCGTGGTCATTATGTGAGTGAGTGACGATATACATATCGAGTTTGTGATCGGTGCAATAAGTCTGCAAGGCCGACGCCACCGTGGCTTTATCGCCGGTATTTCCGCCGTCGATCATGCAGTCCCAATCGCCGTATTTTATGTAGATCGAATCGCAGTACATGGAACTCAATATTTCTTTGAAGCGGACCATGAGCTGACTTCCGCTGCTCGCGGAAGTGACCGTCAAGGTTACGCTCGCGGTTTTGGTGACTGACCCTTCGGTGTAGCTGATCGTCATTGAGGTGTTCGCGGTCGTCAATGCCGTCCCGTCAACGGGGTCGGTGGTGTAGCCGGTGACGGCGGAAGAAGACCCGTTGCTGTAAGTCGCGGTGACGATGAGCCCGGTCGTGTCGAGGGTTTGACCCGCCGTGTAGGTGGTTTTGTTCATTCCGGAGGCGGAAATCGAGGAAAGAGTTGCGGCTTGGCTACTCGACGAGGACGAGGAGGAAACGCTGCTTGAGGGCGACGAAGTAGAGGCGGCGGAAGAATCCGAAGTTTCGGTCGTGGTTGAAACGGCGAAGACGATCTTGCACAGATTCAAAGTATTGGATGAAGCCGTCCCGGTATTTGCGATAGTGAATGTCGTCGAAAGCGCGGTGTCTGAAGCGAATTGGGCGAATTCGAATGGATCGCCGCCCGTTTTGGTGTAGCTGGTGGTGCAAGTAAGCGTTTCGATCGATCCGTGGGCGCTCGTGGTGACCGTAAAAGGCGCGCTCGCGCTAGTGTTCGTGGAACTGCACATAGCGTAAACAATGACTTTGCTAATCAAAACCGATGAACTAAAGGTGAAAGTTAGCGATCCGGCCTCACCGCTCTTGCCGAGTTTCACCCCGGTGTTACTGGTGTAGTCTGAAACCGTGCCGGAATAAGCCGTGGCATAGACGCTGCCGGAGAGGCTGGCGGACGAAACGCCGATGATCGAGTTGGAAGAGGTGAAATACGTGCTGCCAAAAGACGACAAACCGGTGGACGAAGTTTGCTTGGCCGCTCCAAAAACAATATCTCCGCAAGAGATGGTGGTTTGCGTTCCGGCGTTAAGATCGACGATACTTCCGGCAAAGGAAGCGATCCCGATCGTCACCACGGTGGCGAGACCCACCGTCGCAAATCCAGCCAATCTTGTGAAATAGCCCTTTTTCATGCGCTGAATATTTTGACCGATATCCTTGGACATGTCCACTAAAATACATTGACTGAAACATCAATCAATTATCAATTGTTTCACTAGGCAATAGCGGGCTTAATCGTTTTCATGAGTTCAAAACGTCACCCTCGGTTTTTACGATTTTGGCGCCAAGTGGCATTAGGGCGAGTTTCCCAAATTTGAAGAACTGTTTACCACATGGGATGAAAATGATGGTTACGCACAAAATGGCTCCGAAAATGTAGAAGAGGAGGGCATTCTCCCATCCGCCGAAGATGATCCAAAGAACGTTTAGAAAGATCTTCCCGCCGCTTTGGGCGTATTCGATGTCTTTCCCGAATGGCTGGAAGGCCAACTTGGCGAACTTGAACCATTGAATTCCGACCGGAATGAAGATGATGGTGATGCAACAAAGAATCCCTACTATGAAATAATACATCGCGAGCCACCACCCGATGAAGAGAAGCCACAAAACAGCGGCAATTACCCCGAAGACATGATGAGGCTTTTTCATTGGTTTCCCCTCCCCTATTGTGAGGATTTCGTTGTTCGGGAGGTTATAAACTTTCTTTTCGTCACGGAGGGCGTCCAGCGATTTTTGGCAATCCGGAAAGAGCTCGCCACTGGGAAATGAAACGAACGAATTCGGAAAGGAGGCGGCGATTTCTTTGATCTTTTCTTTTCCGGGATCGAAGAGGGAAATTGGGATGACCAGGTGTAAGGGGATCGAGTCCCCGATGGCCTCCCTGACCGTTGATATTTCACTCCGTAACAAATCGTAATTCTCCGCTTGAAGGGCCGGGAGATTCGGGATCATCGCAATGATAGAAGCCCCATTTTTCTGTCCGTCTGAGGCGCTGAAGGCCTTGTCCTGAGGCGAGGATTGCCCACTTGGGTAATCGACGATCACGCCGATTTTGGTCAGGCCCCCTTCAAGGCATCTTTTCGCCATCGGAACGTAGAAAGGGTTCACAATGACGTAATCTTTATTGTCCTTTTGGGCGCGATGGCAAAAATCCTCAAGTTCTTCTTGGCTCGCCGCCGAACTCAGAAACGAGAAACGAACATCGTTCTTTGATTCATCCATCAGAGTCTTTCTCCGAAATAAGTATAAGGCCAGACAAGAAAATCGAAATGGTTATTTCAGAAGATTGGGTTCGTTTTGGCGCCGTTTATTTCTTCTTTCAAAAAAATGTTGACAATATTTATCCCTCGGCCATACTTCAAACCGGAAATAAGGAAAGGACCCGATTGACCAATGAGCGTATCCTCAGTTAAACAAATCGCGAATTTTGCTTATTTCTACTTCTATTACTATCGATAGGTCGTTTTACCTATTGCTAGGTGAAACGACTAAACATCGTGGCACCTAGAAGTGAATAGAGATGAAACTCCGGGTGCCACGATGGGCATCCGGTTTTTTCGTTCTTGAAGGAGGAACAAACAAATGAAACACGGAAACAAGACGATCGTTCTACTCGCGAGTCTCTTAGTCGGGGCCGCCGCCCTCAGCGGGTGCGATTCCGGGAAAACAAAGGTCGGGATACTGCAATTCGGAACCTTCGAAGCCTTGACGAACGCCAAGAACGGCTTCGTTGAAGCCTTGGCGGACGAAGGCTTCAAGGATGGCGAGCAAATCGAGATCACCGTTAAAAACCCCGAAGCGGATTCCGCGACCAACAGCCAAATGGCCGGCGTTTTGGCCGCCGCCTCCGATTTGGTCTATGGAATCGCCACTCCATCGGCCACCGCTTTGAAGAACGCCGTGACATCGGCTGGACGCGAAATACCCGTCGTCTTCTCGGCCGTCACCGATCCCGTCGGGGCCAAACTCGTCGCCGCCCTTGACCAACCGGGTGCCAACGTCACCGGGATGTCCGATTTGGGTCCGATCTCCGAGGAGCTGAACCTTCTCGCGAAATTCGTTGGGATCGACAAAGTGGACACCCTTTACACCTCGACCGAATCGAATTCCGTCTACCAAATCGCGATCGCCCGAACGACCATAGCCGCCAACGGCTGGGGTGAAACCGACCATTCAGTCAACAACGCCAGCGAAATCGCCTCGGCCATCGCCGCCGTCAGCGACGATGTCGATGCCCTGTTTCTTCCGACCGACGACACCATCGCGGCTAACATGGCAATGGTTAAGAACGCCAACGAATCCAGGGCCAAACCGTTAATCATCCTTGGATGCGACGTCGGGATGATCGACGGCTGCGTGATTGCCATGGGCGTCGACTATTTCGAGCTTGGGAAGCAGGCGGGCCTGATGGCGGCTCAGATCCTCACCGGCACCGACCCGGCTGACATTCCCGTTGGAACGGGCGATTCGAGCCTTCTCGACATCAACAAGACGTGGGCAGACGCCCTTGGTGTCGCCATCCCGGCCGAAATCCTCGCTACCACCGGGGCGGAGATCAAATAATGTCGACCTTCGAATGGCAGAATTTCTTCATCTCGCCCTTGAACAGCGGCTTGATCTTCGGCCTCCTGGCCCTCGGCGTTTTCATCGCCTTCCGCGTCCTCGATATCGCCGACCTCTCGGTTGAAGGCCTCTTCCCCCTCGTGAGCGTATTCTCGTGTTTCACTATTCTCCAGGGGTGGAATCCGGCCTTGGTCATCGTCGTTTCCGTTTTGATCGGGGCGGCGTCCGGGATCATCAATGCCTTGCTCTCATTGTACTTGAAGATCCCACCGCTCTTATCGGGCATCGTCATGATGTCGGCTCTTTTCGCCATTTCGATCATCATCATTCATTTCAATGGTGGCTACGTCAACCTTTCGAATGTCGATCCGACAGTCTACAGTTGGCTAATCGGGGTTTTTAAAACGGCCGGGCTAAACACTTTTTGGAGCAACGCCGTGGCGAAGATCATCATTGTGGGAGTCATTGACACCCTCGTCGTCGCCCTCGTTTATTTCTTCTTCGGAACCGAAATGGGGATGGCCGTCCGCGCGGCCGGAAAGAACAAGCAGATGGCTCGGGCCAACGGGATCTCGGTCAATCAAATGACCATCATCGGGCTTGCCGTCAGCTCGGCCCTCGTCGCCCTAGCGGCCACACTTTATTGCCAGCATACTCTCTCGGCCACCCCCCAAGACGGGCAAGGAATGATCGTCCTCGGACTCTCGACTCTGTTCCTCGGGGAGACGATTCTGCCCCATCGCAGCTTCAAAGCCCACCTTCTTTCGGTCTTCGGTGGTTCCTTCATTTATTGGTATGTCATCCAAATCCTCTTCAAGATCATGGGCGATGGGGATTATTTCCTCTATCTCTACAAGGCCCTTCTTCTTGTCTTGATTCTCGCCATCCCGCATCTCCTGAAGATCGCGAAGGCCAAGATTTCACGGAGAAGGCAGGAAACGGAAAATGCTCCAGTGCGTTAATCTATTCAAAACGTTCCGCCTCGACGGGAACCCCCAAAACGACAAAAAGGCTCTTCAGGGAGTCGATCTCAAGATCGATGATGGCGACTTTATCACCGTCATCGGGGGAAACGGCTCGGGCAAGACCACATTGCTCAACCTCATCGCCGGGGTTTTTCCGCCCGATGTCGGACATCTATTCCTCGATGACGAAGAGATCACCCCGCTCGCCGAGCCGAAACGGGCCAAATTTATCGGCCGGGTTTTTCAAGATCCGATGCAGGGAACCATCGCCGACATTTCGTTGTTCGAGAATCTCGTTTTGGCGAGCAACCGCGCCAAAAAGCCATCACCTTTCCGCTGGGCGCTCACCAAGGAGAAGAAAACCGAATTCATTGAGTTGCTTAAACCCCTTAAATTGGGTTTGGAAGACCGCCTCGACGCGAAAATCGGGACCTTTTCGGGCGGGCAAAGGCAATCGGTGACGCTACTGATGGCGGCCTTGGCGAAGCCTAAGCTGCTTCTGCTGGACGAACACACGGCCGCCCTTGACCCCAAAACCGCCCGGACCGTCATGGAGCTGACCGATTCGATCGTCAAAAACGATCGCGTCCCGACGCTGATGATCACCCATAACATGAAAGACGCGATCAAATACGGCAACCGTCTCATCATGATGAGCGAGGGGAAGATTATCTTCGAAGCTCAGGGGAAAGAAAAAGAAAAACTCACGGTTGAGGATCTTCTCAAGAAGTTCCAACTCGCGAGCCTCGATGATGTCCCCGATTCGATGATCTTGGGTTAAAGGTCGGTTCGTTCGCCCCGATAATAAACCTCGTCGATCTTGCCACCGCCCCGCATCTTTTCGCCTTCGTATATCACGGCGATCTGACCTGGGGTGACGGCTTTGACGGGATGATCGTAAACCAAGAAGACATTGTTCCCTTTGAACGTCAAAGTGCACATTTGATCGGGCTGCCGATAACGGAATTTGACCCCAACACGGATCGACTCGGCCGGCTTTGGACCGATCCAGTTGACGCCATTGACGAGGCAGGAGTCGCTGTTAAGCCGATCCCCTTCGACCCCATTGGCGACGTAGAGGAGGTTATTTTTGGCGTCTTTTTTGTAGATGAACCACGCCCCATCATCTTCGCCTTTGACCCCGCCGATCCCAAGGCCGTGCCTCTGCCCAAGGGTGTAATAAAGGACGCCTTGATGACGCCCTATCGCCTTTCCGGTCGCTCCATCGATGACGTCTCCTGGGGTGGCGGGGAAGTAATTGGAGAGAAATTTCTTAAAATTCCTTTCGCCGATGAAACAAACCCCAGTCGAATCCTTTTTGTCCATGACCGAGGCCAAGCCAAGCCGATGGGCGATCTCCCGGACTTGGGGTTTGGTGATGTCGGAAAGGGGGAAGAGGCAGCTCCGGATCTGATCTTCGTCGATTTGGGAGAGAAAATAGGATTGGTCCTTGTTCTTGTCCAGCGCTTTGAAGAGATAATCGACCCCGTCCTCGGTCCCTTTTTTGGCGTAATGCCCCATGGCGATCTTTTCGAAGCCATGGTCGAGGGCAAACTTCCGAAAACTGTCGAATTTAATGAATTTATTGCAAAAAACATCCGGATTGGGGGTTCGGCCCTTTTTGTATTCCGCCAGAAAATAGGCGAAGACATTGTCCCAGTATTCCTTCACGAAATCGCATCGGAGAAGAGGGATTCCGAGCGTGGCGGCGACGGCCTTGGCATCGTCGTAATCCTTCTCTTGGGGGCACTGCGGATCGTTGATGGTCGGGTTCCCAAGATAATCGTTGTTGGTCAGGGCGTCCCAATTCCGCATGAAACCGCCGGTCACGTCGTGGCCTTGCTGCTTCAGCAAGTAGGCCGCGACCGCCGAATCGACCCCACCGGAAAGCCCGATGAGAATCTTCATTTGTAGAGTTCTCCGCTGTCGAGCCAAAGGGTGAAGGGGCCTTCGTTAACGAGGCTGACTTCCATATCGGCTTGGAAAATCCCGGTTTCTAAAGACGGCACCGCCTCTCTCAGAAGGTTGTTGAAGAGGGCGAATAATGATTTGGCGTAATCGGGCTGAAGGGCCCGCACGAATGAGGGCCGGTTCCCTTCCTTGACATCGCCATAGAGGGTGAATTGGCTTACTGAAAGGACTGAGCCCCCCACCTTGTCCAACGCGAGATTGGTCTTCCCATTCTCGTCGGGAAAGATTCTCAGTTTGCTAACCTTGTCGGCCATCTTCGCGACGACGCCCGGGTCATCGCCGAAAGTGAAACCAACGAAAAGAAGGAAGCCACGCCCGATGGAGGCGACTTCCTTTGCGGCGATGGTCACAGAGGCTTTTTGAACCTTTTGAACGAGGATTCGCATCAATGGATATAGGCGTGGACGATCGGTTGGATAACCACTTCCGTCTTCGAAAGCTCGAAAGCGTCATGGACGTCTTTGATAACCTCGCCCACCCCTTCCTTGTTCGTGTAGCAAGTGGCGAAGAGGTCGCCTTTGGCTACTTTGTCTCCGACCTTTTTGTTCAGCAAGATGCCCGCCGACATATCGATAACGTCGCTCATGGTAGCTCTTCCGGCCCCCAGTTTCATGGCGGAAACGCCGATCATCATCGAATCAATCCGCTTGACGTGGCCGGAATTCTCGGCCCGAACTTCGATGACGTTCTTAGCAACCGGGAATTTCTCCGGATGCTCAATGTAGGTACAATCGCCGCCCTGGGCTTTGAAGAGGGCCACGAGTTTTTCGAAACCCGATCCGTTGGCGATAGCGTTTTTGATTTTTTGGACGCCTTCTTCGTGGCTTTTGGCCAAATGGGCTTGTTCCAACATGATGGAGCCGGCTTCTTCAACGAGTTCGACGAGGTCTTTCGGCCCGTCTCCATGAAGAGTCTTAATGGCTTCCTTGACTTCGAGCGAATTGCCAACGGCCAGGCCGAGCGGCTGATCCATGTCGGTCAGGATGGCTCGGGTGTCGCGATGCAAAGCGTCGCCGATCTTAACCATCGTTTCGGCGAGTTCTTTGGCTTTTTCGAGCGTTTTCATAAAGGCACCGGATCCGAATTTGACATCAAGAAGGATGCAATCGCTGCCCGAGGCCAGTTTTTTCGACATGATCGATGAGGCGATAAGCGGGATGCTCTCGACGGTGCCGGTGACGTCGCGAAGGGAATAAAGCTTTTTATCGGCCGGATCGATGTCGGCGGTCTGGCCCATGATGGCCAACCCAATCGTGTTGACTTGATCGATGAATTCCTGTTCCGTCAATCCGATTCGCATGCCCGGAACCGACTCCATCTTGTCGAGCGTTCCTCCGGTATGGCCTAAGCCACGGCCCGACATTTTGGCAAGTTTGGCTCCGCATGCGGCGACGAGGGGTCCCAAAACCAATGAGGTCTTGTCTCCCACGCCGCCGGTCGAATGTTTGTCGACCTTGATTCCTTTGATCGATGAAAGATCGATGGTTTCGCCCGAGTGCATCATGCTGTCGGTGAGATTCGCGATCTCCGTCGGCTCCATACCCCTCCAGACGATCGCCATCGCTAAGGCGCTTGCTTGATAATCAGGGATTTGGCCTTTCGAATAACCCTGGACGAAGAAGTCGATCTCTTGTTTGGAAAGGGAGCCTCCGTCGCGCTTCTTTTCTATGATATCTACCATTCTCATATGCAGTAACTATATCAAATCGCGGGTCAAGTTGACACACTCACCCTTTTTTTCTTTATAATAATGGCAATGGAACTCGCTGAATCACTCCGCAACTACTTGCCGGAAGACGAAATTAAAGCCTTAATAGACGCTTTGAACAATCGGGAGCCGACCCACGCCCTCATCCTTAATCCGGCCAAGATTTCGGATCGGGATTTCGTGGAGCAGTTCCCCCACGTCAAGGCCCATCCTTTCGTGAAGCACGCTTTCCTTTACGATAAAAAGGAATACGAATTCGGAAAGCATCTTTACTACGACGATGGCGTTTATTCGATCCAAGACCCCGCCGCCATGATGGTCCCTTATTTCCTTAAACCCGAAGAGGACGACGTCGTTTTGGACATGTGCGCCGCCCCCGGCGGAAAAACCATCGGGACCAGCATCGCCATGGATGGAAAAGGGACCCTCATCGCCAACGACATCTCGTACCCCCGAGCCAAGGATATGTCCCAAAACATCGAGCGGATGGGTTTGGGAAATATCGTCGTCACCTCAACGGATTTCGTCTTTGCCTACATCAATTTCCTCAATACCTTCGACAAAATCATCCTCGATGCCCCCTGCTCCGGCTCCGCCATGTTTAGGAAGGATCCGAAGATGGAGCTCGATTGGAGGCCGGAGAAGATCAAATCGTGCGCCAAACGACAATACGAACTCCTGGAGCTCAGCTACGCGATGTTGAAAGAAGGAGGGACCCTTGCCTATAGCACCTGCTCTTTCTCCTTCGAGGAAGACGAAGGCGTCGTCCTCGCCTTCAAAGCGAAACACCCCGAGATCGAGTTGGTCGATCTCCCTTCCGACCCTTCGTTCTTCCGTTCCGACAAACTGAAGGAAGCCATTCATTTCTTTCCCAATCGCTTCGAAGGGGAAGGCCAATTCGTCTGCCTTTTCAAAAAGCCGGGTCTGCTCACCCGAAACAAGCACGAAGTCGTCGTCAACATCCAATATAAAGATTTCATTGCCAAGTACGGCCTCGTCGGACGAAGCAACGAGATCATGAGGGGCAAATTCTATTCCCTATACCGACATTTCGATGCTTCCCACCTCAACATCCTCCGATATGGCGTCAAATTGTTTGAAGTCCGGGAGATTTTCATCCCTGACCACCACCTCAGCCATTTCGTCGGCCCCGAACATTCCGTCGCTATCACGGAGGCCGAAGCCAAAGCCTATATCCACGGCGATACTTTCCCGACCGCCCTCCCCGACGGCTTCTACATCGTCAGTTATCGAAATCAGAATCTCGGGTTCGTCAAAGCGACTCAAGGCGTGGCGAAAAACCATTACCCGAAAGGGTTGCGGCGGCAGTTATAAAACACTAAGGCCCAGCGGATGCAACCCGGTGGGCTGTTTTCCTCACGATTTCAGCGGTTTTTCCGAAGGGCGACCAAACTCATGGCGGCGACGGCGATTTCGCCGACCCCGATCAACAGGAGCGACAAAAACCAATAATTGACGGTCACGAAAGCGATGAAGAAAGCCACGATGAGCCAACCGCCCCCTTCGACGACGCCCATCGCCGGGACGATTTTCAGCCATTTCCCATCTCCGTTTTTGATTCGGGAAAAACCAAAGAGGCCCCCAAGAAGAAAGACGAGGAAAACAACCACCACCAACGCTCCGAGGAAAAGAAGGATCCCGAAGAGATATGACCACCCAATCGAAGTCCCGAGGCTGTTGAGGATCGGCCCCAAAAAGCTTGCTCCGACCTCGCTGCTATGGCCTGAGGCCCCCGAAATTGACGACGAAAGGAGGCTTGATCCGACCGTCGGGTCGTTCGGCAACCCGCCTTGTCCGTAGGCGTTGGCAAAGCTCAAGAGGCCGACGATGAAAGCGATTCCGATTGCAGATAGGACGATCAAAAGAAGGCCGCTTGCGTAGCTGAGTCGACGGCTTCCGTCATTCATGGCGAAGATAGACTTTCCACCATTGAGGCTCGGGGGGATAGCTCTTCTCTTTCTTAGCGAAGAAATATTCTTGGTCGTTCTTTTTCATGTTATCAAGCTCATCTTCGATCTTTTTTTGGAGCAAAGGGGCGAATTCCGTCGTGGGCATTATCTCGTAATCACCCTTTAAGTAAGGAGGGAAGAACTTGAATTGGAATGGGAAACTCTTGAAATTCGATTTCCTGTCGAGGATCCGAAAGGTGCCGAATTCTGCCATCGCAATAACGGGGACGCCCGAGCGATAGGCGATCTTGAAGGAGCCGGGATGAAAGGTCTGAAGGGGGCCGAAAGGATCCTCACCCCGATGGCCCTCAGGGTAGATGACGTAGGAGCAATAGTTGGCCTGAAGGCGTTTCTCGGCTTCAGCCAGAACGGCGACGTTCTGTCTCAAATCCTTCCGGTCGATGAAACCGCCCTCGAGGGCCCGAAGGCATTTTCCGACGAAGGGATAGCGGTAAACCTCTTTCTTTGAGATGAAAGACAATGGCTTTTCCGACAAGGCAATAAGGGAAAGGATGTCGATCATCGAAAGGTGGTTGGACACCAAAACGCAAGAACCGGTCTGGGAGTTGAAAATTTCGAGACCATCAACCTTCATGCTGATCCGCATTTTTTTGAGCGAGAACGTGATGACGCCGCGAACGGCATCGTAACGTTCTTTGAAAGGATAGCGTTCGGGATGTCTGGCATATCTGAGCATCCACTTGAAGTAATCGTGTAGAATGCGGAATCCGCAACTGAAAATGAGGCGCAGATACTTAAGCATGGTGCCCCTAGTTTACCACTAGGGGCGTGAAGTTAAATACGTTTCATTTCTTTGGGCATCGAAAAGAGTTCATCGACTTCATCGACGATGATGAGCCCGTGTTTTGGGTCTTGCTCGAGGCGGCCTCGCAGAACAATGAAAGTGCCACAAGGCAATTTCATGAAAGGCCCATCGACGCAGAGCATGCTTCTGACAATGAATTTGTCGACTTCGTAATGGCCCGAGGAACCGGGGATGGTCCGATCGACTTCGACGAAGCGCGTCTTGGGCCCGACGATTTCGCCGAGCCTTCCGGAAACGAAAACACTTGAAAGCATAAAGAAAACCTCCAATTTTCTCAAAAATCTATTAGGGTTTTGGGGGCATCCCGTTATCAGTCGCCTTATTTCGCCAAGACGGTCGTCACGATCACGGAACGTTTCGGGATCAAAACGCTTCGGACCATTTTATCTTTCGAAAGAGGGCCGTTTTCGTCGAAGATGACGCTGTGATCGCAGCTCTCTTCGTAAACGCCGTCTTCCTCGCCGGGATTAAAGAAGTACTCGAGTTCCTCGAACGGAGCGATCGCGTTGCGGTCCCGATAGTCCACATGAACGATTTTGCCTTGATCGGTGATGTTGACGATCTGATCGATGACACGAGGATCGTAAAGGTGGAGGAACGAATGGGACTTTCGGAATTGAACGTAAGCCCTAAAAAAATCATACATCCGAATTCTCTCATCGAGGAGTTTATATGAAAACTTATTGTAATGATCGCCTTTGTTATAAGTGTTGCCGTCCCCCCACTTCGATTGACCGATCTCTTGGCCCATGTGGATGAAAGGGATGCCGTAACTAAGCAAAACGATGGCGTTGGCCATGTTGACCAAGGCCAAGCGTTCCTCCACGGCGAGATCGGGCCGCTTGCTCGTGACGAAATCGAAGAACGTTTCGTTGTCGTGGCATTCGACGTAGTTCACCGATTGGGTGGCGTTGAGGAAACGCTTTGGGACGATGAAGTCGAGGCTGCTCGATATAAAGGATGACTTGAAAATTTGAACGGCTTCCTCGTCTCCGACCAAGAAGCGTTTGAGCGATTCCCGATATTGGTCGTTGAAGAAACCGAAATCCGATAATATGGCGCAATTGTTCCACTTCCCTAAAGGGAGGCTGACCTCCGCCCCCATGTCCCAACCCTCGCCATAAAGGATGAAGGATTTATCCTGCTGACGGGCCATGTCTTTGATCAGATTGAGGGTTTCGCAATCGATGATGCCCATGAGGTCGAAACGGAATCCGTCGATCCCATATTGCTCAATCCACCACTTGCAGCAATCGACGATGAGTTTGCGGACCATCGGTCTTTCGGTCGCGACATCGTTCCCGCAGCCCGAAGTGTTGGCCATTTTCCCGGAGGCTTTCCGGCGGAAATAGAAATTCGGGACGATCTTCTCGAAAACCGAGGATTGGTATTCGAAGACATGGTTGTAGACGACGTCCATGACAATTCGAATCCCTTTTTCGTGATAGGACGCGACCATTTCCTTCAGGTCTTTGATTCGGCTGAGGGGATCGGTTAAATCCGAAGCATAGCTTCCCTCGGGGACGAAGTATTGGGCCGGATCGTAGCCCCAATTGTACTTCGAATCGGGGTTTCTTTCGTCGACGGTCTTGTAATCGTAAATCGGGAGGAGCTGAAGATGAGTGACGCCCAGCGAAACGATGTAATCGAATCCCGCCGGATTGCCGCCTTCGCTTTTCCTTCCGGGTTCGCACAGGCCTTTGAAAGTCCCTTTGCTGACGATGTCGGTCCGCTTGGAGATCGTCATATCGCGGACGTGGGCCTCATAGACCACGGCATCGCAGGGGCTGTTCATGACCGGGAGGGCATCGCGATGAAAATCGACCTTGAGTTTAGAAAAATCGGCGACGACGCTTTCTTCCCCGTTGACGGTTGAGCATTTGGCGTACGGGTCGGTCGTCTCGGCCGCGGCTTCGCTATTGAGAACCATGTAACGGTATTTCAAACCCTCGTGATTCCCTTGAAGGGAGAAGCGGTATACACCCTTCGCGGTCCGCCGCATAAGGGAAAAAGTCCAATCGTCTTGGGAAGCGTCGCGCCATTTCAGAATGACGCTGCTGGCCAAGGGAGCCCATAAGGCAAAACTGGTTTCGTTTGGACTGAATGTCGCCCCGAGGTCGTCACCGGGGTAATAATACTCATCATCGAAGCCCGGAAAAGTCGTGGCTTCGCTCACATCAACGGGTATTGAACCGTATGAAGTCATGACGATCATGTAACTATGGCCGAGGGCCAGCGGAGAGGAGAGGTGGTAATCGGAAACGACGATCCCGGACATCGAATTGCTTTTCACCAACGTGAGTTTTTCATTATGGAGGTAATCGACCGAAAGGATCGGATCAACCTTCTCCCAAGGGAGGGAGGAGAAAATAACCACCCGAATGGTGTCGGGGGAGACGAGCCGGGCGTCGACGAAAGTATCTTTCATAGAATCACCACCGCCATCGCCAAACCTCCGTCGTGGCTTAACGAAACCTCATAACGAATTCCTTTGTAGACGATGAAAGGCCGTCCCTGGGGTTCGTATTTGACCTCCACCTGAGAGAAAGGAACGCCGGCCATGCCGGTTCCAAAAGCTTTCATGAAAGCCTCTTTGGCCGCGAAATGTCCGGCCAGGAATTCGATTTTGTCCTTTTTCGTCTGATAGATCGCCTTCTCCGAAGGAGCGAGAATCAAATCGACGAAAGAAGATTCGTCTTTGATCCGCTTCATGTCGACGATGTCGCAACCTACATGCATTTTCTTCACTCCTTGGGGGCGGCGGAGCCATTCGGTTGAACGAAACTGTCGGGAACGACGTCGGTCTGCTCGGTCGATCCGGGATTTCCTTTGTTGGCGGGTGCTTGATGGACGAGAACCCGGCAACCTTTGCTCGAGGAAGCCGAATCTGCCTGCTGGGCGACGATGCCTTCCTGCTGAAGGCGAGCGAAGATCTTCCCAGCCCGAGGGAAACCGACCCCGAATTCTCGCTGGATTTGACTGATTGAGGTGTATTCACGAGTCATGATGGAATCCTTGATAAGGCTGTATTTGTCTTCGTTGGAGGCCGAACGGACATCGGCGGCGCTCGGGGCGGAGATATCGACGTCGGCCTTATCTTGGGAATGATCGGCCAAATCAACGAATTTCGGATCGTAGACGGTCTGATGTTCGGATTTGATGTAATCGCAGACGGCTTTGATTTCCCCGTTGTCGACCATGCAGCCTTGAACGCGGGTAAACCCGGTCCTGGAAACGAGCGAGCAATCAACGAGCATATCGCCGTGCCCCGCCAACTGTTCGGCTCCGCCTTGGCCGAGAATCGTCATCGAATCGATGGCGCTCGAAACGCTGAGGGCGACCCGGACCGCAAGATTGGCTTTGATCGTTCCGGTGATGACGTTGACGTCGGGGCGTTGGGTGGCGATGACGAGGTGGATGCCGGCTGCGCGGGCTTTTTGGGCCAAGCGAACGACCGAGGTTCCGATATCTTTGCAGGTGTCGACAAGGTCGGCGTATTCATCGACGAAGATGACGATGAACGGAAGGGGTTGGACTCCGGCCACGGCCGCGTATTCTTTGTTGAATTGCCGAATGTTGGATACTCCGGCCAATTCGAAAAGCGTGTAGCGGCGTTCCATTTCCTCGATGAGTTTATTGAAACAGACTTTGGCCGATCCGGCGTCGCGAATGATGGGGCAAAGCAAATGCGGCAGGTCTTTGTATTTTGCCATTTCCACGCGCTTTGGGTCGACGACGACCAGGCGGAGATCCTCGGGTCGGTTCCTCATGATGAGCGTCATGATGACTCCGTGAATGAAGATGGATTTGCCAGATCCGGTCGTGCCGGAGACAAGCATATGGGGGAAGTCGGACAGGTCGGCGAAAACGTAATCGCCTGAAATAGATTTTCCGAAAGGAATCACAAGATTGTCCTTGGGGGTGCTCGGGAGTGAGGCAATCATCTCTTTCAAAGAGACGGTCGTGGTCGTCTTGTTGGCGATTTCAAGGCCGGAAGTGACTTTCCCCACCACCATTTCCTCAAAACGGGTGGCGACTCCGCCGAGACGAACCGAGATATCTTTGATATAGCGACCAATCGTCGTGACCGAGACCGATGGATCGGTTTCGACGTCGTAACGGGTGACGCTAGGACCGATGGTGTGGGAAATGACGCGGGCGCCGACTTCGAGATCTTGGAAGGTCTTGTTGATGAGGGCGGTTCTTTGAACGCAATCGGCCTCGTTTTGAGCGGATGCCGTATCAGGTGGATAAACCTTGAGCAAATTGAGGGATGGGGCTTTGTAGTAAGGAAGAGGGACAGCTTTGGGCTGACTTGCCGCCGGAGCAGGCGGTTCCTCGACGGGTTCGGCTTGAGGAATCGGGCTTTCTTCGACGAGAGACTGAGGTTCGGGTTGGGGAAGGGGCCGCGCAGCTTGGGGCCGGAGAGGATTAGACAGGGTCGAAGAAGGCGAAACCGGCGGGGCCGCAGACAAAGCCTGACGGACGGATGGCTCCGTTCGGGAGGCCGATGTTGGAACGGATGGGGCCCTTTCTTGAATCGGTTGAGACCTCACTTCTTCATCAGGACTGAGGGCGATCTCGTCTTCATCGTTCATCGGCTCTCCGCGTTTTGCGTCGGCAAAGGGATCGGCGGGGGCGAAGATATCGGAATCGACGACCCGTTTAGGGGCGGCCGGTCTTGGCTTCGGCGGGACGTAATCTGACTTTTTTGGTTGGGAATCTTTTTTGGAATCGAGATCGCTGCCATCGAAGAAAGCGGTCTGAAGGCCCGCCTGTTGGAGACGGCTTGAAGTGTTGACTGACTCAGGATCGGGTTGAACTTCTTGAGGAATGGAAGGCGAAAGAACGGGCTCTTGGGAATAAAGGTTCCTTCGGGTTGGATACGATGTCGGCGGAACCGGAGCCGTCTCCTCTTCGGGTGGGGTATCGAGGGGTCTAAAAGGTTCAGGAGAGGGGGAAATCTCCTCGAAGGGATCGGGTTCCTTGACGGATTGGTGTGAACGGGATGGAGAACTTTTCTCAGAAGAATCGGAAGAAATCGAAGTGGCTTCCTTAACCTCAAGACGTTTGGATTTGGAAACGGCCATCTTGGCTTTGAGGGTCAAAACACCTTTCTTGATCTGAGCGAAGAAAAGGATGAAAAGCCCGACGAGGAGCAAGACGACGAAAGAAAGGACGACCAGCCAAGACCCGACGGATTGATTAAGGAGCCCCGATAAGATGTAGCCGGCGATCCCCCCGCCGAGTTTTGTGTCGAAGGCTAAACCACCGTTGGTTCCCGCCACCGCTCCGGATATTTCGTCGAGAAAAGGTTGCAGATCGCTGTATTTTTCGTTTCCTTCCATCCCAAGATGAGTAAGGAAAAGAAGCGAGGACAGGAATACGAAGAAGAAACCCCAAGAATAGCGGGCGGCCGGAAACTTCGGGATCTTCCTTTTCCAAGTCGCGTATATGCCGGCGAAGAACAAAAAAGGGCAGAAAAGCCAGAATCCGCCGAAGCCTAAAAGGAAATCGATTCCGTAGGCAAGACCCCACATATGGGTGTTGGGTGAAAGCATGATCAAAAGGGCAAGCAAAGACAGAGCAACACCGAAAGCCGAGATGACATCTTCCTTTTTGTATATTTTAGCGGGTTTTTTGCTGAACATAACGTGCCTATATTGTAAAACAATACCAAACCCTTATTCCATAGCGGGGAAAGAAATTCGGTTCACTTTTACTCAACTTCGACGATGAGAGGCAAAACCATCGGCTCTTTGCCGGTTTGCCTTCTAATGGCACGAAGACATTTTTCGTAGACGTTTTGCTTGATCTCATCAAGATTGTAAGATGGCTTTTGAAGGAATTCGTTAACGGTCGAAACGAATATCTTGCTGACGTCCTTGAGAATCATGTCGGCATCTTTTACAAAGACAAAACCCCGCATCTGAACGTCGGGTCCAGCCACGATGCGCTTTTCTTTTTTGCTGACGGTGAGGGCAAGGACCACCACGCCTTCGGCCAGCTTTTGACGATCCTCGATCACCTTACCTCCGACGTCGCCTACGCCAATGCCGTCGATCAGCAGATCGCCGTGAGGGATCTTTTCGTCGAAGAGGCGGCCCCCGGTGTTGTCGAGAAGGACGGAGATGCCGTTTTCCATGACGAAAACGTTCTGGTGATTAAGATTGATGCCCATCGACAGGGCCACGAGACCATTGCGGAGAAGGTCCTTGTAAAAACCTTTGACCGGGATGTAGTATTGCGGCTTGAGAATGGAAATCATCATCTTGAGGTCTTCCTCGGAGGCGTGCATATTGAGGAAATTCTTCTTTTTTATGTTCAAAACAGCGCACCCGGAGCGGTAAAGCTCATCGATGGCATCGGTTGCCTCGATCTCAGTGTTGTCGTTGGCGGGCGAAGCGACGATAAACAAATCCTGTTTGTTGAGAGTGATGCGTTTGTCTTCATGCTGATTCGAGGCCAGAAGGGCGATTTTGCTGTAAAGCCGTGATCCAAAGCCGGAGACCAGGACGATGATGTCTTGATTGCGAAGACGGAGGACGTCGTCGATCGGGGCGTAGTTGTCCCGAGGGATAAGAAGCTGGCCGCAGCTTTGCATCGCCGTGAGGATCGAAAGCGTTTCCTCATCGTAGCAAATTATCTTTTTATGAGTTTGGACGGCCAATTTGATAAGTTCGTCAAGATTGTAGAAATTGACCGAGAAGATCGAGATGAAGATCCGGCCCTGAGCATCTTTGACGGCCTCTTCGATGAGGGGGGCGAGTTTGTAGGTCGGGGCGGTATAGCCGCTTCGATCGGCGTAGACGGATTCGGTGAGAAGGGCCAAGGTCGGCTTTTCGGCGAGATTGGCGATCGCGTTCATGTCGTGGAGATAACTCGGAGTGGCGTTGTTTTCGACGACGAAATCACCGGTGAATACTATATTGCCGTATTCGGTCGAAATGGCTAACCCGGAAGAATCCGCGATATTGTGGGCCGTATGGAAGAAGGAAATCTGCCGGCCGGCAACTTTGAAAGTCGAGGTCGGGGCGACGACATGGAGGTCGTAGATAGTGGGGTCAAGATTGACGTGTCGAGTGAAAATTTGGAACATCGTCAAGGTGACTTTAGACCCATAAACTGGGGCCGGCACATCTTTGTAAAGATAGGCCAGTCCGCCGGTTTCGTCGTCGTGGCCATGGAGGAGGAAATAGGCTTTGACCTGATTCTTGTGTTCTTTCAAGTAGTCGTATTGAGGAATTACGTAATCAATTCCCGGCATCGTCTTGTCGGGGAAGCGAATCCCGCACTCAACAACGAAAATATCGCCATTGATTTCGACGATTGTGCAGTTTTTTCCGTCTTCGTCGAGACCGCCAAGAGCAAAAATCCTGATTTTTTCTGACATAAAACTCAATTTCTCCTATTTAAGGCATTAGTATGCCGAAGTCTCATGGAAGAATTATAACGAATCGAAAGGCCGAAAACTATGTTTTCCTAGCGCAGATCCATCGAAGAGATAACGGAACCGTCGTCCAGACTTCGGATTTCGATCTTTCTCCCATCCATCAAAGCGAAGGTCGGAGGATTCCCATTCTTCGGAAAGCTCGGTGATCCCGGGTTGAGGTAAATGAGACCGTCTTCCTCTTTGAGCATGTAGAGATGGGTGTGGCCAAACATCAGAATGTCGCCTCTTTGAACGGTGAGAAGATCGCTCGACAAAAGATCGCCATGAACCAAATTGCACCGGTATCCATTGAAAAAGACGGTCCGGCTGTTTTCTAGTTTGAAGCGCAGCACGGTTTCGTCGATTCTTGAATCGCAGTTGCCACGGACCCCCACAATCATCCCTGAATAACGATTGAGGATATCGCAAACACCCATGGGGTCGTAATCTTTCGGCACTCCGTTGCGGGGCCCATTGTACAGATAATCGCCAAGCAGGACGATCTGCTCAGGCTGAAAGACCTGAATAACCTTTTCAAGACGCTTCGTCACCTCGAGGCGCCCATGGATATCGCCAGTAATCAAAACGTTCATGGTCACACTTTATTCGAGAATATCCCTCGTCGCAACTAAATCTGCACCAGTTCCGGCAATGTCTTTTACAAGAACGTCGCCAATATGGACTGGCACTTTTACCGAAGTCTTGTTGATGACGGCCATAACATCGAAGATCTTTTTTTTCGAAACGGGCGCTTTCGTTTTGACCGGGAGGACTTTAAGGACCTTGGAATCGATTCGAACCGTCGAGGTCACGACCCGGGTAGGATTCGTGACTTCTTGTTTAGCATAAACGGCTCCTCTCGGACAACGGTTTCCAGTTACGTTGAAATCATCGTCCACATGGAGGTGGCAGCCATTGGGGCAAACGATGCAAATCAAGTCATAGGCCATTATTTTACCTCCCGTTGCTTCAAAGAGATCGTGATAGTTCCTTGGTTGTTTTTAAGTATTTTTTTAGGAATATTATCAACTTCCATTTCACTAGGAACTATCGCCGTTTTGTATATTCTCTTGATGATTTCATTGTTAAAGCGATATTCAATGAATACATCGTGGCTAGGCTTCTTAACCCGGAATTTAACTTGAATCGTGTCATCAGCGTTCGCGCGATCGATTTCTTCGGGGACAACATATCCGATCCCATCGCCCGGAAGGCATGCGATTACCTCGTTGTGCCGAGGAAGATTGCCTCCGAGATACAGGGCGGCGGAGACCCCCGCCAATTTCGCCTCGGCCACGACGTTGTCGACGAGATCGTGGACATGGAGAACGTTCCCGCAACTGAAGATTCCGTCGATGTCGGTCTCCATATGCTCGTTCACATTGGCTCCTTTTGTTCTGGAAGGGGGAAGCCCAAGTTTGATCAGAAGGTCGTTGTAAGGAACGAGCCCGATCGATAAAAGAAGCGTGTCGACATCGAAACTTGTCGATGTTCCGGGGATGATTTGAAGTTTCTCGTCGACCTCACTTATTTCGACTTTTTCGAGGTGGCTTTTGCCAACGACCTTACTGACGGTATGGCTGAGGTAGAGCGGTATTCCAAAATCCTGAAGGCATTGAACGAGGTTGCGATTAAGTCCGTTGCTGTATGGCATTATTTCGGCCGCTCCTAGGACTTTAGCCCCTTCGAGCGACATCCTTCTCGCCATGATGAGGCCGATATCCCCGCTGCCGAGAATGAAAACCCTCTTGCCCACCATGTAGCCGTATTCATTTAAATACAGTTGGGCTTGCCCGGCGGTGATGATCCCGCTTGGACGATCGCCAGGAATGCCGATGGCTCCTGCGTTTCGTTCGTAGCAACCAGTCGCCAAGATGATGGCTTTGGCTTTAACCTCAACGTAACCGTCCACCATGTTACAATAGGTCACGACTTTGTCGGGGGAAATGTCACTTACATAACTATTGAGCTTATAAGCGATCTTCCTATCCTCGACTTGATGAACGAATCGAGTCAAAAACTCAGGCCCGGTCAATTCCTCGTTGAATTCTTGAAGCCCGAACCCGTTGTGGATGCATTGATTGAGAATCCCACCGAGAAATGGTCCCTTCTCGACAATAAGGATATCCTTAACCCCACGGTCGTACGCCGCCACCGCCGCGGCCATGCCAGCCGAGCCACCTCCGATGATAAGCAGATCTTTTCCCACCATCATTTGCTCTCCTTGCAAAGGATCTGGCTGCCATTTTTGTCGTAAAGAACATCCAGCGGCGAAACGTGGTAATACTCGGCTAGAAGCAGAAGAACCGATGACTGGCAGAAACCGCCTTGGCATTTGCCAAAACCGGCCCGGCTTCTCTTTTTCAAAGCCTTGATTGTCCGGCATGGAAGGGAACGGGAAAGGATGTCCATGATCTCGCCCAAAGAAACTTTTTCGCAATTGCATATGATCTGGCCGAAACGGGGGTCTTTTTTAATGAGCTCGTTCCGTTCTTCAAGGGACATCATCTGAGGATTGATGTATTTTCTGACTTCGGGGCCGAATGAAGGATTCTTCGCCAGTTTGAGGATAGGAGCCACCAAATCGTCGACCACATGCATGGCAATCGAAGGCGAAGAAACCAACCCGGGGGATTCAATCCCGGCGACATTGATGAACTCTTGATACTTTTTCGAGGGTTCGATGATGAAATCATGGGTGCTAGGGGTCGCTCGAACACCGGAGAAAACTCTGATTTGCTCGCGAAAAGGGATCTTCGGAACCATCATCGCGGCCTGTTCTTTGACGGCCTCCAGAGTCAAGGAGTCGGTTGAGAAATCCTCTTTGTCAGGTGTCAGTTCGCTCGAAGGGCCGACAAGATAATTCCCGGATGTCGTCATCGTGACCAATACGCCCTTCCCTTTTTCGCTTGGAAGAGGGAAAAGAATATGGTTGACGAGCCCAGGGGCGTAATGATCAAGAACGTAATACTCGCCTTTGCGGGGGAGGATCTTCCAATCGATCGGCTCAATGAGCTTGGCGATTTCTTCGCTGTAGAGGCCCGCACAGTTGATGACGATTCGGGATTCGTAGTTTTTCCGATCTGTCTTAACGGTAAAATGGTCGCCGATTCTTTGAATATCCACCACTTTTTCGCCCAAATGAAGACTCACGCCGTTGTCGATGGCGTTTTCCATCGCGTGAGAGGTCAGGGTGAACGGGTTAACGATGCCGGCGCTGGGGCAAAGCAAAGCTCCTTTGACTTCGGGGGAGATATTGGGTTCCATGGCCTTGACTTCATCCGCGGAGAGAATTGAGGTATCCACCCCATTTTCTCGGGCTCTTTTCTGGAGAACATTTAAGACATCGACTTGGGCTTCGGTCAAGGCAACGGTAAGACTTCCGACTTGCCCGAAAGGGACATCGAGTTCTCGGCAAAGGGCCGGATACATGGCGTTGCCTTCAACGTTATAAAGAGCTTTCTTTGATCCGGGAACCGGATCGTAGCCCGAATGGACGATCGCGGAGTTGGCCATTGAGGTGACGTCCCCGACATCGTTTTCTTTTTCGAGTACAAGCACCGAAACCCGATATTGGGAAAGGTTTCTGGCGATTAAGGAACCGACGACTCCCGCTCCCACGATTGTGATGTCAATCATCTTGCCAATAGTATAGCGCAAGCATGCCGAACCGGGACACTCGGAAAAAACAAATTGCTTTGATGACGGACGGGCGGTTTGATTCAAAGGTTATATCCGTGTCGATCGATTTGAAGATAGAATAAGCACGATGATAATCAATCCATCCTTAAGATCGACCATCCATCAATATGCGGACGTTTTATCCGAAAACCAGCATAATGCCGATGATCTCAATCGTTCTTTCTACAAAAAAGCCCGCTTCGTCGATGGTCTGCCGGCGACAAAGGCTCAACCGTCCCTTTACCAAGGCAATCCCTACTTCCGCCTTCTTAATGGCTTGCGTGGAAGAATTGAGGACTGTGAGCTAAAAGAAGGCTTTTACCATAAAGGCGAACTCTTCCTTTTCAACGAGACTTACGGCGATCCGGGATCCCAATATCGGGAAGTCAATCCTTTGGGCTATTTTGTGGAGGGCTTCTCTTATCCGAAACTCGATGAGCAAGGCGCGACTTGGATGAGCTTGATTCCCCATGAAATCAACACGATGGCCCCTTCGATCGGAAAGGCCGTGGGCAAAGTCCTCACGATGGGTCTCGGCCTCGGTTATTATGCTTTCATGGCAAGCGAGAAAACCGGCGTCGAAAGTGTCGACGTCATCGAAAACGATCCTAAGGTCATCGCTCTTTTCACCAAGCATCTGCTTCCGCTTTTCCCCCATCCGGAGAAGATAAAGATTATCCCGACCGACGCAATCGAGTTCGCCCGCCTTCCTCCGCACGATTACGATTACGCCTTCGTTGATCTCTATCGCACGGAAGAGGATGGCCTTCCGCTTTATTTGGCTTTGAAACCCCTTGAGATAAATTTGGTAAAGCCGTCCGGAACCGTCTCCTTTTGGATCGAACGGACTCTGACGGCCTCGCTCCGCCGCTATTTGATCGCTCTTCTCGATGAAGAGATGGGCGGGACCACCGACCGGGATTATCGGGCGAACGAGGATTTTTCCGACCTCATCTTCGCCAAGATCCATTTTCTTTTGAAGCAAAAACGGCTTGAAACACCTGACGATGTTCAAAGTCTCCTCGGTGACGAATCTCTCATCGGAATAGCCTCAAAACTCCTTCGGTGACAAGAAAACCCCTCCGTTGAAACGAAGGGGTTTGCAGTATTCTCGGCTTAGCGATGGCTTCCGCCGTTGCCGTGGTTATGGAAGTCGCCTCCCGAATGACCATGGAAACTTCCGCTGGGGCGATGCTCGCCGGCGGGACGTTCCGGACGCTCGACGTATCCTTCGGGTTTGTCGAGGAATTCTCGGTGGCTGACTTTGACTTTGCCTTTTTCGTCGAGACCGATGACGACGACCTTAAGGGTTTCGCCGACCTTGACGACGTTGCTGGCGTTGTCGACGTACTTCCAGTCCAAGCGGGAAACGTGGCAGAGTCCGTCGGTGTCTCCGAAGAGGTTCACGAACGCGCCGTAATCCTCAACACGGGTGACTTTCCCCTCAAAGATCTCGCCGACTTTGGCCTCGCGGGTGATGTCGTCGATCATCTGCTTGGCCTTGGCGATCATCTGCTTGTCGGTATGGTAAATGGTGATGGTTCCGTCTTCTTCCACGTCGATCTTGACTTCGTTGCATTTGGCGATGATGTCATTAATGACTTTGCCGCCCTGTCCGATCACGTCGCGGATCTTATCGACGTCGATCTTGAAGGTTACCATCTTCGGAGCGTATTCGCTGACTTCTTTGCGCGGCTCCGGGATCGCCTTCTTGATGTCTTCCCGAATCTGAGCGCGGGCTTTGTTGGCCTGGTCAAGGGCTTCGCTGAGGACTTCGCGAGTGACGCCGTGGATCTTAATGTCCATTTGAAGGGCGGTGATGCCCTTTTCGGTTCCGGCGCATTTGAAATCCATGTCACCGAAGTGATCTTCAAGGCCTTGGATGTCAGTAAGGATGGCGTACGGATGCTTACCATCAAGCGGTCCAGAGCTGATCAAACCCATGGCGATGCCGGAGACGATACCCTTTATGGGGACGCCGGCGGCCATCAACGACATGCAGTTCGCGCAAATCGAGGCCTGGGAGCTGGAGCCGTTCGATTCAACAACGTCAGCAACGCAACGGATCGTGTACGGGAAAGCTTTCTCGTCGGGGAGAACATAGCTCAAGGCTCTTTCGCCCAAGGCGCCATGGCCGATTTCGCGGCGGCCAGGAGAACCCATCCTGCCGACTTCGCCGACCGAGAAAGGCGGGAAATTGTATTGATGCATGAATCGGCGTTCGGTTTCGCCGGTCAAATCGTCGATGATCTGCTTGTCGCTAAGAGGCCCTAAGGTCGTTGTTCCGATGACTTGGGTTTGGCCGCGGGTGAACATAGCCGATCCATGAGCCCTCGGAAGAAGATCGATTTGGCAATCGATCGGACGGATTTCATCGACTTTTCGGCCATCCGGGCGAATTTTCTCATCGGTAATAAGGCGGCGGACTTCGGCGGCCACGAGGCCTTCGAGGATGTCGTTGACCATCATCATGGTCTTACCGTGGGCTTTTTCGTTATCGTACTTGCGAGCGTCGTAATCGTCGAGGATCTCTTTCTTCAAAACTTCGACGGCGTCTTGCCTTTCGAGTTTGTCGAAAATGGAGATGGCTTTGACCATCCGTTCGCCGATGCGGGTTTTGATGTCCTTCTCGATGATCGGGTCGGGGGCGTAAAGATCGATGTGACGTTTGGCCTTGCCGATCTTGGCGATGATCGCATCTTGAAAGGCGCAAAGCTTTTTGATGGCATCGAATCCGAACATGATGGCGTCGAGCATTTCCTCTTCAGGGACTTCGGCGGCTCCGGCTTCGACCATCATGATGGCGTTAGCGGTTCCGGCAACGGTCAAGTTGATGTCGCTTTTGGCTTTTTCTTCGACGGTCGGGTCGATGATCAATTTGCCATCGACTCTTCCGACGTAGACACCGGCGACGGGCCCGTCAAACGGGATATCGGAGATGCAAAGGGCCAAAGAGGCGCCAAACATCCCGGCCATTTCCGGGGTATTGTCTTGATCGACCGACATAACGGTCGAAACGATTTGGACTTCATTGCGGAATCCTTCGGCGAAAAGCGGACGGATCGGGCGGTCGATGAGACGGGCGGTCAAAGTGGCGTGTTCGCCCGTGCGGCCTTCACGGCGGAGAAAACTGCCGGGGATTTTTCCGACGGCATATTGTTTTTCTTCGTAATTGACGGTGAGCGGGAAGAAATCCCCCTCTTTCGGTTCGTCGGCGCAGCAGACGGTCGATAGAACAACCGTGTCGCCGAAGCGGACAAAGGCCGCACCATCGGCCTGTTTGGCGATTTCGCCGGTCTCAACTTGAAGATGACGACCCGCGAACTCGAGTTCGAATGTTTGCTTCATTGCTTTCCTCTTTTTCTGTCTTTTTGGACAAATTTATTTAGCGTGATTAGTTTAACACTCTAACTATGTTAGGCATAGAAAAACCGCCCGAAGGCGGTTAATCATTTGTGTTTTACTTGCGGATGCCGAGAGTCCCGATCAACTGACCGTAAGCATCGGCGTCGGTTTTGGCGAGATAGTCGAGAAGACTATGACGCTTTCCGACCAAGATCAGAAGCGAGCGGCGAGCCCCTCCGTCTTCCCCGTTTTTCTTGAGGTGTTCAGTCAAATCCTTGATCCTTTCGGTTAAAAGGGCGATCTGGACTTGAGTAGAACCGGTGTCGACCGCGCTCTTCCCGAATTTCTTTACGAGAGAGGTGGTTTCTTCTTTGGTGAGTGCCATTGTGGTGTTTCTCCTTTCTTTAGCGTTCACGGCTCTGGCAATGTCGGATCCAAGAGATGGGTCACGACCATGCGAAGTCGCGTATGTAATATAGCCTTTTGGCTCATTAGGGGCAACAAAAATCGAAGGTTTTCGAACGATTGATTCCGATGTTTTTATTGCGCGCGTGGCCGCGCAAGACTATGATTTAGCGCGGAAACTCGTAAGGAGGGTCGCTCCCATGAAAATCAGAAACATCGCCATCATCGCCCATGTTGACCATGGCAAAACGACCCTTGTCAACCAACTTTTAACCAAGTCGGGAACCTTTCGCGACAATGAAGAGATCCAAGATCGGATGATGGATTCGAACCCGATCGAGCATGAGCGCGGAATCACCATCTTGGCCAAAACGACCGCCATCAAATACAAAGACTACAAAATCAATATCGTCGACACTCCGGGGCACGCCGATTTCGGAGGCGAGGTCGAAAGGATCATGCACATGGTCGATGGATGCCTTTTGCTCGTCGACGCTTTCGAAGGAACGATGCCCCAAACCCGCTTCGTCCTCAAAAACGCCTTGGCCAATCATATCAAGCCGATCGTCGTCATCAATAAAGTCGATCGTCCCAACGCCGACCCCCAAAAAGCCGTCGACGAGGTCCTCGACCTTTTCATTCAGCTCGGCGCCCCCGATGAGTTCCTCGATTTCCCGATTGTCTACACCAGCGCCCTCAACGGCACTTCCTCCCTTTCGCCCGACCTTTCGACCCAAGTCGACGGGATGGATGCAATCTATGAGACCATCATTAAGAACATCCCAGAGCCGAAAACCGATCCCAACGGCCCTTTTCAATGGCAACCGGCTCTTCTCGACTACAATGAATTCGTCGGCCGAATCGGGATCGGGACCATCAAAAGGGGAGCCATTCGCCTCGGCGATTCCTTGACTGACATCCGTCTCGACGGATCGACCAAGGATTTTAAGGTCATGAAGCTTTATACCTTCTATGGCATGAAACGGAACGAAGTCGATCATGTCGACGCCGGCGATATCTGCGCGATTGCCGGATTGACCGACCTCAACGTCGGCGAGACCATCTGCACCCCGGGGCATCTTGAAGCCCTTCCGAAGCTCCGTATCGACGAGCCGACCCTTCAGATGGAATTCGGGACCAACAGCTCCCCCCTCCGCGGGCAGGATGGGAAATACGTCACCGCCCGAGTGATCGAAGACCGCCTTTTCCAAGAAGTCCAACGGGACGTTTCCCTCCGTTACCGCCGGGTTCCCAACACCGAGACCTGGATCGTTTCAGGGCGTGGCGAACTCCATCTTTCAGTTCTTATCGAAACGATGAGACGCGAAGGCTATGAGCTCGAAGTTAGCAAACCCCAAGTCATCGTCAAGGAAATCAATGGCGTGAAGTGCGAACCCTACGAAGATGTGCAAATCGACGTTCCGACCGAATTCGTCGGCGATATCATGGACACCCTGGGGCAGCGGGGCGCTCAACTCATTGACATGACCGATTCAAACGAGCAGTCGCGCCTTGTCTACATCATCCCGAGCCGCGGGCTCCTTGGCTTCGTCAACAATTTCCTCACTTTGACCAAAGGCTACGGCATCATTAACCACACCTATCGTGAATACCGGCCCATCTACACCCACGTCGTGGGCGAACGCAACATCGGCGTCCTCGTCTCGACCGACAAGGGCCCGGCGACCCCCTACTCCATCGAGAAGATCGAGGATCACGGGACCATGTTCATCGCCCCGAGCACGATCTGCTACGAAGGGATGATCGTGGGCGAACACCGCTACCCGACCGACCTTGCCGTCAACGTCACGGCCATGAAGCCTCAGACCAACGTCCGTTCGTCCAACAAAGATCAGACGGTCGTTCTCAAGGCCCCCCGGAAGATGACGCTCGAAGCTTGTCTCGATTACCTCAACACCGACGAACTCGTCGAGGTCACCCCCGTGACCTTCCGGATGAGGAAACGCATCCTTGACACCAACGAACGTAAGAAGTTCGATGCCCACAAAAAGAGTGAGCAGGAAGAACTCGAAGCCGTTTCTTCTTCTAATAATTAAAACAAAGACGGAGAAATCGCTTCTCCGTCTTTTTTATACATTGTCTAACTACTTATCGGTATTTCTCTCGAAGCCGTTTCTTGTCTTTTTCAAGTTGGGTTTTCAAGGCTTCGAGCCCGTCGAAGACGATCTCATCTCGCATGAAGGAAACAAAATCGAGGTAAAGGGTTTCCCCATATAGATCGCCGCTGAATCCGTCGAGGTAGACCTCCACGGAGGGGTGGGTCAAAACCCCGATCGTCGGATTGGTCCCGATGTTGACGAGGGCCTGATGGGGAATTCCGTTGACGAAAGCCAAACCTTCGTAAACGCCGCTTTTGGGGAGCACGTACGGGATTTTGAGGTCGATGTTCGCCGTCGGAAAACCCAGTTTGGTCCCGTTGTGAAGGCCGTGGATGACCTTCCCATGGATTTCGTAATCGCGACCCAAGAGGCCATTGGCCTCCTCAATCTTCCCTTTTTCAAGGAGGATCTTGATCCGACTGGTTGAGATTTTCCCGCCCCGGTCCTTCGCCAACCCCTCGATCAGGACCTCGAAGTGCTTTTCCAGGTCCTCAGGGGTCCCTTTGGCCCCTTTTCCAAAACGGAAATCGCTTCCCACCACGGCTTTCTTTATATGAAGGGGGAGAAGATAATCCGCGATGAACTCCTCGGCCGAAAGATCAAAGAACGCCTGATCGACATGGACGACGTAAACGATATCGACCCGAAGCCTCCGAAGAAGTCGAATCTTATCCTCCAATGAGGAGATGACGGAATGAGATTTCCCGTTTTTTATGAAATCCGCCGGATTCTCATCGAAAAGAAGGACCGCGCAAGGACCTTGACTCGCGAGGGTGGCGTCGATGACGAGTTTTTGGTGGCCGCGATGAAAGCCATCGAAATTGCCGAGGCAAATCGTGGAGGCGAATGGGGCCGCGGCTTCTTGATGAGGTTTCAAGTAGATCACTTCCATCAAAAAAGCCCCCGTTCCGAACGGTAAAGCCCGTCTTCGCCTTTCTTGTAGACGGCGACCCCGATCCCTTGGAAGGTCAGGAAGACCCGTTCTTCTTCGTGACCTAATAGGACTAATGGGACTCCATCATGGGCTTTCTTGTTCTCCGCGGGAGTCAGCTCGACCCTTTGAAATCCCCCCATCATCATGGTCGGCTCCATCAGATCGCCTTCCCCGATTATTTCGAGTGTTTTGGCTTTCATGAGACCCCAATCGCCGATTGAAACCCGGCGCAGGGCGGTGAGATAGCCGCAGGTTCCGAGCTTCGCGGCGATGTCTTCGCCGAGGCTTCGAATGTACGTGCCTTTGGAGACGGTGCAGGAAAAATCGACCGAATTCGGAAGAACCTGAAGAAGATGGATTTCAAAGATCTCGATTTGGCGGGGTTTCCGTTCGATCGTCTCGCCGGCCCGCGCCAGCTTATAGAGCGGGGTCCCTCCGATTTTGATTGCGCTCGTCATCGGTGGGATCTGAACGCCTTTCCCGACGAATGAAGAAAGGACGGCCGATATGTTCTCGGGCGATGGTTCCGGCGCCGGGTTGGGAAATTTGGTAATCACCCCATCCGGATCCCCCGTCGAGGAGGATTCGCCCAGACGGAGGGAGGCCAAATAACTCTTCCGCGAATCGTCGAGATAAGGCAGATATTTCGTGGCTTTGCCGACGGCGACGACCAAAAGGCCGGTGGCGAAAGGATCCAAAGTCCCGAGATGGCCGACTTTATCGGTCTGAAAAAGCTTTTGGATCCGATTGTCGACGTAACGGGAGGTCAGGCCTTTTTCTTTATCGATGAAGAGGATGCCGTCTTTCATGGCTTAAATTATATTATAATTCCTTCCGTGAGATACATCAGAAGAGTGCTGGCCGCCCTCCGAAAGGCCGACGAACGTTACGGCCTGATCGACGAAGGCGACAAAATCCTTATCGGCCTATCGGGCGGAAAAGACTCCCTCTGCCTTTTCAAAGCTTTGTCGATTTACGGAAAATTTGCCGGCAAGGGCTTCGTTATGCAACCGGTCATCCTTGATCTCGGCTTCGACGATTTCAACCCCGAACCCCTTCGGGCCTATTGTGCCTCTCTCGGCTACGACCTCATCGTCGAAGATTCGCGCTTCGTCTATCAAATCCTGAAGGACCATCAACCCGAAGGCAAACACATCCCCTGCTCGATCTGCTCGCGGATGAAGAAAGCGGCCATGAACGCCGTCGCCCACCGGCTCGGCTTTAATAAAGTCGCCTTTGCCCATCATAAGGACGACGCCGTCGAAACGCTCTTCATGAACATGGTCCACGGCGGCCGCATCGCGACGTTCGAGCCGAAAATGTACCTTGAGAAATCGGGAATCGTTTTTATCCGTCCCCTCATTTTGGCTAAAGAAAACGACCTTGCCGAAATGGCGCACGAAGAAGGCCTTCCGGTCGCCGCCTCAACCTGTCCCGCCAACGGATTCACCGAACGTTCTTTCACGAAGAAATGGCTCCAAAGCCTTTACGAATCCCATCCAGAATCCGAAAATAACTTTGAGGAGATGCTCGACAATTACGAAGGATTTAAGCTCTTCTTCGACCAAATCGAGATCGAGAACCATTTCGACAAACACTACTCGCTCCGCCCCTTAATCACGGCCAAGGACGTCCTCAGGTATTTGGCAGCCGCGAAAAAACGCCGCGCTAACCTCCCCTCCATACTGAACGGGGGAGAGAATTTCCTGATTCTTTTCCGCCACCAAGTCGTTGGGGCGGTCAATTTCCGATGGGACAACCCCCATCAGGTCACGATCCGCCGCCTGGCGACAACCGCGCCCCACAATAAAGGCAAAGAGGCAATCCTCCGCCAAGTCATCGCCATTAATGAGACCAAGGCTAATCCGATTCTCTTCGTTTATGGAGCAAACGGGAAAGCTTTGGCCGAAAAAGTCGGTTTCGTCAAGAAAAAGGAGCCGGGCCTCGCTGAGGCCAGCTCCTACGTTCTGAAGATTAAGCGCTGAGGCTATTTGCCGGTTTTGGTTTTTTTGATCGCTTCGGCTTCCCGACGGAGCGCTTCGTCGAGGGCGTGCGATTTTTCGAACGCTTCATCGTAGACGAAGACGATTTCCGGAACTTGGAAAAGATCGACCATCTTGGCGAGGGCCGAACGAACGTAGCCCGTCGTTTTCTTCAATTCATCGAAGTTCTGATGAGGGTATTTAGCCCCGATGAAAGAGACGAAGACCCGAGCCTTCGCATAGTCGTCGCTCACTTCGACTTCGTTGACGGAAACGAGTCCGATATGGGGATTATGAAGCTCCCGCTGGACGATTTCGGCGATGTCCTTGGCGATGACGGATTTGATGCGTCCTTGACGATTGGCCATGCTTATTTCTTCTCCACGAGCTCGTAGCCCTCGACGACATCCCCTTCTTTGACGTCATTGAAGTTCTCGATGGTCAAGCCACATTCGTAACCCTCTTTGACTTCCTTAGCGTCTTCTTTAAAGCGCTTGAGTGATCCGAGTTTTCCTTCGTAGGCGATGACGCCGGCGCGGAGAAGGCGGACCTTGCTGCCGGATTTGAGAAGGCCGGAGATGACGTAGGAACCGGCGACGGTCCCGACTTTACTGATCTTATAGATATGGCGGATCTCAGCTTGGCCCGTCACCTGCTCGACCTTCTCGATCTTGACCAGGCCCAGCATCGCGGCCTTCATTTCGTCGAGAAGTTCGTAGATGATTCGCTGCAGGCGGATCTCGACGTGCTCTTCCTCCGCCTTCTGGCGGACCCGGGCATCGGGTCGGACGTTGAATCCGTAGATGATGGCATGGGAGGCGCTGGCCAAAAGGACATCGGAATCGGAGATGGCCCCGGCTTGGGCCAAAAGGACTTTGATTTTGATTTTGTCGCTGCTGAGCTTTTCCAAAGAGGATTTGAGGGCTTGGGCGGAGCCGTCGGTATCGGCCTTAACGACGACGTTGATTTCGGTTACTTGACCGGCGTTAACGAGGTTGTTGAGGTCATTCAAGGTCATGGCGGCGGAGCCGGAACGCTGCTCGGCTTGCTTCGTTAAGGCCCGCTTCTCGGCGATTTCGCGGGCTTCCTTCTCGGTTGGGAAGGCCATGAAGCGATCGCCGGCGCTTGGGACGGCCGAAAGGCCGGTGACGGAAACCGGGGTCGAGGGGGAGGCGGTCTTCAAAGTCTGCCGGAATTCGTTGGTCATCCGGCGGATCTTTCCGTAAATCTCTCCGACGACGACGTAGTCGGTGGCTTGAAGGGTCCCGTTTTGAACGAGAAGGGTCGCCTTCGGGCCTTCGCCTCGATCGAGGTTGGCTTCAAGGACGGTTCCGCTGGCGTAGCGGTTAGGGTTGGCCTTGAGTTCCAACATTTCGGCCTTGAGGAGAACGGCATCGAGAAGATTGTCGATGCCGATGCTCTTTTTGGCCGATACTTCGCAGCAGATGACATCCCCGCCGAATTCCTCGGCGATGACATCGTGGGCCATGAGCTCTTCGACGACGCGATGGGGGTTGGACCCTTCTTTGTCGATCTTGTTGATGGCGACGATGATGGGGACTCCGGCGGCTTTGGCGTGCCCGATGGCCTCGACGGTCTGGGGCATCACGCCGTCGTCGGCGGCGACGACGAGGATGACGATGTCGGTCACAGAGGCGCCGCGGGCTCGCATGGCGGCGAAAGCCGCATGCCCCGGGGTGTCGATGAAGGTGATCTTCTTCCCGCGGAATTCCTTTTGATAGGCGCCGATGGCCTGGGAGATACCCCCGGCTTCCGATTCGGCGACGTGAGAGGAACGGATCGCGTCGATGAGGGTGGTTTTGCCGTGGTCAACGTGGCCCATGACGGTCACGACCGGGGGGCGTTCCATGAGATTTTTCGGATCGTCATGGATCTCGATTTGCTCGAAATGCTCGGCGTCCACCACTTTTTCCTTCCGGAAATCGTAGTTGAACTGAAGGCAGATGGTCCCGATCATCTCGTCGTCGAGGATTTGGTTGATGGTGACGGCTTTCCCTTGCATGAAAAGAAATTTGATGATGGCGGGGGCCGGGACGTTGATGGCTTTCGAAAGCTCGGTCACGGAAAGGGGCTTCGAATAGACGAAGACCCCGCCGTTGACCTTTGCGTACTCGACCTTCTTATGCGAGGGTCGATCCTCGAAGTTCGAAACGCGGATTTGGCGTTGCTGCTGCTGGGTCTTTTTGGAGAAATACTGCTTTTTTTTCATCGTTAGACTCCTTTCCAAAGGTCTTTGAGATGGGCGGATGCTTTGATATCGGTGACCCCGACGACTCCGATTTGATCGTAGCCGAGGGCTTGGCCGAGCTCTTCTTTGGTTGGAGTGCTGAGGACTTCCAAGTTTCGGAAGGAGGCTTTATCGGTCGCCGCTTTTTTGGTATTGGGGCTTGCATCATCGGCGATGATGATGAGCTTGGCTTGGTCGAAATGGTCAAGAAGGCTCGAGCCGATGAGGAGTTTGCCCCCGCGGTTGAGAAGGCCAAGGAAACCATACGAACGCTCGTTCATAGGGCTCCTTTGAGACGCTCATAGAGCGTGGGGTCGATCGCCCCTTTTTGATAGCGAGCCAAAAGGTTCTTCTTCTTGGCGAGATCGATGGAGGCGAAGTCTTTGTGGAGATAGACGCCGCGGCCCGGAAGGCATTGCTCCAAATCGAGAACGAGGGAGCCACCTTTATCATGGGCAAAGCGGAAGAGAGCCTTCTTGGGATAGCCCTTAGAGGAAGCAATATCTTTTCGAAGGTTCTCTCTCCGCATAGAGGTTATTTCTTCCCTCCTTCGTCGTCGTAGTATTTGTCGTAGTCGGCGTAATCGATATCTTCTTCGGTGTCTTCGACGACATCGACGGTTTCCGGCGTCTCCGGATTCTCGGCTTCTTCCTTGGCGATGGCCGCAAGCTCTTCCTTGGTGTAGACAGGGAGGGCTTCACCCGGTTTGGTCGGGGTCGCGACGCGGCTCACCTCTTCCTCGGTGATCTTGTGGGGCCGGCGGAATTTGCTGGCAGGTTGAGTCTTCTTCTCTCGCGCGGCTTCGAGTTCTTTCTCGAGGTCAGAAAGGGTCGTGGTCGTATGGACGACGGTCGGCTGAACCGGCGCCGCGGGGGCGAGGGGAGCGGCCGAGACCGGAGCGGGTTGAGCCGCCGGGGTCACACCGATAACCTTGTCGGGTTCGATCGGAGCGACGGGGGCAATAGAGGGCTGAAGCTTGCTGGCTTCGTCACGAGCATTAGCGGCCTTGACGGCGGCGCTGGCTGGATTGGCGGCCTCGGGCGGGAATTCGGAGGGATTGGCTTGGGCTTTGGGGGCGACGCCGGGCTCGATCGGCTGAACGATGGCTTGTTCGGTGAAACGTTTGGCGACTTCGTCTTGGGATTTCTTGAGGAAATCGGCGCGGTCGCGAAGTTTCTTCTCTTCGTCGGCTTCTTTGGCAAGTTGTTCGGAGGTCTTGTAGGCAAGGCCTTCTTCCTTGGCCGGGGTCTCTTCGCGGATGTCGATCGACCACCCGGTGATCTTGTTGGCAAGCCGGGCGTTGGCGCCCCGACGGCCGATGGCGAGGGAAAGTTGCTCGTCTTTGACGACGGCGACGGCCTTCGGGAACGGAACGGCGTCAGGATCGATCAAAGCTACCCCGATTACGGTCGCGGGGCGAAGGGATTCGGAGATGAAAAGGCCAGGGTTGGGCGACCAGTTAATGACGTCGATCTTCTCTTTGTCTTTTCCGTTTCCAAGTTGGCCGACGATCTTTTGGATCCTCGAGCCGGCCGGGCCGATGCAGGCCCCGGTGGCGTCGACGTCTTCGTTGTTCGACGTTACGGCGACTTTGGAGCGGATGCCGGCTTCGCGGGCAATCCCTTTGATAATGACGGTGCCGTCATAGATCTCATGGATTTCTTCTTCGAAAAGGCGTTTGAGGAATCCTTCGGAGCTGCGGGTTACCTCGATTTGGGGCCCGCGGGAAGGTTTGCCTTCTTCGAGTTGGGCGCTTTTGACTTCCTGAATGTAGACCTTGATGGGGTCGCCGACCTTGAAGTATTCGTCCCCGATCATCTCGCGGCGGCCAAGTTCGACGGTCGTCCGTCCGATGTTGACGGACACTGAGCGATCGTCGGCTTTCTCTACCGTTCCGGTCACCATTTCGCCGATATGGTCTTTATAGACGTCGTAAAGGGCCGAACGTTCGGCTTCGGCGATCTTTTGGCGGAGGTTGTTCTTGACCGCCATGGCCGTGAGCTTCGAAAGCTCTTCGAGAGGGCATTGGATGACGAAATCATCGCCATCCTTGTACTTCTTGCTCTTGAGGCCTTCATTGGCGTCCTCGAGGCTGATCTCAAGGTAATCGTCCTGAACGTCTTTGACGACCTTTTTGATTTGGGCGAGGTCAATCTGACCGCTCTCCTCGTCGATCGTGACTTTGACGACGGCGTCATCGCCGCCCCCAAGGTACTTGATATAAGCTCGCTGAAGAGCTTCTCTCAAAGCCCCCAAAACGGCTTCCTTGCTGATCCCTTTGCTTTCCGCCAATTCATTGATAGCGGAGAAGAACGCTTTTGCATCCATAATGATGTTCCTAATCCTTTCGTTTCCTTAAAACTTGATGGCCAACCTCGCCTTATCGATGTCCCGATAAGGAAAGGAGGCGATTTCGGAACGGCCTTTTTTCGTCAATTCGAACTCGACGGTTCCGGGATCGAGTTTGAGGAGAGTCCCTTCGAGGATGTTCTCGCCCTTATACGGATGCGAGAGGTGAAGGTTCAGATATCTCCCGACATAACGGTTGAGTTTGTCGAGGGCGATCGGCTTTTCGGCCCCGAGGGAGGAGATGTCGAGCGTATAGGCGCCCGCAATCGGATCTTCCTTATCGAGCAGAGAGCTGACCGGATCGGAGAGCTTGACGATGTCGTCGAGGCTGATCGGATCGTCCCGATCCACCACGACTTGCAATTGCGGCCCTTCCGAAGTAATCGAATACTTGACGCTGACGAGGTCATAACCCCGCTCTTTTAAGAGACGGAGCAAGACGTTTTTGACCTTTTCTTCCTCGAACATGGACCTCCTAACAATAGAAAGAGTGGCAATTAAGGCCACTCGATACCATTGGACTTACACGGAACCACGACGGGATTTCCGCACGACTATCCTATCATGGGCGTGGGGGTTTGCAAAGATAAGTTACTCAAGTCGAACATTTTGCCAACTCGTAACAGTCAAAGAGTAATAATGCCAAAAGATAGGATAACGATCGATCAGAAGAGTTCGCATCGGCGTTTTTCCCCAAACCACTTATTCCATGAGATAAATCATAATGTTTTGCATTTTTTCGAATATTCTATGCCCCAAGCGGTTTTCCTGCCCTATTGCACTCGGTTTTCAACACCGCCACAGAAAAAGACCTTATACTAATTTGCTGGCCGTAAGGCCAACTAAACATGGCCGCTCTTGATCCCTGAGCGACCATGTTTTTTATTTAGGCAAACGAACTGGCTTCTTCGTTTTTTCGGGCATGAGGTAACGGATGAAGGCCGCCAAAGGGGCGGAATAGGCAAGGACGAAGAGGAAGAAAGGACCGAACGGAATCGATTTCATAAAATCGATGGGGAACAGGGCCATCCCCGACTCGGTGATGAAATCCGGCCTGACGGTTTCCCCAATCCAAAACCAGGCCGTGAGAATCAGAGCCGCGGCGGTGAGGGAAACGGAATACACCAATTGCCGGGCCGGCTTCTTCGCGGCCGGGGCCTCGAGATAGCCGTACTCATAAAGCCCGAGGCCGACAAGAGGGAGAATCATGAGGAGATAGACGGACATCATCGCCCCGGCGTTGATCCCGGTGTAATCGAGGGTGACGAAGAAATGCATGAGGTCGCCCATGAAGAAAAGGGCGATGAGGACATAGAGGGGCCGGAAGACGTCTCGGAGGATCAAAAGGCCGATCGGATCCCGTTTGACGGGGAAGGCGTCGTCAAGGCCGGTGTACTTCGTCCGACCATAGAAATAAATGAAGAAGCCGCAGATTGAGTAAATGAGACCGAGGATGAGGTCGTCGAGGGGGTAAAGATAGGAAACCCCGCCCATGATGATGGAGGGATAGGTTCCCCTAAATAAAAGGATCGCGATCGATAAGGAGGTCAGAAAGCCTCCGGCGGCGACGACGGCCCCGTTGACCATCAACATCAGCTTCTTCCGTTTATAGGAAACGGGATGAAGGGAGAGATGAAGGACGAAGAGAAGGTGGACCGGGATGATGTTGACGAGATAGAAAGGAATGTATTTCGTCAAGAAGGCGAAATCGCTCCCGAAGTCTTGGATGAAGAACCAAACGAAATAGAAGAGGCTGATCCCGCAATAGGCGAACATCAAACCCTCAAGGATGAGCAAAAGGGTGCGCTTTTTCATAATCCGGCCTCCTCATAGGTCACGAAGAGCTGTTTGAAATCCACGGCCGGATCGAAAGATCCGTCGCTATGGGCGGTGACGAGGTTCCCGCCGATCATGTCGGGGTCGAAATACAGACCATCCCCGGATTTGAGGCCATAGGCAAGGAGAATCCCTCCGTCGGAATCGCCGGTCCATGTCGCGTCGCGGTAAACGGAATAGAAATCGTTAATGTGGTCGTGCCCGCAGAACATCGCTTTGGTCGACCCGAGTTCTTCGGCCTTGGTGAAGAATCCCGAATCGGCATAGCCGGTGTAGGATCTCGTATCGCCGAGGGCTTTGACCTTGTCGTAAACCTCTTCCCTCATCTCCCCGCCATGATAGAACTCATCGGGGTCGTCGAGGGACTGAGACTGGCGGTAGGCGTAAGTCCACTGCCACAGCGGGATGTGGAAGAATGCCAGCGAGGGAACGACGGCCCCGCCGTTTTGGCTTTTTGCCAGGTTCACTTCCTTTTCGTACCAATCGATCTGGTCTTGGTGAATGACATCGTAATCGTAAAAGAGCCCGTTATAATGAAGGGAATTGCTGTCGAGGCCGTAAAGCTGCCATTTGGTGAGACCGGCCCCGTCGGTTAAGTCAACGACGTAATTGCTGTCCCCATAGACGCCGTCGTTTGATATTTCGCTGTTACGGCAATAGGTTCTCTTTAAGGCTTCCTCGCTGATGTAATGGGGATTGTACGTCCCCTGCTCATCGTGATTGCCATAAACGAATGTCCAGGGAATTTTCCAAGAATCGAAGAGATCCCACAAAGTATTGACGGTCGTGGCGTTCGCGCTGAGGAAGGAATCCCCGGTCGCGACGATGAAGTCGGGATCGGCTTTCGTCACGAGGTAGGTTAAGTAGGCCTTTTCTTTCGCATAGTCGGTGCCAAACGACCAATGGATGTCGGTCAATTGAAGGATTTTGGCCTCATCTTTGCTGGCGAAAAGAGGGATTGCCTTCACGTAATCCGTGAGCTGCGGCTCCGCTCCCGAGCAGGCGCAAAGAACGATTCCCGCCAAGGAGAGCCAAATCAAATTTGTTTTTTTCATCAAATCTAATTATAGCAAAAGAAGTGTCTAATGGGGTCCGTCATTGAAAAAACTGAGGCCGAGGCAGCTCGGGCCGGTATAGCACCCGATTGTGCATCCCGTTCGGGTGATGATGACATTTTGGAAACCGGCGAGCAAAAGGCGTTCCCGGACCTGTTCGGTCAAGCCTTGGGGGGAAGTCGAATAAGTTACGAAGGCAAGGAATTTGTCCGGGGTGAAATCGTGGTTCAGGACGTCTTCGATGAAATCGGCCACGGCTTTGACCATTTTCCCCCGATAACGCCGCATCGCGACCATTTTTCCGTCTCGGACCCCGATTTCGGGGCGGATGCGCAAAAGGTTCGCCCCAAGCAGGCTCAAGAGGGAGCAGCGTCCGCCTTTGTAGAGGTATTCGACCGCTTCAAGGCAGGAGGTCACGCGGAGGAAAGGCGAACGCGATTCGACTTTTTTGACAATCTCTTCAGGCGGAAGGCCGGAATCGACGAGCTTTCGGGCATAGATGGCGAGAAGGGCGATCCCGGTGGAGATGTTCTTCGTGTCGATGACGAAGACTTTGCCTTTGAATTCGTCCTCGTTGGCGGCTACCACCGCATTTTGATAGGCAGACGATAGTTCGGAGGAGATTGAAAAATGAATCAGGCAATCGCTGGTTTGAAGAATTTTCCGAAAGTGTTCTTCGTACTGATAGGTGTTAACGGCGCTCGTCTTGGCGAGTTTACCAGTTCTGTCGGTGAAGGAATACAAATCATCGACGGTCAAAACCCCATCAAGGCCGGTTTCTTCACCCAGAACGACGGTGAAAGGAACGGTCGAGATGTCGTATTTCGAAAGGAGTTCTTTTGGTAAATCGATCGAAGATTCGGCAGAAAGGGCAATTTTCATATTCGTTGCCTCCTATTTATTAACGGCGCGAACGGGGCCTTTGTTGGAACGCCCCCGGCTGTTGAATGGTCTTGTCATTGATGATCGGATCCGTCATTGATGTAGAGAATGCCGAGGCAATGGGGGCCGCAATGGCAACTGATGGTGCCGCCCGCGCGTGTGGTCATGATGTGCTTGAATCCGGCCTTTTTGAGGCGGTTTCTGATCTTCTCGAGAAGTCCGGCCGGAGCGGTCGAATAGGTGAGGAAGACCTCTTCAAGGTCGGGTTTGTTGAAGATGGAGAGTGTGTCCTCGACGTAATCCATCGCGACCTTCTCCATCGGCCCGCGGTATTTCTTGCCGGGGACCATTTTCCCGTCCTTGACGTAGATTTCGGGTTTGAGGCGAAGGAGGTTGGCCCCGATCATCGCGAGGTAGGAGCATCGGCCCCCTTTATATAGGTAATTGACCGATTCAAGGGAGAAAGAGGCCTGATCGAAGGGGATTCTTTTGAGAACAGCCTGATAGATCTCCTCGGCCGAAAGGCCTTTGGCGATCAGCTTTCGGGCATAGATGGCTTGAAGGGCAATCCCAGTGGAGAGAGACCGGGTGTCGACGACGCGGACCTTCCCCTTGAACTCTTCTTCGGAAGCGACGTTGACGGCGTTTTGGTAGGCCGAAGAAAGATCGCTTGAGAGGGAGAAATGGATCAAGGAATCGAAATCCTTGAGGATGGAGCGGAAATGCTCTTCGAATTGGAACTGGTTGACCGCGCTCGTCCGAGCGAGGGTTCCGGTCTTCTCGGTGAAGGCGAAAAGCTCGTCCGCGGTCGCTTCTCCGTCGAGCCCGCTCTGATCGCCCATGGTCAATGTGAAAGGAACGGTTTGAATACCGTATTCCTTCAAAAGTTCTTTGGGGCAGTCGATCGTCGATTCGGCCGATAAAGCGATTCTCATTTTTTCTGGTTCCTTCTTTAAAGCGAAGATATTATATATGAGGCATCTAGTTTTTAATACAAGATTGCTTGTATCCCGACCCCTTTGAAAGGGCGTTCACCGCCGCATAGAGGTGTAAAATAACCCATGGAGGCGAAAAGAAATGGAAACCTTGGACGCAATTGCAAAAAGAGCGAGCATCCGCAAATTCAAACCCACATCATTGAAGGATGGAGATCTTGAAAAAATCCTGAAAGCCGGAATGGAGGCCCCAAGCGCCGTCAACAAAAGGCCATATGCCTTCGTCGTTTTGAAAGATAAGGCCCTTTGGGGTCAAGAAGCCGAGCGGGTCGACCACACCACTCCGGTCATGAGGGAGGCTCCCGTGAGCGTCGCCGTCATCGGCGACAAGAGCCGAATGCTCACCGAAATCTTCATGTACGAAGACGCCGCGGCCGTCGGAGAGAATATGCTTTTGGCCGCCACCGCTTTGGGCTACGGCTCCCTTTGGAATGGGATTCGGGTCGGCGGAGAGAATCAAAAGTACTTCGATCGGGCCCTCAATCTTCCCGAGGACAAAACCGTTTTGATGATCATGGCTTTCGGCTATGCCGGTATGGAAAATCCGCGGAAAGACCGCTTCGACCGCAGCCTCATCCACGTTGACAGATGGTAAATGAAAGGGCGGCGGCCCAAGGCCCCGCCCTTTTTCATCAATGCTTAAGATGCTTCTTGGCCTTCCACTTCTCGAGGATGCGGGGATAATATTCTCTCCACATCTCCCCGACGTGCTCTTTGGAATAGAAAGAAGCGATTTTCGAGGCTTTTTCGCTGTAGAGGCGGTAATGCTCCGGATCGGTCGATAGACGCTTGACCTCTTCGTTGAATCCCTTGACGTCATGGGCTTCGTCGTACCAATCGAAGAGAATTCCTTTGTAGAGTTCGAGGTCGCGGAGAAGGATGGGCTTCCCGGAATTCGCGGCTTCAAGGATCGACATCGGGAAAAGTTCATCGAAGCTCGGCATGAAAAGGACGTCGGACATATTGAAGATGTCGTTCATCTTCGTCCGGTCGATGATCCCAATGAAGTGGACGTTTTCCGGTGGATTGTCCATGATGGGCTTCAATTGGTCATAGCCATCGGTCATCTTCCCAAAACTGAAACCGCCCGCCCAAACGAAGGCGACGTCGGGGTTGTCTTTGGCCACTTGAATGTAGTCGAGGACCCCTTTGCGGGTCTGGACCTGCCCGCATCCAAGGACGACGAAGGCTTTGGGGCCGATCCCGTATTTGGCCCGCGTTTCCAAAACCCTCTTCTCGTCCTGTTTGAAGAAGTTCTCCTTGCTTACGTAATTAGGTATATAGGAGATGTTCTCCCTCTTCATCCCCAACTTGACGAGGGGATCGATGAAGATCGGGTTGACCACCACGATCTCGTCGGCTTTCCGGTAAGTGTGGATGACGTAACGCTTGAAAATCGAGAAAGACAAACGGTTCATCTTGAGCGAACCATCCAAGGTTTGGGGGAGGAAATGAACGTAGATCACATTGACGTGGCGGTTCGTCATCCGAAGCCGGAACGTGGGGTTGACGGTATGGACGTGGTAGATCTGGGCCCGTCCTTTGGCCTTACCCTCCAAGACCTCGAATAGGTCCTTCTGCTCCTTCACGAGCTCGACCTGTTCCATATAGGCGGATCCGACCCCCTGCCCCGAGACCGAAGTGGCGGTCGAGAGCATGCGGATCGTAATTTTCTTATTTTCCATGGGTTAATTCTATCATAACGAAATGCCGATGAAACATGGATAAGAAAAGCCCCGGTTTTGAAGCGGGGCTTCCCTTAACAATTTGCCATTGGTGCCCTCACTCGTAGTCGAAATGGGGTCTCGTCCTTACCATGGACGCGTTCTACCGCTGAACTATGAGGGCATAACCGCGCAAGCTCGCTACAAACTTGCTCGGCGTGTTAGATTATAGCGAAGCCAAA